>Ga0335072_10006239_pt1 | contig 17458 bp, 14 predicted proteins | sample Lox_Sample_21_FD_206725 | JGI IMG/M metagenome (GOLD analysis project Ga0335072, IMG submission 206725) | Soil microbial communities from Loxahatchee National Wildlife Refuge, Florida, United States - Lox_Sample_2.1 | ecosystem: Environmental > Terrestrial > Soil > Wetlands | place: USA...
CGTCTCTTCCGCCATCAGCACATCGCTGGCGCTTCCCGATTCTTCCGCCTTCAGCTCATCCGGCGTCTCCAGCCCGGGCACGCGCATCGCCTCAATCACGCGGCTGGTGTGCTGGCCGCGCCGCATCACCATACGCCCGGTGCGTGAAACTTCGAGAATGCGCTCGCCGTTCTCATTGAGCACCTGAATCAACCCCTCGATCTTGCTCTCGACGCCGGTGATCTCGATCATGAGCGATTCCGGCGCCAGGTCCACAATGCGAGCGCGGAAGACCTCCACCAGATCGAACACCTCCGACCGTGTCTTCGGCGTGGCTGCTACCTTGATCAGAGCCAGTTCGCGCGCGACGTGGGACAGCTGCCCGACGTCATCGACCTCGAGCACATTTTCCAGTTTATAGAGACTCGCCGCGATGCGGTGCCCGGCGGTCGGCGAAGCTTCGCAGACGATGGTCATTCGCGAGACGCCAAACTTCTCCGACCGGCCCACCGTGAGCGACACGATATTGATGTTCAGCCGGCGAAACAGCGACGCAACCCGCGTCAGCACGCCCGGCTTATCTTCGACCAATGCAACAAATGTGTGCAGCATCGTGGGCCTCTCTCACTTATCCTGCGCCGTCTCCACCAATGGGTTGTTCGGCCGCCGAATCATCTCATGCAGCGCCGAGCCGGCAGGAATCATCGGGTACACCGAATCCTCCTTCTCCACCAGGAAGTTGATCACGTGCGGTCCTTTGTGGTCGCGCGCCTCCCGAATCGCAGGGACCACCTCGCTGCGCTTCCTTACCGTTTTTCCGGAGATGCCATGCGCCTCGGCCAGCTTCACAAAGTCCGGGCTGCGCAGCGGCGACGACTCGTAGTTCTTCTCGTAGAAAAATTCCTGCCACTGCCGCACCATCCCGAGGTAGCCGTTGTTCACCACCGCGATGTTCAGGTCCAGATTCTCCTGCGCTGCCGTTGACAGCTCCGCCGCCGTCATCTGGAAGCCTCCATCGCCGGCTACCACCCACACTTCCCTGTCCGGACAGGCGATCTTCGCGCCAATGGCCGCGGGCAGCGCGAAGCCCATGGTGCCCAGCCCGCCCGACGTGATCAGGGTCCGCGGCTCGTCGTGCTTGTAGTACTGCGCCTCCCACATCTGATGCTGGCCCACGTCGGTCACAACGATTGCCTTACCCTCGGTCGCCTTCCACAAATCGTGGATCACGTGGGCCGCATAGAGGTGTCCGCTGTCGGGCAGATTTTTGATGTCGCGGACTGCGCACTCGCCCTTGCTCGCCTCAATCTCTTTCACCCACGGGCTCTCGGACTTCGCATCGCGCGGCGCGAGATGCGGCAGCAGAGCTTCCAGCGCCTCTTTCAGATCGCCGATCAGAGCCACATCCACTTTGACGTTTTTGTTGATCTCTGCCGGATCCACCTCAATGTGAATCTTCTTCGCATTCGGCGCATAGGTCGCCAGCGTTCCCGTCACGCGATCGTCGAAGCGCATGCCACACGCGATCAGCAGATCCGATTGCTGGATGGCATGATTCACCCACGCCTCACCGTGCATGCCCATCATGCCCAGCGACAGCGGATGCGACGCCGGGAAGCCTCCCAGCCCCAGCAGCGTCGACGCCACCGGAATGCGCATCCTCTCCGCCAGTGTGCGAAGTTCCCCGCCCGCTCGTGACTGCAGCACACCGTGCCCCGCGAGAATGACCGGCTTTTTCGCACTGCGAATCAGCTCCGCCGCCGCGAAAATCGATGCGGACTCCGTCTTCAGCATCGGGTGCGGACGATGCGGCTTCGGCTCTGCTGCGGCAAAATCAAACTCGGCAGACGCCTGCTGCGCGTCCTTGGTGATGTCCACCAGCACCGGTCCTGGGCGTCCGGACTTTGCCACACAGAACGCTTCGCGGATGGTTTTCGCCACGTCTTCCGCGCGCGTCACCACGTAGTTGTGCTTCGTCACCGGCAGCGTGATGCCCGTGATGTCGACTTCCTGGAACGCGTCGGTCCCCAGCACCTTGCTCGAAACCTGGCCGGTGATGCAGACAATGGGAACCGAATCGAGCATTGCCGTCGCAATGCCCGTCACCAGGTTCGTCGCGCCTGGGCCCGACGTCGCGACGGCCACACCCACCTTGCCGGACGCGCGCGCGTAGCCATCGGCCATATGCGCCGCACCCTGCTCATGCCGCACCAGCACGTGCCGGATGGGAAACTTGCGCAGCGCATCGTAAGCGGGCAGAATCGCGCCGCCCGGATACCCGAAGACCACATCGACGCCTTCGCCCTCGAGCGTCGCCCACAGAATCTCCGAGCCGGTGAGTTTCGCGGGAGGATGTGCCGCGCTCCCTGTGGTTGATTGCGCGTGCGCCGCTATCGCGCCCGCAGGACTCGTACTCTGCGAATGACTCTTCTTTGCCGTTCCCATGTTGTTGGCTCCTCGTTCGTAGTGCGCTCTGGGGAACGCGCTGTTTCTGTTTCCTGTTGGCTACTGGCTATTCCCTAATTCGTGACCGCGCCCTGCGCCGCCGATGAAACCGTGTCCACATATTTTTTGAAGACGCCGCGTTTGAATTTTGGCTCCGGCTTCTTCCACTGCGCCAGCCGCTGTTTCAGTTCATCCGCGGAAATCTCCACATCCAGACGGCGATTCGGAATATCGAAGTGAATCGTGTCGCCCTCGCGCACCGCTGCAATCGGCCCGCCCACAGCGGCTTCGGGAGCGACGTGGCCGGCCATCAGCCCGCGCGTCGCGCCGCTGAATCGCCCGTCGGTCAACAGCGCCACGGTGTCCGTCAGCTCGGAAATTCCTGCCACTGCACCGGTCACCGCGAGCATCTCCTGCATTCCCGGACCGCCACGCGGCCCTTCGTAGCGGATCACCATCACGTCGTCCGGCTTGATCTTCCCCGCCTCGACAGCCCGGAATGCCTCATGTTCGGAATCAAAGACACGCGCCGGCCCCCGATGTTCCAGCCGCTTGTGTCCCGCGACCTTGATGACGCAGCCATCGGGCGCCAGATTTCCCTTCAGGATCACCAGGCCGCCGGTCGGCTTGATCGCCTTGTCGAGTGCGTGGATCACGTCCTGCCCGGCGGTCTCCTTCGCCGTCGCGGCTTCTTCCGCCAGCGTCTTGCCGGAGACGTTGAGGCACGAGCCGTCCAGAAGACCCGCCTCGATCAGCCGCTTCGCCAGCAGCCGCGACCCACCCGCCGCCTGATAATCTACCGCGACATACTTGCCCCCCGGCTTCAGGTCGCACAGCAACGGCGTCTTCGCACTGATGCGGTCGAAATCGTCCACCGTCAGCGGAATGCCCGCCTCGTGCGCGATCGCCAGGAAGTGCAGCACCGCATTCGTCGATCCACCGCTCGCCGCGACGCTGGCAATCGCGTTCTCAATCGCCTTCGCCGTGATGAACTGCGACGGCCTCTGTCCCTTGCGGACCAGCTCCATCACCAGGCGCCCCGCTTCGCGCGATGCGGCCAGCTTCTCCTCGAGAAACGCCGGCACGCCCGACAACCCCATCGGCGAGATGCCGAGAAACTCGCAGGCCATCGCCATGGTGTTCGCGGTGAACTGTCCACCGCACGCGCCCGCGCCAGGGCACGCATTCGCCTCGACCGCTTCGAGGCCCGCGTCATCGAGCTTGCCCGCCGCATGCGCACCGACCGCTTCAAACACATCCTGGACGGTCAGGTCTTTGCCGTTCAGATGTCCCGGCGCAATCGACCCGCCGTAGAGCATCAGCCCGGGAATATCGAGCCGCGCCAGCGCCATCACCGTGCCCGGCATGTTCTTGTCGCAGCCCGCGATCGCCACCAGTCCATCGAATTGATTGCCGCGCGTGACCAGCTCCACCGAATCCGCAATCACCTCGCGGCTGATCAGCGACGCCTTCATGCCTTCGGTGCCCATGGTGATGCCATCGGAGATAGTCACGGTGTTGAACTCCATCGGCGTCCCGCCCGCCTCGCGCACGCCCTGCTTCACCGCATCGGCGATGGCGCGCAGATGAAAATTGCACGGCCCGATCTCAGTCCAGGTATTCGCGATGCCGATGATCGGCTTGTGCAGATCTTCCGGCGTGAACCCCACCGCGCGCAGCATCGCCCGCGCCGGCGCGCGGCTGGGCCCTTCTGTCAGCGCGATGGAATACAGCTTTCCAGAACCGTTGCCGTTCCCGTTTTTTCCGTTCCCGCTCATGCCTGCGCCTGTTCTCCCGCACGCGGCTTCACCCAGAACGCCGCGTCGTGCTGCTTTTCGAATTGGTCCAGCTCCGCCGCGTGCCGCAGCGTGAGCCCGATGTCGTCCAGTCCTTCCAGCAGGCAGTCCCTTCGGAACGGATCGATGCTGAAGCTGGTTTTGAATCCCTCGGCGTCGCGGATCGTGTTTTCCTCCAGCGACACCCTTAATTGGTAACCGTCACGGCTACTGGCTCGATCGAGCAGGGTCTGCACCTGTTCTTCGGGCAGCGTCACCAGCAGGATTCCGTTCTTGCCCGCGTTCGAATGAAAGATATCCGCGAACGATGGCGCGATCACGCAGCGGAATCCATAGTCGCTGAGCGCCCACGCCGCATGTTCCCGCGATGATCCGCATCCGAAATTCTTCGCGGCTACCAGGATCTTCGCACCCTTGTACTTCGGGTTGTTCAGCTCGAACCCAGGATCTTTCCGCCAGTCGAAAAACAGAAAATCCTCGTAGCCTGTGCGCTCGATGCGCTTTAGAAACTGCTTGGGGATGATCTGGTCGGTGTCCACGTTCACCCGATCCAGCGGCATGACTTGTGAAGTGAGCGTGCGAAACTTTTCCATCAGGCCGGCACCTCCGCACCTTTGAATTCCCACGTCCGCACATCGGTGAAATGTCCCATCACGGCCGCAGCCGCGGCCATCATCGGGCTCACCAGATGTGTTCTTCCGCCGCGCCCCTGACGGCCTTCGAAGTTGCGATTGCTCGTGGACGCGCAGCGCTCGCCTGGTTGCAGAATGTCAGGATTCATGCCCAGACACATCGAGCATCCCGGCTCGCGCCACTCAAAACCCGCCTCTTTGAAAATCGCGTCCAGGCCTTCCTTCTCCGCCTGCGCCTTCACCAGCTGCGACCCCGGCACCACCATCGCGCGCACATTTTTATGGATGCGATGCCCGGCGACTACCTTCGCCGCCGCACGCAGATCTTCAATGCGCGAGTTCGTGCACGAACCGATGAAGACCCGATCCACCGCGATCTCTTCCATCGGAGTTCCTGGCTTCAGATCCATGTACTCCAGGGCCCGCGTAAACGCCCGGCGATCCGCTTCGTCCTTCGCTTCTGCCGGATTTGGCACCGTCGCCGTTACAGAAACCACCATCCCGGGATTCGTTCCCCACGTGACGAACGGCTCCAGCTCAACCGCTGGAATGATCATCTCGCGATCGAACTTTGCTCCGGGATCAGTGGCCAGCTTCCGCCACTCCGCAACAGCCGCATCCCAGGCCGCTCCCTGCGGAGCAAACGGCCGGCCCTTCAGCCATGCGAACGTGGTCTCGTCTGGCGCGATCATGCCAGCCCGCGCGCCGGCCTCGATGCTCATGTTGCAGATCGTCATCCGGCCTTCCATGCTCAGCGAACGGATGGCCGAACCCGCATACTCGACCACGTAGCCCGTCGCGCCGTCGGTGCCAATCCGCCCGATGATCCCCAGCACGATGTCCTTCGCCGTCACACCGTCGGGCAACTCGCCTTCGATCGCGATGCGGAAGGTCTTCGGCTTCCCCTGCGGCAGGCACTGCGTCGCCAGCACGTGCTCCACCTCCGAAGTTCCGATGCCGAACGCCAGAGCGCCCAGAGCTCCATGCGTCGAAGTATGCGAGTCGCCGCACACGATCGTCATCCCCGGCTTGGTGAGCCCCAGCTCGGGCCCGATCACGTGGACGATGCCCTGGCGTGGTGATTGCACGTCATACAACTCAATGCCGAACTCCGCGCAGTTCTTCCGCAGCGTCTCAATCTGCTTCGCGGCGATGGGATCCTCGATGACCAGCCGGTTCGCCGTCGTCGGCACGTTGTGATCCACCGTCGCGATGGACCGATCGGGCCGGCGCACCTTCCTCCCCGCCATCCGCAGCCCATCGAAGGCCTGCGGCGACGTGACCTCGTGGATCAGGTGCAGATCGATGTAGAGCAACGCCGGCTCGCCCTGCGGTTCCGCCACGATGTGCGATTCCCAAACTTTCTCGAACAGTGTTTTCGGATTTGCTGCCATACCACCTCTGCTGATTGCTCCGGAACTATCGCGCCGCAGGCGCCTGCGCTCTTGCTCCGACGAGCACTTCGCGCACCTTGCTGCCCATCTCGGTCGTCGATGTCACTTTCGCGGATTGATCGCCGCGTGCGAGATCGGCGGTTCGATAGCCATCGGAGACCACCTGCTTCACCGCGGTTTCGATCGCGGTAGCCTCGTCTTCCAGACCTGCTGAATAACGCAGCACCATCGCTGCGGTGAGGATCGCGCCGAGCGGATTCGCGATGCCCTTGCCCGCGATGTCCGGCGCTGATCCGTGTACGGGCTCGTACAGATTCACCTTTCCGCCAATCGTCGCGGACGGCAGCATTCCCAGCGAGCCTGTGATCACGCCCGCTTCGTCCGACAGAATGTCTCCGAAGAGATTCTCCGTGAGAACGACATCGTAGCTCCGCGGCTGGTTCATGAGGTGCATCGCCATCGCGTCGACATACTGATGTTCCAGCGCGACGTCGGGATACGCCTTAGCGACCTCGGTCACCGTCGCACGCCACAACTGCGAAACTTCCAGCACGTTGGCTTTGTCGACCGACGTGACTTTCTTTCGCCGTTTCGAAGCCAGCTCGAACGCCACTTTCGCGACGCGGACCACTTCGTCGCGGGTGTAGCGCATCGTGTTCCACGCAGCGCCCTGGTCCTTGTCCCACTGCCGCGGCTCCCCGAAGTACAACCCGCCCAGCAGCTCGCGCACAAAGAGGATGTCCGCGCCCTCGACGACTTCTGCACGCAGCGGTGAATTCTGGCTGAGGCCCGGCCACGCGAACGACGGACGCAGGTTGGCAAACCCGCCCAGTTCTGCGCGAATCTTCAGCAGACCCGCTTCCGGGCGCTGGCCTGGGGGCAGCGCGTTGAACTCATTGCTACCGACCGCACCCAGCAGAACCGCGTCACTGTCGAGAGCTGCCTTCACGGTCGAATCCGGCAGAGGTTTTCCATGCGCCCTGATGGCGACGCCGCCAATCAGTTCTTCGCGGAACGCGAAATTGTAGCCCCCCAGATCCGCCACGGATTGCAGCACGCGGACGGCTTCGCCGGTCACCTCAGGGCCGATACCATCCCCGGCCACAGTCAGAATGTTCAGCTTTTGGCTCATGAATTCTCTTCTGGATTGCCTTGCACTCTATTTGATCGCTTTTCGCGACGGGCCTGCGGACTTCCGGCGGTCCCTGTCAGTTCACTGCCGGTTCCGTCGAAATCAGATCCTCGTGCCGCTGGTGGTGGGCCACCAGATTGATCAGGTCCTGGTCGTAAATGGCCTTCTTGCGATCAGCCAGCTCAGTGAATGCCCGGTACGCGATGTCCAGATCCGCGGCCGACAGCCTGTATCCAAGTTCGTGCAGCCGCGACCGGAGCGCGGTGCGGCCCGAATGCTTCCCGAGCACCATGCGGTTCGCCGGCACGCCCACCGACACCGGTGTCATGATCTCGTAGGTCAGGGGATTCGAAAGAATGCCGTGTTGATGGATTCCCGCCTCGTGAGCAAAGGCATTCGCGCCAACCACCGCCTTGTTGGGTGCGGCGCCAAAGCTGATCGTACCCGCCAGTTGCTGGCTCACCGGGTACAGCTTTTCCAGTTTGAGGTTGCATTCGTAGGGGAAGCGGTCGGCGCGCACCCGAATGGCCGCAGCAATCTCTTCCAGCGCCGCATTGCCCGCGCGTTCGCCAATGCCGTTGATGGTGCATTCCACCTGCCGAGCGCCGGCGTGAATCGCCGCCAGCGTGTTCGCTACGGCCAGCCCAAGATCATCGTGGCAGTGCGTGGAGAGAATCACGCGGTCCGCGCCCGGAACTTTCTCCAGGATGTTCCGGAACATGCCCGCGTAATCCTCCGGAGTCGCATAACCGACGGTGTCGGGAAGATTGATCGTCGTCGCGCCCGCACTGATGGCTGCGCCCACAAACTGGCACAGAAACTCCGGCTCGGTGCGCGTTGAATCCTCCGGCGAGAACTCCACGTCGTCGACGTAGGTCTTTGCCAGCGCCACCATCTTCGCGGCCTGTTCGAGCGCTTCGGCGCGCGAGATCTTCAGCTTGTACTCGAGATGGATATCGGAGCTGGCGAGAAAAACGTGGATGCGCGGACGCTCTGCCCTCTCGACGGCCTTGGCGGCGCGCTCGATGTCCTCCTGCCGTGCCCGCGCCAGCGACGCAATCTTCGGCCCGCGCACTTCCTGCGCCACCGCGGAGATTGCCGCGAAATCCCCGTCGGAAGCGATCGCGAATCCCGCCTCGAGGATGTCGACACCCAGATCGGCCAGGGCATTCGCCAGGGCCAGCTTCTCGTGATGGGTCATGCTGCAGCCCGGCGACTGTTCGCCATCGCGCAGCGTTGTATCGAAAAAGCAGATTCGATCCTGGGGCATACAGTGCTCTCTCCGTTGAGTCGGTGCGCCGTGTGCAGCACACCAGGGCAACGTCCGTCCTGCTCCGTACTCAATTAGTTTGACAAAGGCCTGTCCATAAAGCAAATTTGTAATTCTTTGCATTTACATAAAAATAATTCATACTACATCCGTGCCCCGCAGCGGGCGCATTTTATGGACCTTTACCAGCTTGAGACCTTCCTTGCCGTCATTGAAGAAAAGGGCTTCTCGCGCGCAGCCACCCGTATGCGGCGAACACAGCCTGCGATTAGTCATGCCATTCGCAAGCTCGAAGAAGAAATTGGGGAGCCGCTCTTCGAACGAACCTCGCGCGACGGAACCCTCACCGCCCCTGGCCAGTTGCTGCGCAGCTACGCGGAGCGATTGCTGCGCCTGCGCGGCGAAACCCTCACCGCTCTCGGAGAGTTGCGCTCGCTGGAGCGCGGCCGGCTCACCATCGCCGCGAACGAATACACGTGCCTCTGGCTGCTGCCGGTCCTCGATGCATTTCGCGCCGCCTATCCGCAAATCGGCGTGACCGTGCTGCGATCCCTTGCGAGCCAGATCTCCGATCAGCTTCTGGAACGCGCCGCTGAGTTCGGCATCCTCTCCTTCCGTCCCGACGACCATCGACTGCACCCTATTGCCGTCTACACCGATGCCGTGACGTTTGTCGTCGATCCGAAGCATCCTTTGGCGAAGCGGAAACAGGTTTCCATTCGCGAGCTGGGTACGGAAAATTTCATTGCCCACACCGTGGCCTCTCCGCTGCGTCAGCGCGTGATTGAGACCTTCGCGCGCAACCATACACCCCTCAATATGGGTGTGGAGTTGCCCAGCCTCGAAGCCATCAAGCGCCTGGTCGCGCGCGGCAATGGGGTCGCCCTCGTTCCGGGGTTGACGGTTCAGCCTGAATTGGCGCGTGGAGAACTCGTGCAGGTCGCGGTCCCTGAACTGAAGATCGCTCGCCGGCTGTGGCTGGCTCATCGCGATCGAGCCACGCTCTCGCATGCGGGCACTGCCTTCCTCGAAATCGTTCGCGGCATCGCCGCAGAACGAGGCCATCCCTTCGCATTTCGCGCCGAGCAGCCTCCCCTCCGGGCCCGCCGTGCGTCCAAGCATTAACGTCCTCGGCAGGCTGTGGAAACTTCCCCCTGGCAGGTACAATGACCAGGTGGACATTCCCACAGTGTTTGTTCTTTGAAGGAGCCTCCGCTTCTTGAGGCGCTGCCGCGCGCGTTGTGCGGAAAATTCCCGAAGGATATTGTGAAGAGGTTGACCGACGAATGAAGAAATCGCAGTTTGTGTTCTTGTTGTCCCTCCTGTTGGCGGTGCCGGTCTTCGCGCAGGAAAGCCGCCAGGACATCAGCGTTAGCGGCTCCATGATTAACGCGCCTTTTGCTTCAGGAAATGCCGTGCAGATCCATGCCACCCCCGGCTATGGCGCTCTCGTCAGCTATCGCTTCCAGCTGACTCCGCACGGCGCTCTGGAACTCAATTACCAGTACAACCAGAACGTGCAGCGCTTCTGCTGTTCCTTCGGCTCCTACATGATTCACGATCGTTTCCAGGAGTTCTCCGGCGCCTATGTCTACACCTTCAATTTCAGGAACTGGAATCCATTCATCGAAGCCGGCCCTGGTGGCTTTCTTTTCTCTCCCATCGACGATGCGAAGAGCCAGACCTTCGACGTGAGCCGCACCACGAATGTCGGCGCGATGTATGGCGCCGGATTTGCTTATGAAATCAGCCCCAGCTTCGATATTCGAGCCGAATATCGCGGCCTCATTATGAAAACGCCGAGCTTCAATTATCCCAACGCCGACTGGAAGACCAATGTGTACTACAACATTTACGATCCGGTGGTCGGCATCGCCTATCACTTTTAGCGCCTGGCGGTTCTGCATGCAAAATGGGCTGGGCGCATTGCCCAGCCCATTGCTTTTGTCGCTTGCGGAATCCCGGACTTATCTCTACCGGCCAAGGAACCGGTAGACCACCCCCACACTGAACCCGTTCGGGCTCAGTCCGCTCGCATGCTGCTCTACCATGCCCGTGGTCGGGTTGTAGGTTGGAGGCCCGGCAAATGACGGCCAGAGCTGATACTCATAGTCGGCCCGAATCGCGATCGTTCGATTCAGCCGGTAGGTAAAGGTTGCTCCCGGCGCATATGCGAAGTAGCTGCCCTTCAGGCTGCCGGCAGCAGGATAGTTCGGAGTCGTAATCCACCCTCCGCCGAGCAACAGCTTACCCCACAGGGTGAAACGCTGCAGCCGGTACAGGCGGTAGCGCGGCCCGACAAAGTAGTTCGATTCGACCTGGCCACCATTTCCGTGCCAGTGGAGCCAGCGCGCCTCGCCTTCGATCCCGTATTTCTGGTGCAGATCGAAATTGAACACCGCCGTGGGACCGTACAGCTGATCTGCGCAACCCAGCGGAGCGCTGTTCGCGCACCCCCAGTCCGGATTGAAGGTTGAAAATTCCACGCCCGCCGACATCGTGGCTTCTCCGCCGACGGCGGACTCCGAATTCTGGGCGAGGACGGCGATAGGAAAGAGAAGTAGTGCGATGAATCCGATCTTCCTGACCACGTTCGTTCTCCACTCTTGCAGCTTGCGAGCCCGATGCGGCTTCGGCTCTTACCCTTCAGTTCCTAACCCGTCTTCGACTTGCCGCGTTGCGCTCTGCTGTTCGATTTTCCGAACCGCTTGAGCCATCCGTTCTCGAACCATGCAGGATTACTGCGGTGTACCCTGCGGCTGCGCCTGCGCACTCGCCGAGGGCTGCGCTGCACCGGCATCGGCCGAAGGCGGCACGCTGGCCGCTGGCGTCGCGTTGGCCGGAGTTGCCGGCGATGCGTCGGAGTAGCGCTGCAGGCGATAGAACACCGGCGTGATTTCCAGAGGCATCTTGTCGCGCGCGTTCAGAAGCACCGGCGGCCGGGAATTCAGCATGAATACCTTATCGTCCCATGGATCGATCTTCAGCCGGCTGTTCAGGGGCAGCGCGGCGATCTGTTGCAGATTGTCCATATCCAGCTTCGGCGCACCTTGCGTCAGCCCCACCAGCCACGGCTGTCCGTCGCCACGAACCAGCGAGTCGCCCAGTCGCGGAGTGAACAGGGCCGGAAGATCCTTTTCACGGGCTTCCAGCTGCTGAAAGAACAGCCCCACGCTTGCAGCCTTGTCGTGATAAATCGAATGGTTGTACAGATCGATGGCCTTCTTTGCCGCCTCGTCGTCATCCGGAATCGAATGATTCATCGTGATGCGGCGGAACGTCGCCGTGTCCGGGAAAAGCAGACGATCGTTGAATGCGTAGCGCGTGTCGATGTGATGCCCGGTGACGATGTGAGCCAACTGGAACGCGATCACCGCCGCCAGGGCGTTCTCATCCGGCAGCGTGTCGACCAGACCCTTGCTCAGCAGAATCGTATTGCCGACCGCCAGCGATTCCAGCGGGGTGGTGAGAATCACGCGGCAGTGAATGTCGCTGGGCAGTTGCAGGTTGCTGCCGATGATGATATTCGTCGCGACCTGCTCCAGCTGCTTGTCGAAATCGCTGGGAGGAGCGATCAGACCCGCCTGGGTCAGACGATCCAGCACGTTGTTTTCTGCCTGGGAGATCCATTCCCGCTCGGCCTGCAGCGGGCTCACATCGCTCGCGTTGTCGCTCTGGTCCTGAGCGTTTTCGATCTCCATCGACTCGGAGTCCGACTCGCGCGTGGGCAGCTTGAGCGAGTAGCCCCAGTACGTGGTCTGTCCTTTGAAGCTGGTGGCATGGTTCGCGCCGTTGTGCAGCGTGTCTTCAACGTAGACCGAAGCCGGCGCCCACACTCCGGGCTGAACGTTCATCCGCCAGCTGTCGAAGTGGAAGTAGTGGGTCGCTTCGTCGTTCGGATTGCTGATGTAAGTGCCGTTGAAGCGGACAACGTTGCCGTCCTCATCCTCGACCCAGATGCGTCCGAAGAAGCGCCCCGGCCCCTTCTCCTTCGGCTGCACGTCAAACACCCACGTCCGCACCGTCCCCAGGAATTCGCGGCGCACAAACGTGAAGTTATAGTGCTGCTGATCGAACCCGTTGGGGTCGATGAACATCATCGCCATGAATCCGGTGGGCGAGTTCTCCAGATGAAAGGCCTTGGTCAGATCCGACATGAAGCGGAAGGATCCGGAAAACCACCCGTGATGTTCAACGCGCTCCGCCTGCTGGTATTGATCCTCTGTGAAGGCCTTGCCGAAATCCACTCGCCCAATCATGTACTGATCGGAAACCGGCACCTGATACAGCTTGACGTCCGGACGCAGGTCCTGAATGTAGGACTGCACCACCGGCGTGCTCTTCTGGATCTGCTTGATGATCACCTTTTCGCGGGCGATTGCCTGCTGGACCAGCCGCTGCTGCTGGGGGGTGAGCGGCAAACCTGCGGGAACGCGTGGTTCCTTCTTCGCCTGGGACGCCGGAACGCCCAGCAACAATGTCATACCCAGAATGAGAAGCTGACGACGATGCATATTCTTATGACTCCTGATTACGTGCCTGATTTTCGGCCTGCTTTTGCGTGCGCGATCGCTTCCGCGCTACGGCCACAGCTGTTTTCCTAAGCCATCTGGAACGTCACATGGATGATGCTGACCTGATCCACTGCCTGTCCGTCTTTGGTCGCCGGCTTGAAGCGAATTTTCTCTGCAGCGAGCTTCGCCTGCTCGTCCAGTCCGTGCCCCAGTCCTGCCACGATGCGCAGCACCTGGACCTGTCCGGATGCGAGGAAGCGTACTTCCAGTGTGACATCACCCTCAATCTTTAACTGCCGCGCTTCCGCCGTGTAGATCGGCAGAGGCTTGGCCAGAACGACAATCGGCGTCGCCTGCGGTTCCTGCGGCCGCACCGCCGGTGCCGGGGCCGAGCCATACATGTTGTCGCCAAAGCTCCCGCGCGCCACAGTGCCATGGCTGTCCTTCGAGCCCGTCCCACCCACAACGCCGTTGGCAAAACCGGCGGAGGCTACCGTTGCGTTCTTGTCGCGGCCACCCGGAACGCCATTCGCCACACCTGAGCCAAAATCGGCGCCATGCACAGACCCCTGGCGGGCTGCTCCCGCACCGGAAGCCGTTCCCGGCGCCGCATTGAACGCTCCAACCGCCGCGATCGTCGCCGTGCGCGTGGCCGATGGATTCGGCTTCACTCCTGCGGGATCGCCAAACCCGCCCATCTTCGGCGTCGGTGCGCTCATGTTGTTCGCCACCGTGGTGGGCGTCTCGCTCTTGAATGCGCCCAGCTTCGGCTGCGGCGGAGGCGTGAAGCGCCGCGGCGGTGCCGCTTCGATCTTCGGCATCACCGGCGTGGGCAGCTTGATTTCCGCAACCTTCGGAGGCGGCGGCAGCGGCCTGGGCATCTCAATTTTCGGCTGCTCCAGCTTGGCCACCGGAGGCGGGGGCACGATCTTGATCTTTGGGACCGGCGGAACATACGGCTTCGGCTGCTCCACCGGGAAGATCAGCTGTGTCGTCTGGTAACGATGCTCCTGCACCTGATGCACCTGCGCGATCGTGAGCAGCAGCATCAAACCACCCACGGTCACGTTGATGACCATGCTCATGCCAAAGGAGCCCGCCCGGCCTTCCGGCTCTGGGAGAAGCCCGAACGTTGCGCGCTTAACGGAGTTATCGGTTGCCATTGCCCTAAATCTCCAACCTCACCTGAGAAAAGAAGTTGCGACCTTCAATCAGTGCACCCTTCCGGGCATGCACTTTGATGACCAGTAAACCGGACCCGAGTTGGCCTAAAAACGAACAAATCTGCGCGAGAGTCCAGGGACACGCATGACCCTTACATCTCGTTCTGCAAGTGGGGTTACCATGTGATCTTGCTACAGGTACTTCTGTACGCGCAAGAGGGTTACTTGAGCGTACTACGGTCAATTACCCCCATCAGTCACACGAACGAGGCAGAAGCGTGCCCATTTTGGGTCTTGCCCTGTGTGAACGACGAAAACCAACCCAACTTCGTTCACTTTGTCTACTCTCTCGCGGTGAGCATCCGCAAGCCCTGACCGGCGTCCATCCACCAAAACCCTCGGATCGAGCCAGGAGTGGGGCAGCCCCATCGCAGTTACGACAGACGAGGCGGTTGTCCCGATGGACTATAAAAAGTCAGACGCAGCAGGGACTCAAATAGCATAAAGGATCGGAGGGAGGGAATTTTGCGAATTCTGGTCACCGGCGGTGCTGGGTACATTGGTGGGATGGTGGCTCTGACGCTCGTCCAGCAGGGCCATATCGTCGTGGTTTACGACAACTTGTGCCACTCCACACGCGCTTTGCTGCCGGAGGGCGCGAGCTTCGTCCAGGGGGATGTGGCCGACCGCCCTCGGCTTGAAAACCTGCTCTCCAGCGGGTTCGACGGCGTCATGCATTTCGCCGCGCTCATCGAGGCCGGCGAAAGTATGCAGCAGCCGGAGCGCTATTTTCGCAACAACAGCGCCTCGACGCTCAGCCTGATCGAGGCCATGATTTCCACAGGCGTCCACAGGTTTGTTTTCTCTTCCACGGCCGCCGTTTACGGCGAACCCGACGTAACGCCCATCCCGGAAGACGCGCCCCTGCGCCCCACCAACGCTTACGGTGAGTCCAAGCTGCTGGTGGAAAAAATGCTCAACTGGATGTATCGAGTACACGGTTTTCGCTACGCCAGCTTGCGCTATTTCAACGTTGCCGGCGCCATGGGCGGACGCGGCGAAGCCCACGAGCCTGAGTCCCACATCATTCCCCTCATCCTCGATGTGGCCTTAGGACGGCGGGATAAAATCCGGATCTTTGGCGACGATTACCCCACGCCGGACGGGACCTGCGTCCGCGACTACATCCATGTCCAGGACCTCGCCAACGCTCATCTCCTTGCCTTTGAGGCACTTGCCACCCACGAGCAGCTGATCTACAACCTTGGCAACGGAGCTGGATTCTCGGTTCGTGAGGTCGTCGACGCTGCGCGGAGAGTAACCGGGCATCCGATACCGATTGAAACCGTTCCCCGTCGCCCCGGTGATCCAGCGGTCCTGATCGCAAGTTCGGAGAAGATCGCCCGGGAATTAGGCTGGAAACCCCAATACACCACCCTCGATGCGATCATCGCCAGCGCCTGGGAATGGCACCAGGTGCGATACAGGTGACGAGAGCCACGAAGCGGTCAGCGATGAACCGGTTGGCTGAGGACCGGTCCGCGGAGAACCGGTCAGCAGAAAGCTGGTCAGCCCATTCATTGAATAGTAGTTAGCGGTGAAGTCACGCCGTCGAGCCAAGCAACTGCCACGCCCGCCATAGTGCGCTCCGGCGCCCGTGGCTGGCCGGTTCATGCCTTGACCGGCTTCTTCGCTGACCGGTTTCCCGCTGCGCGGTCCCTCGCCGTACTCCCTACTTCTCGATCTCTACCCCGCGCCAGAACGCGATGTGATTCTTGATGTTACGGGCTGCAGGATTTGGATTGGGGTAGTACCACGCGGCATCCTGATTCTCCTGCCCGTCCACCAGCAGGCTGTAGTACCTGGCCTGACCCTTCCAGGGACACGTGGACGTGGTCGAGCTCGGCCGCAGGTATTCCCGCTTTACCGCGCCCTCGGGGAAATAGATATTCCCCTCGACCGTCTCGTAAGTGTCACTTTCTGCAAGGACTTTTCCGTTCCAGACCGCCTTTGCCATGGTTCTCTCTTCCTTCGCCTTTCCGCGCCCGACGTACCACATTACCAGATGCGCGACCTGCCGCCAAAGACGCGACTTCCGGAAACCGCGCCCCTGTACCAGCGGAGGCTCAACAGATCCGTTCCCTCCTCCGAAAAGCGGCTCTACCGCGCCGCGCTTCGCCTCCGAGCTTTCGCTTCTTCTCCCCGACCGCGCTCAGTTTCTCCTGGTCCAACCGGATTGCTACCCTGCTCTCCTGGAGGCTCCATGCCCACGCCTGTTACCCGCCAGACCGTCGATCTGAGCCAGTATCCGGATCTCGTCGTCGTCTATCTCGGCATGCGCGTCAACCGCATCACCGGGCTGAAGACCCTCATCGGCTTCGGTCCCAGGATCGCGAAGTCCGTCGAAGCCCAGCCGGATGGACTCCTTCGTCACGAGAACTTCGTTTTTTCGCTTTTCCCCATGCACGCGGGCATGCGCCAGTACTGGCGCGACATGGATTCCCTGCTGCGATGGACGCGCTCCGAGCCCCATCGCGCGTGGTGGAAGAACTTCCTGCGCGATTCCGGCGGCACCGGCTTCTGGCATGAGACCTACACGCTGCGCGGCGGGATGGAAGCCATCTACGACGACGTCGCGGTTCCGCTCGGCTTCTCCAGCTTCGCTCCTGTCGTTCCCGCCCGCGGATCGATGTTCACCGCCGCCCACCGCTCCAGCCGCACCGAGGATCTCGAATCAGTCGTGTCCGAGCAAGACCTCTACAGCAAATGATGTTCATCGATGGAGCCGGCAGTGAAGGGGTCCAACCTCTACTCCGTAAACCCGTGACCTGAGCCCAGTCTCCGGATTCACTCCTCCACCACTTCAATCCCCGTCACCGACGCATATCCCTTCACCGGCACAAAGCTCAGCACCAGCTTGCCCTGCGCGTCCGGCTCCAGCCCCGAGGCCTTTCGCACCACCACATCGGCATCGTGCGCTTCCTTCGCGAGGTCGAAGTTCTCCAGAATCGCCTTGCCGTTGCAGAACACATTGAAGATGTGTTCCACGTGTGCCGCTCCCGGGGCTATCTCGAAGGGTTCGTCCCAGCCTCGATGCCGCGCCGCAAACTGCAGCGTCACCGTATAGTGTCCA
>Ga0335072_10006240_pt1 | contig 17458 bp, 11 predicted proteins | sample Lox_Sample_21_FD_206725 | JGI IMG/M metagenome (GOLD analysis project Ga0335072, IMG submission 206725) | Soil microbial communities from Loxahatchee National Wildlife Refuge, Florida, United States - Lox_Sample_2.1 | ecosystem: Environmental > Terrestrial > Soil > Wetlands | place: USA...
CGTCGCCGGTCAGCTTCTCGCGCGCGCCGGCCAGCAGCACCGTGACCTCGCGCCCGGCATCGCGCAGAAGCCTCGCCACGACGAACCCGTCGCCGCCGTTGTTGCCCGCCCCGCACACCACCGCGACCGGCCCGTCGGGCGCGATCCGCTCGACCGCCCGCGTCACGCCCGCGCCCGCGCGCTCCATCAGGTCGAGCGAGGGCACACCCCGCACCTCGATCGCCCAGCGGTCGATCGCCCGCATCCGCTCGGCGTCGGGCAGAGGCGTCAGCCAGTCGGGGAGCACGTCCACGACCAGCGATGCTAGATGACGGCCTGGCGCGGGGTCCTGTCGGGACCACCTGGCCGCTCGCGTCAAATACGCGCTTGTCCCGCGCGCGCCACCTACTCCACCGTAACCGTCTTTGCCAAGTTCCGCGGCTGATCGACGTTGAGCCCGCGCAGGCGGGCGATCTCATACGCCAGCAGCTGCAGTGGGATCACCGCGAGGATCGGCTGCAGCATCCAGTCCACGGCCGGCACGTACACGACGGAGTCGGCGTGCATGGCGATCCGCGTATCGCCGGCGGTGGCGATCGCGATCACGTGGGCGCCGCGCGCGCGCACCTCCTGCATGTTGGAGGCGGTCTTCTCGAGCACCGGGGAGTCGGTGGCGACCGCCACGACCGGGGTGTGCTCGTCGAGCAGCGCGATCGGGCCGTGCTTCATCTCGCCGGCGGCGTAGGCGTCGGTGGCGATGTAGGAGATCTCCTTGAGCTTCAGCGCGCCCTCCAGCGCGACGGGCAGGCCGATGTGGCGGCCGATGTACAGAAAGAACTCGCTGCGCCAGTGCGCCTGCGCGATCTCTCGCATCTGCGCTTGAACGCCATCCTCGCCAGCGGGCGACTCGCCTGTCAGCTCGGCGATGCAATGCGGCAGGCGCTTGAGGTCGGCCACCAGCTCGACCACACGCTCGCCGTCCAGCGTCCCCCGCAGCTGCGCCAGGCGCAGCCCGAGCAGATACATGGCGGCGACCTGACACACGAACGTCTTGGTGGCCGCCACCCCGATCTCCAGGCCCGCGCGCGTGAACAGGACTCCGTCGGCATCGCGCGTGACCTGCGAGCCCACGACGTTTGAGATCGCCAGCACGCGTGCCCCGCGCTCGCGCGCCATGCGCATCGCCGCGAGCGTGTCGGCGGTCTCCCCCGACTGGCTGATCCCGACGACGAGATCCCCGGGGCCGAGCACCGGGTTGCGGTAGCGGAACTCCGAGGCGATGTCCATCTCCACCGGCAGCCGCGCCCATTCCTCGATCGCGTAGCGCCCGATCAGACCGGCGTGATAGGAGGTGCCGCAGGCCACGACCACAACGCGGCTGACGTCCGCCAGCAACGCCTCGTCGAGCACACCCTCTTCGCCCAACCGCACGCCATCCCCGGCGGCGGTGCGGTCGGCGATCGTCTCGGCCACCGCGTCGGCCTGTTCGTGGATCTCCTTGAGCATGAACGTCTCATACCCGCCCTTCTCGGCGGTGTCCTCGTCCCAGTCGACGGTTTCCACGGCTCGGTCGAGCTGGGCGCCTGAGGGCGTGGTGATCGTGACGCCGTCGGGACGCAGCACGACGATCTCATCGTTGTCTAGGAACTGCACCTGCCGGGTGTGGGCCAAAAACGCGGGGACGGCGGAGGCGATGAACTGCTCGCCCTCGCCGCGGCCGACGATCAGCGGGCACTCGCGGCGCGCGCCCACCAGCACCTCGGGCTCATCCAGGCTCATCGCCACAAACGCATAATGGCCCTCCAGTTCGGCATAGGCGCGACGCACCGCCTCGGCCAGATCGCCGTCGTAGTGGCGGGCGATCAGGTGGGCGATCGTCTCGGCGTCGGTCTCGGAGGTGAACTCGTTGCCTTCGGCGCTGAGGCGCTCGCGCAGCGCGATGTAGTTCTCGACGATCCCGTTGACGACCACGTGTACGCGATCCCCGGAGTCGTAGTGGGGATGGGCGTTCTCCTCGCTGACGCGCCCGTGCGTGGCCCAGCGCGTGTGTCCGATGCCCATCGTGGCGGGTCGGGTGGCCACCGCCACGGCGCCGGCGTCCGCGTCTCCGTTCGCGCCGGCCGCTCCGTCGAGCTTGGCTTGCAGCGCGTCGAGGTTGCCGACCGCGCGGACTGACTCGATGTGGCCGTCCTCGATCACCGAGAGCCCTGCCGAGTCATACCCACGGTACTCCAGGCGCCTCAGCCCGGCGAGCAGCAGCTCACGGACTTGACGCGCGTCTGTGCGCGTGCTGTCACCGACGTAACCGACGATCCCGCACATCGTCCGAAGATATCAGCGGCTCGACGGGCGGTCTGGGTGCGGGTCAGACATGGATGCCATGTCGGCCAGTGGGCGCCGCGGGATGAGCCGCGGGGCGATGGCTGGCCACTTCGGTTGCTCAAACGACGTTAAGGGTCGATACTGTAGTTATTACCGGTTGAAACCATAGTCACTACCGGTCGATACTATAGTTATCAAAGTTGAAAAAGCATACACCACAGCCCCCTCCTTTACAAAGTCTTTACACCCGCTCAACCCGCTCAAGCCAGCTCGCGCCCGCTCAAGCCAGCTCGCGCTGGACGAGCGCCACCAGCCGGTCGCAGACCTGCTGCGCCTCGTCCTCAGTCGGCGCCTCGACCATCACCCGCACGAGCGGCTCGGTGCCGCTCGCGCGCACGAGCACGCGCCCGCGCCCGGCCAGCGCCTCGTCCTCGGCCGCCACCGCCGCGCCCACCTCCGCCGAGCCCTCGAGCGCGCCCCGGTCTCGCACGCGCACGCCTGCGAGACGTTGCGGCAGCTTGGCCATCGCGTCGCGCTCGCGCAGGTCGCGCCCGCGGAGCGCCTCCAACGTCAAGAGCGCTCCCGCGATGCCGTCGCCGGTGCGGTTGAAGGAGAGCTCGATCAGGTGCCCGGACTGCTCCCCGCCGAGCGTCCATCCACGCGAGAGCAGCTCGGCGAGCACGTAGCGGTCGCCGACCTGTGTGCTCGCTACCTCGATGCCGGCGTCGGACATCGCGGTGTGAAAGCCGTAGTTGGTCATCACGGTCACGGCCACCCCGTCGCCGGGCAAAGCGCCGCGCTCGCGCAGGTGCAGCGCGATCAGCGCCAGCAGCTCGTCGCCGTCGACGATCGCCCCGTCGCGATCGACGGCCAGCACGCGATCGCCGTCGCCGTCAAATGCGAACCCGAGCGCATGACCGCCCTCGCGCACGACGGTGGCGAGCCGCTCGATGTGGGTGGAGCCGCAGCCGGCGTTGATGTTGCGCCCATCGGGGGCATTGGCCAGCACCGTCACCTCCGCCCCCAGACGCCTGAAGATCTCCGGAGCGACCTCATAGGTGGCGCCGTTGGCGCAGTCGAGCACGACATCCAGGCCGGACAGATCGAGGTCGGCAAAGCGCACGTGCAGCTCGCGCAGGTAGTCCTCGCCGGCGCCGCGCAGCTCACGAATGCGCCCGATCGTGGGGGGCTCGTCGTCGTTTCCCGCCGGCGCGGACGCCCCCGCCAACTCCAACTCGCGCTCGATCGCAAGCTCGGTGTCATCGCTGAGCTTGTAGCCGTCGGGCCCGAAGAACTTGATGCCGTTGTCCTGGTAGGGATTGTGCGAGGCCGACAGCACGGCGGCGAGATCGAACCCGTAGCGAGCGATCAGCAACGGCGCGGCAGGCGTAGGCAGCACCCCACCCAGCAACGCGTCCCCTCCAGCGGCAGTCACTCCTGCAGCCACAGCGGCCAGCAACATCTCCCCCGACTCGCGAGTGTCGCGGATAATCAACACCTGCGGCCGCTGCGCCCCCCGCTCAGAGCGAGCCAACCGGGCGGCGGCCTGAGCCAGCCCCAGCGCGAGCTCGACCGTCAAAAGCTCCCCGGCGACCCCGCGCACGCCGTCTGTCCCAAACAGCTTGCGCGTCATGAACGTGGGTGGTGCTACCTCTTGGAGAACTGAGGCCGCTTGCGGGCCTTCTTCAGGCCGGCCTTCTTGCGCTCCTTGGCGCGCGAATCCCGCGTCAAGAAGCCGCGCCGCTTGAGCTCGCCGCGGAGGTTGGGGTCGGCCTCGAGCAGCGCGCGCGAGACGCCGTGGCGCAGCGCGCCGGCCTGGGCTGAGATGCCGCCACCCTGCAGGCGCGCGATCACGTCCATGCGGTCCTGATAGCCGACCGTTTCAAGCGGCTGGCGAATGTTGCGCTGCAGGGTGGCGCGCGGGAAGTGCTCCTCGAGGACGCGTCCATTGACGAGGTAGGCGCCGCTGCCTGGTCGCAGCGTGACGCGCGCGATCGCGGTCTTGCGCTTGCCGGTGGCGCGGTAGCGCGCACCGGAGGCGAGGTCGATCGCGGCGCTCGAGATCGGCTCGGCGAGCACCTCAGCCTCCTCCTCCTCGAGCTCCTCCTGCGCCTCGACACCCTCCGCCTCCATCTCGGTCTCGTAGGCCTCGGCGACGAGCGCGTAAGGATCCTCGCTCAGGTCGGTGGTGCGCCCGAGCGGGTCAACGCCCTCGGGGACGATGTCGACTTCCAGGTGGGCTCCGGGGACCGCGGGCTTTTCGCGCGGGGCCGGCTCCTCGAGCTCCTCCTCTTCCTCATCCAACTCATCCTCGGCCTCTTGGACCGCCTCGGCCACGACCTCCTCGGCGATGACCTCAGCCACGACCTCCTCGGCGATGACCTCAGCGGCGGCCTCGATCTCGGCCTCGACCTCGGCCTCTTCGGCGACGGCCTCAGCGACGATCTCCTCGGCGACCTCCTCGGCCATCGCCTCCTCGGCTGCCTCCAGCGCGGCGTCCTCGGCCACGCCGGCGATCTCAATCGCGTCCTCGGTCGGGACGGCGGTGCCGGGCATCGGCTCGAAACGGTCCTCCTGCGCCTCGCCGGCGTCCTCGCCCTCGCCCTCGCCCGCCTCTTGCAGCGCCTCCAGGGGAGCGTCCTCCGCAGACCCGGCGATCTGCTCGGCCTCCTCGCTGGGAACGGCGTGCTCGGCGGACTCGGTGGCCGCGTCGGCGGCAGAGGCCTCGGGGGTCTCGGCGTCGGGCGTGTCGGGCGTGGGCTCGTCGTCGGCCATGTGGCTATGCCTCGATCTCGATCGGGGTGGGCTTCTGGGCGGTGTGGGGATGCTCGGGGCCGGCGTAGATCTTGAGCTTGGTGAGTTGCTTGCGCGCGAGGCGGTTGCGGGGGAGCATGCCGCGGACGGCGAGGCGGATGATCTCCTCGGGGCGGCGGGACTGCATCTCCTCGAAGGTGCGCGAGCGCAGGCCGCCGGGGTAGCCGGAGTGGCGGTAGTAGCGCTTGGCGGCGCGCTTGTTGCCGGTGACGTGGATCTTCTCGGCGTTGATCACGACCACGAAGTCGCCGGTGTCGACGTGGGGCGTGTACTGCGGCTTGCGCTTGCCGCGCAGCAGGTCGGCGAGCTGCGTGGCCAGACGGCCGAGGGTCAGGCCGTTGGCGTCGACCAGCAGCCAGTCGCGCTCGCGGTCTGAGGGCGAGGCGACGTAGGTGCGGCCGGTTGGGTTGGTGATCGTGCTCATGGCGTGAAAAAGGCCGCACTCAGGCGCGCGGCGCGGCGAACATCATAGGCCATTTGCGGCCCGACGTCGCGTCTGGTGACCGACTTCGCGTCTCAGACGGATGGATCGTCATTCCTGGCGAGAACGCACCGAGCGTGGCATACTACGTACGCGAGCGAGGGAGGACACAGCCAGGGGCGACGAGGCGCCGCCTGAGTTACTCCCACTCGATGGTGCCCGGGGGCTTCGAGGTTATGTCCAGAACGACCCGGTTGACCTCGCGAAGCTCGTTGATCATGCGCGAGGCGATCGTCTCCAGCAGGTCGTAGGGCAGGCGCGCCCAGTCCGCGGTCATGGCGTCGTCGGAGGTGACGGCGCGGATGACGACGACGTGGCCGTAGGTGCGCTCGTCGCCCTGGACGCCGACGGTGCGGATGTCGGGCAGGACGCAGAAGGACTGCCAGAGATCGCGATAGAGGCCGGCGCGGCGGATCTCGTCCTGGAGGATGTGGTCGGCCTCGCGCAGGAGGTCGAGACGCTCACGGGTGGCTTCGCCGCCGACGACGCGGATCGCGAGGCCGGGACCGGGGAAGGGCTGGCGCCAGACAAGGCGCTCGGGCAGGCCGAGCTCGGCGCCGACGGCACGGACCTCGTCCTTGAAGAGGGCGCGCAGCGGCTCGATGAGCTCGAAGCGCAGGTCGTCGGGCAGACCGCCGACGTTGTGGTGGGACTTGATCGTGGCGGCGCCCGTGCCGCCGCCGGACTCGATCACGTCGGAGTAGAGGGTGCCCTGGACGAGAAAGCGCACCTCCGCGCCGTCCGCACCGGGCTCATCCCCCGCGCCGGCCCCTGGCTCATTTCCAGCGCCCGCCCCGGACGCATCTCCCCCGCCGGCACCGGGCTCATTCCCCCCGCCGACCCCGCCGGCCCCGGTGGCCGCGAGCTTGGCGGCCTCCTCCTCGAACACGCGAATGAACTCCGCCCCGATGATCTTGCGCTTGGTCTCGGGCTCGGTGACGCCACGCAGCTTGGAGAGGAAGCGCTCCTCGGCGTCGACGGCGACGAGTGGCACGCCGAAGGTGTCGCGGAACGCGCCGATGACCTGGGCGCCCTCCCCGAGGCGCATCAGCCCGTGGTCGACGAACACGCACGTGAGCTGATCGCCGATCGCGCGGTGCACGAGCAGCGCCGCGACAGAGGAGTCCACGCCGCCTGACAGGCCGCAGATGACGCGCGCGGAGCCGACCTGTGCGCGGATGCGGGCGACCTGGTCCTCGACGATCGAAGCGGGTGTCCAGGTGCGCTCGCAGCCGGCGATGTCGGTCAAAAAGCGGGTGAGGATGTCCTGGCCGTATGGGGTGTGGACGACCTCCGGATGGAACTGGATGCCGTAGATGCCCCGCTGTACGTCCTCGACGGCAGCGACCGGCGAGGCGGTGGAGGAGGCCAGCGCGGTGAAGCCGGGCGGGGGCGCGAAGACGGTGTCGCGGTGGGACATCCAGCAGGTCTGCTCGCGGGGGGTGCCGGCAAAGAGGCGCCCGTGCTCGGAGACGGTCAGCTCGGAGCGGCCGAACTCTCCCACCTCGGCCTGCTCGACGCGCCCGCCGAGCTCGTGTACGAGCAGCTGCATGCCGTAGCAGATGCCGAGCACGGGAACGCCCAACTCGAGCAGCCCGGGGTCCAGGCGCGGCGCGCCAGGCGCATATACGGAGGCCGGGCCACCGGACAGCACGATCGCGCACGGGCGGCGGGCGGCGAGGACATCGAGCGGGACGGTGTGCGGGAGCAGCTCGCTGAAGACGCCGCAGTCGCGGATGCGGCGGGCGATCAGCTGGGAGTATTGGCCCCCGTAGTCGAGGACGACGACCTCTTCGCTGCCCACAGCCTTCCCAACCGGCTCCTCGGCCATCGGTGTCGGGACGCTGGCGAGAGCGTCAGTCATTCACGAGCACGGGCGCGGGCGTCGGAACGGCGGCCTGCCCGCCTATAGCCCCCATGCCGACGGCCTGGTCGCGCTGTAGGGCCTTGCCCTCGGTCTGCAAAGAGGGCGCGATCACGACCTCGGCGCGGTTGAACTCGGCGAGGTCCTTGTGCCCGCAGGTGGCCATCGAGGTGCGCAGGCCGCCGAAGAGGTTGAAGGTGCCGTCGTTCTCGCGGGCGGGGCCGACGAGGATCTCCTCGAGGGTGCCGTTCTGGGTGGTGGCGACGCGGGCGCCGCGCGGGAGCGTGGGATGGAAGGTGGCCATGCCCCAGTGGTAGCCGCGGCCGGGCGCCTCGTACGCGCGCGCGAGCGGCGAGCCGATCATGACGGCGTCGGCGCCGAGCGCGATCGCCTTGGAGACGTCGCCCCCGTTGCGCATGCCGCCGTCGGCGATCACCTGGCAGTACTCGCCGGTCTCGAGCATGTGCGTGGAGCGGGCGTGGGCGACGTCGGCGATCGCCGTGGCCTGGGGCACGCCGATGCCGAGCACGCCGCGCGTGGTGCAGGCGGCGCCGGGGCCGACGCCGACGAGCACGCCCGCGGCGCCGGTGCGCATCAGGTGCAGACCGGTGTGGTAGGAGGCGCAGCCGCCGACGACGACGGGGACCTCGAGCGAGGGGATGAACTCCTTGAGGTTCAAAGGCTCGGAGATGGTGGAGACGTGTTCGCCGGAGACGACCGTGCCCTGGATCACGAGCACGTCGAGGCCCGCGTCGAGCGCGAGCTCGTAGTAGTCGCGCACGCGCTGGGGGGTCAGGGAGGCGGCGACGACGACTTTGTGCTCCTTGATCTCGGCGATGCGCTGGGCGATCAGCTCGGGCTTGACGGGCTCTGCGTAGATGTCCTGCATCTCGCGCGTGGCGAGCTCCTTGGGAAGCTCGGAGATCCGCTCGAGCTGGGCGTCGGCGTCCTCGTAGCGCGTAAAGATGCCCTCCAAGTTGAGGACGGCCAGCCCGCCGAGGCGCCCGACGATGCCGGCGGTCTCGGGCGAGACGACGCCGTCCATGGCGGAGGCGAGGAGCGGCAGCTCGAACTGGTAGGGACCGAGCTTCCAGGAGATGTCGATGTCGTCGGGGTCGCGCGTGCGCCGCGAGGGCACGATCGCGATGTCGTCGAATCCGTAGGCCTGGCGGGCCTTCTTGCCGCGTCCGATCTCGATCTCCATCGCCGCATCATGGCAGGTGGCGCGGACGAACAGGGTCACGCCGGTCATGGGTGCGCCGGTCCACGCCGACGAGCCGCAACTTCACAAATCGTTGACCTGCCGGTGGATATGCTCGATGGTCGGAGCTTGCCTTCAAAAGCCTTAAAGGGATATCTATAGTAGATACGTAATAGATACTATAGTTATCAAAACTCAAAATCACTACACCACAACCCTCCCCTTTACAAATCCTTTACAGCGCCCGAGCTCCAAACAACCGTCTCTGCCATAGCCGTCCCCCCGGCCGCACGACAACCTTCCCAAACAAGCCCAAACGACCCCATCGACCCATCGACCCATCGACCCATGAACGGCCAGACCTCAACCCGGTATGACCCCCACGCGATCGAGGCCAGACGCCAGGCCGCGTGGAAGGCCCGCGACGCCTATGCGACCCCGCCGATCGTCCCGGGCACGGTCACGGTCACGGAAAAAGACATCGCCCCGGGCACGGGCGCGGGCACTACGCCGGGGTCGGATCGCCCGCGCCGGTACATCAAGCCCTCGGCCCCGTTCACGTCGGGGAACGTGCACATCGGCCACGTGAGGTCGTACTCGATCGGCGACGCCTACGCCCGGTACATGCGCGCGCGCGGAGAGGACGTGCTGTTCGCGTTCGGGTTCGACGCGTTCGGGCTGCCCGCGGAGTTGGGCGCGATCGAGCGCAAGGTGGCGCCGGCCGAGTGGGTGGCCCAGTGCGCGCGGCACATGCGCGGCCAGCTGGAGCGGCTGGGGTTCTCGCTCGGCTGGGACCGAGTGTTCATGAGCTCGGACCCGCAGATGTACCGCTGGTCGCAGTGGTTGTTCTTGACGCTGTTGGGAGAGGGTCTCGTGTACAGGGGCACGGGCGCGGTCGACTGGTGCGACACGTGCCAGACGACGCTCGCGACGATCCAGGTCGAGAAGGACGGGACGTGCTGGCGCTGCCACGAGCCGGTCAGGCTGGTTCAGCGTCCGGAGTGGTACCTGCGCATCAGCCCGTACCTGCAGGAGATCGACCGCAAAGCGGACGAGCTGGCGGCGAGCGGGAAATGGGATGAGGTCGCGCTGGCGGCGCAGCGGTTCGTGCTGGGGCGCGTGGACGGGTACGAGCTGGAGCTGGCGGACGCGGACGGGAGGCGGCTGACCGCGTTCACGCCCTACGCGGACGGGGCGGCGCAGGCGCAGTTCGTGCTCATGTCTCCCCGCCACCCCGACGTCGAGCGCTACCTGGACACCGAGGACGCGCGGGCGCGGCTGGAGGATCTGCGGGCGGGCGGGCTGGAGCGCGACGAGCGCGGGAGCGAGGCGATCGCGGCGATCGAGACCGGACATGCGGTGATGGCCCCGGGCGGCGACGGGGAGCTCCCGATCGTGGTCTCGCCGGTGGTGGACGGCCGCTACGGCCCGACGGCGGTGCTGGGAGCGCCGGCGATCGATCAGACCGATGCGTCGATCGCGAAACGGATGGGCATGGAGGTGCGGGAGGGTGTTGGTGTTGGTGCAGGCGTTGGTGTTGATGTTGGTGCAGGAGATGGACTGGGAATCGAGGGCGCCCCGGTGCACGCGGACGGGGCCCACGGCCCTGGGGGGAACGCCAGCAAGACCACGCCGACCGGGGTCGTGCCGCGCGCGGCGGTGCGCTACAGAGCCGGTGATTTCTCGGTCTCCAGACAGCGCGCGTGGGGAACGCCGATCCCGATCGTGCACTGCCAGACGTGCGGGACGGTGCCGGTGCCGGAGGATGAGCTGCCGGTGCTGCTGCCGGTCGATCTGAGGCCCACGGGCACGGGCAACCCGCTGGCCGAGCGCGAGGACTTCGTGAACACGACGTGCCCGAGCTGTCAGGGACCGGCCAAGCGCGAGACCGACACGCTGGACTGCCATTTCGACGCGTTGTGGCTGTGGGTGCCGGTGTGCGTGCCCCCGGACGAGCGCGACCGTCCGCTGGGCGAGATCATGGCGCTCGAGGATCTGCGCGCGTGGCTGCCGTGCGAGCGGGTGGTCGCGGGCTCAGACAGCGGGAACTTCGTGTTCGATCAGCGGATCACGACGATGGCGCTGCGCGACATCGGCCCGCTGGCGTTCCTGAGCGAGGGCGAGCCGTTCGCGGGGTGCCTGTTTCACGAGATGGTGATAAGTGACGGGCGCAAGATGTCAAAGCACCTCGGCAACGTCGTGGACCCGGACGAGCTGGTGGCGAAGTACGGCGCCGACACGGTGCGGCTGGCGACGTTGTACGCGGCCAGACCGCAGAAGACGCTGAACTGGAGCGATTCGGCGGTGCTGCGCTGCCATCGGTTTCTGGGGCAGGTGTGGGAGCTGGCGGTCAGCCACATCGCGGCCGTCGAGGCGCTGGAGGCCGGCGCCAACGAGGCCGGCGCCAACGACGCCGCCCCCGCCGAGAACGACGCCGCCTCCGCCGCGGACGCGCTCGCCCCCGCAGAGCCGACCGACGGCGAGCGGACCAAAGACAAGACCGAGCACCTGCGCCTGAAACTGGAGCAATGGTGCGAGATCGCCGTGCAGAAGACGACGGAGGATCTGGACGGGTTGGAGATGCACACGGCGGTGAGGAACGTGATGCGGCTGGTCGACCGGATCAAGGACTATGAGAAGCGCGTGCGCGCGCGCGAAGAGACGTTGAGCCCTGAGAATCGCGCGGCGATGGGAGAGGCGATCGCGGTGCTGGCACAGGTGCTGAGCCCGTTCGCCCCGCACATCGCCGAGGAGATGTGGGAAAGGCTCGGTAACGACGGCGATACACAGATGCCGTGGCCAGGCGTATCCTCGGCGGTACCGGCATGAGCCAAACGCCGCCCATCACCCCATCGCCGCCCACCGTCCCGTCGAGCGTCGTCTCGGCAATGACATGACCCCCCCATCCCCCAATATCTCGTCGAGCAGCCTGGAAGGGGAGCCCCGCCAGCGCACCCGCTCGTGCGCGACCGAGCTGGTGTGCCACCGCTGCCAGAAGCGGTATGCGCTGAGCGACAGGACGTACGCGTGCCCGGAGTGCGGCAAGGGGTTGGACATCGAATACGACTATGAGAAGGCCGCCAAGCACTTCAAGGACGTCCCCCCGGAGCAGCGCCCGCAGAACGTGTGGCACTTCGAGGAGCTGCTGCCGATCCTAGACGCACGCGCGCAGGCGCGCGTGGGCAGGCATGCGGGGTATACGCCCCTGATCAAAGCCGACCGTCTGGGCGCGGAGCTGGGCATCGCGAGGCTGTACATCAAGGACGACTCGACGTCCAGGCCGAGCCTGTCCTACAAGGACCGGGTCGTGTCGATGTCGGTGGCCAGGCTGCTGGAGCTGGGGCGCGAGGAGATCGGGTGCGTGTCGACCGGGAACGTGGGCACGGCCGTCGCCTCGCTCGCCGCCGCCGCCGGCGTGAAGGCGTCGTATGTCGTGTATCCGAACCGGCTGGAGCCCCAGAAGGCGAGGGCGTGCGCGGCGTTGGGGGCGAAGGTGTTCCAGGTGGAGGGCAACTACGACGAAGCCAACCGCCGCAGCAGGGAGGTGGCGGAGGCCACGGGGATGGAGTTCGCGAACATCACGCTGCGGCCGTTCTACGCGGAGGGCGCGAAGACGGAGGCGTTTGAGATCGTCGAGCAACTGGGTTGGAAGGCGCCCGATCACATCGTCAGCCCGGCCGCGGGCGGCACGCTCAGCTCCCGCATGCACAAGGGCCTCGTCGAGCTGCAGACGACAGGGCTGGCCGAGACCGACGGCACCCGTATACACATCGCCCAGCCGAGCGGTTGCAATCCGATCGCGAGCGCGATCCTCGCCGAGGAGGCCGAGGTCCACGCGGTAACGCCCGAGACGGCGGCGCACTCGCTGGCGATCGGCGCGCCCGGAGATGGGTATCTCGTGATCGACGCGGTGCGCAAACGAGGAGGCACCGGCGGGTATGCGACCGATCCGGAGATCTTCGCCGGGATCGACCTGCTGGCGCGCACCGAGGGCCTGTTGACCGAGCCGGCGGGCGGCACGACGGTGGCGGTTCTGGGCCAGCTCTCGAGCGCGGGCATGTTCGGCGCCGAGGAGACGGTCGTCGCGGTGATCACGGGCAACGGGCTGAAGACGTTGGACGAGCATCCACAACACCCGTGGCCCGACGAGATCGCGTGCGCGCTGGAGCCGATGCTGGAGGCCCTGGAGGGGTTGGGGCGCACGGGCACCCTCGCCGCGGCGCACCCAAAGCAGCCGGCGTAGCAAGCGCTCGTCCAGGGCGCGTGGGTATATGATGCCGCGCGTGAACGCGCTCGCCACCGCCACCAGCACCCTCAACGCCCCGGGATGGGGCTCGTGGAGCTTCAGTCCGGTCGGGATCGTGGCCGTGATCGCGGTGAGTGTGATGTATGTGCGGATGTACCGGCGGGCGTCGAGCCGCGCGCCAAAAGCGCCCGGGGTCGGGCACTGGCTGCCCTACAGCCTGGGGATCGTGGCGCTGTGCGTGGCGCTGTTCTCGCCGCTGGATGCGATCGGCGACGAATGGCTGCTCTCGGCGCACATGATGCAGCACGTGCTGCTGTCGGACATCGCCCCCGCGCTGCTGATTGTGGGGTTGCGCTCGCCGATCCTGCCCCTCGGTCTCGCCCGCCCCGCTCTGCTGGCGGTGGCCCCGGGAGGCCGCACCGGCAAGCTGATCGCGCGGCTGACCTCGCCGTGGGTGGCGATCCCGGCGTGGGCGATCGCGACGTGGGTGTGGGCGATCCCGGCCGTGTTCGACTTCGCCGCCCAGCACGAGGTCGTGCACGCGTTCGAGCACGCGACGCTGTTCTACACGGGGATGGCGTTGTGGTGGCTGATCATCGACCCGCTGCCGAGCGCGCGTCAGCGCACGGGCGGTCAGCGTCTCGCGCTGCTCGGGTTCTCGCGATTGGCCAGCGCCGCGGTGTGCCTGCCGCTGACGTGGATGACCGCCACGCAGTACCCGCTGTACGCGGATGCCCCGCGCGCGTACGGGATCTCAGGGCTCGGCGATCAGCAGCTGGCGGGAGCGAGCATGTGCTTCATCGAGTTCCTGGTGTTCGGGATCGCGTTCGCGTACGTGTTCATCAGCATGCTGGACCGCTCCGAGCGCCAGGTGGAGCTCGGCGAACGCATCGCCGGCACGGTCTGAGGGCGCCTTCCCGGGAACCCTGGGCTACGGCGTCCCAGCCTCACCACCCCTCCCCCAGCCTCACCACCGCCCCGGCCGCCCCGCCTTCCTCGAGCAAGCTCGGCTACGCCATCTCGGGGACTGCGACGGGCTCGCGGACGGCGACAGGCAGTGCCGGCACGACCGGCGTGGGCAGCGCGACCGGGAGCGCGTCAGGGGCCGGGCGCAGGCGCTGGAGCTGATGGACGACGTAGCAGTACTCGAAGATGCGGTGGCGAGCGGAGTCCTCGCAGTCGACGATGCGCGCGCCGACGATCCAACGCTCCCCGACCGGCCTGCACGACTGGATGCGGGTGTGGAGAGCGATCGGAGCCTCGCCGCCGTCGAGCTGGGGCAGCTGGATCGTGACGGTGAGCGGCGTGCCGGCTGGGATCGAAACGGGCAGGTCCAGGCCGATGCCGGAGGGCGACAGGTCGCGAACGCGGCCGATCTGAGGTCGGGTCTGGAGCCGGTCGCCCGTCGTGGGAATCTGGGCACTGCCCGTGGTCGCTCGCTCGTCGCCCACCTGGGCCCGCGGATCCTCGGCGCCGACAAGCACGATCGCGGGCGCGTCGAGCGGCATGCGGTACTCGACGCGTTGCTGGCGGCGACGGGCGACGAGCAGGAGCGTGCGCAGGACGCGGCGCAGCTCGAACAGGGCGAGGAGCGGGACGATCCACAGCGCGATGCCGGGCAGGCCGCGCAGGTCGAGCACGGCGGGCAGGCGCAGGCCGGCGTCTCCCAGCAGGCGCAACAGGAGGCCGGCGCTGAGCGCGAGCGCAATCAGGACGACGACCGGGAGCTGGCGTAAAGCGCTCAGTCCGCCGAGGTCGACGCCCTCCTTGGGGGTGACGCGGAAGCTGGCGCGCCCCGGACGGATTGAGCAGCGCAGCGCGCGGGCAAAGATTTCGGCGGTGCACAGCTCGAAGTGGGTGGTGTCGGAGATGCGCTGGTAGCCGCGGCAGAGAGCGGAGCCGGCGGCGATCGACAACAGCGTGGCGGGCGCCCACAGGACGCCAAGCGTGAGCAGCGTCGCGGTGAGAGGCAGCTGCCCGGTCCAGACGACGGCGGTGAGAGTGATGAGCATCAACAGGCGCATGGGACCGGCGAGGTAGGAGGAGAGGCTCGCGAAGTAGCTGAGGCGCTGGCGGGCGGTGAGCTCACGTGCGCGCAGGGGCGACTCGGGCGTGGTGAATACCGCCAGGTTGCCGCGCGCCCAGCGGTCGCGCTGGAGCAGGTAGGCGGCGAGGTCGTGCGGAGCGAGACCCTGGATCAGGACCTCGTCGTGATAGCGGGTGCGCCAGCCGGCGCGGTGGAGCTTGATCGTGGTGTGGAAATCCTCGGCGATCGTCTGCGTCGCCACGCCGCCTGCGTCGAGCAGTGCGGCGCGACGGATGACGGCTCCCGAACCGCACCAGAACGCGGCGTTGTGACGGTCCTTGCCGGGACAGATGACCGAATAGAACACCGACTGCTCGTGGCGGCCGATCTCGTAGTGCTGGATCGAGTCGTGGTTGTAGAAGTCGTGCGGGGTCTGCACGAGCGCGAGGGCAGGATCGTCGAAGTAGCCGACGACCGCATGCAGCGCATCGGGCAGCGGAACGTGGTCAGCGTCGAGCACGAACACGAGCTCCCCGTCGGTGAGCGGCAGCGCATGGTTGAGGTTGCCGGCCTTGGCGTGAGCGTTATCGGGGCGAGTCATGTAGCGGGCGCCCAGCTCGCGCGCGAGCTGGGCCATGGCGGGCCGGCGGCCGTCGTCGAGCAGATAGGTGGTGTGGGGATAGGTCATGGCGGCGCACCCGGCGAGCGTCGCTCGCAGCACCGATTCGGGCTCGTCGTAGGTGCACACGTACACGTCCACGGACCGGCCGGGTGTGGCGGGCGGGCGCTGGACGGGCGGGATCCGCCACGACAGCCAGGTCAGTATCGACAGGTTCCACAGCCCGTAAACCTCGGCGATCAGCAGCATCGCCCACAGCCACCAGCTGGCGCGATGCCAGCTCCAGCCCACGCGCCACACCAGGTACACGACGGTCCAGCCGATCGCGATCAGCGCAAGCGCACGCAGCAGCCGCGGCCGGGCATCCCACCAGCGCCCCCACGGCGCCTGGGCGCGGCCGTCTGAACGACCCGCACCTCCACCCCACAAAGCCTGGGCGCGGCCGTCTGAACGACCCGCACCTCCACCCCACAAAGCCTGGCTGCGCCCGTCTGAACGCCCCTCGCCTGGATGCCCTGCACCTCGCCCCTTTCCTCGCCCGGAGCCGGCGAGCGTGGGCGCGGGCGAGCCGGCCGCGAACGGCCTGGCGGGCATGCCGAGCAGGCGCCGGCCGATCGTCGATGGGGTCACACGGGCTTATTCGGCAGGGTCCGGCAACGCTTGAACTTTGCCAGCCCCATAGAAAAACCCCGCCGGAGCGGGGCTTTTCCTTAGCAGGTCGATAAACCGGATTCTGTCGTTGAGCAGCCATCCATCTGAGCGGCCTACCTGGACCTTGGCGGGCTACCTGCGAACGGTCCAAACTGGCCTTGCATCGGGTGGGGTTTGCCCAGCCGCCGCGTCACCGCGACGCTGGTGCGCTCTTACCGCACCGTTTCACCCTTGCCGGTCCGCCGTTCACGTGGGACGGCGGACTTGGGCGGTTTGTTTCTGTGGCACTTTCCCGCGGGTTTCCCCGGGTCGATAGCTCGACCACCCTGCTCTGTGATGTCCGGACTTTCCTCGAGGACCAACGGTCCCCGCGGCTGCCTGGCCTGCACCGGACAAGGTAGCGCTGACGGCGACGGGGGTGAAGCCCGCGAGCTGCCGTGAAAGCGGGCGCCCGCGGTCGCTGCCGGCCGCTCACACCCTCCTGAGCAGACCCACGACCCGTCCGAGCACCTTGACCTCCTTGCTGCGGATCGGCTCCATGGCGTCGTTCTCGGGCTGCAGGCGGATGTGGTCCGATTCGCGGAAGTAGCGCTTCACGGTGGCCTCCTCGCCGAGCAGTGCCACGATCACGTCGCCGTCGTTGGCCGTCTCCTGGGGATGCACCACGACGTAGTCGCCTTCCAGGATCCCGGCTTCCTTCATCGATTCACCCCGGATGCGCAGCAGGTAGTCGCCTTCTTCGCCGCCGGCCAGCTGGGGCACGGGCACGTATTCCTCGATGTTCTCTTCGGCCAGGATCGGCTGGCCGGCCGCGACCGATCCCAGTAGCGGCAGGCCCTCGGCCCGGACCATCCCGCGGACGCTGTCCACGGCGGTGCCGACCCCCTTCTCGAGCAGCTCGATCGCGCGCGGCTTGGAGGGGTCGCGGCGCAGGAGCCCGATCTTCTCGAGATTGGCGAGGTGGGCGTGCACGGTCGAGGACGAAGCGAGGCCGACGGCTTTGCCGATGTCGCGCACGGTCGGCGGGTAGCCGTACTTCGCCGAGTACTTGCGGATGAAGTCGAAGATCTCCTGCTGGCGTTTGGTCAGATCCATGCCTGGCTGCCTCCCTGTCCGGGTGGATTGCACGCTGCAACGAACATGTGTTCGCACTGTAGCGACCCCCATGGACAGATGCAACCAGCAACCGGCGATCGGACCGCTCGCGAGCCCGGCCGGCGCCAGACCCCCGGGCTATACTCGCCTCCCTGCGCCC
>Ga0335072_10006241_pt1 | contig 17457 bp, 9 predicted proteins | sample Lox_Sample_21_FD_206725 | JGI IMG/M metagenome (GOLD analysis project Ga0335072, IMG submission 206725) | Soil microbial communities from Loxahatchee National Wildlife Refuge, Florida, United States - Lox_Sample_2.1 | ecosystem: Environmental > Terrestrial > Soil > Wetlands | place: USA: Florida...
CCGGCACCGGCCTGAGCCGGTCGTCCTGGCCGCGCGAGAACGGCAGGAGCGCGATGTCCTCCGGCCGGCCCCTGGACGGTCGGATCATGTCGAGCCCGAGCAAGTCGCTGAACCTGGTCGTCCCGGCCGCGTCGGCGAACGAGAAGACCTGCCTGACCCAGGACCGGTCGGCCGCCGCGAGGGCGACCTCGGCCAGCGGCGGCGACGTCAGGACCATCCGGGCTCCGCTTTCCGCGAGCTGCCCGGCCGTCTCGACCGCGCAGAGCGCGGCGTTCACCGGCGAAGGCACGCCGCCGGCCGCGCGGATCGCGTGCACGGCGATGGCGAAGCTCACGGCGTCGGGCACCATCACGCCCACTACGTCCCTGGGCCGCAGCCCGCGCCAGGTCAGCCCGGCAGCGGCCGCCTGTACCGTCGAGGCGAAGCTCGCGTAACTGTAAGATTCGCCGCCGGGCCCACCGTCATGCCTCGCCCCCCCGACGAAAGCAATCAGGTCGGCCCGGTCGGCCGCTGCGTAGACCAGCCGCCTGGTCGCCGACACCTCGGCGGTCAGGTCATCCACCGTCAACATGCCCTTCCCCCACCCCAGCCCCGCCTTTTTCTTCGCCCTACCGCCCTTTACGCCCGCCTCGCCCGCCTCAACCTCGCCCTGTCCTCCCCAATGCCATCAAGGTATGCCGTCACCAGACGTTTACGCATCGTCAGTTCTATGCAACTCAATGTGTAGTTTTGGATGATCGGCCTATGTATGACCAGCACTCTGACTATGTAGATCAGTGCACCCCTATGTACGGGCGCTTCCCAATGCCTGGTCAGGTAGCAGGAGGGTGTCCCGAGTTGAGTACCCAGGCGGTGAGCTGCGCGCGGGACGTGAACCCGAGCTTGCGGTAAATGTTGGCGAGGTGCCTGGATGCCGTGGCCAGCGTGATTGACAGGCGTTCGGCGATTTCCCTGTTGGAATGGCCGTCCGCCACAAGCAGGGCGACCTCCCGCTCGCGCTCGGTCAGTGGTCCTGGCCAGTCCGCCCCGTCCGAAGCTTGCCGGGGAACCGCCCGCGCCTGACCAGGCTGCCGGGCTTCCTCCGAGGCCTGGCCAGGCTGGTATGCGCGGCGCAGCCAGGCGATGGCACCGCCGGCCACCTGGTCGGGACTCTGCCTGCGGCCTTCGGCGAGGGCTGTCGCCGTTTCCTGCGGACCGAGTTCTGCCGCCGCCCTGTCGATGAGGTCCCTGAGCCTGTCCGCGGACGGGCTCCGCACGCCGATGGTCTCGAATAGCTGCCGCGCTGCGCCAGCCAGGCGCACGGCCGGCGTGAGTTCCCCCGCAGCGGCCATGAGCGTGGCCAGCGCGGCCAGGCCACGCGCGATCGGCGGGCGCTGGCCAGTCATCAGGCTCAGCTCCATGACTTCGGTCAGGCTCTCGCTGGCCGACGGGAGGTCGTTGTCCCGCAGCGCGATCAGGCCGATGCTGGTCAGGCATCTGGCCATCTCGACGCGGGCGCTGACGGCGCTGTAAAGCGCGAGCGCTTCCGCGAAGTATTCTTTCGCGCTAGCCAGGTCACCGGTGTTCCTGGCCAGCCGGCCGAGGCCGTAGCGAACGTTGGCGACCGCCCAGCCACGGCTCTCGCTGAGGGTCTCGAGCGCTTGCTTGTAGGCCCGCTCGGCGGCAGCCGGATCACCGTGCCTGACGAGCACGGCTGCTCGCACCGCGTAGGCGACGCCGCCTTCCCATGAGTTCCCTGCCTGCCTCGCGGCCTCGACCGCGGCATCGGCACGCACGAGCGCCTCATCAGGACGCCCCGCGGTGAGCGATGCCAGGGCCAGCATGCGCTGCGCGCCAGCCAGGTTGCCTGAAGGCCCCTTCATCGCAAGCTCGCGCGCCTCGGTCGCATAGCTGGCGACGGCCTGATAGTCCTGCAGTTCGAACGCCACCTCGGCCCTGACCACGAGCGAATGCGAGCGCACTCCAGGTGATACCGGCGAGGTACTGCTGAGGAACTTGTCCAGCCAGACCGAGCCGCGCAGGTCGCCGGTGACGAGCCAGGCGATCCGCATCGCGTTGCACAGCCGCAGGCCAGGCTCGGCTTCATCGCACTCGGCGCAGTACTCGAGTGCGAGCCGGAAGTTCGTGATGTCCACCATGGCGCGCCGGTAGGTGCGTACCCGCTCCAGCCAGGGCACGTCTTCGCGCAGGACCGCACTGCCGACCATCGTTTCCGCGAGCGCCAGCATGCAGTCCCTGTGTGCCTCGCGCGTCTTGCTCACTTCATCAGCGTCCGCGTGCTCGGCGGCGAAATGCCTGACCGTATCGAGCAGCCGGTATCTGGCATCGCCGTCCAGTTCGTAGTCGACGGTGACCAGCGACTTGTCGATCAGCGCGGTCAGCAGGTCAAGCACCTCCGGCTGGGGGATCTGCTGGTCGCCGCACACCTGCTCGGCCATTTCCAGGCTCCAGCCGTGGAACACGCAAAGCCTGCTGAGCAGCAGCCGTTCTGGCTTGGACAGCAGGTCGTAGCTCCATTCCACGGTCGCGCGCAAGGTCTGCTGCCTGCGGGGTGCCGTACGGTCGCCCGCCCCGAGCAGCTCGAACCTGCTCACCAGCCGCTGCCTGATCTGCTCGACGGACAGTGTCCTCAGCCGGGCGGCAGCCAGCTCAATGGCGAGCGGCACCCCGTCGAGCGTCTGGCAGATTTCCGCCACCGCCGCGTAGTTGCCAGGCGTCAGCTCGAAACCAGGCCGCACCGAAGCCGCTCTCGACGCGAACAGCCTTGCCGCGTCGCTGGCCGCCACGTCAGCCAAAACGGGCCCGCTTTCCTGTACCGCGCCAGCCTCCTCTGGAAGCCCGAGCGGCGGCACCCGCCAGATCACCTCACCGCGTGCCCTGAGCGGTTCTGTGCTCGTCGCGATCACCTGGAGACCGGGGCAATGACCAAGCAGCCACTCGGTCAGCGACGCCGATTCTCCGACGAGGTGCTCGCAAGTGTCGAGGATCAGCAGCATCCTCCTTGGCCGCAGCGCCTCGGCGAGAGTATCGGCCAGCGGCCGGTCAGGCTCTGCGTGCACTCCGAGCGAGGCGCAGATCAAAGGCGCAAGCTGCTCGGGGGACTCGGCTCCGGCCAGGTCAGCGATCCAGGCGCCATCCGGGTATCGGCCGGTCAGCGCGGTGCCCAGCCGGATCGCGAGCCTGGTCTTCCCGATGCCGCCAGGTCCGCAGAGCGTCAGCATCCTGGCGCGATCGAGAATCCCGCCAAGATCAACGAGATCGCGCACCCGGCCGATAAAAGGATTGGATTCAGCCGGGAGATTGCCTACTGTCATAGTGAGCTGCAAGGTTCGGTATCACGCTCGTCTGTATCACGCTTCCTGATGACCAAATTCGGTCCATTATTGCACTTGCGGCGGGTGAGCACCCGTGCGCTTGCGTCAGGCTTGGCCTGAGCGCACGACCCAGGCGATGACCTGGGAGCGGGAGCTGAAGCCGAGCTTGCCGAAGATGTTCGAGACATGCCTCGCGGCCGTCGCCGAGGTGATGAAGAGCTCGGTTCCGATGTCGCGGTTCGACAAGCCGCGGGCGACGAGCATCGCTACCTCACGCTCGCGCTCGGTCAGGGTACCCGGCCAGGCGAGCTCATGCCCGGCGGAAGTGCCTGAGCTGAGCTGAGCCGCCTGGTGCGGCTCCAGATCTGCCAGCCCCTGGTACGGACTGCCGTTGACGTGCCAAAGCGCAGCCGCCGAACCGTCCCGCTCGGGAGCGGACAGCGCGAGCACCTGGTAAGGGCTGAGCACCCGGCCCTGCGCGGTAAGCGCAGCCGTCTCCTCCTGACCGAGCCGGTCCGCCGCGAGGTCGACGACCCGGTCAAGGCGCCTGAGCGCCGACACCGCCTGGCCGCCGCCGATCACGGCGAAGAGCGCGCGGGCAGCGCCTGCGATCCTGGCCGCCTGCACGAAGTCACCGTCGGCCAGGGCAAGCGCCGCCAGTGCGGCCAGCCCTCTCGCGACGCCAAGCCGCTGGCCGGTCGCGAGGCTGAGCCGCACGCTCCTGCGGAGGCTTGCCCGTGCAAGCGCCAGGTCGGGCCGCGACAATGCGACGATGCCGATAGCGCCGAGGCAGCGCCCCATTTCAGGCCGCGCGTCAATCTCGCTGTAAATGGCCAGCGCGTCACCGAAATACCTCAGCGCGCTCTCCGCGTCACCGCGTGCCCTGGCTAGTTTGCCAAGACCGTAGAGCACGTTGGCCACGCCCCAGCGATTGTTGTCAGTGAGCAATTCGAGCGCTTCCGTAAAGGCAGCCTTCGCCAGCTCGTCCTCACCTTGCCCGGCAAGCACGGCGGCACGCGCGGAAAGGGCCATGCCTTCCTCCCAGGCATCGGCCATTTGCCTGGCCGCCTGGACTGCCTCATCTGCCACGGTCAGCGCCTCGCCAGCCCGACCACTCATCAGCATGGTGAACGCACGCATGCGCAGGGCGCTAGCCGGGTTGCCTTCGCCGCAGGAGAGGCTGAGCTCCAGGCACTCCGTCGCGAACCTGGCCGCGCCCTGGTAGTCCTCTTGCTCGAAGGCCAGCTCAGCGCGCAGCGCCAGCGCCCTGGCCCGCAAGCCAGGATGAGCGGATCCGGCAAGTACCAGCATCTGGTCAACCCAGTCTGCGCCATCGGCCACGTCGCCGCTGCCCAGCCAGTAGCCAGTCAGCGCGACGCAGAGCCTGAGCCCCTGCTCGGTTTCGTTGTGCTGAACGCAGTAGGCGAGCGCCAGCCGGAAGTTGGCTCTCTCCGCGAGGATCCTGTGATACATCGCGACCCGCTCAGGCCACGGGGGCTCACCGCGCAAAAACGCGACAGAGGCAACTCCTTCCGCCATCGCGAGCAGGCAGTCCCTGTGGGCCGCGCGCAGCGCGGGAAGCTCGGCGTCCGCCGCCGCCAGCTCGGCCGCGAGGTCCCTGACCGTGTCGAGCAGCCGGTACCTCGGCTCGCCTTCTGCGTCGGCTTCGACGATGACCAGGGATTTGTCGATCAGCGCGGTCAGGAGGTCAAGGACGCCTGACGCCGCGAGGCGAGCGTCGGCGCAGACCTGCTCGGCCATGTCCAGGCTCCAGCTATGGAACACCGACAAGCGGCTGAGCAGCTTGCGTTCCCGCTCGTTCAGCAGGTCATAGCTCCACTCGACGGTCGCCCGGAGCGTCTGCTGTCTCGGAGGTGCGGTGCGGTCGCCGTGCGCGAGCAGCTGGAACTTGCTGGCCAGCCGCGTCCTGATCTGCTCAGGCGACAGGCTGCGCACCCGGGCGGCTGCGAGCTCGATCGCGAGCGGCACCCCGTCGAGCGTGCGGCAGATCTCCGCGACCGCCGCGGCGTTGCCCTGGTCAAGTGCGAAGCCTGGCCGCACGGCGGAAGCCCGTGCCAAGAACAGCCTCGCGGCCTCCGATTCGGCGATCTCTCCCGGCCGGCCTGCGGGAATTCCGTCCTGGCCGTCAGGCGCGGCCGGGATGCCGAGCGGCGGGACCCGCCAGATCACCTCACCGCGCACTCGGAGCGCTTCCCTGCTCGTGGCGATGATCCGCAGGCTGGGACAGCTCGCGAGCAACTCCTGCACGAACTCTGCGGTAGCTTGCACGAGCGTCTCGCAGGTGTCGAGCACCAGGAGCATCGTCCTCGGGCGGAGCGCTTCTGTGAGGGTCTCGAGCAGCGCGCGGTCTGGCTCCTGACGAATCTGCAGTGCCGCGCTCACGAGCTGGACAATCCGCTCGGGCGAGTCGGCCTCGGCCAGGTCAGCGATCCAGGCACCGTCGCGGAAACAGGGCGCAAGTACCCCGGCTAGCCTGAGCGCTAGCCTGGTCTTGCCGATTCCGCCCGGGCCGCACAGCGTGAGCGCCCGCACCCGGTCGAGCATCGCGGCAAGCTCGCTCAGGTCACGCTCCCTGCCGATGAAGGCGTTGGGTTCGGCGGGGAGGTTACCTACTGGATCGGGATTCAATGTCATAAGCTGTCAGCGCAACACACTACGATTTCGTGAATTGCAACTATTATGACAGTAAGTCCGCTGCTTGGTCAGCATCTTCAGGCGGCTTTACCGTGATCCATACGGGCTGGCTGTACTTGAGCCGCCCGAAGTACATCACCTTCACCAGCGCCCACCATCGCATCCCTGGTCTCGCGTCCGCAGCTATGTCGACGTTGAATGACATCGTCGCTGAGCCTGCCGGAGCGGCGGTGAACCCCATCGTCCACGGCCCGGTGGCCAGCCAGCTCCCGTGCGGGGAGACAAGCTGCGCCTCGCCCCTGAGCTCAGAAGCCGTGTGATTTGCTAGCTTCACGCAGACCTGGGCATGCCCTCCAGGGCAGACTTCCACGTTACCCGTCAATTCGGTCAGCTCCGCCTCTGCCGCCTCTGCGGCATCCGCGGCGGCCGACGCCTCGCCCGCGGCCTCCGTGCTCGCCGTTTCCCCGGCGGTGACCGTGCCGCCGACCGAAATGACGACAGCGTCTTCGAGTAGCTGGCCGGCCTCGTCGATGATCATGGCCGTGACGAAGTGCCTGGCAGCGGGGGAGCCAGGCGGCACCTGGATCACCAGGTCCCAGGCGGCGAAGCCGTTCGCGCCCAGTTGATAGTGCAGTGCGCCGCCCGCGGCCTGGCCAGCCGCGGTGAGCAGCCCGGAATCGGCGGGGCCCGCCGGGCGGACTGAGGCAAGCCGCAGGCCAGGCGGGATCCCGAGGGTCACGCTGCCGCCAGCCGGGGCAGGCCCGCACGCGACGGTGAGCCTGATCACCGTGCTCTCGCCAGGCGCGGGTTCGGCGAGGGCGGGAGTCAGGTGGACGGCGACAGGGAGATTGCCCGCCGGAGCCGGCCCTTTGCCGTGCAGCCAGTACCTGGTGAATATTGGCTGCGCGGGCTCTGGAGCTTTTCCGTCGGCAAGCACAGACGTGCCTGGCGCCTCGATACCCGGCCCGGCCTGGATGAGGTCGGCGGGGTCGACGGCGAGCGTGAGCGCAGCGCAGGCGGGAATGTCAGCCTTGACGACGCCGTCGTCGCAGCAGGCTACTGCCCGTTCGCCCTGTTCGAGTACGTCGGTCACCGATGCCGCGGCGGCACCGGTGAAGAGCCGCACGGTTGCCTCGCTGACGGGCCCGATCAGGCCGCGAAGCCGCACGGCCACGCCGTCGGCTATGTCGGGCTGCCCGGCAGGGGCGAGCGGGTTGCCGCGCGGTTTCCACGTCATCAGGTCGACGCCTGACGGCTCGACGCTGATCAGGCTCTGCGTCGCGGGGAGCGGCCCGCCGTGCGGTCCTGTGAGGACGGCCAGGAGCTTGTGGCTGTACTCCTGGCCGGTAACAGGGAACCTGGCTGTGCGCCAGTCGCCCTCACCGGCGGCGAACGCGTACTCGAAGGTGTGGCTCCAGTGCTGGAAGGCGAAGCTGCTGCCATCGGGAACGGTGCGCTTCTCGCCGTCCATCCAGACGCCGCTCGGCCAGGCGCTGCATGCCCGCATCAAGGCTATGCACGCCTGCCCAGACGGGGTCACGATGCTGCCCGGCAGGCCGCGGTTCAGCAGCGCCACGCAGTGGCCTGCCAGCGGCGGGCGTTCATGGTTAGCGAAACTCTCCAGCGGAGAGCTGACCTCGATCTGCGCGTCGGCGAGGTCCCTGGTCAGCGCGGCGAGCGCGGCGTCGGTGTCCTCGCCGGCCACGATCAGCACAGGGAGGTCGGCCGCGCCCCTGACATCGGCCGCGGCGCCGAACGCCTGCTCGAAGCTGCACCTTCCTGGCACCCAGGTACGTGCGGTCCCTGTTTCCCTGATCTGGCGGTCGAAATCGGCGGCGATCACCGGGTCTGCCGTGTCGAGCACGGCGGCGGTGAAGGCGTTATCGGCGCGCCCGCCTATCGCGATGCGCACATCTGGCAGGTTGGAGTCGAGCTCGATCGAGCCGTATCTCGGTCCCAGCGGTGCCGAGCAGGTCGCGGTGACGCCTTGCCTGGCCAGTTCGATGAGCAGTGCCCTGATCGGCTTCCGCGCGCCGCGGCCGATGAGCGTGTCCCTCGGCGCGAACGGGTCGCTCGGCGTCCCGGCAGGGACGATGACCTCGGCCACTCCGATCGCGTGCAGCCGCCGCTCGCCGCCCGCGGAAGTCAGGGCGACCCGCGCGGTCGAGCCGACGCCGAACCATTCGTGCGCTGGATTGTCGAGCGTGAACGTGTGCTCGGCGACATCGATGTCGGTCTGGCCGAGCGGGCGGCCGATCACAGAAAGCCCGGTCTGGTACACGGGCAGCCCGCCGGGAACCGCGACGTCGAACCTGACGCGCAGCAGCCGGTCCTGGCCGATCGAGCCGTCAACGTGAGTACGGAACTCGATTTGGTCGGCGCCATCCCATAGCAGGGTTTCCTGAGTGAAGTTCTGGTCGTCGATCTCGAACTCGGCGACCAGCCTGGCGCCGACCGGGCAGCGCTCGGCCCTGACCCTGGCCTTGCCGTCGGCCGACGTTCTCGCCTCACCTGTCGGGCAGAGCATCCACGGCCCCTCACCCCAGCGCGGGTGTGACGGGTACTCCTCCTGAAGCAGCAGTTCGTTGCCGGGACCGTCGAGCAGCTCAGTTCCCGACCTGAGGTCCGTGATAGACGTCAGCGCGCCGCCCCTCGCGGGATCGGCGGTGACGCGGAAGGTCTCATTGGCGATCGTGTCGCCTTCTACTGGCAGCCAGCCAGCATCAGGGGCATCTGCTGCCGGGGCGGCAAGGTACGTACGGTAGCCCACGCCTGGCACCTGCCTGGCCATGAACGTGAGCGTGACGGCGGCCAGCGAGCCGTCCGGGTGGCGGCGGACGCCTTCGGCCAGATAGGGCACGGGCGCTCCGCCCGGCTCGGTCAGCCTGGCGTGCGCGGCCTGACCCTCGCCGAATGTCAGCTCGATGCTGGCCAGCGCCGACCTTGACCAGCCGAGGGTGTTGAACACGACGATCGCCCGCGTCTGATCCGAAGCGCCAGCCGCCTCGGTATCGGCCAGGCCCGCCAGGTAGCCGGCCGCCTGGCGGCGGGCCTCGTCGCCGCGCTCGAAAGCCTCCCGCCAGCCGGCGAGCAGGTCCAGGTAGACCTGGTCGCCTTCGGTGCCGGTGATCGCGTCGTGGTGAGCGCCGAAGGCGAGCAGCCGCCAGGCCTTGTCCAGGCTGGCCAGCGGGTACTGCGCTCCGGCCAGCCAGGCCGCCGTCCCTAGCCTCTCAGCGTCGAGCAGCGCGACCTCGGCGTCACGCTGCGCTTGCTTGGTGTCGATGTAGGTGACGTCCTTGCCAGGGTAGACCGGGTTCATGTCCCTGGTCTGCGGCATGATCCAGGCGCCCGCGGCGGTTGCCTCTGCCCGCACGGCCGCGAAGTACTCCCCTGGTACCGCGGTGACGAACCTGGGCCAGACGTAACGGGAGTTCCAGTCCCTGTGGATCGCGGTCGCCCAGCGGGCGGGCACGACATGGTCGCCGCCGACCGGCAGCATCACGTTACGGGTCGCGGCAACCAGGGCGAGCTGCCGGAACTGGGTAAACGCGTCCTGTTCCGCGGTAGCCAGGTCGGCGGCATGCTGCGTGATCCAGCCGGCCGAGTAGTGGTTCGGCATGTAGCTGGTCAGCAGGCCGTTGCCGTCAGGCGACAGCCATTCGAACTCCGAGGGGAACTGCATCTTGGCGTTCCCGCCTGCCGCCTTGCTCGGGCCCCACTGATGGAAGGGCCCGCGCGCCCAGGACGACTCGGCCATCCCGGCCTCAGCCATCAGCCCTGGGTAGGAAGGGTCGAAGCCGAACGCGTCGAGCATCCACGTCGTCGTCGGATCGGCGCCGATCACGCTGCGCTGGTAGTTCAGCCCGTAGACGGCGTTGCGGATCGTGGACTCGGCGCTGGTCAGGTTCGTGTTCGGCTCGTTATAACTGCCGCCCACGATCTCGACCCTGCCCTCGCCGATCAGCGCCCTGAGCTCGGCCCTGTCCTGCGGGTACACGTCGAAGTACGGCTTGAGGTAGTCGATCTCGGCGAGCACGAACTTGTAGTCCGGGTCGGACCTTGCCTCGGCCAGGTGCAGCCTGACCAGTTCGAACACGGTCCTGACCTCGGGCAGTGACCCGTCGTCCGCTGGCAGCAGCGGCCAGGTCTGCGTGAACCTGCCCTGCGTGTTCCACCAGACGGGGTCATAGTGGAAGTGCGAGACCATCCACATGGTCCATCCTGGCTCGGCCACCGTGATCTGCCCTGGCGCCTCCCAGCGCCCTGAGGCGCTGTCCGCGACGACCGTGACCAGCCGCATGCTGCCTGGCGCCGCCATGGAAGCGATGTCGACGGGGACTTCGGCGATGCGCTGCTCGCCGTGGACAAGCCCGCCGACCCCCGCGGGTTCCGGGGTGGTGACCCCGGCGCCGCGGACACTGACCGTGACCACGGCCGCCGGGTCGCGGATCATGCCAGGGCCGTCGTTGACGAGGGTCACCCTGACGATCTGCAGCGGGTGCTGCCGCGTGCCGCAGAACAGCTCAGTAGAAGCTACCTCGGTGATCCGCATGCCTCATCGTGGCACGCCGGCGCCGCGATGATCTACCCGCGGCCGGCGGGCGCACCACAACCAGAATGTTTCGATAGAGTCTCAGGTTGGCCCAGGCGTCGACACGAGCCAGCACTATGGCGCCGGAGCGACCAGGGCTCGATACTATGTCGCCCTATGGCGGTGTTGTTCAGGAGGATCATCCCGATTCTGTTCGTCAGCGATCTGCGAGCTGAGCGGGATTTCTACCTCCGGCTGGGGTTCAGGGTCACCTACGAGGGTCCTGAGTACCCGTATTTCCTCGCGCTCGGGCACGGGCCAGTCGAGTTCGGGATCGAGTGGCACGAAGGTTTCTCTCCGTCCGGACCTGACCGGGTGCTGACCTGGCAGTTTGGCGTGAGCAACCTGGATGAGGCGAAGAAGCTGTTCGACAATGCCGGGGTGCCTTACCGTGAGGAACTGATGACCCCGAGCCAGGACTGGCAGTACCGGGTCCTGCACGCCAGGACGCCCAACGGGTACCACCTCCTGCTTGAGGAGGGCAGCTCCTAGCAACGGTGTCCTGGCGGTCATCTTGGTCACGACGGCGACGCACGCCAGGGAGCAGGGGGTCATGGGTACCAGCACCGAGCCTGTTTACCTGCGCGTACTCGAGGACTTGCGTTCCCGGATCCGCTCGGGCTCGCTTGAACCAGGCGCCCGCGTGCCGTCAAGGAACGCGATCATCACGAACTACGGCGTAGGAGAGACGGCTGCTAAGCACGCACTCGCCGTGCTGATGGCTGAAGGCCTCATCGAGGCAAGACCGGGCTCGGGCTGCTACGTGCGCAAGGCCCCGTCCGCCGGATTCCTCGAACACGACAGGCCGCAGTTCCCCGGCTCGCCGTTCGGGCTCGCAGAGGCGGCACCAGTCCCTGGCAGCGAGCAAGGACCCGCCGTCGCCAGGCGGCTCGCCTGGGAACACCAGACCGAGCAGGTGCCCGCCCCGCCCGCCGTCAGGAAGCGGCTTCACCTGGCCGCCGACTCGGTGGTCACCATGACCAGGTACCTGCTGAGCGCCGACGGCGAGCCCGTTCAGCTCGCGACCAGCTGTGAGCCGGCCGCCCTGACCGCGGGCACGCCGGTCGCGGTGCCCGAGGAGGGCCAGCTGGCCGGGCGAGGGGTGATCGAGCGCATGCGCTCGATCGGCGTCGAGGTCAGCGACATCAGCGAGGAAGTGTCACTGCGGGCCTGCGCCAGGACCGACGCCGAGGCACTCGGGATCTCATCGGGCGCCTCCGTGCTGGTCATCGACCGCGTGCACCGCGCCGGCGGCCGGCCGGTCGAGTACACAGAGATCGTCGTCCCCGCCGACCGCTACCGTCTGAGGTACCGCTTCGAGGTCCCCGGCTAGCCCGGCCCGGCCCGGCCGCAGGCCAGCGGCCACCCACGGCACCACCAAAACGATCACCGGAACCAGCAGGGGAGCCCTCAATCCGGGGTTTGCGGGTGTGTGCTGCCCTCAATCCGGGGTTTGCGGGTGTGTGCTGCCCCGCTCCGGCCCGGCCCGCCCCGCCGGGCCGGGCGGCTTACAGTGGCGTTATGCCGGGCAACGTCGGATCTTCGCCAGTTCGGGTCGCTGCTTGCCAGCTTGAGCTTCGGATCGGCGCACTCGATGCGAACCGTGCGGCGGCCGAAGCCGCCATCGTTGAGGCGGCCGGGCTGGGCGCCCGGATCGTCGTGCTGCCCGAGCTGACCCCGTCCGGGTACGTGTTCGCCGATGCGGCCGAGGCGCGCTCGCTCGCCGAGGCAGCCGACGGGCCGACCGCACGCCAGTGGGCGGCGCTGGCTGCCGCGCACGACATCGTGATCATCGGCGGATTCGCTGAGCTAGCCGGAGACGGAACGCTCTTCAACAGCGCGCTGCTCGCGGACAAGTCAGGAGTACGCGAGGTCTACCGCAAGGCCCACCTCTGGGACGCCGAAGCCGACTCCTTCACGGCCGGCGACAAGCCACCGCCCGTTATCAATACGGAACGGGGTCGTATCGCAATGATGATCTGCTACGACGTCGAGTTTCCCGAATGGGTCAGGCTTCCCGCACTTGCGGGAGCCGAACTGCTGGCGGTGCCCACGAACTGGCCAGCCGAGCCGACGCCTGCGGGGGAGCGGCCCCTGGTTACCGTCAACATCCAGGCGGCGGCTTTCGCGAACCGGATGTTCATCGCGGCCGCCTGCCGGTGCGGCACCGAGCGGGGAGTGCCGTGGGTCGGCGGCAGCATCATCGCCGCACCGACGGGATACCCGCTCGCCGGACCGGCCAGTTTCGCCGGCGCCGACGGCGGCGCCGACGGCGAGACCCTCATCGCGGACTGCGACCTTCGCCGGGCCAGGGACAAGGCGACCAGCCCGAGGAACGACGCGCACGCCGACCGCCGTCCGGAACTCTACGCCGGCATCGGACAGCGGCCTAGCTGAGTACCAGCAACAGCAGAGCCCAGCGATGGCTGGGCCGGGAGCATCGGGTTAGCCGAGTTTGCGTGCCATGGTGAGGCCGTCGCCGATCGGGAGCAGGACCAGCTCGACCCTGGCGTCGGCTGCGGCGTGGCTGTTGAAGCGCCTGATGCCCTCGACGCTGGCTCCGTGCTGCGCCTCGTCGACGACGCGGCCGTGGGACAGGGTGTTGTCGGCAAGTATCACGCCTCCTGGCCTGATCAGCGGCACGATCAGGTCCCAGTAGGCCACGTAGGCCGGCTTGTCCGCGTCGATGAAGGCGAAGTCGAAACTGGTGTCTTCTGGCAGTGCGGCCAGCGTCCCCGTAGCCGGGCCGAGACGCAACTCGATCCGGTCGGCGAGGCCGGCCCGCTGCCAGTATGCTCGGGCGACCGAGGTGTATTCCTCGCTCACGTCGCAGCAGAGCAGCTTGCCTGAAGGGCCGAGGCCGCGCGCGACGCAGATCGAGGAGTACCCGGTGAAGGTCCCGACCTCGACGGCGCGCCTCGCTCCGGTGAGCTCGGCCAGCAAGCGCATGAAAGTGCCCTGCTCAGGCCCGATCTGCATGCCCGCGTCCGCGCCGAACCGCCGCTGCGTCTCTTCGGCGAGGTCGCGCAGCACCTCGTCGGGCTTCGTGCTGTGCGCCACAACGTACTCGTGCAGCGCCTCGGTTAGATGCTCGCTTCTCCTGGTCACGATCCAGATCCTATTAAGCCGCCCGCACCATCCAGCCGGCGAGCGGGTCTAGTCTTCCTTGCATGGCCCCGCAGCACCCGAGCCCGCTGAGCTTCATACCGAGCCCGCCCGTCAACGGGTTCCACCTCGGCCCGTTGTTCATTCACTACTACGGGCTGATGTACGTGATCGGCATCACGCTTGCCGTGATCATCGCCCAGCGCCGGATCAAGAAGCTGGGCGGCGATCCCGCGCTGATCGGCGACATCGCCCTGTGGGCCGTCCCGGCTGGCATCATCGGCGGCCGGATCTACTTTGACATCACCACGCCCAACGACATCCCGCACGTCTGGTACGGCCCGTTCGCGGTCTGGACGGGCGGTCTGGGGATCTGGGGCGGGGTAGCGCTCGGCGGGCTTGTCGGTGCCTGGCGGGCGCGGCGAGCGGGCGCCAAGGTGTCGCTTTACGCCGAGGCGGTTGCCCCGGCCCTGCTGGTGGCCCAGGCCATCGGCCGGATCGGCAACTACTTCAACAAGGAACTGTTCGGGGCACCGTCCAAGCTGCCCTGGGCGCTGATGATTCCTTACGCCTACCGCCCGACCGGGTACAAGCAGTACGCCACCTTCGATCCCACGTTTCTTTACGAACTGATCTGGGATCTCGCCCTCGCCGCGTTCCTTGTCTGGCTGGGCAACCATCGCACGATCAAGCCTCCCGGCCTGTTCGCGCTGTACGTGACCGGCTACTCCGGGTTCCGCATCTACGAGGAGTCGGTGCGGATCGACAGTTCTGAGCACTTCCTCGGGCTGCGGACCAACTTCTATGTGGCGATCATCCTGACAGCCGCTGGCATTGTCTGGTTCGTGATCTCGCAGCGACGAGGGAAAACCGTCGAGCAGATCGTGGCCGAGTCGAAGAGCGGCACGGGCGGGGCGGCAGCGAAAGCTGAAGCCGACGATGCGCCGCCGGATGACGATGACACCGGCGCCGAGGCCGATCACGGCCCGCCGGAGGCTAGCATCAGCGAAACCGCTGATGAGGCTGTCGCCGGGGACCGGAATTAGAGTCGACACCGCCGTCGCCTCTGCGGCAGGATTGTCCGCTTGTGACGACGGGGCTTACCTCTAAGCTGGCCAGGCTGGCGCCTGACCTGGCGCCGATCAGGCACTCGCGCGATTTCCGGTTGCTGTTCGCCGGGCAGGCCGCCAGCTTCACCGGCCTGATGATCTGCTTTGTCGCCCTTCCTTACCAGGCCTACTCGATCAGCCATTCATCCCTCGTCGTAGGCCTGCTCAGCTTCGCCGAGATCGTCCCCGTGCTGCTCGCAGGCATGCTCGGCGGCGCTCTCGCCGATACGGTCGAGCGCCGCAAGCTGATAGTGCTGACTCAGGCCGCCCAGGTGCTGTGCATCGCCGGCCTGGCCGTCAACGCGCTGGCGCTGCGGCAAGTCTGGCTGCTGTTCGCGCTGGCCGCGCTGTTCACCGGCTTCAACGGCATCCAGCGACCGTCGATCGAAGTCCTCGTGCCGAAGCTGATCCCGCACCAGGACCTGCCTGGCGCCTCTGCGCTGTCTTCGCTGCTCGGCACCTTCGGGGAGACCGGGGGCCCGCTGATCGGCGGCGGGCTGCTCGTCGGCGGCACCGCGCTGGCCTACTTCGCGGCCGCCGCGGTCTGCGCCGCCGGACTCGTGCCTTTCGCCCTCATGACCGCCAGCCCGCCTGAGCCAGAAGCGGGAAGGCCGAGCGTGCGTGGCATGGCAGAAGGGCTCCGCTACGCCAGGAGCAGGCCTGACCTGCTCGGCACGTACCTAATCGACATCGGCGCGATGCTGTTCGGCGCCCCGTACGCGGTGTTCCCGCAGATCGCCGCTGGCCTCGGCGGCCCTGCCGTGCTCGGGCTGATGTTCGCGGCGCCAGGGTTCGGCTCGATGCTGGTGAGCCTCACCAGTTCGTGGACCAGGCACGTCCATCACCACGGGCGCGGAATCGCACTTGCCGTCATCGCCTGGGGGATCGCGATCGCGGCATTCGGGTTCGCACCTGACCTGCCGCTGGCGCTGCTCGCGCTGGCGGCCGCGGGCGGTGCCGACACGGTCAGCGGCCTGTTCAGGATGACCATGTGGAACCAGTCGATCCCGCCGCGGGTGCGCGGGCGGATGGCGGGGATCGAGATGATCAGTTACTCCACCGGCGAGCCGATCGGCAACCTAGAGGCCGGCGCCGTCGCGACGCTGACCGGTTCCGTGCGGCTGGCGGTCGTGTCGGGAGGGCTGCTCAGCATCCTCGGCGCGGCCGCCGTCTCGCTGGCGCTTCCGGCGCTCTGGCGGTACGACGCCAGGAATGTGACGCCTACTACCGGAAGCGACCATCTTCAGGCCACAATTCCCTCATGCGCCGGGTAATCATCGTTACTTTCGCCGCGTTGTGCTGCCTGGCGGGGGGAGGAGCCGCGCTGGCGGCGGCGCTGACCGGCTCCGGGCGGGCAGCGCCGTTGCGGCTTGGGCCCGCCCCGGTGTACGACAAGGCGTTCGGCAGGCTCGAGCAGCCTTCAGCGGTCGCGCTCGGGCCCGGCGGGCGGGTCTGGGTCGCTGATAAGGCGAGCGGCCGGGTGACGGAATTCTCTGGCTCAGGCCGGCTGCTGGCGACGTTCGGCTCTCTCCTTGGTCCTTCCGGCATCGCGACCGGGCCTGGCGGCAACGTCTGGGTGTCCGACACGGGAAGGGACCGGGTCGTCGAGTTCACGCCGCGCGGGACAAGGATCAGGGAGTTCGGCTCTGCCGGGTCTGCCCGCGGTAAGTTGCGTGGTCCGGCCGGGCTGGCGGTAGCGCCAGGAGGCGACGTGTTCGTGGCCGACAGCGGCAACAACCGGGTCGACCGGTTCTCCGCCCGCGGCCGGCTCCTGTCCTCGTTCCCCGTGCCGACTCCGGCCGCAGTAGCGCTCGACAAGGCTGGCCACGTGTGGGTATCGAGCCCGAGCTACGCCGGCGGCAACGAGATCTACGAGTACACGGCAGCCGGCAGCGAGCTCAACGTGTTCGGCAGCACGCAGGCGACGTACGGGGCACTGTCTGATCCTGGAGGGATCGCGATCGGACCTGGCGGTCGGGTGTACGTCGCGCAGCCTGACTACGGGCTCGTCTCCGTGTTCGGGCACGGGGGCAGCTTCCTGACCGAGTTCGGGCTGCAGGAGAAGACGTCGCTGAGCGGAAGGGACCTCGCGTTCCCCGAAGGGCTGGCCGTTGCCGCGGGGGGCACCGTGTTCGTCGCTGACACCGGCAACGGGCGGGTCGTGGAGTTCTCCCCGGCCAGTAGCACCCCCGCGGCCGGCGGTGCGGCCGGTGCTTCCTGGCGGATCCTGATCTTTGGCTTGATGGCCGGCTGCCTGCTCGCGTTCGCTTTCCTGCTGGCGCTGGCCAGAAGGCGGGGCCACCGGGTGAGTCCGTCCGAGCCGGCCGGCGTGAGCAGGCGGACGGTGATGGCCAGTGCGACGCTGCTGACCGGAGCGGCGTTCGGAGCCGGGGTGCTGCCCGCGAGCGTGCGGCGGGCGCTGGCCGAGTCCGCGGCGCGGCCGGCGGCCGGGTCCCTGGCCGACATCAAGCACGTCGTGATCTTGATGCAGGAAAACCGGAGTTTCGACCACTACTTCGGCGCCATGCCAGGCGTGCGGGGTTTCAACGACCCGACGGCGATCAAGCTGCCCGACGGGCGGCCGGTCTTCTGCCAGCCCGACCACGGGCACGCTCAGGGTTACCTGCTGCCGTTCCGCTACGACACCAAGACGACAAGCGCGCAGGCGACACCGGGTACCGAT
>Ga0335072_10006242_pt1 | contig 17454 bp, 16 predicted proteins | sample Lox_Sample_21_FD_206725 | JGI IMG/M metagenome (GOLD analysis project Ga0335072, IMG submission 206725) | Soil microbial communities from Loxahatchee National Wildlife Refuge, Florida, United States - Lox_Sample_2.1 | ecosystem: Environmental > Terrestrial > Soil > Wetlands | place: USA...
ACGTGCTGGTCATTCCGCGCGATCACTACCCCGACCTGGCGGCGCTGACGGCGGCCGGGGACGGCCTGCTGGCCGAGGTGGCCGAGCAGGCGGCGCAGGTCGCGAACGACGAGGGCGTGGCGGAAACCGGGTACCGGGTCGTGTTCAACACCGGCGCCCAGGGCGGCCAGACCGTGCAGCACGTGCACGCGCACGTTCTGGGCGGCCGGCCGATGTCGTGGCCGCCCGGATGATTCCAGGCCGCCGGGACACCGGCATGTGGACCGCAGGCCCGCGGCCTGCGGATAACATGGCGTGCAGGCGGGCCCGCGCCCGGGCCCGGGCGGGGAAGGGCACTTGACAGACACTCCCACTGATCCGCGCACCGGTACGACGTCGCCGGATGGCCGTACCCGCGTAAAGATCGTGATTCCCGATGACCATTCGATGGTCAGCCTGCTCGGTTCCCGGGACGAGCTGCTGCACGTGATCGAGGGCGCGTTCGGCGCCGATATCCATGTGCGCGGCAATGAGATCACGGTGACCGGCTCCGCCGAGGAGACCGCGCTGGTCGCGAGGCTCTTCGAGGAGCTGACCCAGCTGCTGTCCAGCGGCGCCGAGCTGGCCGCGGACGTGGTCGAGCGCAGCGTGGCCATGCTGCGCAGGAAGTCGGGCGCGCGCCCGGCCGACGTGCTGACCCTGGACATCCTGTCGGCGCGGGGCCGGACGATCCGGCCCAAGACGCTGAACCAGAAGCGCTACGTGGACGCGATCGACAAGCACACGATCGTGTTCGCCATCGGCCCGGCCGGGACCGGCAAGACGTACCTGGCCATGGCCAAGGCGGTTAAGGCGTTGCAGGCCAAGGAGTTCAACCGGATCATCCTGACCCGGCCGGCGGTCGAGGCCGGGGAGCGGCTCGGGTTCCTGCCCGGGACCCTCTACGAGAAGATCGACCCCTATCTGCGGCCGCTGTACGACGCCCTGCACGACATGATCGACCCGGACTCGATCCCGAAGCTCATGGCGGCGGGCACGATCGAGATCGCGCCGCTGGCGTATATGCGGGGTAGGGCGCAATTTACCGATACGCCCGTTTTGACCCCGGACGGCTTCCGGCCCATCGGGTCGCTGGCCGTCGGCGATCTGGTCATCGGGTCGAACGGCGAGCCCACGCCGGTGATCGGGGTGTACCCGCAGGGCGAGAAGGACATCTACCGGCTCACCGCCCAGGACGGTGCCTCGACGCTGTGCTCGGGTGACCACTTGTGGGCGGTGACGACCAGGGACGACCGCCGCCGCGGCAAGCCGCTGCGGGTGCTGGAGACCCGGGAGATGATCGGCAACCTGCGGGCCAATCACTACCACCGCTACGAGCTGCCGATGCACAGCGCGCCGGTGTGCTTCCCGTACCGGCCGGTGCCGGTGGACCCGTACGCGCTGGGGCTCCTTCTCGGCGACGGCTGCCTGACCGGTTCGACCACGCCGAGCTTCGCAACGGCCGACGTCGAGCTGGCCTGGGAGCTGCAGCGGCTCCTGCCAGGCACAGAGGTCCACCCCAAGGGAGGGCCCGACTACTCGCTGGGCCAGGGAAGGTCGCCATGGCGGGGCACGGTGCTGGTGAAGAACCCTCTGGCCGCAGTGGCGCGCCAGCTCGGGCTATTGGGCACGCGATCGACGACCAAGTTCGTGCCGGAGCTCTACCTGTACAACTCGGCGAAGGTGCGGCTGGCCGTCCTGCAGGGCCTGCTCGACACCGACGGCGGTCCGGTCACCCAGCGCGGCCGGACCTGCCGCGTGCAGTACACGACCGTATCGGCGCGGCTGCGCGACGACGTGATCCTCCTGGTCCGCTCACTGGGCGGGGTCGCGTACACCCGCGTCCGCCCAGCCGCCGGGCGCGTCCCGGGATTCGCCAAAGGACGTCCCGTTCATCTCCGGCACGATGCGTACATCGTCGACATCCGGCTACCCGCCGGCATCGAGCCGTTCCGGCTCACCCGCAAGCGAGAGAAGTACGATGCACAGGGCGGCGGGCGGCCGATGCGGTTCATCGAGAGCATCGAGCCGGCCGGGACCGCGGAGGCCGTCTGCATCTCGGTGGCCGCGGCTGACTCCCTGTACACGACCGAGGACTTCCTGCTGACCCACAACACCCTGAATGACTCGTTCATCATTCTCGACGAGGCGCAGAACACCTCGCCCGAGCAGATGAAGATGTTCCTGACCAGGCTCGGCTTCGGGTCCAGGATCGTGGTGACCGGAGACGTGACCCAGGTTGACCTGCCGTCCGGGCAGACCAGCGGGCTGCGCCTGGTCCAGGACATTCTTGACGGCGTGGACGACGTGTACTTTTCCAGGCTGACCAGCCACGACGTGGTCCGGCACAAGCTGGTGGCCGACATCGTCGACGCCTACGAGCGTTACGACGCCCGCCGGGCCGCGTCGGGCGATGCCGATCGGATGGCGGGCAGCCGGTCTCGCCGCACGGGCAACCGCGCTCGCTGAGGACGCGGAACGGAGATGGCGTGAGCATCGAGATCGCCAACGAGTCCGGCGTGGCGGTCGACGAGGCCCGCCTGGCCGGGCTGGCCCGGCACGTGCTGGACGGGATGCGGGTGCACCCGCTGGCCGAGCTGTCGGTGCTGCTCGTGGACGAGCCGGCCATGGCCGACCTGCATCAGCGCTGGCTCGGCGAGCCCGGCCCGACCGACGTGCTGGCATTCCCGATGGACGAGCTGCGCCCGCCGCCGCCCGGCGGCAGCCAGGGCGAGCACGCCGCGGACGAGGACGCCCAGGCCCTGCTCGGCGACGTGGTGCTGTGCCCGCAGGTCGCGATCGAGCAGGCCGCCAAGGCGGATCACGGCGTGCAGGAGGAGCTCGACCTGCTCTGCACGCACGGCATCCTGCACCTGCTCGGGTACGACCACGCGGAGGCCGAGGAGCACGCGACGATGTTCGGCCTGCAAGACCGGCTGCTCGCCGAGTGGCGTTCGGAACTCGCCGCCGCCAGCGATCCTGGCCCGCCAGGGGGCCAGCCCGGCCCGGGGGCTCAGGCCGGGCGGGACGGCGGGGGGGAGTAGACGATGGGCTGGCTGCTGGCGGCGGCGATCGCGCTGACGCTGCTGGCCGGCTGGTCCGCGAGCGCGGAGGCGGCCCTGATCCGGATCTCCCGGGCCGGGGCCAAAGAGCTGGGCCGCGGCGTCGGCCAGGGCTCGACGCCGCTGCAGATCGTGCTGGCCGACGTGGCCCGCTATCTGTCTGTGCTGCTGCTGACGCGGATCGCGGCCGAGCTCTCGGCCACCGTCGTGGTGACCGTCGTGCTGCTGCACTGGCTCGGGTCGGGCTGGCGGGCGTTCCTGATCGCCGCGGTGGTCATGATCATCGTGATGTACGTGGCGGTCGGACTGATCCCGCGGTCCCTGCGGCATCGCAACGCGGTGCGGGTGGCCAGCGCCGCCGCATCCGTCCTGGCGCCGGTCGTGCGGCTGCTCGGCCCGCTGTCCCGGCTGCTGGTCCTGCCCGGCTCCGCGAGCCGCGGCGGCGTGCCTCCCGGCTCTGAGGAGGACCTCCGGGGCCTGGTGGACCTGCTCGAGCAGCGCCGGGTCATCCAGCCGGACGAGCGGGCGATGATCCACTCGGTGTTCGAGCTCGGCGACACGATCGTGCGCGAGGTCATGGTGCCGCGTACCGAGATGGTGTTCGTGGAGCGCGGCAAGACGCTGCGCCAGGCGCTGTCGCTCGCGTTGCGCAGCGGGTTCTCCCGGATTCCGGTGGTCGGCGAGAACGAGGACGACGTGGTCGGGATCGCCTACCTCAAGGACATCGTCACCCGCAGCTATGAGCACCGCGAGGGCGAGTCGGTCGAGAAGGTCGACTCGATCATGCGGCCCGCCACGTTCGTGCCCGAGAGCAAGCCGATCGACGTGCTGCTGCGCGAGATGCAGGCGCGGCAGATCCATCTCGCGATCGTGATCGACGAGTACGGCGGCACCGCGGGCCTGGTCACGATCGAGGACATCCTGGAGGAGATCGTCGGCGAGATCGCCGACGAGTACGACAAGGAGCAGCCGCCGGTCGAGTGGCTCGGCGACGGGCAGGCGCGGGTGACCGCCCGGCTGCCCGTCGAGGAGCTGGCCGAGCTGTTCGGCGTCCACATCGAGGCCGAGGACGTGGAGACCGTGGGCGGGCTGCTGGCCCAGCGGCTGGGCCGGGTGCCGATCGCGGGATCGGTGGCGACGGTGGCCGGGCTGCGGCTGACCGCGGAGAGCCTGGCCGGCCGGCGCAACCGGATCGGGACCGTGACCGTCGAGCGGATCGTTCCCGACGGCGACGGCCGCGACGGCCAGGCGCCGGTCAACGCCGGGCGCGAGGGCCGCGGCGGCAACGGCTCGGGCAACGGGCAGGCGGCCCCAGGTCAGGCCGGGTCCCGCTAGGCTGCGCTGCCCGGCCCGGTGCGGCCCGGCCCTGTGCCGTCCGACCTGGTCCTCTTGGCCGGTCCGCCTGACCCGGTGCGGCCTGACCCGTGCCGCTAGACTCTGCCGCGTGGACGAGGCCCAGCCAGGCCCGGAAGACCTCAAGCTCCTTACCCTGGCCCGCTCGGCGCGGGCCCGGGTGACGGCCGCGGAGGGCGCCGCGGTGCGCGATGAGACCGGGCGCACCTATGCCGCGGCGGCCGTGGCGCTGCCGTCGCTCCGGCTCTCGGCGCTGCACCTGGCCGTGGCCATGGCCGTGTCCAGCGGCGCCACCAGCCTCGAGGCGGCCGCCCTGGTGACCGACGGCGGCGGGCCCGATCCGGCCGGCCTGGCCGTACTCCGCGACGTGGGCCCGGATGCGGTCGTGTTCCACGCGGCGCCCGACGGAACCATCAGGGCCGTCCTGCGCCCTTAGCGATCGGTCGCGCGACGCGCCTGGGCCCGCGGCGCGGGCGCGACGGTCCCCGGCCGCACCCCGCACGGGACCGGGTAGCCGCCCGGGTGCGGCAGAATCGCGATGTGGGATCCCCGCAGACACCGTCATCGCCGGCCGACCTGCCCGGCGAGGGCCCGACCGCACGACCGCATACGCCCGGGTTCAGGTCGGGCTTCGCGGCCTTCGCCGGGCGGCCGAACGTCGGCAAGTCCACGCTGATGAACGCCCTGGTCGGCACCAAGGTGGCGATCACCAGCAGCCGCCCGCAGACCACTCGCCGGGCGGTCAGGGGGATCGTGCACCGGCCCGACGCCCAGCTGATCATCGTCGACACGCCCGGGCTGCACCGGCCGCGCACCCTGCTCGGGGAGCGCCTGGACAGCCTGGTCAGGTCCACGCTCACCGAGGTGGACGTCGTCGGGTTCTGCGTGCCCGCCGCGGAGCGGATCGGTCCTGGCGACAAGTACCTGGCCGAGGAACTGGCCGGGCTGCGCGACACGCCGGTGGTGGCCGTGGTCACCAAGACCGACCAGGCCTCCCGGCCGCAGATCGCGGGCCAGCTGGCCGCGGTCGGGCAGCTCGGCGACTGGGCGGACATCGTGCCGGTCTCCGCGGTGTCCGGGTACCAGCTCGACGTGCTGGCCGACGTGCTGGTCTCGCATCTGCCGGAGGGCCGGCCGCTCTACCCCGAGGGCGAGGAGACCGACGAGCCCGAGGAGCTGCTGGTGGCCGAGCTGATCCGGGAGGCGATCCTGGAGGGGGTTCGGGACGAGCTGCCGCACTCGATCGCGGTCGTGGTCGAGGAGATGGGGCCCAGGGAAGGCCGCCAGGACCTCATCGACGTGCACGCGGTGATGTACGTGGAGCGCCCCAGCCAGAAGGCCATCGTGATCGGGGCCAAGGGCGCGCGGCTCAAGGAGGTCGGCGCCCGGGCCCGGCACCAGATCGAGGCGCTCCTGGGCACCAGGGTGTACCTCGATCTGCGGATCAAGATCGCTAAGGACTGGCAACGGGATCCCAAGCAGCTGCGCCGTCTCGGCTTCTACGACTGACCGAGACGCCCGTGTTCCGGCCCAGGTCGGGGGCCGGGTTCGCGGTCGCCGAGATTCGGGGGGAATATGCCTGACTCCTGTGTCTGTGCAGGCTGGGCGTGTGATGATCGCAGGTGCTGGCGTGACCGACCACGGCAAGACGGCCCGTGAAAGCGGACTGCGAGGGGAGCGGGTTTGCTGATCATCTGTGGGCTCAGGGTGCTCTACCGCACGGTCGGCCAGGGAACGTTTCACTGTCAGCGCTGCGGCGGCGACCGCCCGTACCGGCACCGGTCCGGCCGGAGGTGGTTCACGCTGTTCTTCATCCCGGTCATCCCGCTGGCCCACACCGGCGAGCACGTGCAGTGCGAGCCCTGCGGCACCCGCTACCGGATGCAGGTGCTGAGGATTCCGACCACGGCCCAGATGCAGGCGGCGATCCCGGCCGCGATGCGGGCCGCGTCCGTCACCATGCTGCGGGCCGGGGGCGGAACCAGCGCCGCGGCCCGGCGGCGTGCCATCGACGGGATCAAGGGGGCCGGGCTGGCCGACTACGACGAAGCGGCCCTCGACGCCGACCTGTCCGCCGCCGCCGTCCTCGATGCGCCGGGCCAGGATCTGGCGGGCGCGCTCAACCGCCTCGCCATCCAGCTCGAGGTCCCGGCCCGGGAGTGGTTCCTGGCCGAGGCCGTGCGGCTCGGGCTGGCCGACGGGGCGCTGTCGGACGAGGAACGGCTGGCGGCGCGGGAGATCGCCGCTCAGCTCGGCATGACCCAGGCCCAGGCGCGCGGCGTGATCTCCATGACCGAGGAGGGCGCCTCGGCCTGAGCCGCCCCGGCCACAGCTCGGCGGCACCGCCCGGCGCGCCGGGCGCGGGGCGGACGTTCCAGCCCCGGGCATCGGCGAGAATGACCGGGTGAGCGTCTACCGTGACGACGGCATCGTGCTCCGCACCCAGAAGCTGGGCGAGGCGGACCGCATCGTCACCCTGCTCACCCGGCGGACCGGCCGGGTCCGCGCCGTGGCCAAGGGCGTGCGCCGGACGAAGTCCCGGTTCGGCGCGCGGGTGGAGCCGTTCACGCACGTCGACCTGCTGCTGTACACCGGACGATCGCTGGACGTGATCACGCAGGCCGACACGGTGCGGCCGTACGGCGAGCCGTTCGCGTCTGACTACCCGCGGTACACCACGGGGACCGCGATGCTGGAGACCGCCGAGAAGTTCACCCCGATCGAGAAGGAACCCGCCATCCGCCAGTTCCTGCTGCTGGTCGGCGGGCTGAGGGCGCTCGGCGAGGGGGCGCACGACCCCCGGCTGATCCTCGACGCGTACCTGCTAAGGTCGCTCGCCGTGGCTGGCTACGCTCCCGCGCTGGACGAGTGCGCCGTCTGCGGCACCAGGGTCGGCGAGGACGATCACGGCGACCCCTCGGCCGCGTTGCGCGCGTTCGCGTTCGCGATCGGGGCGGGCGGGCTGGTCTGCCGGTCCTGCCGGGCGCCGGGCGCCGCCACCCCGGCCGCGCCGACGATCATGCTGATGAACGCGCTGATCCGCGGGAACTGGGCGGACGCCGACGCGAGCGAGCGGCGGCACCAGTCCGAGTGCAGCGGTCTGGTCGCCGCCTACCTGCAGTGGCACCTCGAGCACTCGATCCGTTCCCTGCGCCACGTGGAGCACGCGTGACCCGTTCGATCCGCCCTCCGGAGCCGCACCGCGACGGTCTCCGGCCGCCGAGCCTGCCCGCCGAGCTCATCCCGCGGCACGTGGCCCTGGTCATGGACGGCAACGGGCGCTGGGCGAAGCAGCGCGGGCTGCCGCGCATCGAGGGGCACAAGCGGGGCGAGGGCGCCCTGTTCGACGTGATCATGGGCGCGATCGAGCTCGGCGTCCCGTACCTGTCGGCCTACGCGTTCTCCACCGAGAACTGGCGCCGGTCGCCGGACGAGGTCCGCTTCCTCATGGGGTTCAACCGGGACGTCATCCACCGGCGCCGCGACCAGTTCCATGAGATGGGCGTGCGGGTGCGCTGGGCCGGCCGCCGCCCCCGGCTGTGGCGCAGCGTCATCGACGAGCTCGAGTACGCCGAGCGGCTGACCGCGGAGAACTCGGTGCTCACCCTGCAGTTCTGCGTCAACTACGGCGGCCGCGCGGAGATCGCCGACGCCGCGGCGGCGCTCGCGGCCGACGTGGCGGCGGGCAAGCTGCGCCCGGACAAGGTCAACGAGAAGGTGTTCGCCCGCTACCTGGACGAGCCGGACATCCCCGATGTCGACCTGTTTGTCCGCTCTTCGGGCGAGCAGCGCACCTCGAACTTCCTGATTTGGCAGTCTGCATATGCGGAGCTGGTGTTCCTGGACACCCTGTTCCCCGACTTCGACCGGCGGCACCTCTGGCAGGCCTGCGAGACATACGCGAGCCGGGATCGGCGTTACGGGGGCGCCAAGCCCAACCCCGTCCCCGGAGCATGATTCCGCTTCGGGCGCGACGCCCCGCCCCGGGCCGGGGCGTTAGGGAAAATGGGTTTTGAGATCATGAGAGCGGCTACTTCGCGTTAGGGGGCAAACGTGGCCGATGAGCGGCGCTATTCGCGTGTCGTGGTGAAGATCAGCGGCGAGGCTCTGGCCGGGCCGAACGGCTGGGGCGTGGACCCGGCCAGCCTGGGCCAGCTCGCGGGCGAGCTGCTGTCCGTGCACGAGCTCGGGGTCGAGCTCGCCGTGGTCATCGGCGGCGGCAACTACTTCCGGGGCCGGATGGCCCAGGGCTGGGGCATCGGCCGGGCCGAGGCCGACAACATCGGGATGCTCGGCACGGTCATGAACGCGCTGATGCTGCGCGGCGTGCTGACCGCGCGCAGCGAGTCGGACGTGCGGGTGATGACGGCGATCCCGATGCAGAGCGTGGCCGAGCCGTTCATCCGGCTGCGGGCCGACCGGCACCTGCGGAACGGGCTGATCGTGCTGCTGGCGGGCGGCATCGGCCAGCCGTACGTGACCACCGACTACCCGGGCGTGCAGCGCGCCCTGGAACTCGACGCGGACGCGCTGCTGGTCGCCAAGCGGGGCGTGGACGGGGTGTACGACACCGACCCGAACATCGACCCGGACGCCAAGCGGTTCACGACCCTGACCTACCGGGAGGCCATCGACCTGGGCGTCAAGGTGATGGACGAGAGCGCGTTCGTGCTGGCCAATGAGCAGGGCCTGGTCATGCACGTGTTCGACGTGGCCGCGGTGGGCGCGATGAGCGCGATCTGCCTGGGCGAGGACATCGGGACCCGGATCAGCAACGACGGTTCCTGACCGGCCGCGTCAGCGGCTGGCCTGGAACGCGGCCAGCGCGAGCAGCAGGGCGACCGCCGCGACCCGGCCGAGCCGTCCGGCTCCGGCCAGGCGCGGCCAGGACAGGTACCCCAGCCAGGCCAGGAACGCCGCCACCAGGCACAACGCCACCGCGCCGACCGGGCCGGGCACGGCCAGCCCGGCCACCAGGAGCGCAGCGAACACGATCATCGGCGCCCAGCGCGGCAGGTGACGCAGGTAGAGCAGCACCACGGCGCTGCGCTGCTCCACCGAGCGCCGGGCGGACGATGCGGACCGGTTGCTGCTCATCTGGCCACGATACGGCCTCCGGCGGGTGCCCGCGCGCGCCCGTCGCGTCGCAGGTCACACTGGTCAGTAGCCGGACCGCGAGGTCCCCGGTCCCCGCTAAGCTAATCCGAACGGCGCATTCACCGACGGGGTCATGCGCGCCCCGCTCGCGAACCGGGCAACCGCGAGCCGACGAGGGCCGTCGGGGGCACGCCGTTTCTACCGCAAGCCGCCGACCGCCAGCCGGATGGAGACACTTGATGGCACGACGCAGTGATCGCCTGGACGAAATCGTCAGCCTGAGCAAGCGGCGCGGGATCGTCTTCCCGTCGAGCGAGATCTACGGCGGGCTCCGGGCATCCTGGGACTACGGCCCTCTCGGCGTGGAGATGAAGAACAACATCAAGCGCCAGTGGTGGCGCTCGATGGTGCAGGAGCGCGACGACATCGTCGGGCTCGACTCGTCGGTGATCCTGGCGCCCGAGGTGTGGCAGGCCAGCGGCCACCTCACCGAGTTCGTCGACCCGCTGACCGAGTGCCAGTCCTGCCACCGCCGGTTCCGCGCCGACCAGCTCATCGAGGCCTACGAGGAGAAGCACGGCCACCCGCCGGAGCACGGCCTGGCCGACATCGCCTGCCCGCACTGCGGCACCAAGGGCGCGTTCACCGAGCCGCGGATGTTCAACGGCCTGCTGCGGACCTACCTGGGCGCGACCGAGGACGATTCCGGGCTCGCCTACCTGCGCCCGGAGACGGCGCAGGGCATCTTCATCAACTACCGCAACGTGCTGCAGACCTCGCGCAAGAAGATCCCGTTCGGCATCGGCCAGACCGGCAAGTCGTTCCGCAACGAGATCACGCCCGGCAACTTCATCTTCCGGACCCGCGAGTTCGAGCAGATGGAGATGGAGTTCTTCGTCCGGCCGGGCACCGACGAGCAGTGGCACGAGCAGTGGATCGAGACCCGGCTGGCCTGGCACACCGGCCTCGGCCTCAGCCCGGACAACGTTCGGCTGTACGAGCACCCCCAGGAGAAGCTGTCGCACTACTCCAAGCGCACGGTGGACATCGAGTACCGGTTCGGCTTCCAGGGCGCCGAGTGGGGCGAGCTCGAGGGCATCGCCAACCGGACCGACTTCGACCTCAGCACCCACGGGCGGGCCTCCGGCCAGGACATGTCGTACCTGGATCCGGAGTCGGGCGAGCGGTTCATCCCGTACGTGATCGAGCCGGCCGCGGGCGTGGACCGCTGCCTGCTGGCGTTCCTGCTCGACGCCTACAGCCAGGACGAGGCCCCGGACGCCAAGGGCAACATGGAGAAGCGCACGGTGCTGCGGCTCGATCACCGGATCGCGCCGGTCAAGGTGGCCGTGCTGCCGCTGTCGCGCAACGCCGACCTGTCGCCGAAGGCCCGGGACGTGGCGGCCGCCCTGCGCAAGCACTGGAACACCGACTTCGACGACGCGAGCGCGATCGGCCGGCGCTACCGGCGCCAGGACGAGATCGGGACGCCGTACTGCGTGACCGTGGACTTCGAAACCCTTAATGATCAAGCGGTGACGGTGCGTGAGCGCGATTCCATGAAGCAGGAACGCGTCGCGATCGACGGCCTAACTTCTTATCTTTTCGAACGCATAGCTGACTGCTGAATCTGGTCGCGCGCCGGGGTTACCGGGGCGCGGGGGGCGGGTGGTCACCGCGTCCGCCGACGCGCTGCCTCGCGTCTGCGCCCGGGCTCGCCCGCGTGCGCCGTGGCCTGCGTCACTATCCCGATTATTTTGATCGACAATATTGACATTGTGAAGCGGGGCAGGCACGCTGAATCCATGGCGTCCCACCCCAGCGTCAAGCGCCGCTACGTGGATCTGGAGTTCGTGTCCAGCGCAGCCTGTCCGCCGCGGTCGTGATCCCTCGCCCTGACTGACGAGCGCCGCGACGCGGCGGCGCCGCGGGCGGCCGGCCCGCTTCATCTCCGTCTCGATTCCTGTCCGTCGTCCCGGGCTCAGGCCTGCCCGCATGCCCGGGACCCGAGCAACCGTACCCACGTCCCACCGCACCAACGTTGAGAGGCACGCATCATGACCGAAACCATCGCCGCCCAGGTCCGGATCGGCGTCCGCCGGCTGGCCGGCAACATCGGCGCCGAGATCACGGGCGTGGACACCGCGACCCCGCTCGGCGACGACACGATCGCCCAGATCCGCGCGGCGCTGCTGGACCACAAGGTGGTCTTCCTGCGCGGCCAGGGCCTCGACTACGCCAGCCAGGTGGCGTTCGCCGAGCGGCTCGGGCCGCTCACCCTCGGCCACCCGACCCTGGCGTCGCCGCCGGATCAGCCGCTGCTCGAGGAGATCGACTCGCGTCAGGGCACCCGGGCCAACCACTGGCACACCGACGTCACGTTCGTCGACCGGCCGCCGGCCTTCACGCTGCTGCACGCCGTGGTGATCCCGCCGGTCGGCGGCGACACCCTCTGGGCCAACACCGTGACCGCCTACGAGTCGCTGCCCGCCGATCTTCGCGACCTGGCCGACCGGCTGCGCATCGTGCACACCAACGACTACGACTACGCGGCGGTGGCCTACCGGGCCGAACGCGGCGACGCGGCGCTGCAGGCCAAGCGCAAGGAGTTCGTGTCCACGATCTACGAGACCGAGCACCCGGCGGTCCGGGTCCACCCGGAGACGCAGGAGCGCTCGCTGGTCCTGGGCGGCTTCGCGCGCTCGGTGGCCGGCTTCTCGCCGCAGGCCTCGCGCGACCTGATCCGGCTCCTGCAGGAGTACGTGACCCGGCCGGAGCAGACCGTGCGCTGGCAGTGGCGGCCCGACGACCTGGCCATCTGGGACAACCGGGCCACGCAGCACTACGCGATCTTCGACTACGGCCGCGAGCACCGGCGCGGCGAGCGGGTGACCGTGGCCGGGCCGGTCCCGGTCGGCGTCGACGGCCGGCCGAGCGTGCCGCTCAAGGGCGAGGCCACCGCCTACTACCGGAACGCGGCATGAGCGCCGCACCGGACACCGCCACCCAGGCCCCTGGCGGCGTCCCGCTCTACAAACGCCGGCGGCGGCGCATCTACGCCGGCGCCGCCGTGGCCGCGGCCGTGGTGATCGCGCTGATCGCCTGGGCCGTCACCCAGGGCAGCGGCGGCTCGTCCGCCGCGCTGCCGAGCTTCACCATCGCCTACGGCCAGGGCACGGTCGCGAACTCCGACAGCATCCTGGACAGCGATGCGGCCCTGGCCAAGACCATTCCCGCGCACCTGCACTTCGTGCCGTTCGACGCGGGCGTGACGGCGATCGCCGAGATGCGCAGCGGCAGCCTGCAGGCGATCAGCGGGGTCGGCAACCCGCCGGTCGTGGGCGCGATCGGCACCAACACCGGGGTCGACGTGGTGATCGCGCAGAGCTTTGACGCCGACGCGCTGATCGTCCCGAAGTCGATCACGGCCCCGGACCAGCTCGCGGGCAAGTCGGTCGGCGTCCTGGTCGGGTCGTCGGAGGACTACGAGCTGCAGGGCTGGCTCGGGCTGGAGCACCTCACCAGCTCGGTCAAGGTGGTCCCGTTCTCCAGCGAGCAGGCGGCCGCGGCCGCTTACCTCGGCGGATCGGTCACCGCGGCCTACGTCCAGGCCGGGCCGGAGGCCTCGCTGATCGCCAAGGGCGGCCACCCGATGACCGACGCCGAGAAGATCGCCAAGCTGGGCATTCCCGGCCTGAACGTGGTCGCGGTCTCGCAGGCCCTGGTCAAGTCCGACCCCGCGCTGGTGCAGAAGTACGTGTGCGCCGAGGTACAGGCGACCCGGCTGTTCACCGGGCCGCAGGCGGCCAAGTACCTGACCCAGAGCGCCAAGGTGCAGGGCGTGCCCGGCTCGGAGATCGTGACCGCGACGAAGGCGTTCCCGTTCATACCGCTCGGCGAGCAGTTGCACTGGCTCGGGACCGGCCTCGGCGACGCCTCCAGCCCGATCGTCAAGGCCTACGAGCTGACCGCGAAGTTCCTGGTCGGCCAGGGCCGCCTGACGTCGGCCCCGTCCGCGTCCGTCCTGGCCGCGCACGTCGACCCGGACTTCGTCAAGAAGGCACTGGCCGGTGGCTGCTCGAGCTGAACCGGCCAGCGAGGCCGTCCCGGACGCGGCGGCGGGCGGCGCCCGGGCGGCCGGCGCGGCGGGCGTCTTGCTCAGCGGCGTGGGCAAGACGTTCCGCCGCGCCGGGAGGCGCACGGTGGCGCTGGCCGGGGTCGACCTGGAGGTCCGGCCGGGCGAGCTGCTCTGCCTGCTCGGGCCGTCCGGCTGCGGCAAGTCGACCCTGCTGCGGATCGTGGCGGGCGCGCTGGACAGCGACCAGGGATCGGTGACCGTCGGGGGCCGGGCCGTGCGCGGCCCGGCCCCCGACCGGGGGATGCTGTTCCAGACCCCGATGCTGTTCCCCTGGCTCACGACCAGGAAGAACGTCCTGTTCGGGCCGCGAGCCCAGCGGTCGCGGGGGCGGCATGAGCGCGACGACCCCGAGCTGGAGGCCGAGGCCGACGCGATCCTGGAGACCGTCGGCCTGGCTCAGTTCAGCGACGCGTTCCCGCACGAGCTGTCCGGCGGGATGCAGCACCGGGCCGCGTTCGCCCGGGCCCTGGTCACCCGTCCGTCGCTGCTGCTGATGGACGAGCCGTTCGGGGCGCTGGACGCGCTCACCCGGGTGCGCATGCACGAGTTCCTGCTGGCCATGTGGGAGCGCTACCGGATCACGATCATCTTCGTCACCCACGACATCGAGGAGGCGGTCCTGCTCGGCGACCGGGTCGCGGTCATGGGCGGGCGGCCGCCCGGCATCAAGCAGGTCATCGACGTGCCGCTGGGCCGGCCCCGCAGCGCGCTCGATGTGGACACCGAGCGCTTTCTCGCGGTCAAGCGCGGGATCCGCGCATCCCTGGCCGCCGCTCCCTGACCGCCGTCCCTTGATCACTCCCCCGTGATCACCCGCCCTTGATCACTCGTCCCTGATCAGCTGAGAAAGGTAAGCCGATGTCAGGCTGGTATTCACCGCAGGCAGGCGCGGCGGTCATCGACGACGCCCGGCCGCCCGGGCCGGGCCCGGGGACCGGCGGTGCCGGGGATCTCGATGACCGCGCGGAACTCATCGCCCACCGGCGGGCCAGGCGCCGGGCCCGGATGCGCCGGGTCGCCACCGGCGCGGCCGGCATCGCCGCGCTGCTGATCCTGTGGCAGGTGGCGGCGATGCTGCTGGGTGACCAGGTGGCGCTGCCCTCGGCCAGCCAGACCGTGGCTCAGTTCTTCCACTACCTGAACCGCCCCTACCCGGCGCAGGGCAAGCCGCTCTGGTACGACCTGTACATCAGCCTGCGGCGGATCCTGATCGGCTTCGCGATCGGCGTGGTGGGCGGGGTCGCGCTCGGGTCGGCGATGTCGGCCAGCCGGGTGGTCCGGCACCTGATCGACCCGGTTATCGAGATCCTGCGGCCGCTGCCGCCGCTGGCGTTCATCCCGCTGTTCATCGTGTGGCTGGGCATCGGCGAGACCCCTAAGGAGGTGCTGATCGTCGTCGGCGTGGTGCCGCTCATGGCCGTGATGACGGTGGCCGCGCTGGACGAGGTGCCCGACGACCTGCGGCTGTGCGCCAGGACGCTCGGCGCGTCCCGGGGGTACACGCTGCTGCACGTTCAGATCAGGGCCGCGCTGCCGTACATCCTGACCGGGATGCGCCTGGCCATGGCCGGCGCCTGGAGCAGCATCGTCGCGGTCGAGATGATCGCGGCCACCAGCGGGCTCGGCTACATGATCCAGCAGGCGGGCGACTATCTGGACACCGCGCTCGTCTTCGCCGGGATCCTGGTGATCGCGGTCACCGCCCTGGTCACCGACGCCTGCCTGCGCGGGCTGCTGCTGCTCGCCGATCCGAGCCGCCGCGGCTGAGGCGGCTGGCTAGTCCCGGGCCGCCTCGCCGGCGATGGCCGAGAGCACCTGGTCCAGGATCTGCGAACCGGGCCCGGGTCCGGTCCGGTCCGGCTCGGCTCGCGGCGAGCGGCGGAAGATCTCGGCGGCGGCCTGATGGAACCCGTCCGGCAGGCCGTCCGCGGCCATGCTGGCGGCGATCTCCTCCATCTCGGCCACCCAGCGCCAGCCCTTGGTGGTCGCCGACCTGGCCGCTCTTTCCGAGCGGTCCGCGAGCCCGGGCTGGGAGAGGGTCCACTCGGCGGCCAGCGCGTCCTCGACGCCCTCGGCCCGGGCCAGCGAGCGCGCCGCCAGCAGCAGGGCGGCGCTGCCCTTGGTCCAGGACGCGTACGCCATCTTGACGGCTGAGGCCGAGAACGCGCCGCCGCCGATGACGCGCGCCTCCAGCGGGGTTCCGTCGAACAGGCGGCGCACGGTGTCGGCGCGTTCGCCGGACAGGTAGAGCCGGGTGTGACCGGGTTTGACCGGCGGCAGGCCGATGATCCCGCCGTCGATGTAGGTGGCCCCGCCCTCCTCCACCATCAGCGCTACCTCTCGCGCCGTTGCGGGCGAGATCGCGTTCGCGTCCACGTACAGGCCCGCGAAGCCCTGCACGCCCCACGCGGTGTCCAGGGCGGCGTGCGGCGGGCAGATGGACAAGATCAGGTCGGCGCGCTCGGCCATCTCCGCGGCCGTCCCGGCGTCGGCCAGACCGGCGTCCCTGGCCCGCGCCGCCGTCTCAGGCCCGCGGCCCTCCGAGGCCCACAGCACGGTGTATCCCGCCTCGGTCAGGCACCGCCCGACCGCGGCCCCCATCTCGCCCGGATGCAGCAGCCCGATCACGAATGCGCTCGGCAAGTCCATGGCTGAGTGTGACACGCCGCCCGGCCCGGTGACGGCGCTGGCCTGGCTTTGGCCACCGGGCGCCGGTCCGGTCGGCCCGGCGAGAACGCCGGGCCGGCGTGGCGGTCCTACCAGGCCGGTTCGGAGAACAGCTCGCTTTCGGGCTGAGCTCCGGCAAGGGGCGTGAAGCCGTGTGCCCCGACGGCGCCGATGTGCAGCCGGTACTTGCCGGGCGTGGCCGTCGGCACGTTCGCGAACACGATCAGCTCGCTGCCGGACGCGTTCGTCCACAGGACGTCCTCGGTCTGCAGCCACTTGTCGCTGGTGTACTGCCGTGGATCAAGAACCTCCAGGGGGCGGCTGGTGCTCGCGGAGAACGCCACGTACCCGAGCTTGTACCCGGTGATGGCGCCACGCGTGCTGCGCACGGCCGTTGACGTGGCACACACGATCGCGGCGCCGTTCGGCGTGATCAGGGCACTGGGGCCGTTGAGGATGTACGTGCGGTGGGCGGAATCCACGGCCTGCCCCGCGAAGTTCACGACGAGCCGGCCCGCCGCCGGCCGCGCGGTGTCGGCCAGGCCGACATAGATGTTGCGTCCCCTCCAGAGCTGGAAGGCGAGGGTCCGGTCGTCCGCAGCCCAGGAGATCGCCTGCCCGCGGCCCCCGGCGTTGTTGGTGATCACCCCGCCGCCCCGCCACGTCCAGTCCCGCTCGGATCCGGTGGCCGTGCTGAAAATCTGGATGCGGGGGTCGCCCCCGTGGCTGCCGTCGACGACCACGGCGAGCTTGCGGCCGTCGGGGGACAGGGCCGTACCGGCCAGGTCGGCGGACGCGGGCTCCTGCCGGATCGGCAGCGCGGTCAGGGACGCACGGCCGCCGGGCCCGATGCGCAGGAGGAAGAACCTGACCGGTGCGGCCTGCTGGCTGACCCCGCCGTCAATGTGGTCGACGACCAGCTTCTCGGCCGCGAGCACGAACGTTCGGCCATCACTGGCGCCAGCCACCGAGTCGAACGTGCTGTACGGCGACGGCGCCGCGACCGTGGACACGGTCGCCCCTGTGGCCGTCGCGCGAATGACGGCGTGCAGCGGCTGCAGGACGGTCGGATCGGGATTGTTGCCGGTAAGCATGACGTAATAGGGCGGGAGGGTGGCG
>Ga0335072_10006243_pt1 | contig 17453 bp, 14 predicted proteins | sample Lox_Sample_21_FD_206725 | JGI IMG/M metagenome (GOLD analysis project Ga0335072, IMG submission 206725) | Soil microbial communities from Loxahatchee National Wildlife Refuge, Florida, United States - Lox_Sample_2.1 | ecosystem: Environmental > Terrestrial > Soil > Wetlands | place: USA...
GAAGAAGCGACGAGGGTGGAGATCGTAGACATGCACTATGGGGAAGTGGTGACTGACGAGGTGACGTACCATCTGCCTGATGGCATGTCGATCGAGGGCACTCCCCAAAACGCGAACATCCCGTTTGCAAAGATGGCAGCTTTCGCCACCAAGATCGCGACTGCGCCCGGCATGGTGACTGAGGGACGGCAGATGCTTCGCGGGTTCACCTTTGTGAAGCCCGAAGATTATGCAGCGCTGCGCGATTTCTATCAGAAGATCAATGCTTCGGATCAACAACAGCTCGTTCTGACCGCGGCGCCTTCCGCGAAAGGGAACTGATGACGGTTGGTTCCAGGTTTTACCAATTCGTTGGAATGGGGATTTTTCTTCTCGGGCTCGTTACAGGAGAGCGTTGGGCCATCGCGCGGGACAAGCCGCAACCCGCGCCGCAATGGGCGGTGGATGCCGCAAAGATTCCAACACCGGGGTCGGCGAAGGATTCGCCGGCAGTGGTCCTGTCAGATGAGTATGTCATCACGGTCGACGCCCAGAATCATGCTGTGGAGCGGGAACGAGAAGCAGTTCGCATTCTCCAGCCCCAGGGGCGCGGCTACAGCCATTGCTCAGTGGACTACGACGTAGATGAAAAGCTGAACTACTTCCGATCCTGGACCATTACGCCGGATGGGCATCAGTTCCAGGCCATGGAGTCGGACTTTACCGATCACGGCGCCTACGCGGAGCCGGTCCTGCAGTTCACCGAGCGTATCCGGACCGTGAACCCGCCGGCCAGCGATCCTGGCGCTGTGGTGGTGTGCGAGACCGAGGAGCAGCTGCGGCCGTACATGACGGAAGAGGAATGGGAGATTCAATCCACGATCCCGGTAGTTGACGAAGCTCTCGAACTGGACCTGGCGCCCGGTGGTCACTACGCGGACTCCTGGAGCCGCTTTATACCTGTGAAACCGGTCGAAGTCGGTCCCAACCGGCTTCGCTGGGAACTGAAAGATGTTCCCGCGCTGGACCTCGAGAACCAGCATGCAACCCCGCCTTGGTCGGCGCTGGCCGCGCGCATGTCGGTGAAGTGGGGTGATCCGGCGGTAAAGGGAGCCGACAATCAGTGGCGAGCCATCGGGCTGTGGGAGCGAGATCTCGAAGAACACCGCACCGATCCCAGTCCGGAGGTCACAGCAAAAACCCAGGAACTGGTGGCGGGAGCGCCTGACTTCTACAGCAAGCTGAGCCGCATTACCGACTACATCCAGAAGAACATCCGCTATTTCATTGTGGAGCGGGGAATCGGCGGCTTTCAGGCTCATTATGCCGCCGATATTTATCGCAACCGGTACGGCGACTGCAAAGACAAGACGACCCTTCTGATCTCCATGCTTCAGTCGATAGGATTCCACGCATACTACTTGCACGTGGACAGCCGTCGCGGCGTCATCAACCCTGAAGCTCCGTCGCTCATCGGTAACCATATGATCACGGCGATAGAACTGCCCCCAGGCGAATCCGATCCGCGTCTGAAGGCGAGCGTCAAGACCGCCGACGGCAGGGTGCTGCTGATCTTCGATCCCACTGACGAGGTCACACCGGTCGGTTTGATTCGCGGCGATCTACAGGGGGCGTGGGGAAATGTGTCGGATGGGGACGCAAGCCAGGTGCTGCAGATGCCGGTTCTTGAACCGCATGCCGCCGGTATGGCCCGCAACGGGTCGTTCACGCTCGCGGCCGATGGCACGCTCTCAGGCGAGGTGCATGAAACGCTCACCGGAGATGACGCAGCAAGGGAGCGATGGCTGTTGAAGGATAATGACACCAAGGAAATTCGGGAGAGAATCGAAAAAAGCATCTCCAACGACCTGCCCGGATTGTCATTTAAAGGGTACGAGTTCAAGGATGCGGCGGATCTTGAAAAGCCCCTTGACCTCGATCTGCAGTTCTCGGTGGCAACTTACGCTCATTCTTCCGGCCCGCTGCTTCTGCTTCGGCCTCGCCTGCTTAGCAGCCACGTGCTTTTCGTTCCCGAAGTGATGGAGGGCAAGCCGCGCGCATATCCCATTGAGGTTGGATATCCGGGCACCTGGAGCGACAGCTACGACATTACACTGCCCTCGGGCTACGCCGTAGATGAAACACCCGACCCTGTGACGATAGACCTGGATTTTGCCAGCTATCACTCGTCGGTAACGGCCAAGGAAAACCGTTTGCACTATGAGCGAGAATACGTGGTGCGTGCTGTGGAGATTCCAGCCGGGCGAGCGGCTGATTTCAGAAAACTCGAGTCGGCGATCATGAGCGACGAGCGAGGAACGGCCGTCCTGAAAAAACAATAGTGCTTCGCTGACCGCCTGCCAACCGGGTCCGTTGCATCGGATCGCGGATCTGCATCATCCATTAAAAGACACGACAGCAGCGAAAGAATGGTGATCCTGATTCCGATGAGCAATCCTCTGTTTTCTCCCTTTCAGCTTCGTTCCGTTGAGTTTCCCAATCGAATCGCCGTTTCGCCCATGTGCCAGTATTCTTCGCGCGATGGTTTCGCGACCGACTGGCATTTGGTTCACCTTGGTTGCCGCGCGCAGGGCGGTGCGGGGCTGGTGATGACCGAAGCTTCCGCCGTGTTGCCTGAGGGGCGTATCTCGCCTGCCGATCTGGGAATCTGGAAGGACGAGCACATCCCCGGGCTCGAGAGAATTGCGCGATTCATTCACTCGCAGGGTGCGCGCGCCGGAATGCAGTTGGCGCATGCCGGCCGCAAGGGGAGTATGGCTCCTCCCGCGGCGGGTGAGCGGCTGGTTGCTCCAGAAGAAGGAGGCTGGCAGCCGGTTGCGCCAAGCCCGATCGCGTTTGCCCCGCATTATGCGCAGCCGGCTGCGCTGGATCAGGCTGGAATCGACAACGTGATTCGCGCCTTTGCGGCGGCGGCGAGGCGCGCCTTGGCCGCCGGCTTTGATGTTGTCGAGATCCACGGTGCGCACGGTTACCTGCTGAACGAGTTTCTTTCGCCTCTCGCCAACCAGCGCCACGACTCATACGGAGGTAGCTTCGACAATCGCACCCGCCTCATGCTCCAGGTGGTTGACGCCGTGCGCGAAGCTTGGCCTTCCCACCTTCCTATGCTTGTTCGTATCTCGGCGACGGATTGGGTGGAGGGTGGATGGACCATCGAGGATTCAATCGAACTGGCAAAGCGATTCCGCGAGCACGGCGTTGACCTGGTCGATGTCTCGTCGGGTGGGATTGCCCCGGGCGCGAAGATTCCATTGGGTCCGGGTTACCAGACGCCGTTCGCAGCGCGCATCCGCGCTGAGGCCGGCATTCCAACCGCTGCGGTAGGACTGATCACGGAAGCCGAACAAGCGAACACGATCGTTGCCGAGGGCGCCGCCGACATGGTTTTCATGGCGCGAGCGATGCTTCGCGATCCGTATTGGCCGCTGCATGCGGCAGCCGCTTTCGAACAAGCAGCGAGCTGGCCGGTGCAATATCTACGCGCCGCTCCGCAGAACTCTCCTTCCCGAGTTGCCGTCGAGCGATCCGCCGAGCCGTGAGTGTGCGCCCATCACATCTGTTTTTCGAGAGCAGGCGTATCGACGATCCAACGCGGCATGCCTCTGGAAAACATGGTTCAAATGCAAAGATTTTGCTTCACAAGGGATGGTTTTGCTGGCCTATACTGCGTCTAGCGCAGCCTGGCTGCGCCTGTCGTTCCCATGGCCACGCAACTGTCGCGCAAGCGCGTCAAGGAATCGCCGACCATCCCCGATCGCCTTTACTTCAAAATTGGCGACGTGGCACGCATCTGCAAAGTCGAGACCTACGTGCTGCGATTCTGGGAAACGCAATTCCCGCAATTGAAACCGAACAAGAGCGGCACGGGCCAGAGGCTCTATCGACGGCGCGACGTGGAAACGGCCCTTGAGATCAAGCGCCTCGTCTATGGCGAGGGCTACACCCTTTCGGGTGCGCGCCAGGCGTTGGGCGAAGCACGGCGAAAGGAACAGCAGCCGCGCTTGCCTCTGTCGGCCGCGCCTGCGGAACGGCTCGATGCGGTCGCAGCAATGATCGGGTCGGCGCGGGCGGAATTGCGCGAGATTGCCGGTCTGCTTTCGTCGCCTAAACCGCAGCCGCCGAAACGCCGTCCGCGTATCGGTTCGCTGCACGCGCCATCCGATTCACTGTTTCCATCTTGATCGCAATCCGGCCCATGGTAATCCAGGGTAACCGCGAGATTTCCCGCTGCGAAACGAACCAATCGACCTGTAGATTCTGGGGTTTGCTCCTGAAGCGATTTGCCTTGCTACCTGGCGCCGCACCCGAGGGTTCGTTACCACACCGATTGCGTTACTCGCGCATACCCGCAAGGTAACCATTTTTTGGGTTACCAATCTCCAGATTCGTGATGTATCGATGGTTGCAGACATTTGAACGAGTTTCCCCACCTTCTCGCCATTGTCCAAAGGTAACGAAGTGTCTACTTTTAGGGCATAGACAATCCGAGCGTCGGGGTTTGAATGGGGCGGCGGCTCGGGTGATTGATTGCATAGATTATGCGGGACCAGGGGGGCTTTCATGGCAACTTCGAATCAGTACTTTGATCTCGTGCGAACGGGCAAATCGAGCTGGGTTGCGGTGCGCATCAACGCGCCTGCCGATGACGCGCAGGCAGCGCTTTTCCGCGAAGCCGCGTCGAATCGCATCACCTTCACCGAACGGTTCCCTCGACTCACGATCGCGATGGTGTCGTTTGTGATCCTCGCAGCAACTTTGACAGCGGAAGTGGAACTTCTTCACGGCGCCGGATTCTTCTGGCAATAACTGATTGCAAGACGTCGTACCCGGCCGGATCGTGGTCGGCAGGGCATCAGATCATATGCACGCTCGTGTTCGCTTCGAGCGTGCATTTTTTGTTTCTAGCCGGCAATGCGTGGCGCGCGCGGTGCCATCCCCCTCCTCTCGGCGCGCACCCGGGAGCACCGGTCGTTCCCTCGAATCCCCGGAGTACAATTCAATCCTGTTTGAGGCAGCCTGCTTGACCTGCGAGCTTCGGGAGGCCGGGCTCGCCTGCCTGTCCAATCATGCCAGTCCGACAATTGACCTCGGAGACCGATATGCGGATGTCGAGATGGGTCGTGTGTGCGCTGGGTGCTGCGATCGCCGCGGCGGGAGTGCCTCTGGGGTCTGCGCAAGCCAAGCGAACGGAAGAGCAACCGCTCCAGTCGCGCATGCCGGCCATGATCGAGCAATTCACTGCCGATGCCGCTTCTCTGAGCCAAACCTACGAAGTGCCGATCTCGCCGGACCGTATTGCCCGGTTCGAAAAGTTCTATGCTGGCACCGCGGCCGCGCTCGACGCCATGGATTTCGACACGCTCTCAAGAGAAGACAAGATCGACTACCTGCTGCTGAAGAACCATCTCTCGTCAAATCTGCATCAGCTTGCGCTCGAAAAAAAGCGGGTCGGCGAAATGCAGCCTTTGGTCCCATTTGCCACGACCATTGAGAGCCTGATGGATCAGAAACGCTTGATGCAGCGTCCCGATGGAGAGAAGGACGCCGCTGCTTTGACCGCGATGACGAAGCAGATTACGGCCCTCCAGGAGAAACTCGACCCCGGATCGCACGGCGCAGCACCAAGGCCTCGTATCGATCCGGTGATTGCGAACCGGGCCCAAATGGCAACGGCACAGCTTGGCCACCGCTTGCACGAATGGTTCAACCAGTACAACGGCTACGATCCAATCTTTACGTGGTGGGTTGACGAGCCTTACAAGAATGCCGACAAGGCGCTGACCGACTACAGAAACTTTCTCAAGGAGAAAGTGATCGGGATCAAGCCCGATGACAAGACCACGATCATCGGCGATCCCGTGGGCCGCGATGCCTTGATGGACGACCTCGCTGACAACATGATTGCCTATACGCCCGAGGAACTGATCGCAATTGCGCAGACGGAGTACGACTGGAGCATGCGCGAGATGCTGAAGGCCTCGCGCGAAATGGGCTTTGGCGATGACTGGCACGCCGCCGTTGAAAAGGTGAAGGAAATGCATGTGCCGCCCGGCGAGCAGCCGGAGGCGATTCGCAAGCTCGTCATTGAGGGCATCGATTTTGCGAAGGAGCACGATCTGGTCACGGTCCCTCCGCTGGCCGAGGAAACCTGGCGGATGATCATGATGACTCCTGAGCGCCAGCTTGTGAATCCGTTCTTTACCGGAGGCAGTGAACTGAGTGTCTCCTATCCAACCAACACCATGACGTATGATGAGCGCGAGATGAGCATGCGGGGAAACAACATTCCCATGTCACGCGCCACCGCATTCCATGAGATGATTCCCGGTCATTTCTTACAGTTCTACATGGCGGCCCGTTATCGGCCGTACCGGCAGATCTTCGAGACACCGTTCTGGATTGAGGGCAACGCTTTCTGGTGGGAGATGCTCTTTTGGGACAAGGGCTTCGACAACACACCCGAAGAGCGGGTGGGAGCGCTGGTTTGGCGCTTGCATCGCTCCGCTCGCATTATCTTCACGATGAATTTTCACCTCGGCCGATGGACGCCGGCGCAGTGCGTGCAGTACCTCATCGACAATGTGGGCTTTGAGCCGGACAACGCAACAGCGGAAGTGCGGCGCTCGTTTGACGGTTCAGTGGGGCCGCTCTACCAGAGCGCCTACATGCTCGGCGCCCTCCAGTTCCGCGCCATGCACCACGAACTGGTCGATTCAAAGAAGATGACTGATCGCGACTTTCACGACGCGATCTTGCGGGAGAACTTCATGCCGGTCGAGTTGTTGCGGGCGGACCTCGAGAACCAGAAACTGGCGCGAGACTTCAAGGCGAACTGGAAGTTCTACGGCGACCATCCAACCCATCCGTGACTGCGCCGCCGCGCGAATGCGAGAGACTGGCATGAGGAGGGAGCTATGGAAGAGCGACTGACGCGTAGGAAGTTTCTGGGCGGGGCGGCCGTCATGAGCGCAGCCGGTCTGCTGCCAGCAAGTGCCCAGACCTTTGGGGAATCCGCGCAGGATTCGGCAGCAAAGAGCGCCCAGGAAACAGAAAGCCGGTCGCCGGCCGATGTGGCCGCCGGCAGCGCGCGCAGCAAGGCCAAGCCCTTTTCGATGAATGAGGTACGCTTGCTTCCGAGCTTCTGGAAGGACACGATGGAGCGCAATCGCAGTTTCCTTTACGCGTTGCCGAATGAACGCCTGGCGCACAACTTCCGCGTGACGGCGGGGATTCCTTCCGATGCGGATCCGCTGGCTGGATGGGAAGCGCCGGACTGCGAGTTGCGCGACCATTATGTGGGCCACTACCTCTCATCGTGTGCGCTGATGCATGCCAGTACTGGCGATGAGTTCATCGCGAAGAAGGCAGCGGAACTGGTGGCCATGCTTGCACCGTGCCAGGCCAAGGATGGATATCTTGGCGCATATCCAACCACGTTTTACGACCGGTTGCGCAACCATCAGCAGGTTTGGGCGCCCTTCTACACGTACCACAAGATCATGGCCGGCCTCATCGACGTGTATCAGCACACCGGCAACGAGCAGGCCCTCGGCATGGCTGTGCGCATGGCAGACTGGGCCGACGCTTATGCCCGTTCTTTCACCGACGATGACTGGCAGCGCGTGCTGCTAGTGGAACAAGGAGGCATGAACGAAGCTTCATTCAACCTGTACGCCATCACCGGCAAGACGAAGTACCGCGAGCTTGCCTACCGCTTCGAACATAAGAAGATCTTCGATCCGCTTGCAGCCGGAGAAGACATGCTTGACGGCAATCACGCCAATACCAATATTCCCAAGGTAATTGGCGCGGCGCGAGGCTACGAACTTACCGGGGATGAGCGCTACCGGCGCATCAGCGAAAACTTCTATCGCATCGTGACCGAGCATCACGCTTATTGCAGCGGCGGGACCAGCAACGGCGAAATGTGGCATGCGCCTGACGCGATCGCCAGTGAACTCGGTCCCTCAGCAGAGGAGTGCTGCTGCTCCTACAACATGATGAAGTTGACGCGGCATCTCTTCGGCCGGGAGCCCGATGCAAAGTTCTTCGACTACTACGAGCGGCTTTTGATGAATGTGCGCTATGGTACCCAGGATCGCAACGGCATGCTCATGTACTACGTTTCTCTCAAGCCCGGCCTGTATAAGACGTTCGGAACGATCTTCGATTCCTTCTGGTGCTGCACAGGAACGGGATCGGAGGAATACTCCAAGCTGACCGATTCAATTTACTTCCACGATGACGACTCGGTCTTTGTGAACCTGTTCATTCCGTCCACTCTCGACTGGCGCGAACGCGGATTCAGGTTGCGCCAGGCTACAAAACTCCCCTTCGACGATCGCATTACCTTCACCATCGAGAACGCACCTCGAAGCGCAACCGCTCTTAAGATTCGCGTGCCATATTGGGCGACCAAGGGAGTCGCGGTCAACATTAACGGCGAAGTTGCGGCCGTGACGGCGACCCCTTCTACGTACGTGGTCCTTTCGCGCAGCTGGAAAGCCGGGGATACCGTGGAGGTTCACATGCCGCTCACTCTGCACATTGCTGCCACCCCCGACGACAAGCAGGTGCAGGCCGCGATGTATGGGCCGCTGGTGCTGGCCGCGAGGCTTGGTACAGAAGGATTGATGACGCGAATGATCTATGGACCCTACGGTCCGGGGCGCGACGATGATGGCTATGCGATTCCGAGTGTGGATCTGCGGCCCCATAAAGACGATGCAGCACAGCCGGCGCCGGTCGAGGCCGGTGCAATATGGTTTGAGCAGGTCGAGCCCTCGCCGCCCTATTCGCTCGCGTTCCATACGCGAGGTCGCGGGCCTATCCACACCCTCGTGCCCTTGAACGAGATTATGGATGAACGCTACTCGGTGTACCTGCGACTGGAAACTGCTTAGGCGGTCTGAGCGGCGAGCGATGTCGATGCCGACGAGATGCATGGTTGGGACGGGCAGATTCAAGCCCCGGCAACGGGGACCTGTTGCCGGAGACCCCTGAGCGGCAGTTTGGCTCGGCTTTGCCACTTACCCCTCGCGGGCCGAAATGACCTCCGCGCTCGTGCGCTCCGCTCATTGGGGTGCTTCGTGGGTCGGCCGCGAACAGCAGAAGGAGATCGGGGCGTCGCGGGATTTAGATGGTCGGGACGGGCAGATTTGAACTGCGCAGCTCGGCTTCGCCTCGCACCCCTCGCAGGCTGGACTGGGCATTCGCAAAGGCGAATGCCGAATTGGGGTGCTCGGCGTCGGCGGTTCGCATCCTGCTTTCGCGAGGCATTCAAAGTTCGAATTGAGTGTTGAAATGGTCGGGACGGGCAGATTTGAACTGCCGACCCCTCGCACCCCAAGCGAGTGCTCTACCAGGCTGAGCCACGTCCCGACACAAGGGAGCCGGCTCGGTCGAGCCGGCTTCTGGGGTCTGATTCAGTTTACACTAGCCGCGTCTTTGAAGCTCGGCCGGAACGCCGCCAGCTATTGCGACGGCGGCACATATTCCTTGGGCAATGCCGATCCTTCGCCAAAGAAAAACATGTCCAGCTGCTCGGCCAGGAACTCCTGGGCTTGTGGAGTCCACGGCTGCAATCGGTATTCGTTCAGAAGCATTTTCTGGTGATTGAGCCACTCTGCCCACGCCTCTTTCGACACGTTCTTGTAAATCTTCTGGCCCAACTCCGAGTCGAAAGGCGGCTCGTCGAGCCCCTCCATCTCCCTCTTCTTGCGAACGCAAAAAACCATGTGCGCCATGCGGTCAAGCTCTCCCTGATTCATTGTATGGGATGCCTTTCACCACTCGCCGGTCGCACTTCCGTGGCGGGCCCCCTAGCTGACAGGTTCCGCGACCACTTCAATCACCTCCTGCCGCGAGGTTCCCGGAACATCCATCGTGCCCAGGACGAGCGGTTTGCCCGCAACCAGGCTTGATACCCCTTCGAAAGCAGTCTGCAAAATGACAGGATCCTGTGCGGATGCAGCGGCCTTGTCGTCGGCCACGCTCGACTGCTCGACGTGCGTTCGCAAGCGGACGCCCTCCGGCGAGGATTCGAGCGACGCTTCGATATGGAGGCCGACGTCCTGGTACTGCACCTGGGTATTTGACTTGCGCGAGTCGGTGTCGAACGAGCCGGTCACGATGGGGACGCGGCTGCCCTGTTTCAGCACGGTCCTGCCGCCTGACAGCACGACGAGCGACACGCGGCGAGTGGCGAGGCTCTTTCCGTTCTCCATTTCATGGATGGAGTAGGTAAGGCGGTAGGCCATTCGTGCGCGGTCAACGTCAGAAAGGATTTCTTGCGCGAGTTGAAGATCCTCGGATCTTCCGCGAACGGAAATGGCATTCTGCGAGACAACATAATAGATGTGCGCCTTGGGGATCATGTTGCGCAGGACGGTTGAAATATCGTTGGCATCAGCCTGCTGCGTCACATTCGAGAGATAGAAGGTTTGGTAAGCCTCGGGTGGTTGCGGCTCGCTGGGCTTTGTTTCAGTTGCTGCGGATTGCGCGGGGAGAGCAGGAACTGCGAGCAGCAAGCCACCGGCAATCACGGCCAGACGCAGGGCAAAGGGCAGCCTTAAGCAGTCGGCTGCTTCAGGATCAGATTTCATGGTCAGCCTCACGGAAGAAGGGATTCGAGCGAAGAACGAAGGCCGCGCATTCTAGCGAGTTGCCTTCGTTCTTCTGATCTCAAATGACGCAGGATTCGGCGGATCGCTCGCCGGAGGTCTTGCGTATGCGCTTCGTGACGGCTATTGACGATACCGACCGGGTGCGGCGGGAAACCGCGGGGGAAGCGCTTTCTCGTATTGCGCAAAGTCAGAACGCAGCGATTCCATTCAATCCGGCTGAGGCGGGCAGGCCATCGACCTGTCCATGGTTCACAAGCGTTCCATCGTTCTCGGCAGAGAAAACGCCGATGCCTCCGCTCGCCGCATTCAGGGTATACACAAACCTGCCGCCGACGGTGGAAGCCATGTCAAGATTCGTGCTGCCTGAGGGGTTGGAGGCGACGATGGTTGCCCCAATCGGAGTGAGCACGCCATTGCGGCCGATGCTGAACCCGGAGATGTTGGAGGTTCCTGCATTATCGGTGTAAACGGCGCGGCCACCCGCAGCAATTGCGTCCCAGCACGTGGCCATGCCATCGGTCGGCAGTGCATTTGAAATGACGGTGAGAGACTGATTCCATTCGAGGCGATACGAAGAAATCGTATTCGAGGCGTTGGCGACGATGAGTGCGCCGTCGGGCGCAAAAATGGGCGCGAACGGAACGCTGCCGGCACTGGGGGTAGAGACGGCTGCCGAGAGCGAACCGTTGGGATAAACGCGGAACACGTCAATCTTGTTGGTGGCAGATTCCGTGACGACAAGGAACCGGTTGTTGGGGCTCAGAATCACGGCTGTGGGAGATGTAGCCGCTGCGCTGAGATTTTGCGACGAGTTCTGGATCGGATGCAGGTGGCCGTTGCCCAGCACCCGGAATCCATTCACATTGCCGTTGCCGCCGGCATTCAGCACGTAGAGGAGGTCTCCGTTTTGTGCAATGGAAGTAGGCGAACTTCCACCGCTCGGGATCGTGTCGATCAATTTGAGCGATGCGCCGGAGACAGCGAAGGAGGAGACAGTGCCGCTGCCGGCATTTACTGCGAATAGAAGGCGATGATCCGCACTCAAGACGAGTGAGCCCTGTGAGTGCAGCGGGTCGACGGTCCCGCCGCTGCCATTGCCGCCGGTGGAAAATGCGCCGGCCCATTGCAGCGAACCATCGTCCTGCCGGGCGTAAGCAAGAACCTGGTTATTGGAGGCGGCGTTGCTCATCACGAAAACCGCTCCGGTGTTTTCTTCTGCGTTGGAGATCTGCTGGCCGAGAATGGATCCGACACCGGCCGCGAGACACACTACGAGTGTGAGCCTTAAGCTCTTCATATTTTCGTTACTCCAATCAGGGGAAATCGGCCCTTGGCTGCGGCTTGCGAAAAACATGGGGTCGAGTTCGCAAGATTTTCGATCGAGACACGCGAAGGGCCCTTGTGCAGAAGGAGAGTATTCCCGGAGTTGAAAAGTTACAGAGAAATACTTGCCCGAGCGGCGCACCAAGGCGAAGTGTTTGACGACCGAAAACGGTTGTAGGAAGGTATCTGCGTATGGAATGGAATGCTGTAACCTTTTCGGTCGAAATACAATCTAACTCAATCGCATGTGCGGACGATTCGCTCGAAAATCCACGCAAAAGGTGCTTGCAGACTGGTTCGGTATCGAACTTGAGGATATGCCTTGGTTTGCTCCCACCTACAATGCCGCTCCGCAGAGCACGCAGCCGGTTGTGCGCCTGAAGCGCGATACGCGTGACAGAGAACTCGTGCTGGCGCGGTGGGGGCTGGTGCCTTACTGGGCGAAGGATTCCAAGGTGGGCTACACCACGTTCAATGCGCGTGCTGAAGATGTCACATCGAAGCCGATGTTTCGCGAAGCGATGAAGCGGCGGAGATGCCTGGTGCCTGGCGACGCGTTTTATGAGTGGAAGAAACTGGGGTCGAAGCGGCGAAAGGCGTTTGCCATTGGCCTGAGTAGCGGAGGACCCTGTGCCCTTGCGGGCTTGTGGGAACGCTGGAAGCCAAAGGAAGGCGAGCCGCTCGATTCGTTTTCGATTATCACCACCGATCCAAACGAACTGATGGAGCCGATTCACGACCGGATGCCGGTTATCCTGGATCCGAAGGACTATGAGCGCTGGCTTGACCCGGGGAACCCTGAACGCTTGCCTGTCGACTTGCTGCGTCCCTACCCGGCCGAAAAGATGCTGGTATGGCCGGTAAGCGAGAGGGTGGGCGACGTACGAAACGACGACCCTAGCCTGCTGGACCGGGATGATACCGAGACGGACCAGCCGGGTCTTTTTGGCTGAGGGTTCAGGTCGGGCCGGGCCGTTCCCCGCGGAATTCACTTGACAATCAAAATTTGGCGAGGTTTCCTGTTGGCAAGCGAAAATCTGCGGCGATTCCTGTGCCTCGCAGACATCAGGGGAAGTCACCAGTTCTCCCTCCTCCCACGTGACCACTCTCACCCCCGGTGAATAGGCAGCACGGTGCCCAGACTGCAAGGAGAACGCATGCCCGACCAGATTCCTTCCACTGCAACTCCTCAGGGACTGACCGATAATGCCGCGGGAGGTCTCGCCTACGTTACGTTCATTCCCGCAATCATCTTTTTGGCGATGGCGCCGTATAACCGGACTCCCTATGTCCGCTTCCATAGCTGGCAATCGATCTTTCTTGCAGTTGCTTATCTGGTGGTCGATGTCATCATGATGATCCTAGGCAGAATGCCGTTTCTTGGCTGGTCTGTCTTGTTCCTTTGGCCGCTGGTTGGGTTGGCGTTCCTGATCATTTGGATCATCGTGCTGATCAAGGCATTCAACGGTGAGCGGTTCAAGCTGCCGATCATCGGTGATCTCGCCGAAAAACAAGCCAACTCCTAGTTCGGCAAGTTGGCGTAAATCGAGAGAAACGGCCGTGAAAAGAGCCGTGCTGAACAATTGAGAACTTGGAACGCAGTTGGTCCGTGCCTCCCCCGCTGGATAAACCTGAGTCAAATTCCCGCGCGTTGGCGCGTCCAAGGAGCATTCCGTGTCCGATTTCACTCCGTCCCAGCCGGCGCAGTCTTCCGGCCTCTCTGATACTGCAGCAGGCGCTCTTGCCTACGTCACCATCATTCCGGCGATCATTTTCCTGATCCTCGAGCCCTACAACAAGAACTCCTTCGTCCGCTTCCACTCCTGGCAATCGATCTTTCTGGGCATAGCCGCCTTTGCGATTGACATGGTGCTGACCGTGATTCCCGTGGTGGGCTGGATGATTCTGCCTTTTATCGCGCTCGCGTTTCTCGTTATCTGGATCATCGTCCTGATGAAGGCCCTGAAGGGGGAGCGCTACAAACTGCCCGTGATTGGCAGCCTTGCGGAGAAGCAGGCGGGAGCCTAGCCGAACCGGCCAGATCTTGCCGGCCCGTGAAGCTATCGCCGTTTGCCGCGCCGTTTCTTGCCGGGGCGAGACGGAACCTCGTTCTTCCCCTGCTTTTTCTTTGTTTTGGTCGGCTTTGGGGTTCGCTTGCCGGTGAGCGGAAGGCCCTCCTCCGCGATCGAGAATTGCAGCTTGCGCTCCTGCGCGAGGACGCGGTCAAGAACCACCTGCACGCGATCGCCGGCGCGGAATCGCCGTCCCCAGCGCTCGCCAATGATTTCGTGCGTGTTTTCGCGCCAGGTGTAGCGGTCGTCGCGCAAGAAATCGATGGGCACGAGACCTTCGACAAAGAGGCCGGTTAGCTCAACAAAGAGGCCGAATTTCGATGGATTGAGCACCAGAGCGGAGAATTCTTCGCCAACTTTGTCCTGCATGAAGCGAACCTTCTTCCACTCGACGAGTTCGCGCTCGGCGTCGGCGGCGCGGCGCTCGGATTGGCTCGATTCGTCGGCAATCTCGGCCAGTTCTTTTTCGGCGATGGGAGGCTCGCCAGACACAGGCGCTCGCGATCTCGGCTTTGAGACCTGGGAGGAATGGTCCATCCGATCTGCTCGCCCCGACGGACCCAAGCGCCGCGGATGGGACGGGACCTCGGCGTGGCCTTCGTTGGGGTGTGTCCACGGCGAGGCGTGGCGACCGTCGGCAATGTTGCCCCGGCCCTCGATCCCTGAGCGAAGAAGCGCCTTGGTGATGCGGTGAACAATCAGGTCGGGATAGCGACGGATGGGCGACGTGAAGTGCGTGTAGGTAGGCGCGGCCAGCGCGAAGTGGCCTTCGTTGATTTCGGAGTAGCGCGCCTGCTTGAGCGAGCGCAGCATCAAGTAGCTCAGGATGCGTTCCTCGGGTTTGCCTTCGATACGTGCGGCCAGTTTCTGATACATCCTGGGCGTGACCGGAATGTCCTCGGGCACTTCATGGGCGCGGGCCGCACGGCCGGAGCGCTGCGATTCGCGGCGATCCTGACGCGTGACAATGCGCTTGACCGGCAGGGCGCCGAGCCCGAGCGAGTAGCCGAAGCTTGCGGCTAACTCTTCGAACTCGATGATGCGGCGCGGCTCCGGCTTTTCGTGGATGCGGTAAAGCGATGGCACGCCCAGGTCTTCGATCCACGTAGCAACGCACTCGTTCGCCGCTAGCATGAACTCCTCGATCAAACGATTGGCCCACGTTCGCTCGGCCTTTGTCACGCCGCGCATCTGACCCTGTTCGTCGAATTCGATCACCGGCTCGGGCAGGTCGAAATCGATGCTGCCGCGCTCTTCGCGCCGCTTGTTCATCAGCACGGCCAGGCGCTTCATCCGTTCGAAGTGCGGCGTCATTTGGGGATATTCAGAACGGGCTGCAGCATCCCCTTCGAGGATGGCGTTGACCTTGGTATAGGTCATGCGGGCCGCCGATCGGATGGCCCCTTCGACGATTTCGTAGCTCTCGATACGGCCTGCGGGTGACAGTTGCATCAGGCAGCTGAGCACGAGGCGGTCTTCGCCGGGACGCAAGCTGCAGATATCGGTCGAAAGCTCCTGCGGCAGCATCGGAATGGCGCGGTCAGGGAAGTACACACTCGTGCCGCGCAGGCGTGCTTCCAGGTCCAGATCCATGCCGGCCCGAACATACTCGGCCACGTCGGCGATGTGGACCTGCAATTCGTACCCTCCATCGGCACGATCGGTGACGAGAACGGCATCATCGAAGTCGCGAGCGGTTTCGCCATCAATGGTCACTATTGGCAACGAACGGAAATCGCGACGACGCGCCAGCTCGGCACGGTCAAGATGGGCGACGGTGCGTGCTTCCGCCAGAACGTTATCAGGAAAGATGCGCGGGAGTTGATGCTTGCGGATCATCATTTCCACGTCCACGCCAAAGTCGTCGGGCGCACCCAGGACTTCCATCACGCGGCCTGCAGGCGGCTTGAAAGTTGTAGGCCAGGCCGTGATTTCGGCATCGACGATCAAGCCCTCGAGGCTGTCGTGCTCGACGTGCGTAGCGGCTTCCGAGCCCAAGACGCGATGCGGATTCGGCCCGGAATCTTGCGGAGGAATCTCCTGGCCGGGCGGAATCACGATGGGCTGCGACATGCGCTCGTCAAACGGGATCACGACGTTTTGCGGATACCGCTCCCCGCGCGCAAAGTGAAATGTGCCGACGACGGTGGCATTGCGGCGCTCAACGACCCGGGCGATGCGACCGGAGAGCCGCCCGTCGGCGCGAGGTGGCTCCAGTTCCACCAGCACCTGGTCGCCCTGCATCGCGCCATTGATTTCGCTCGGCGGGATGAAGATGTCTTCGCGTGCCCCGCCCGGCTGGCGCGTGTTTGGGCGGACAAATCCGTAGCCATCGCGATGCAGGTCGAGACGGCCCGCGATGAGGTTCGCGCGCCCCGCGGACGGTTTGGGAACGCTCCAGTGTTCGCCATCCGGCTTGGTCAGGTCACCCCGTGCAGTCAGGCGGGCAAGCTGCTCCAGCAGCAGGCGCCGCTCGCGGCCGCCGCCGACGCCCAATTCGCGCACAAGCTGCTTGTATCCGGCCTTGCCGCCGGTCGAGCGGGCAATGCGCGTGATTAGCTCGCGGTCGTTCATGCATCAAGACTAGGCCATTGGACTTCAAAACGAGCAGTGTCTAGGATGAACCGCATATGCAATTGCGGATTTTTTCGTGCACCGCAGGACTGGCGCTTCCGTGTGTGTTGTTTGCCTGTGGCCAGCAGCACCCCATCCAGAGCTCCCCAGATCCATCCCATGTGGCCGATGCCGGCCTTGAGTTTACGTTTCCGCTGCATCCCGGCCAAGCGCCGCATCGCCTCAAGCTCGAGTTGAATGCGAATGGATACGTGAAAGGCATCGAGGTTTTCGCTCCGGGAAAGTCGACTCCTCTGCAAACACTCGCCACATGCGGTGGCACGGACGAGACCTTGGACGATCTGACGCATGACACCGATGAGCCTCTCCTGAAGCACGCGGACCTCAACTTCGATGGCTTTGAAGACATTCAATTGATGTACATGTACGTTCCGCATCTGGGCAAGCGGCTTGATTGCGTGTATCTCTTTGATCCGAAAACAGGAACGTTCGCGTATTCGAAAGCGCTGACCGGAATCGGCGTCAGTATTGAGGCGCACCCGGGCGACCAGACGCTCACAACGCACGAAGACTGGATGTTCGGGCCCTGGCAGGACAGCACCTATCGCTGGATCGGCGGTAAGCCAGTGCTGGTGGAGCAAGTGAGCCTGCTGGGCAGCTGGGGCCAATCCGACAATCCGTGCGGCTTTACCTACACCTGTAGCAAGCGAATTGGCGGCAAGATGGTGGACACACTGACCAAAAAGATCTGCAAGCCCGAAGAGATGGATGATCTTCCGAAATGCCCGAGTGCATCCGCGGCCGGCGCGCCGCAGGCACCACCAAAAGCCCGCTGAGCCTTGTCAGGGATCGCTCGGTT
>Ga0335072_10006244_pt1 | contig 17451 bp, 17 predicted proteins | sample Lox_Sample_21_FD_206725 | JGI IMG/M metagenome (GOLD analysis project Ga0335072, IMG submission 206725) | Soil microbial communities from Loxahatchee National Wildlife Refuge, Florida, United States - Lox_Sample_2.1 | ecosystem: Environmental > Terrestrial > Soil > Wetlands | place: USA...
CGGGTCCAGCGCGCTGGTCGGTTCGTCCAGGAGGAGCACCCGCGGTCGCACCGCCAGCGCCCGAGCGATGCACAGGCGCTGCTGCTGCCCTCCCGAGAGCGAGAACGCGGACCGATCGAGGTCGTCCCTCACTTCCTCCCACAGCCCCGCCCGGGTGAGCGCCTCCTCGACGGCCCCATCGATCGCCGCTTCGTCCTCGTGGACGAGCCGGAGGCCGAACGCGGCGTTCTCGAAGATCGACATCGGGAACACCGTGGGCCGCTGGAAGACCATGCCGATCCGTCGTCGGACCAGGACCGGGTTCACGCCCGGGGCGTAGATGTCCTGGCCGAGGTAGAACACGGACCCCAGGATCCGCAGCCCGGGCGTGAGTTCGACCATGCGGTTGACCGTACGCACGAAGGTCGTCTTCCCGCACCCGGACGGCCCGATGACGGCGGTGAGGCTCTTCGCCGGAAAGTCGAGGTTGATGCGGTCGAGGATGGTGCGCTGCTTCGACTTGACGGTGAGACCCCGCACCGCCACGACCGTGTCGTCGCTCGGGGCGGGCATCGCGGCGCTCACTGGTAGAGTCCCTCCAGACGCTTTCGGAACCGGGCCGCGATGACGCGGACGACGATGTTCAGCGCCACCACCACGAGGATGATGATGAAGGCGGCCTGGAAGGCGATGATGTACGGGGTCGAGCCGGGGTTCTGCGCGTAGCCGGTCCAGATGAGGCCGGTCAGGTACGTCGCGGGCTGGAAGATCCCCGTCGGAACGAGGACGTTGGTCGTCACGGTGAGCACGATCGGGGCGGTCTCCCCCACCCCGATCGCCATCGCCAGGAAGACCCCGGTGAGGATCTGGGGGAAGGCGATCGGCGTGCCGACCCGGACGATGTACTGGGCCGGCTTCGCCCCGCTGCCGAGCGCCGCCTCCCGGATGTGGCGCGGGATGGACGAGAAGGCGAGATCGGCGGTGCGGAACACGTACGGCGTCATGAAGAACGCCAGCGTGAAGACGCCCGCGATGAAGCTCAGGCCCCAGCCGAAGTACAGGACGAAGGCGAAGTAGCCGAAGTACCCCACGATCACGGACGGCATCCCGGCCAGGAGGTTCGCGGAGGTCCGGATCCAGCCGGCGACCCACTCGGGCAGGAACTCGGCGGTCGCGATGCCGCCGAAGATCCCGAGCGCGACCGAGAGGATCGTGGCGAGCGAGATGAAGTAGAACGAGGTGATGATCGGGACGCCGAGCGCGTCGTACGCCTGGTAGTCGGCCTGGCTCGTGACCACCGTCCAGGACATCGTCGGCACCGCCTGCCAGGCGATGTAGAAGATCATGTCCAGGATCGGCACGATCGCGATCAGGAAGAGCAGCGGCAGCAGGTAGCCGACCCACCGATCGAACCCGGTGCGCCACTTGAGCCGGGCCGTGGCGCCGCGACGGAGGTCGTCCTCGGGGTCGAGCCGCCGGGGCGGGGTCGAGAGCACGGTCGCCATGACCGGGGGACTAGATCCCCGCCACCTCCTCGGCGTAGATGTGGCTCACGAGCCGTCGGCCGACGATGTTCACCGTGAGGGTGATGACCAGCAGGACGAGCGCGAGCTCGGCCAGGGCGGAGAGGTACAGCGAGTTCCCGAACGCCGCGTCCAGGATCTGGAACATGAACGACGACATCGTCCACGTGACGTCGTAGACGTTGGTCGGGTACTTCGTGACGGAGCCGATGACCATGGCGACCGCCACGGTTTCGCCGATCGCCCGCCCGAAGCCGAGGAACGCCGCGCTGACGATCCCGCGGCTGCTGTGCCGAAGTCCGACCCGGCGCATCACCTCCCAGCGGGTCGCCCCGAGGGCGAGCCCGCTCTCCCAGAGGTCCTTCGGAATGGAGCGCAGGGCGTCCCGGATCAGGAGGGTCGTGATCGGGAGGGCCATCAGGGTGAGCACGAAGATCGAGATCGGGAGCCCGGTACCGGCCGTGGTCGGCGAGTACCGGTTGGAGGCGAATCCGGGAAGGAAGGAGAGGTGCATCACCGCCCAGGGGTTGATCAACAGCCCGAAGATCGGCGCGATGACGACGAACGCCCAGATCCCGTAGACCACGCTGGGGATCCCGGCCAGAAGGTCCACGAACGGATCGAGGAACTGGGTGAGCCACCGCGGCAGGTAGGTCGTGGAGGCGATCGCGATGCCGAGCCCGATCCCCATCGAGAGCACGAGGGCGGGAACGGCGGTGAGGAACGAACCGACGATGAAGACGAGCATGCCGAACTGGTTCGCATTGCTGTTGAAGATCGGTCCGAAGAAGCCCCACCCGAAGTTGTGGAAGCCGGTCGAGAGCACGAGCGTGACGGCGATGCCGACCACGATCGCCGCCGGCACGAGGGCCGGGACGAGCGCGATCGCCGTCTGCACGTAGTTGGTGGTCCGGACGACCCGGCCCTCGGACGGGGTCGGGGGAGGAAGGGGTTGCGACGCGGAGACCGCGCCGTCGGGGGAGACCGAGCCCACGACGTGCCCCCGAACCGGTCGACCTACGATCCTACGGCTGGACCGTGGCGAGCTCCTGCATCACGTAGCCGCTCACTTCGGGCGTGAGGGGGATGAACCCCACCTGGTCGATCCAGGCCGACGGCGTGCCGCCTCCGCTCGTGGCGAAGTTCCCGATCGAGATCGCCCACTGGATGAACGTGACGGTCGCCGCGAGGTTGGCGCTCGTGACCGTCGATCCGCCCGGGGTCGTCTTGATCAGCGCGTACTCGAGGTTGACGATCGGGTACGGCGTGGGGCTCTGCGCGCTCGGGTTGGTGCCGCCGCCGCCCTTCACCAGGGTGATCGCGCCCGCCTCGCTGCCGCCCAGGATCAGGCTGACCGCCAGCTGGTACTGGTTGAACTCGAGGTGGGTCAGTCCCAGGTTCGCGTCGTAGGAGATGTTCTGGGCGCTCGGCAGGATGTAGTTCGCGGGCAGGACGCCGCCGACGGCCGAGTTCGACATGTTGTCGCCGACCGCCGCGTAGCTGAGCCCGTCCCCGTTCGCGCTCGCCTCGTAGCTGATCCCCACGTAGCCGATCGAGTTCGTGGTGGTGTGCAGGGCCGTCACGACGCCCGAGTTACCGGTCGCTCCCGTCGGGATCGTGTCGCCCGTGAGGGCGCTGGTCGAGAAGCCGAACGGCCAGGCGGTCCACGACATGTAGCAGAGCGACGTGAACAGGAACGTGTCCCCGCTCGAGTCCGACCGCTTGATCGGGTGGATCGTCTCCGAGGAGAGTCCGTTCAGCTGGGTCTGCACCGAGGGCGACTGGGCCGCCAGGATCAGGGGATCGTTCCAGTTGGTGATGTTCCCGTTGTAGATCATCCCGAGGATCGTCCCGTTGAGGTTCAGGTGGGCCGTGATCCCGGGGAGGTTGTAGTAGATCAGCTGCGCCGAGATGGCGACCGGCGTGTTGATCAGGTTCGTCGCCGACGCGTTCGCCAGGTAGGCATCGGAGGCGCCGATGTTGACGAGGCCGAGCTCGGCATCGCTCTGGCCGGTGCCGCTCCCGGTCGACGCCGCCGAGATCGTGGCCGCCGAGTAGTTCGCGGCCCATCGCGTGAACAGCGGGTAGAGCAGGCTCGAGCCCGTCTCCGTCAGCGACGCCTTCGAGGTCGAGGAGCTGCTCTTGTTGAGGCCCGCCCCGAGGAAGTATCCTCCGGCGATCCCCACGATCAAGAGCACGATCGCGACGGCGATCGCGACCCCCATGCCCACGGAGCTCGACCGCCTTCGGGCGGGCCCCGTCATCTGTTCGGTCTGTGGCGTTCCGTTCGGGTTTTGTGCGCTCATTCGTTTTCACCAGGTCCGTCAGGCGATGGGGGGCCGGCGCCGGTCGGGCAGGGCTCGCCCCCGGCCGCGGGCCGTCATCGGCGGCTCGACCTCGCCTGCCGATATATAGAAATCCACTTTAGACAATATATTCCAATATAGGCCCCCGCATGCGACGGGTCGTCGCCCGACGTCCCCCGTCCGGCAGCGTCTTAGGAACGCCCCCGGTCGGGGAGCCACGACGCGGTGGGCGCTCCGGTTCGGCTACGACGGCACGGCGTTCCGCGGCTGGGCCCGGCAGCCCGGGGCCCGGACCGTGGAGGGCGAGATCCGGGACGGCATCCCGCGGCTGGGGATCCGGGCCGGGCCGATCGATCCGCACATCCCGGTCGCGAGCCGCACCGATCGCGGGGTCAGTGCGCGGGCGAACGTGCTCGCCCTCGAGAGCCCGCTCGCCCCCGCGGCCCTCCTGCGCGCGCTGAACGGGATCGCGCCCGAGATCCACTTCACCGCCGCGGGGGCCCTCGAACCGACGACCCGGCTGCGCGGCGCGACCCGACGTACGTACCGGTACTACGAGCCCCCGGGGCCCCACCGGCCGGCGGTCTGGCGGCGGGCGGCCCGCAGCCTGATCGGGGAGATCGACGTGCGCTCGTTCGGTCGGGGCGTCGCCCGGACCGCGCCGCTCCGGCGCACCGTCGACGCGATCCGGGTCGAGGAGCACGAGGGCGGTCTCTGCCTCGAGATCTCGGGGCCCTCGTTCGTCTGGAACCAGGTGCGGAAGCTCGTGGCCGCGCTCCGCCTGGTCGATGCGGGCCGGCTCAGCGAGGCCCGGCTCGCGGCGGCGGCCCGGGGGGAGGTCCGGTTGACGCTTCCGCTGGCGGAGCCCGAACGCCTCCTGCTCTGGGAGGTGGAGCTGCCGATCGTCTGGACGACGGGCTGGCAGGGCCCGAACCGCCAGCAGCGGGCCTACCTCGCGGCCCGCCGGGCCGAGGCGTGGACCCGGGCCCGGGTGCTGCGCGACCTCGCGATCGAACCGGCGCGGCCGTAGTTCGGGCTCAGCCGACCCGTTCCCAGACCTCGAGCTTCTGCACGGAGCCGAGCGTCGACCCGCGCCGGATCTCCTCGCGGACGCGGTTCTCGTGCTCGAGCACGTCGAGCGCGCGGTTCGCCACTTCCTGCGCCCGCTCCCGCGGAACGACGACGAGCCCGCTCAGGTCGCCGACGATCCAGTCGCCGGGACGGACCCGCTCCCCGCCGACCACGACCTCGACGCCGATCTCCCCGTGCCCCTTCGGCTCGCCGGCGTTCGGGCTCACGGAGCGCGAGAAGACGGGAAAGCCGAGCTCGAGGATCGCATCGATGTCGCGCGCCGCCCCGTCGATGACGACGGCGGCGACGCCCTTGCCGTGGGCGCTCCAGCTCGCGAGCTCGCCCCAGATCGCCGTGGTGCCCCCGCCCGCGTCCACGACGATCACGTCGCCGGCGGCGGCGCGGTCGATCGCCTCCACCGGCTTCGCCCAGTCCCCGTCCCGCGTGACGACCGTGACGGCCGGCCCGGCGACGCGGACGGTCGCGTCCTTGAGGTGCGGCGCGAGGCCGTGCATCGCGCCCTTCCGCTGCATCGCGTCGGTCACGTTGGGGCTCGACACCTTGAGGAACGCCGCCCGGATCTCGTGGGCCCCGTACCGGCGGAACTCCGCCGAGGCGACCTCCCGCTGCGTGTCGATCGCCGTGCGGATCCGACGCGTGGCCTCCGTGATCTGCGGGCTCTTGGTGATCGCCCCGCCCACGATCAGGATCTGCGCGCCGGCCCGCACGGCGGCGGCGACGCTCTCCGAGGTGAGGCCCCCCGCGACCGCGACGGGGACCGGCGACGCCTTCGCGAGCTCGCCGAGCACCTCGAACGGGGTACGGCCGGCCATCTGCATGTCGATCCCGACGTGCCAGCAGACCGCGGCGGCCCCGAGCTCCGCGACGCGCTTCGTGCGGGCGACCGGGTCGGCGACCCCGAGGAGGTCGACCATCACCTCCGCCCCGTACAGCTCGCCGCCGCGCACCCCGTCGGCGATCGTCCCGTCGTCCGCCGCGCCCAGGATCGTGACGAGGTCGGCGCCGGCCTTCGCTGCGATCTCGACCTCGAACGCGCCGGTGTCCATCACCTTCATGTCGGCGACGAGGCGGTGCCCGGGGAACGCCTTCTTGAGCTCCCGGAGCGCGTTCAGCCCCTCGCTCTTGAGGAGCGGGGTGCCGGCCTCGACCCAATCGGCACCGCCCTCGACGGCCTCGCGCGCGGCGGGGAGCGCGCGGGAGAGGTTCTCGAAGTCGAGGGCCACCTGGAGGACGGGCCGGTCGAGCCGCATCGCCGGTGCGAGCGGGGGGCCCTATAAACGGTCGCCGCAGTCGGACGCCTCGTGCCGTCGCCGCCCCGAGGTCGCGTGCGCCTCGTGCGCGGCGACGCCCGGCGGATGCGCACCGTGGCGCCCGGCACGATCGCGCTCGTCGTCACCTCGCCGCCGTACCCGATGATCCCCCAGTGGGACGCCGCCTTTCGGGCGATGGGGGCGCGGACGTACCCGGCGATGCTCGCGGTGCTCGCGGACGCCTGGCGCGAGTGCTTCCGCGTGCTCCTCCCCGGCGGGATCCTCGCCGTCAACATCGGCGACGCGCTTCGGTCGGGCGAGGACGGCTTCCGCCTCTGGCCGAACGCCGCCGAGACGACCGTGGCCGCGGCGCGGCTCGGGTTCCGACCGCTCCCGTACCTGCTGTGGAAGAAGCCGACGAACCGGCCGAACGCCTTCCTCGGCTCCGGCTTTCTGCCGCCGAACGCCTACGTCACGCTCGACTGCGAGTACGTCCTCCTGTTCCGCAAGGGGGGGCTCCGGCGGTTCCCGCGGCACGACCCGGCCCGGGCCGCGAGCCGGTTCTCCCGGGCCGAGCGGGACCGATGGTTCAGCCAGGTGTGGGAGGACGTGCGCGGCGCGCCCCAGTCGGGCGCCCTCGGGCGGACGGGCGCGTTCCCGCCGGCGATCCCGGAGCGGCTCGTGCGGATGTTCTCGACGGTCGGCGACACGGTGCTCGACCCGTTCGCCGGCACGGGGACGACCCTGTGGGCGGCCGCGCAGTGGGGCCGGAACGCGGTCGGCGTCGAGCGCGACCCCGGGACCTACCGGGCGCTGCTCGCTACGGCCCGACGGCGGGGTCTCGCGCCCCCGCCTCGGCGCGGGCGCGGGCCCGGTGCGCGAGCTCCTCCTCGATCTGCCGCGTGAGGTACCGGAGGCCCGAGTCGGGGACCCGGTCCAGGTGGAGCAAAAGGTAGTGCAGGTAGAGGCGTTCCGGGGCCCGGGACGGCCCGCCGCCGGCGCCGACCGCATGGCGCTGGAGGGTCTCCGCGTGGTGCTCGTGGGCCGGTCCGTGGAACGCCCTCCCCGTCGGCCCGGCGAGGGGCGGATAGACCCGATCGACCGACGTCTCGTCGGCGAGCGGCTCCGCCGGGGCGCGCGCGGTGGTGGCGCGCGTCGGACGATGGGCGAGCTTCCCTTCGAGGTACGGGTGGAGCGGTCGTTCGGGGTCCTGGAGCTCGTCGATCGGGCGCCCCGCGACGTCCTCCACGATCGTCTTCAGGCTCCAGCTCGCCTTGCGGCGCGGTGGCCCCTCGACCGTCGCCTCGGCGACCACGTCCTCCTCCGGTCGTCCGCCCCTCATAAACCCGCCCGTGGAGCCGCAGCGCCGGCGGCGAGCGCCTCGGTGAGGAACTCGTACTCCGGCGTCGAGGCGACCAGGGCGAGCGGGAGGTGGAGCTCGCCGATCCGCCAGAGCGACTCCGCGTAGCCGGCGTCCCGGGGGAGGCGCGCCTTCGGCAGCCACTCGGCCTCGGGGCCCGTGAGCCCGAAGAACGCGCGCGCCTCCGCCGAGACCTGCGGGAGCCGAAGGAGGCCGACCGCGTACAGGTTCCGCAGCATCGACCGGCCGCTCGGCGTGGCGAGAAAATCGTCGGGGCTCTGGGAGAGCACGAGCACGCCGGCCTCGAAGTGGCGCACGTGCCGGACGACCCGGTCGAGGAACTCGGCGGTCGCGCCCTGATGGGAGAGCAGGTGGGCCTCGTCGACGACGAGCAGCTTCGGCCCGGGACGTTGGCGCAGGCGCCCCAGCGCCCAGTCGAGGACGTACGTGAGGTGGAACGGCAGCTGGTCGACCGCGACGCCCCGCAGGTCGACGGCGATGCACCGGGCCGTCGGGCGCAGGGTCGTGGGGCCGTTCAGGTCCCGCAGGGAGCCGGTGCGAAAGATCTCGAGGAGGGTGCCGAGGCGTCCGGGGGCCCGCGGGTCCGCCGCGAGCGCCGCCGCCAGGTCCCCGAGGGTCGGCGCGGCCTCGGGCGGCTCCAGGAGGGCGCTGACCGCCGCATCGAGGGCCGCCGACTCCTCGTCGTGCAGGCTCGGGAACAGCGCCCGCAGCATGGCGCCCACGCGGGCCGCCTTCTCGCGCCGGTCCCCGCCGGTCGTGGCCGGATCGAGCGGGTTCAGCCGGCCCGCCCGGCCGTCGGCCAGGGCGATCACCTCGCCCCCCAGGGCGCGCACGAGGCCGGAGAACTCGCCGAGCGGGTCGAGGACGACGACGTCGAGGCCGGGGCGCATCCAGCGGCTGCGGAGGATCGTCAGCGCGGCGCCGAACGTCTTCCCGCTCCCCGTGGTGCCGAAGAGGCCCCAGGAGTAGCTCGCGTGCGACCAGCGCTCGACGAAGACGGGGCTGGCGTCCGCGAGACCGAGGCCGAGCAGCACGCCGCCCGGTTCCCGGATCGTCTCGTCGGCGAACGGGAACAGCGCCGCGAGCCCGTCGGTGGGCAGCGTTTGCCAGAACCCGGTCGGTCGCGGACCGGACGGGGCGAGGTCGACCGGCGCCAGGGCGGCCGCGACCTCGTAGCGGGGCACCCGGGTGCGGAACCCGAGCGCCTGCAGGCGCTCCGCGAGACGGGCCCGCACCGCGTCGGCGCGGGGGCGCGAGGCCCCGGTCGCGACCCAGCGGAGGCCGACCCGCCACAGCTCCTGGGTGCGCCGGGCGACCGCGTGGCCGAGCGCCTCGGCGGTCGCCCGCTCCGCCTCGAGCTCGGGCGTCGCCGCGTCCCCGTGCCCTTCCGCGAGCTCGACCTCCGCGACCGCCCGCGCCCCGTGGAGGAGCTCGAGGGCGGCCCGGGAGGAGAGCCGGTGCGCTTCCACGGTCATCTCCACCGGCTCGGTGGTGGGCGCGACCCGTCCGAGGAAGCCGAACGCGACCTCCGCGGGAAACTGCCGGACCAGAAGCGGGGCCCGATACCGGGGACCGAGCCGCAGCCACGTCGCCCCCTCCTGGACCGGGGCCCGCGCGGCGCTCACGGCGGCTCCACGACGGCGAAGGCGGGGGCGGGCGGGTTCCGCTCGAGCGACCACAGGGGCACGACCGAGACGCCCAGCGCGAGGCCCCGGAACGCCCCAATCGGCTCGGGCGCCCCGAGGTAGACCGCGGCGCCGACGGCGAGGCACCCGAGGGCCAGCACCGATCGGGGCCGCAGCACGTCGGCCCTCGCCCCGGCGCCCCGCGAGCGGAGCAGCACCGCCCACGCGGCGAACGCGATCGCGACCATCGTCCCGGTGAGCGCGGCCAGGAACGGCAGCACGACGGCGAGACCCCCGCTCACCAGCGCCGCTCCGACCGCCGCGCCGAAGGCATCGAACTCGACGAGGGGGAGGCGCCGGGACCCCCGCCTCATCGGGCGCCTCCGGCCCGGGTCAACGCCAGCTCGATCCCGGCCCGCAGGAGCCGCCGCTCCGCGAGCCGCTCGCACCGCAGTCCGAGCCCGGAGAGCCCCTCGACGAACCGCGCCGCCCGGCGGTCGAGCTCGGCGATCCCGTCGGCGGTTCCGATCGGGGTCGCGAGCACCAGGTCGACGCGGCGCACCCGACGCTTCGCGCAGAGCTGCGTGACGAGCTCGGCGTACCCGGAGGCCGCCCCGCGCTCCGCCGGCGCGGCCGCGTCGGCGGCCGGGCAGACCGGACGGCCGTCGAGCGGCTGGGTCACGGCGGTCCAGGCGAGGGAGCCGTCGACGCCCCGCAGGAGCTCCCGGTAGAGATGGAAGCGTCGCTCGAGCTCCTCGGGCGGCAGGTAGGCGAGCGGAGCCCCCGCCGTCCGCAGCACCGCGAAGTACCCGCCCGCGGGGCGCGGCAGCAGCCCGCGCCGCAGCGCCGGGGAGTCCGGACGCCGCGTCATGCGGAGCCCCGGGGCGCGTCGGCGCAGCCGCCAGAGGACGAAGGCGAGGGCGCGCTCGTCGAGCGCCTCGCCGTCGGGCTTGGCCACGGAGAGGCCGAAGCCCGCCGCCACGATCGGCAGCCAGAGGAGCGGCGAGACGAACGGGGCCAGGACCCCGCCGACGGCGGCGTACACGACGAACTTGAGCGCGTCCCGGGCGGACGGGAACGGACCGAAGCGGAGCCGGCGGTCGAACCGTTCGGGCAGCAGGACCGTCGGCGGGCCCTCGGGCGCGTCCATCCCATTCACGGCGCTCCCGGACGGATCGGAGGCATCGACGGGGGCCCGTCACCGCCGCCCGTCGCCGGCCGAAGGTGACGCACGAGATGGAGCGCGCCGTGGCCGACCAGCTGGGTCGCCGCGAGAGGCGCGGCGGCGGGCGCGGCCGCCGATCCCGCAGCCCGGGCCGCGCCGGCGGTCGCCCGACCGGCCGGACCCGACGCCCGGAGCGCGCCGGCCGCCGGTTCGAGGTAGCCGGCCGAGGCCTGGGAGAGGCCCGAGAGGCCGCGCTGGGTGCCCGCCGAGACGGCGCCGCCGATCGCCGGGGCGCCGAACGCCACGAGGTGGGTGCCCGCGAGCGACAGGAGGAACGGCGAGGCGAGCGCCAGCCCGAGGTACGCGACGAGCAGGACGGGCGACGGGGTGCCGACGGCGAGCTCGAGCGGCACCACGAGGACGCACGGCAGGAAGGCGAGCTCCAGGAACAGGAACCAGGCCCGCCGGGCGATCGGGGCCAGCGGGGCGATCGGCCAGAGCAGCGTGAAGATCGGCAGCAGCACGACCAGCACGGCCAGGAGCGCGTCCCGCACGCCGACGGCGAGCACGAGGCCGAGGACCTCGGCGAATTCGACGAACGCTAAGAGGAACGTGAGGGCCCCGTTCCCCGTCGAGAACCCGATCTCCCCCCACCCGGCGAGGTTGACCCAATGGGTCCAGGCGCCCCCGTCCCAGCCGGAGAAGACCGGGTACGCGGCCCCGGCCACGTCGAGCACCGCGGCCGCGATCGGCACGGTGAAGTTCGCGCCGATCACCGCGAGGACGAGGCGCGGCAGCATCCCCTCGAGCGCGTATCCCCACCGGGCCACGAGCGACTTCGCGAGGAACAGCACGGCGACGCCGAGCGCGATCAGGGCGACCGCCGGGTCGACCACGTTGGCGAGCAGGTAGGTCGAGAACTGCGCCGCCCGGGCGAGGTAGTTCGGGGTGCCGACCGCCGCGTTCCCGAACAGGCTGGGGTACAGCGCCGCGGTGCGCAGCTCCGGGACCAGCAGGTTGTCGTAGGTCGGTCCGATCAGCGCGGCCAGGATCGCGCTGAGGAGCGCGAACAGCGCGAACAGGATCCCCTGGACGATCGGTGCGTAGTCGACTCCGGGCGCGAGCACGGCCGCCCCTACGAACCCGTGATGACCCAGTGGGCGAGGCCCCAGACGAGGCCCGAGATCGCCGCGACGAACAGCAACGTGCCGATGAGCGCGTCCCGCGCCCGGTCCTTCGCCTGCACCTTCTTCGTGATGTCGTTCGAGAACCAGCTGAACGCCACGCGGGCCCAGACGAGAGCGAGGATCCCGCTGCCGGCGAGCGCCACCAGCTCCACGAGCCGGTTGATCGAGGCCGTGAAGTTGGAGACCGGGCTCGGGGCCGGCGCCGCCGCTCCTGTCGCGCCGGAAGCTCCGGTCCGTCCGGGTCCGGTCGCCGGCGCCAGCACGAGCCCCCCGACGAGCAGGAGCGCCATCGCCACCCGGAGCGCCGCGGCCGGGATCATCGGTCCGCCTCCCCCGACCAGGTCAGCAGCTGTTCGCCGTCGGACGTGCGTTCGGACCGTAGCCGCCCGTCGGCGATCATCCGATCGATCGTCTCGGAGACCGTGGCCATCGGCACGCCGGCCTCCTCGGCGAGGAGTTCGATCGTGCCCCGCTCGGCTCCGTCGGCCGGGGCGATCAGCTCCCGCAGCACCGCCCCGGGGTCGGGCGAGACCGACGGCGCGGCCGGCCGACGCCGACGGCGCAGCAGATACAGCACGACCGCGCCGGCCCCCGCCGCGACGACGCCGACCAGGGCGCCCAGCTCCTCGGCGGTGCCCGCGGGCGAGACCGAGACCCCGGGCGCCGTCCCGTTCGGGCCCGACGGGGGGGCCGAGCCCCCCTGCGAGGAGATCAGCAGTTCCCCGACGAGGATCTGCTCGGCGCCCAGGGCGTCCTCCACGGAGATCGTGCACCGCAGCAGGTCGTTGGCCGGCGCGGAGAGGTTCCAGGTAGTGTTCCCGTCCCCGGCCACCGTCCCGTTGAGCCAGACCCCGGTGCTCGCCGCGAGGGCGACGTCGAACGGGGGCAGCCCGCCGCGCAACGCGAGGCTCACCGTGACCGGGGAGACGTTCCCGCTCGGCGGGGCGACCTGACGCAGCGAGGCGCCCACCTGCAGGGCCGGCACCAGCGGCAGGGGCACGAGCCGCTGCACGAGCTCGCCCGCCCCGTCCACCGCGACCAGCCGAAGCGAGCCCGCCCCCTCGGCCCCGGTCGAGGCGTTCCACACGAACGTGGGATCCGGGCCCGCGGCCCAGGCGTCGGCGGACTGGTTCGCGACCGAGACGCTCGGCAGGACCGCGAGATCGTACGGAGGCGCCCCGCCGACCACCTGACCGGCGAGGGAGAGCGCTTCGGCGGTCGGTCCCGTCGCGTTCGAGATCGTCCCGGTCACGTTGGGCGGCGCCGCAAGCTCGAGGACCGCGGGGACCGGGGGCGGGGCCGCCCCGGTCGCGTCGGAGAGCGCGACCGTGAGGTAGGCGACCCCGGGGGCCGGCGCGGCGAACGGGGTGGCGCACGGCCCGTCCGCGCCGCAGTCGGTTGCCGCGGCCGGCGTGCCGTTCGCCCAGGTCCACGTCACGTGGAACGGGGCGACCCCGCCCTGGATCCCGACCGGCACGACGACCGCCGCGCCGGCATCCGCCCCGATCGGAGCCGTCGGGCCGGCCAGGGTCGGGGCCGGGACGACCGTCTCGTTGACCACGGCCTGGAGCGTGGTCACAGCGGTGGAGATGATCGAGGCCGCGACGCGGTAGATGCCGGGGGTCGCGAAGCGACAGGCGAAGGCCGTGCCCGAGGGCTCGGTGCGTACCGGCGGGGCTCCGCCGCAGGTGTCGATCACGGTCGTGCCCGCCGCCAGGTCGCGCGCCGCGGCCACGAACGGGACCAGCGCGCCCGCGACGCTCTGGGGCTGTGCGGTCGTGAGGCGAAGGGCCGGGCCCGTGCCCACGGCGACCGACTCCGGCACCGTGGCGTTCGCGACGCGCCCGAGCGCGTCCCGCACGACGACCGACGGCCAGAACGTCCCCGAGGCGTAGAGGTGCGCGAAGTGGATCGGGCCGGACGCCGACAGGTTGGTGACCTCGACGGTCCCGTCGCCCCAGTCGAGGGCGAGGACGAACGGGGGCGCCCCGGAGATGTTCGTGCTCAGGTTCACCGACGATCCGAGGGGCACCGGATCCGGTCCCACCGAGACCGGGCCGACGGCCGGGGGCGGGGCCACGAACACGCTGGCGTTCGCCTCCGCCAGCTCGGGCGCGACCTCGGACCCGCAGGTCGTGCTCGCGGCCGCGAGGAGACGCACCGTCACCCAGCCCGAAGCCACTGCGGAGCCGGCCAGCAGGGTCGTGGCGTTGGCGTTCCCCGCGAGGAACGCGACGGGCCCCGGAGTCGGCAACGACCAGCTGTACCACACCGGCGCGACGGCGCAGCCCCCGGGCGCCCAGGCCGACGAGAGCGCTACGTCGGCGGTGCCGGGGATATCCGTGGCTTCGATCGAGAGCCCGGGGCGGGCGACCGGGGACCGGGCCGTCGCCTCCGCCCCGAGGGCCGGGGGCCCCGATCGGGTCCCGCCGCCCGTCGCCGCGGCGCTCGGGCTCACGGCCACGACGAGCAGGATCGTCAGAGTCGTCCAGGTCCCCACCGAAGCTGCGCTACGCGCCGCCCGCATGCCGCCACCCGGCGGTGTCGACCGAAGGTCGCTACTTGGGGTTCGGTGCCCCGGCGAACGGTGGGCGGTGCTCAGGCGCGCACGCCGAGTGCGACGTGGTCGCGAGAGAACGGCGCGAGCGGGACCTCGAACTCCACCCGCAGATCGGCCTCGGCGAGCTCCGCCCTAGCGGCCCGCACGACGGCCGCGGTCGGTCGGCGCTGCGTGACCGACCGTACCTTCAGCATGAGGATCCCCGTCGCTCCGGCCGCGAGGCAGGTCCGCGCATTTTCCGCGAAGATCGCGGCCTGGTCGCGCTGGGCGACGTCCTGGTACAGGAAGTCAACGGACCCGGCGTCAGGCGCATACCGCTCCGGGAGCTGCGCATCGGCCAGGATCGGCAGGAGGTTGCGCCGGCGGCGGGCGAGGGCGAGGAGCGGAGCGAAGGAGGTCGGACTCTTCTCCACGACGACGATCGGAGCGTCGGGCCACAGGTCGGAGAGGTGGCTCACGGTGGTGCCGTGCGCGCCGCCGAGGTACAGCGCGCGGCGCACCGTGCCCCAGGGCCGGACCGGAGGGCCGCGAAGCAGCAGGGCCGCCAGCTTCGATCGAAACGGGTCCCAGCCGCGGTACTCCGTGCCCGCGACGGACCGCAGCAGCTCGCCGTAGACCTTCTCGCCCGGGACCGCGTTCACCGTGTACAGGTCCCGGCCCTCGCGGAACACCCCGGGCCAAGCGGTCGGATCCACCGGAGCCTCTACGGCGCGACCTCGGCGAGGAACTCGACCTCGACCGCGGCATTGAGCGGAAGGCTCGCCATCCCGACCGCGATCCGCGCGGGTCGGCCTCCGTCGCCGAACACCGCGACCAGCAGCTCCGTCGCGCCGTTCGCCACCTCATGCTGCCGATCGAATCCGGGGGCCGACGCGACGTACACGGCCACGCGCAGGAACCGCCGCACCCGGTCGATCGAACCTAGGGCGGCCGCGAGGGCGCTCAGCGCCTGCAGCGTCGCCCGACGGGCGAGGTCGCGGGCGGCCTCCTTCGAGACGTCCCGGTCGACGAGCCCGGGGAGCACGACCGCACCGCCCTCCGTGACGATCTGGCCGGCGACGAACGCGAGGCTGCCGGAGACCGCGACCGGCGCGTAGGTCCCGGCCGGGGCGGGCGGCGCCGGAAGCTCGAGACCGAGCTCGCGCAACCGTTCCGAGGGCCGGGGGGGCATCGGCGCGGGGATGCCGGGGAGCGCAGAAAAGCGTGCCCGGTCCCGATCCTCCTCGAAGGATACGCCTATAGCCCGACCCCGAGTAGCGACCGCGATGTCGTTCTTCCGACGGCTCCGGCGCGACGCCGACGAGCCCGAGAAGACCGAAGCCCCGGAGGTGCCGGCCCCGGAGTCCCCGGCGGTGCCGGCCGCCGCAGCCGCCGCCGTCCCGGCGCCGGCCCCCGCCGCGCCGCCGGCGGGACCCCCGCCGCCCCTCCCGACCTCCGCCCCCGACGCGGCCACGAAGCCGGGCGCCGACCGAGGGACGTTCCCGGTCTGCTTCGTCTGCGGGACCCCGCTCGACCGCGGCACGTGCGCCCACTGCCGCATGGCGTGGGTCGAGTAGCCCGTCCGGCCCCGGCGGGCGCCCGCGAGCTTTTGAACCCCCCCCGCTCCCGGTCGAGGCTCATGGCCCAGGATGCCCGCTCCCAGGAGGTCGACGCCCTCGAACGCGCGGTCATCGACCACCTGTTCGTGCTCCAGCCCGGCTACGCCGTCGGGCTCGGGCTCCACGAGTACGACGGCCGGGTCCCGGACCTCTCGGTCGCCGCGACCGACCGCTGGTCCTCGGACGCCCGAGCGCTGCTCGACCGCCTCGGCCGGCTCGAACCGGGCGGCCTCTCCGAGGCCCGCCGGATCGACGTGCTGCTCCTGCGCCTCCTGCTCGAGGGCCCGCTGTTCGATCTGCACGAGTCGGAGGACCTCGAGCGGAATCCGATGTCGTACGTCGGGTCGGTCTCCCTGACCCCGTACCTCGCGCGCGACTACGCCCCGGTCCCTCAGCGCGTCGCCGCGATCGTTCGGATCCTCGACGGCGTGCCGAAGATGCTCGAGATCGGTCGCCGTCGCCTTCGGGCCGCCGTGCCGAAGCCGTTCCTCGACCTCGCCCTCGCGATCGGCGGAGGGCTCCCGCAGCATTTCGCCGAGGCGGAGGCGTTCGCGGCCCGCGCCGATCTCGTCCCCGCGGTGCGCGCGGCGCGCACCGCGGCCGAGGCGTCCCTCGGCGAGTTCCTCCAATGGCTCCGGAGCGAGCGCCTGCCGACGGCGACGCCCGAGTTCGCCCTGGGATCCGAGCGGTTCCAGCGGCTCCTGTTCGTGCGCGAGGGGATCGCCGCGCCGTTCGAGGAGATCCGCAGGGCGGGGGCGGCCGACCTCGCGCGCAACCAGGCCCGCCTGCACGAGATCGCCCAGAGCGCCGGGGTCGCCGTCGGCGAGCTGTTCGATCAGATGAACAAGCACCACCCGGCAGCCCCGAACGTCCTCGCCACGGCCCGCGAGTTCGTCGAGGAGACGCGCGCCTTCGTCACCGACCGGGACCTCGTCTCGATCCCGGAGCCCGTCGCCGTGCGCGTCGAGGAGACGCCGATCTGGGGCCGGGCGCTCTCGACGGCGAGCCTGAATCCCCCCGGGCCGTTCGATGTCGGCCCCCCCGAGGGGATCTACTACGTGACCCCCGTCGACCCGGCCTGGACCCCCGTGCAGCAGGAGGAGTGGCTGCGGTCGTTCAACTTCTCGATGCTCCGGAACATCACGGTCCACGAGGTCTACCCCGGCCACTACCTGCAGTTCCTGCACTTCAAGCGGGCCGAGGGGTCGCTCGTCCGGAAGGTCTACCTCTCCCCGTCGTTCGTGGAGGGCTGGGCGCACTATACCGAGCAGCTCGCGATCGAGCAGGGGCTCGGCCGGGAGACGCCGCGGGCCGAGGTCGCGCAGCTGCACGACGCCCTCCTGCGGAACTGCCGCCTCCTCGCCGCGATCGGCCTCCACACGCAGGGGATGACGCTCGAGCAGGCGACGCAGCTCTTCCAGCGCGAGGGCCACGTGGAGCGGCTCCCCGCCGAGCGCGAGGCGATCCGGGGCACGTTCAACCCCGAGTACTTCTGCTACACGCTGGGGAAGCTCGCGATCCTCAACTCCCGGACGCGGTTCCTGGCGGGCCCGTTCGGCGGCCGCCTGCGGTCGTTCCACGACACCCTCCTCGGCTTCGGGAGCCCGCCGATCGGCCTCCTCGATACGCTGTTCGAGCGAAGGCCGCCGCCTGAAGCGGCGCGCGAACCCCCCGCCGGCCGAGGGAACCGTTAAGCCGACCGGGCCCGCATCGAGAGGCCAGCGCTCGTGTTCGACTCCTCGACCCGCCCCCGGTCCCCTCGCTGGCGCACCTCGCTCGCCCTCG
>Ga0335072_10006245_pt1 | contig 17451 bp, 7 predicted proteins | sample Lox_Sample_21_FD_206725 | JGI IMG/M metagenome (GOLD analysis project Ga0335072, IMG submission 206725) | Soil microbial communities from Loxahatchee National Wildlife Refuge, Florida, United States - Lox_Sample_2.1 | ecosystem: Environmental > Terrestrial > Soil > Wetlands | place: USA: Florida...
GATAGTGACCGTGCGCTGCTGCCCGCCCAAGTCAAGCAACCGCAGAATGGTTCCGTGGCCGTCTTCTGCCGGCTTAAAGGTGTCGAGCAGCAAATCGGGATCGTCGATGGATAGAAAGCTGGCCTGATTTCCATCGAGAGGTCGAGGCAGATCGAGCGCCTTGTCCTGAGATTCAATCTGGTCCTCTTCCATCGGAGTTGCCTCTTCCCAGCCCATGCGGCTCAGTGCCGCCGCATCGGTGTTTGCCGCGCTGGTAACGATGTAACGGAAGCGGAAGTGTCCGCCCTGCTCAGCCCGGTAGTTGGTATGCCAGTAGTTGTTCATCACGTAGGAGAAGATGCTTCCGGGCCGCTGGCCGAAACGGGTCGGCCATTCGCCTCGATTGATGTCGCCGAGCGTCACCAGCGAGGCGTCGAGCGGCATGACCGCTGCCGATACGCCGTCCTGCTCGACCGCAACCCAATGCTGGACAGAGAACCATTCGTGGCCCGCGCCCGGATACATATCCTGGGCGGGATCAACGGCTCCATTCTGGATCTCGTACAGAAACCGCGGATGGGTCATGGCAAAAGGAAAGGCGAAATAAACGGCTTCCTTCTTCAATTCCGGTGTCTTGTCGATGTCTTCGATCAACTCGATCTTCTTTTCGTTTTCAAAGACGCGAATTTCGGTGTGAATCTCAGGAGTGTTTTCTGCCGATGACTGAAGCAGCGCGCGCCAGCCCCATGGCGTGCGCTCGACTGAAATGAGCCGTCCGTCCCTGGACGGATGAGGATGCAGCTCAGGCCGGGGAGAGACCGCGCGATATTGAAGAATGCTGTTCGGCTCCTCATCGCCGCCGCTCACGTAGAGGTATTGACCAAAGCGCCACGAACTGTTTGTGTCGACCAGTTCCTTCATCAGTTGCTTGTCGTAGATGCTGCGAATGCTTCCCGTGGACGGATCAAGTTCGACGCGATAGAAAGGACTCTCAATGGTGCTCGACGTTGTGACTGGCGGATTGGGCGCGACCGCGTGGGCAGCTCTCAGCTCGTAGACCTTGTAGCCGACGGCTGGAACGCCGGTTGCCTGGAACTCCACCCTGCGAAAGTTGGGACCCTCATGAAGGACCAAATAGGGAACGGTCTGATTGGTGGCGCGATCGGCAATCTCCATTGATTTGTCGAGGTCGATGGCGACTTCGCCATTGCGCTTCCAGTTAAGGGTGTTGAACACAATGAGACTATCGACACCCGCAGCGATGGAGTCAGCCAGGCCGGCCATGCTGCGGCGCAGAAGATCGGTGCGCAGGCCGGCGGCCGTGGTTGCGCGCGAATCCTTTACCCGCAACTGCTCGACCGCTTCGTCACTGTCGGGATCGGAGACGCTGTTCCACGAGGTCCAGGTATGCTCGTCCATCAGGACCATGTTGGCCCACATCGAGTCCAGCTCATCCCGATTGACCGAATATCGCGGATTGACGAGCGTGCCGATGGCGGCCAGCTTCTCTGCCGACGGCGCGCGGCTCTCGTTCTCGCGCTCCATGGCTGCGTAAAAAGCGTCGGAGCCGATACCGTCTTCCCAGTAAGGGCCGCCATCGCCGCGCACAGTTGGAATAGCGTCGCCAAACTGGCCGGCAATGTTCTCGAGCGCATCATGAAAGCCGGAGTACTCGATCTTCGGGTAGGCGTAGAGCGCATTCCACTCGTCGGCCAGCTCAGCCTGCTGCGGGAACAGGTCGGTATTCTCAACCTGCGAGCCGAAGAGAATGACTGCGCTGGCCCGATAGCCGGGGTGCTGGTACATCTGAAGAAAGAGCGGGAGAACCTCCTCTCCGGTTTGCGTTAATGGAGGCAGACCGAAGAGGAACTGCATTTGCATATAGTGCCGCGAGTACCACATCAACACCCTGCCGCCATCCGGACCCTCCCACCAGAATGGAGTGTTTTCGTTCAAATGCCCCTGAAGCAGCACCGGAGCGCGATCGTTGTTGCTCCCGGCCAGAAAATAAGGGATGTTGGCAGCGGCCAGGATCGACGCATACGACCATGAATAGGAGGGCACGTCAGTGATGTTGGCGTAGTTGAACGGAGTGCCGTCGACGCGGCTGAATCCGGCGCTGGGATACAGCGAGCGGATCAGAGTTTCAGCAGTTGGAAACCCGGTGAGAAGGTTGCTGGATTGCGCGGGGATAAAGATCTTCTTCTGCTGGATGGCCTGAATGATGCGCTGCTTCTCCTCAGGTGAGCGCGAGTTGAGAAACTGCTCCAGATTCCACTCGCCGTCGGTACTGAAGCGGAAGGCAGGGTGTTGCGCAGTCAGATCCATTGCTTCATCGAGAATGCGGCTCTGAATTGCGGCGACCTTCGCCTGGTAGTCGGTGTAACCAACATCGAGGTGCACGTGGGGCACCAGAAAGAGCGTCCATTTTTTCTGTGGCTCAAGTGTTTCGTTATCGCGCGTCGTGTGTCCATTTACGTTAACGTTCACTTGCGCATGCGAGCCGACAGCGAACTCGGGGACATTGAAACTGACGCGCTCTTCTCCAAAGTCCTGATCCCCGCGCAGGGGGCTGGTAAATGTGTGGCCGCCGATTGCAAGTTGAACTCGCCCGGTGGACAGGCGGCGGAGATAGCGCACGAAAACGTCGACTCGCTCGTCGAGCGATGAGCCGTCCTTGCGATAGAAGATAGTCGGCTCGGTGCGTATGCTGACCGCGCCCGGCAGAGCATCGATTGTCTCAAGCTCAATGGCGTCGTAGTTGAACCCTGCATCAGGAACACCCTTGTCACTGGTCGAAACGGCCTGGAGCGAGATGCTGTTCGCGCCGGTCTTCAGCCACGCACCGGGAAAGTCGATGTCGACTTCAGCGCGCGAATATGCCGGGTAGAATGCGGCAACCATGTCGCCCATCGTGTAGTCGAGTTTCGGATTGGGATAAAATGTGCCGTTGCGACCGTTGATGGTTACGTGCAGGGCGGGGACGCTGGAGTGCTCAATGATGACCGAGACCTTGAGGCGATAGGCGGGCGCGGGCCGGCCCGGTATTGAAAAGCCGATCTGCCGTGGCGCCGCAGCCGGGTCCGCTGGTTTTCCAGGCATGGCCGCGGGTGCAAAAGCGTACCAGCCTGTCCCGGGTTGATCGTGGCCGACGATAAAGTCGACTGGCTTCTGAGGACTTCCGTCGCCAAATTCGCCGGAAGAGCCGTCGAAGACCCCGACGCGCCACACTGTTTGTTCCTGGGATTGGGCAACCAAGGCGAGCGACGACACCAATGCAATTGCTACTGCGAAAGCCTTCAAGCTCATACACCCTCCGTGCCGACTTTGCGCGGCCCATGAAACACAATACACGCCGCAGCGCCAGTTCGGGGATCCGCCGACACAGCCCTGTGCGAAGATCGTCAGTTGAACGCAACTTCCTGATCTTCGTCAGTCCCTTCTGGTTGTCATTGGTTATGAGCCTGTTCTTCCCGCGATTAGCCAAAGATCTTTGACTGTCTCGAACTCTAATTCGACTTCGCCGCATTCGGCGTGAGCCTGCGCAGCAAGAACTCCTGGGCAATGGCGCTGATCATGCGCTCGCCGGTATTGATTAGGAAGGTGCCGGCGAATGCTCCCGGGCCGCGATTCGATTCTGGATAGTAGGTTTGCGAGATTGCAGTTGAAATCAGATCGCCGCCCATGCTGGAAAAGTTCGGCTGCTGGCGTCCCCGGTCGCTTCGGCACACAAACGGGCTAATGAGCGCGTGGATCGCGCGCGATCGAGTTGTACCTGTTCCCTGGTAGAAGTAGCGTGGATCCTGATGGAGAGCTATGGGCAAAACCGCTCCGCCCAGCATGAGATCGGTGAAGCCGTCGGCATAAAGGGAGCCGAACCGCTGGCCGTATCCTCGCAGCCCTTGCTGGTAATCCGGCCTGTCAGCCGCCTGGTTCGCTGCCGACAAAATGGCCACGCCCGCAAAAGTTACGGGGTCGGTGGAAACTTTGACAGCCAGCGTGAACTTCATCCTGGCGGTGAGCGGCGCAGCATTGGAATCGTAAGCAACCAGATAATTCGGAATAAACCCGAGAACTCTCTGCTTCTCCTCGATCCGCACCTGTTCAGCGGCAATCTCCGCCGAGCTTGCGGTCACAATCACCGAGGCAGCGTCGCCTATGGGTTTGAGCGCGATGTTTCTGAGTACGAACAACTGCCCCGTCGTGATGGAGAATGGTTCAGACTGCCAGTCGGCAAAGCCGTTGGCGCGGATCAACACGCGATAACCGCCGGCTGGCATTACTCCGTCCAGTGCAAAGACTCCGCTGCCATCGCTCAAGACGGTTCGTGAGGCACCGGTCGCGCCCTCGAGAGCGATGGTCGCTCCCGGCACAATGGCGCTGCTTGCGTCCAACACGGTGCCGCTGATACTTCCGGCTGCGTGATTTACAGATGAGTCAGGAGGATCCGATGAGTCAAGAGAATCCGACGATTGTGCAGTAAGACATGAATTCGCGGTTGCCAGCACGAAGAGCGTCAGCCACGCCGCGAACTTCATGTGAGGATTGAAGCACTTGGTCAAACCCAACTCCCTCGTTCAAAAAACTGCGTGCCGATACGCAGTTGTACTGTGAAAACGCGTATCCCACCTTCGTCGCTGAGACGATTCTGTTGGCGAGCATTCTGTCACTATAGTGGCGGAGACGATTCGCTGGACGCGATCGAAGATTCCGTGGGGGGCGCATCCGGCTTGGCGAATGCGTAACTACCGTAATCGATGGTGAGCAAAGCGGTGCCGCCGAATCGCACCTTCGACTCGCTTCTATTGGTCTGCGGGACCCAAAACTCCCCGATTTTTTCATAGCGATGATGAATCTGTGTACTCTTGATCCACCATGATGGATTCTCCGCGGGTTCAGCTTCGACTCGGACGACCGCAAAATCGTTCGCATCGATCCAGATCTTGCCTCGGTAGAGAAGTTTGTTTTTCACCTTTGGTTCGACGGAAAAGACGTAGAGCAGCCGTCCATCCTCATTTGTCTGGGTATCAAAAGTGAAGTTGTAATTGAAGGGAGTGAGCGCAGCCTTTTGCTGCCGTGAATCTTCCTGCTCGGTTTCGAGCAGCTTCATTAATACATGGTTTAGAAGAAGGTGGGATCCTGACTCATCGATCACGTGGAACGTCTTACCGGATCCAGCGGTGTAGATGACTTGTGCGTGCATGTCCGCCGACATTGAGCGGCCCAGGCCGTGGAATTCGATATGGTAGTGCCGCTGGGAAGTGAAGTAATTCAATTGCTGCGCACGCGTTTGGTTCTGCGCCACCATTCGCCACACGATCTCAGTGGGATCTGAGGCGTTGGAGCTCTGTGCGGACTGAGCATGAGTGCACAGCGCGTTGGGAGTAAGAATGAGAATCGCAATGGGTAGAAATGTAAGCGCGCTTTGTTTACGCATATCGAGCCCTCTACATTTCGACCGCGCTGACAATCGCTCAATCGCCTGCATAAGCCACCTCAGCTTGTTCTTCTGCAATTCTCAGGCTGTGTTCGAAGTCGGCCAACCGGGCCTCGATGTCCAGTTCCCTCTTCTTGCGCTCGATGATGTCGTCCCGGTAGCGTCGCAAGAAGTAGTCGATTGTTTCCACGCGGATCCGGATCGACCCGGATGGCTTGTTTTCATCGAGATCTTTGAACGAGAAGTATGGCGTGCCTGATTGTTCGATGATTCCTTCGATGACGCCATATATTGGCGCATCGTGGCCGCACTTGAAGCTCGATACTTCAAGCGCGACGAGGTTCGGATGGCGCGCGGTAAACTTGGCGGCCCACACTTTGTGGTTGGTGCTGGTGGAATAACGGTTCTTCCACACGTCGCTGATATCGAGCGGATGGGTGATGAGGCCGGCGCGGACTTCATCGCCGAAGAGCCGCTCCAGCAGATCTTCGTCAAGCGGCAGTGTGCTTTGCGAGAACACCGGATATCCCAGCTTCTGGAACTCCTCCATGATTTCGTGGTTCAGGCCGGGATCGTGATGATAGACGCGGCCGAGCATGACAATACCGATGCGATCCTCGCGTTCCAATTGATCCAGCGTCTCGCGCGCCTGGAGGCGAATCTCGTTTTCGCAATCGGTGAGCGCCTGGAAGCCAACTTCGACGGCCCGGTCGTTCTCCTCGCGCGACAGGCCCAGCATCGGCGCCCACGCTTTATACATTTGCTCGGCACACATCTTCCGGTCCTGCAAATTGAGAATCGGATCGAGATACGTAATGCCGTTCTCTGCGAATAAATCGCTCTCTTTGGTGAAGGCGGCTTTCACTGCATTGGGAGTGGCAGTCACTGTGGGGCAGGCGTTTGAGCCGGTGAGGTTAACGAGCGGCGTGTGCAGCACGTCGTACATCGGGAACCAGATGGCGTGGAGCGGCTTCTTGCTGTGCTTTGCGGCTAGCAGGTTATAGACGTGGGCAATGCCGATCTTCGACGGATAACAGGGATCGACAGCGCCACGGCTCGCGCCCGCCCGATAGAGATCCGGCGTGGTGTAGTCGGAGTAAACAATGTTTTCGGCCTCGATGCCGAGGCTTGCGAAGTACGCATTGAAAAGCGGCGCGTAGGTGTAGGTGTTCAGCAGGCGCGGAATGCCAATGCGAAACTCTTTGCGCCGCTCCATGAGAGTTGCGCGTTCCTTGACGGCTTTGGAGACAAACAGTCCCTTGGTGCTCGGAATTGGATCCGCAACAAGACTCACTTCGCGATGGCGGAAGACGTCGCGCGCGGCAATGTCGACAAAATTAGGATTTGCGGCCTTGATCTTGTCGATGTCGGCCTTGATATCTTTCATGTCGTTCAGGTCTTCGACGGCGCCCTTCTCGCAGGTGGCGATAATCAGCCGCTGCTCGCCTACTCGAAGCGGGACCTTGGTTTTGCGCGGCTGGAACTCTCCTGTCGGCTTGAGAACCTCCACCTGTTTCTTTGCGCCTGGTGCTGCCAGAATCTGAATCAGCGGCTCGACCTTGGCGCGGAGCGATGTGCTGGATGTGGAACTGCAGCCGCATCCTCCACCCGCGTGATCGTGAGCATGGCCGGTGCTGCACGAGGAGCCTTGCGAAGCTGCTGGAAGATTTGCCTGAATCTGCTCCAGACTTGGAAGATCGACGTTGGGAAGATTGGCGACCGCTGCAGCTACCTCCTGTTCCGTTGCGGCGCGGTCTTCGGCCGGATGCGTCGCGACCAGTGCCTGCGAAGCTGCGCCGGTCACGTCCACATCGATGAAGGTGCGCAGGCAGTTGTTCTTGCAGAAGTAGCAGCGGGTGTCTTCGTTGCGGGTGGTGCGATAGCGAATGGCGCGGACGGCATCGAGGCCGATGAAGGTGGTCTCTTTGCCGCGCCTCCACAGGCGCAAAGCCTCCTGGGCCGCGCCTATCGCGCCAGATTCTCCGCAGTGCTCGTGAACGATGATCTCCGGCTCCTTACCGTTGGCGCGGAAGCTCGAGCGGATAAAGTCGACTTCGGCCTTGACGACAGCGAGATTGTTTTGCGTTCCACCCTGCAGCACAAAACGAGTGCCCAGCGATGCGAGATTGGGAATGCTGGCGACGTAGAGGAAGACATTCTTGGGCAGCACGTCGGCCAGGCCGGCGAGAATCTCCTCCGAGCGCCAGCCCTGGCGCTGGAAGTTGACAATGTCAGACTGCATGAAGACGGCGCAGCCATAGCCGAACGACGGCATGGACTTTGCGGAGAAGGCGATGTCGGCAAACTGCTCCACTTTCATGCCGAAGCCCTCGGCTGTGGATTGCAGAAAATATCCGTTGCCCGCCGAGCATTGCGTATTCAGCTTGAAGTCCTTCACGCGGCCGTCTTTAAGCACGATGAGCTTGATATCCTGTCCGCCGACATCGATGATGACGTGAGGGTCTTCGTAGAACTTGAGCGCAGACTCTGTGTGCGCGACGGTTTCAACCAGCGCCACATCGGCCTTGAGCACGTCTTTCAGGATGTCTTTGGCGTATCCAGTGGTTCCCACGCCCAGCACTTCCATCGCTGCACCGCGACTCTCTACTTGCTTGCGCAGGTTCTCGAACATTTCGATGGTGTCTTCGATCGGATTTCCATTGGAAAGCTGGTAGGCTTTGCAGAGGATTTCACCGCCCTTGCCGAGCAACACGGCCTTCGTCGACGTGGATCCGCCGTCCACGCCGACAAATCCGGTGATCAATTCTCCCCTGGCGAACTCTACTGGGACAAACTTCTTGCGCCGGTATGTTGAGCGGAACTCTTCGAGTTCGGCCGAGTCCGTAACCAGGCCCTTGCCGCCGGATGCGGCTTTTTCTTCGGCGCGCCCGTAGTCGATGTACCAGGCCAGTTTTTCAACGCCGAGATAACGGCCAATCTCCGGCTCCTCATCCTTGCCAAACTCGACCGCGCCGAGGGCAGCGAAGTATTGCGCGTTTTGCGGAACCTTGATCAGTTCCTCCGGTGTTGCGCCTTCAGGAATCTCGACCTTGCGCTCTTTCCACATGCGCGGAATGTTGGCCTGCCAGGCTTCGCGCATACCGCGAATGAACCCATTGGGTCCGCCGAGCAACAGGACATGTGGGCGCAGCGTATTACCGCGCGTAAGAACGCTTAGATTCTGGAGCACGATGGCTTCAAAGAGCGAAGCCATCAGTTCGTTCGACGGCGTTCCAGTCTTTTGCAGGCCGTTGATGTCCGTCTCAGCGAAGACGCCGCATTTGCCGGCTACCTTGTGCAACTTGATTCCGTGATAGCCCTGGTTGGCCAGCTCCGTTGTTGGGATTTTCAGCTTGGCGTTGATCTTATCGATTACAGCGCCGGTGCCACCGGCGCACTTGTCATTCATCGAGGGGATCTTCTTCTTGCGGCCAGTCTCCTCGTCATCTTTGAAGACGATGATTTTTGCGTCCTGGCCACCGAGTTCGATGACGGAGTAGACCTCGGGATGCAGCTTCTCTACAGCCAAGGCGACGGCGTGTACTTCCTGTACGAACTTGGCGCCGACCATCTCCGCGATGGTGCCGCCACCGGAACCAGTGATAAAGATGCGCGTGTTGGCAGCGGAAACGCCGGCTTCCGCTTCCATGCGCCGCAAAAACTCAAGCACCTTTTCCGGCTGGCGAGTTTCGTGCCGCTGATAATCCTGCCAGATGGTCGCATCCGTTGCCGCGTCTACCACAACGGCCTTCACTGTCGTCGAGCCAACGTCGAGCCCCACCAGAAACTGCTGCATCCGCATTTCTCCTCGATCCGGATCAGTACCGGACCCTGTTGCGACGGCCAGAGCGTAGATAAACGGGCCGATATTGCTGGGTAGCGAATGCGTGCCGGAGGTGAGACCTAAAAATGCTAATGAGCGCAAAATCAAACGCCGCGCCAAACAAGAGGTTCACCACCGACACGCAGCCGTTAGTTATGTAACGCAAGGGAGTGCGCATCACGCCACCTCTTGTGCCGACATGGCTACGCGGGTGCGGCGATGATAGGCGCGGTCTTTGTTGAGCAGGTCGTTCACATGGCAGGCAAACTGCGCGGCCGTACCGGCAATCCCAGGTCGATGCGGAACCTTGTAGAGGCCGCGACGGAGTTGCGGGTGCCCGGCGACGTACTCGCGAAGATCGTCGAGCGATTTGCCGGTCTTCTGAAGCACTCCCTCAAATTCCGCGCGCGCCTTTGCCTTGGCCTCGGCCAGCGCCATCTGGACTCGGCTGTGCGCGTTCACCTCGCCCTCGCCGGAGGTTTCGATGGGCAGGAAGATCATGTCTTTGAACTTGCTCACGACGCGCGACTGTACTCCATCGGATTGTGTGGAAGGCATGCAGCCGAACGGCTTGAGCGCCAGCACCATGTGGCAGAGGTGATTCACCGTGTAGAAGATGTTCTTTCCGACTTCCATGTGGCCTTCGCCGCCGCGTGCCAACTGGTGATAGAAGGGATGCGCGAGGCGTGACAGTTCGGACTGCGGAACGAGATGATGTCCGGTGTCGCCCATGTGCCGAATCGTGCGGTGGTAGAAGTAAGTCCACATGGTGCTGCCCACGCTCAGGCCGGCGGTCTTCTTGAATAATGAAAAGCCGTTTACCGCACGTTTCTTGAGCTCATACCACTTGGGATCGCGATAGGGAGCCTGCGCCTCTGCGCGCGCCCTGGCGCCCTCTTTCGCGACAAACATCATGTAGTCGATCCAGGTGGCGATTGGCTCCACCAGCACCTGCGCGCCTTCTTTTTCAAGGAACGCGAACATGTTGAAGTTGCCGTCGCCCTCAGTAGTCTGCGCCCAGAATTCGCCGGTAATCTTGATGACCGGCTTTACGCGCAGGCGATCGACCTCGATAGCGTCGATGCTGTCGCGACAGGCGTGCAACGCATCCACATATTCTTTGCCGTAGAGGTTGTGTGCAACTTTTCCCAGCGTGCAGCCAATGCCCTCGATTTTCTTATGCTTCTCAAGATAGGGCCGCGCCCACTTGGGAGCGGCTTCCATGATGTGCCAACGCTTGCGGTCACGCAGCGTGTCAGTCAGCGTGGTGACTGCTTCGCGGATCACACGGTCGGTCTCGCCTTTCGTGACTTCGAACGGACGGACCTGGTAGACCAGCTCGTTGATCACGTCGCCGAGGTTCAGAGCATTGAGCATGCCCATTCCGAAGTCAACCGAGAACTTCAACCCCGGTTCGCCACTCGCTGCCTTGATGCCATCCGTTTGCTGGAAGAGGAGAACCCGGAAGCCCTCGAAACCCGAATTCTGCAGCGCGAAGCGATACTCTGCCTCATACATGCCAAAGCGGCAAGGCCCGCAGGAGCCCGCGGTAAAGAAGACGTAGTTGTCGATGATCTGCTGGCGCGACATGCCTTGCTGCTCAAGCCCCTGCAGGTAGCGCACGAGATTGCCGACCGTGAAATAGGTGGGATTGCACTGCCCGTTGTTCCCGAATTCCTTGCCCGCCTGGAAATCGGCGACAACCGGCGTAGGGATGTTTTCACAGTGATAGCCGCTGCCGTGAAAGACGGCCTTGATCATCTCTTCATGCTTCCAGGTGAGACCGCCGAAGAGGATCGTTACGCGATCGCGCTCCGCCGCGGTGAAGGTGCGCTCCACGGGTTTTTTGAATTCGCGCATGCGGGCGAGCCCCGCTTCAGCTCTCAGCCGGGCTCGCTCGGCATCGATGCGAGCCTGGATTTCCATCTCGAAGTCTGTCTGCTGTACGTCATGAGCCATCGTCGGCATACGTTCGTTCCTCCTCTGCGTGATCGGTTACCGAAGTGGTTGAGCAAGGGAATAGCGATGATTTACATCTGCCCTTTCATTCCCTGGAATCCGTGCGCGAGCTGCTTGAAGAAGTACTTGATGACGCGCTGGTCGTTGTAGCACCAGCCAAGGATGTGGTTCAGAGTGGAGAAGCAATGAGTCTGGCAGGTCTCTTTTTGATGGTCGAGTTGCCTGGTTTCGAACTTGTGACTGCCGACCACGCCCCAGTCATAGCTCGCGGTGTACATGGGGAAACAGGGCGCCAACGTACCGTCTACGCGGATGATCATGGAGTTTTGGCCGGCGCGGCAATTCCAGGGGAAGTGCTTGCCCTTCATAAAGTCGACCATCTGCCAGAGTCGCGCGTTGGAGTTGACCATCTTGTAGCCGCTGTCCTGTTTCTCGGTCAGCCACTGGATCGTCTCCTCGACCGCGGGCCAGTCATCCGGCGTGATGTACGTGACGTTCTGTTCCTTGTGCTTGAAGTGATCGTCCTGCGCAAGCAGCGGCGACTCATTGATGTGGTAGTCGGTAGCGATGCCGCAATCGCGCGCTATCTCGGTAAGTTGGCGCACATCGTCGAGGTTGTTGCGGCAGATGTTGATATTCAGAAAGACCGAATAGCCGTATCCGTATTGTTTGCGAATGAGATAGTCAAATTGCTTGCGGATAGGTGCAAGTGCTTTTGGCAGTCCCTGCTTGATATCCACGGCGTCGACGGCGATGTTGAACGTCGACATACCAGCGTCGGCGAGCTTATCGATGACGTCGGTGCGCAGCAGGCGGGCATTGGTGGGCAGATAGATCCAGAAATCCTTTTTCGCCGCGTAGTAAGTAATGCGATGAATCAGGTCCGGCCTGAGCAACGGCTCGCCGCCCATGAACGCCAACACGCGGCAGCCGGTTCCATGCAGCCAATCGACAGAGCGCTTCGCCGTATCTTCTGTCATTCCTTTGACCTTGTTGTCGAAGGCCCAACAGTAGTGGCAGTCGAGATTGCACTTGAACTCAGTGAACAGGTAAGCGATCAGCGGATGAAAGTCGCCCGCGGTCACGCGCGAGCGGATATAGGGGAAGAGCCAGCCCTGCATCGTGTGATAAATCTGGCCAGCCTTCCATCGCCGCTTCTCCGGCGGTCTCCAGCCGTCTTCTTGGTCGATCGGGCCAAGCAGGTCCGGACGCTGCGGAAAAACCGGATCGGGAAAACGTTGCGGTATCCCCACAGGCTGGAATTCGACCGGGCCGCTGGAAGGCTTGGTCAGCAGTTGATGAAGCTGGACATCGAGACGAAAGGTCGATCGCTGTTCTTCTTGCTGCTGCAACATGGCAGGATCTCCGTAGCGAGTGAAGATTATTGATGGCGCACACTTCCCCTTACGCGTGAAAAGTGAGCGACCTTCGACGCACAACTTACTTTCTTGATTGGCAGAGCGTCACTTACGAACGAGCGCGCTTGAAATCGTCACCTGTCGTTTATGTTTCGTCGATGTACACAAGCGGCGGAATTCGACGCCGCACAACAAATCGCAATAGTCTCTGGCACGAAACAGGAGCTTGGCTGCATTCGTGTACTCCGGCCTTTGAGGCAGTTATCACTGCCCGGATATTCCGCCAATAAGCACAAGCAGACGGGGAACGGCGGAAACCAGTGCAAAGCACAAATCAAAATTTCTTACGGAACCGGATGGGGAGCCGATCGTGCGGGGCATACCGGCTTTTACGGATAGATGCATCGCCATCCCGCAGGTTGCGTTTTTTGTGAAAAACATCTACACGCTGCTGCGAGGCACAGTTTGGAATACTGAGGAATTCTATAGGCTATGTAAGTTCCTTCACCGTTTGCGCGACGCTCAACCACCCCTCCGCAACGTGTATGTGCAGTCGAGATCAACGTGTATGTGCCGTCGAGATCGACTTTTCTGCCAGCCGGAAATGAAATACCCTCGGCAGGTGAACGTCGCATTGGCAGCGATTCATCGGAGATTGATGAATTACATGTTTCTTGTGTGCGGCCCACGAAGACAGTCCCGCACACTTTGTTAGATTTTTTTGGAATCCGCTTTTCCCTATGGCGACTGGAGAATCGCGACGAGTGTTAGTAGTATTTACGCGCTGGAAAGGACGCTACCTAAGTGCGCGTGCCGGAGTAACGATACGGACGTTTCGGCGCAAGAGCTTGCTGAATTCCAAACCCCCTCAGGGATCTGGCAGAACGAGAACTGCCAGATCAACTTCCTGATGTTTGCGATCCTCCAGGAGCTCACTGCACGTAACCGGCCAGCTTGATCACATATGCATAATTCCCGGGCAGATGCTCCGGTAACAACAACTGCAGATTGCCGTCCACAGCTTTCGTGTCCAGCGGCTTGGGATTGCCCAGCACTGTCACCTGCACGCCCGGACGCGCAGCCACGCCCTCAAGCGTCGCCGTCTCCGCCTTCGGCGTCCCCAAAATCGTCGCGTACAGATCGCTTCCTTTGCGCGTGAAGCGCAGATCGTCGCCTTCGGCAGTCTTACCAACGGCGCGCTCCCACGGCACGGTGTCGTAGATCGCCTCGCCGTTCTGCTTGAGCCAGGCGCCCAGCGCCTTCAATCGCTCCATCTGCACCGGAGGAATCGTGCCATCGTCTTCCGGCCCCACGTCCAGCAGCAAGTTTCCGTTCTTACTTACAATGTCGACCAACAGCGCAATAAGATCGGCGGGAGCAATGGTTTCAGCCTCGCCCTCGGCGCGGTTATAGCCAAACGACCGCCCCAGACCGCGACACTCCTCCCATTTCTTTGCACTGATCTTGTCCAGCTTCTGATACTCCGGCGAAAAAAAGTCCGCATGCTTGATTCCGAATCGATCGTCGATTACTCCATCCGGCACAGCGTTGTAATAGTCCGCCTCAACCTGCAGGGGCCGGCCCGTCTTCGGCCAGTCGATGTCGTTCCAGAGGACTGCCGGGTGATAACGATTGATCAACTCGTGAATCTGCGCAAAGGCGTAGTCCCCGTAGGCCTGCGTTTCAGGCTTTACCGTCTCGTAGTCCGCGGCCGTCTCGATGGGACCGGAGTTGAAGGTCCAGTCGTATCCGCCGGAGTAATAGAGTCCCATCTTCATTCCCTCATTGCGTACCGCCGTAGTCAACTCGCCCACGATGTCACGCTCCGCGTGCCTTTCGCTCTGTGGAATCGAAGGATTGGGATTCACCGTCGTGCTCGGCCATAGAGTGAAGCCTTCATGGTGTTTGGTCGTCAGCACCACGTAGCGAGCCCCCGCATCGTGGAAGATCTTTGCCCACTCGTCAGGTTTCCATTTCTTCGACTCGCGGTTGAAGATGGGCGCAAAATCGTAGTAGCTGAAATTCGCTCCGTAGTGTTCGCGCTGATAAGCCTGGGTCGGTGAGCCGGGAATTCGCATGACGTTCAGGTACCACTCCGCGTAGGGGTTGTTCTTGATGTAGTCCTCACTCGTAAAGTCGTGCGAGGGATGCGACAGCGGCGCCCAACCCGGCACAGAATACAGTCCGTAGTGGATGAAGATCCCCAACTTCGCGCCTGCATACCACTGCGGCAGCGGATGACTGTCGAGCGAAGCAAGCGTCGGCTCATACTTCATGTTCTCTTGTGCCGCACACACTCCGCGTGCCGGCATCACCAACCCTGCCAGGATCAAATAGAACCCAACTCGACGAATCATTGCCATTCTCCCTCAGCCCGCCGCGGGCGCGTTAGCGATAACTTTATCGCATATTAACTCTCCATCACGATTCTGCCAACTTTGAAGCACTGGCGTGAGCAGAAGATTAAAATTGACGGATTCAATGCAATGGGTCGCAGGGCTTGCCGCCGCACAACGCGCTGGTAATGCCTTTGCCTTCGGTGATGGTGTAGATGCGATCAACGAAGGGCACACCCAACTTCTCCACGTTGCCGCTGGGCCAGTGAATCTCAACCTGATCGACCTTGTTTGCGTCTCCCAGGCCGAAGTGAACACGCATGTCGTTGGAAGAGAGATAACTGCCGCCGCTCAGAACGTCTCCGCGCTGACGCATCCCGTTGGCAGTCAGGTAGACGGTTGCACCGACCGCGTCGCGGGGGCTTTTAGGTCCGCCGATGAGCTTCAACTCGACCCAATGATGGTGGTCGGGATTCACGTTGCGCAGCAACACTGGGGCGCCGTCCATGCTGTTGATGACCACGTCGATCTTGCCGTCATTGAAGAGATCGCCAAACGCTGCGCCACGGCCGACGGTGACCACAGCCAAGCCTGTTCCCTCGACCGCAGGCACCAGCTCGAACTTGCCGTTGCCCAGATTGTGATAGAGCAGGGGCCGCTGGGCATAGCTTTGCCCCCACTCCGGATGCTGATCGACTTGTGGATAGACGTGGCCGTTAACGATGAACAGATCCTTCCAGCCGTCATTGTCGTAATCGAGGAATCCGTCGCCAAATTTCACAAAGGGGATGGAAGACTGGGCAATTCCGGCCGGGTAACTGACATCTGTGAAGGCCCCGGTGCCGTCGTTCCGGAACAGTATGGGGTAATCATCTGAGAAGGTTGTGCTCACCACCGAGAGATGCGAGTTGTTTTCATAGTCTCCGACGGCGAGTCCCATATTGGCTGCCTCGCGTCCGTCTCCGTTGAGCGCGAATCCGCTTTCGTAACTCCAGTCTTTGAAGGTGCCGTCACCCTTGTTCATGTACAAATAGTTCGGCGTGGAGTCGTTGGCTACCAGGAGGTCCGGCTTGCCGTCGTTGTTGACGTCGGCAAACAGCGCGTCGAGCCCGTAATAACCGTTGGGCCCGTCCACGCCCAGCTTCTTGCTGACGTCGGTAAAGGTGCCGTCGCCGTTGTTGTGGAAGAGATGATCGTGGGCTCCCTGAAGGCCGCGCGGGCCGCACATCACTTGCACACCGCGGTACTGGCAGTAGTCGTAAGCAGCCGTTTTGGAGCCGGCGAGCGGGGCATTTTTCAAGTCAATATCGATATAGCCAGCCACAAACAGATCGAGATTGCCGTCGCCGTCGTAGTCCCCGAAGGTGGCGCCGGTGTGGTCAATCGCCATGCCGGCCGAACCTTCGTCGAGAGCCACACCGGCTTTCGCCGCAACATCGGTAAAAGTGCCGTCGCGATTGTTGTGATAGAGCCGGCTGGCGCCGACATTGGTCACGTAGAGATCGGGCCAGCCGTCGTTGTCGTAATCGCCGACAACGCAACCTGTTCCCCATCGGTTGTTCGCCACACCTGCGCTCGCGGTCACGTCGGTAAACGTGCCGTCATGATTGTTGTGGAAGAGGGCCGCATGCGGTGAAGGGGCTTTACCGGCGAGAGCCTCCGGCGTCGACCCATTCACGAGGTAAATATCGAGCCAGCCGTCGTTATCGTAATCAAGAAGGCAGACGCCGGAGCCCTTGGCTTCAATGATCACTCGTTTTTCCGGCGAGCCGGTTACGTTGCGCCACTTCGAGAGCCCCGCCTTTTCGGTTGCATCGATGAACACAACCGGACCCGTCTTGACGAAGCCGCCGGCCGTGATAGGACGGTGCTGGCTATCGAATACGGCCGTCTGCGGGCCGGCGTTGGTCATTTCTCCGCCGGATGCCTGCCCCTGCTGGCCTGCGGCGATTACCGCGCCCGAGGTGACGGGCAGTACAAGAGCGAGAAAAGCGCATAATGCCGACAGTAGAAGAACGGAGCGGGACGAAATACGTTTAATGTATCTTGCATTCCTGTCCGACAGGAACAATCGTAGCGCGTGATCGCGAAGCCAGCGGAATCGCAACTCGTTTACCTCTTCCGGAAATGGTACAACGACGCTGTGCGGAGTATCGATTGGAGCGTTGTCTGCGCGCAGGCACTTTCGAGACCACCTCTGCGCCGCAGATTGCCTGCGTACCGCAAAAAGGAATCTCGATACAACGAACAATGACGCTGACGCTGACGTTTTGTGATTGCCAGGTGGGTACCTCTATGGAGGGTCCAAACCACGGCTGTGCGGCGTCTGTTCGCCTTCAACAAAGCGCATTCGGGGATGAGACGTCTTGCCCTGCCCACATTTCTTTTGAGACGTGTTTCCTGCGGCGCATAGCTATGGAGGGTTCCGTCGCGGGGCACGAATATAGCCCCCATTTTGTAACTGGCAGGGGGACAGCGATTTGCGCCTGTGACATGTAATGTGACAAGTAATTAGACCGAACTCCCGAGGTCGAGCCTTGGAAAAAGGCCTTGACAAGC
>Ga0335072_10006246_pt1 | contig 17448 bp, 12 predicted proteins | sample Lox_Sample_21_FD_206725 | JGI IMG/M metagenome (GOLD analysis project Ga0335072, IMG submission 206725) | Soil microbial communities from Loxahatchee National Wildlife Refuge, Florida, United States - Lox_Sample_2.1 | ecosystem: Environmental > Terrestrial > Soil > Wetlands | place: USA...
CCTGAGGCGAAGAGGCAGATCGGCCAGCGCTTCAACGCGCTGAAGGCCGAGATTGAGCAGCGCCTCGAGCAGGCGGGGACGGGTCCGGCCGCCGGCGAACTCGATGCTGAAGCGATCGATATCACGCTGCCCGGAACGCGGCGCAAGCTGGGCGCCGAGCATCCGCTGATCAAAACCTGGAACGAGATCGTCTCCGTCTTCCAGCGCATGGGCTACTCGGTTGGCGTTGGCCCCGAGGTCGAGACCGACTACTACAACTTCGAGTCGCTGAACTTCCCGCCCGGACATCCGGCGCGCGACACGCAGGACACGCTGGTCGTGGCCAACCAGGAGCGCAAGCCGCTGCGCGACCGGCTGCTGATGCGCACGCACACTTCGCCGGTGCAGATTCGCACCATGGAGCAGGAGCCGCCGCCGGTGCGCATTGTGATCCCGGGCAAGGTGCATCGCAACGACGCAGCCGACGCGACGCACTCGCCCATCTTCCACCAGGTGGAGGGCCTGTGCGTCGATACGAACATCACCTTCGCCGACCTGAAGGGTACGCTCGACTTTGCAATGAAGGCCTTCTTCGGATCGAGCGTGAAGACGCGCTTCTTCCCATCGTTCTTTCCGTTCACTGAGCCGAGTGCCGACGTGCAGATCAGTTGTCCTTTTTGCGGCGGTTCGGGCTGCCGCAAGTGCAAGCACTCGGGATGGATCGAGTTGCTTGGCTGCGGCATGGTCGATCCTGCGGTGTTTGGATTCGTGCAGAGTAAGCAGCCCGCCTACGATCCGAAGAAGATCAGCGGCTTCGCCTTCGGCATGGGCATCGACCGTATCGCCATGATGAAGTACGGCATCTCGGAGATCGGCCTGCTGTTTGGGGGTGACGTGCGGTTTTTGGAGCAATTCGGATGAAGATACTCAGCTCCTGGCTGCGCGAGTACGTTCCGGGCGTGCCGGTTTCCGACCGTGCCCTTGCCGACGACCTGACTCTCCGCGGCATCGCTGTCGAAGGTGTATTCGATCTGGCCGAATTTGGCTCGTTGTTCGACATGGACATCACGACCAATCGCGTGGATGCCATGAATCACTATGGAATCGCACGAGAGATCGCAACGATCTACGGCCTTGAGCTGAAAACCATCGATACGGCTCTGCCAAAAGCTGACTCTGCTGTGAGGCGGTTCGCGGTTTCGATTGAAGATCCTAAGCTGTGCGGCCGCTTCACCGCCCGTGTCCTCCGCGATGTGAAGATCGTGCCATCGACTGGCATCGTCGCCGAGCGTTTCCGGCTGCTCGAGCAGAAGCCGATCTCCAATGCTGTCGACGCCACCAACTACTGCACCCTCGCCATCGGACAGCCCACCCACGTCTTCGATCTCGACAAGCTCGACGGTGGGATCATCGTGCGGCGTGCCCGCAAAGGCGAAAAGCTGCGGACGCTGGATGGTATCGAACGCGCTCTCGATCCCGACGACCTCGTTGTCGCCGATGAGAAGAAAGCCGTTGGCCTCGCCGGCGTGATGGGTGGATGGGACACGATGATTACGGCCGAGACGAAGAATATCCTCGTCGAAGCTGCGTGGTTCGATCCCGCCAGCGTGCGACGCTCCTCGAAGCGCCATCTGCTGCATACCGACGCCTCGCATCGCTTCGAGCGCGGCGCTGACTTCAACGCGCCTCCGCTGGCCTCGGCGCTCGTGAGCCAGATCATTCTTGAGGCCGGCGGGACTGCCGTCGGCGAGCTTGTGGATGAGATCGTTCCAGAGGTTCGGGCGCGCACAACCAGACGCTCCAGCATTACCTTCAGCCTGAGCGAAGTTCGGCGCATTCTCGGACCCACTGAAGATCCGGCTGGGATCGGCGCTTCCATGGCGGTGAACATTCTCACCCGGCTCGGTTGCGGTGTGGAAGAACGGCTGCAACCCGGGGCCGCTGCCCATCCGCCTCAGCCGCTGGATCCCTCCCGCGCCGTTCTAGGAGAAATCTCCCTCGCGGCACCCAGCGCTCGAACCGCCGATGGGCTCTATGCCGTGACCCTGCCCAGCTGGCGGCTCGATCTGGAACGCGAGATCGACCTGATTGAAGAAATCGCGCGAGTCTATGGCTACAACCGCTTCCGGAACACGCTGCCTGCTTTTGCCGGAGGCGTTGTTGAGCTGCCCTGGGCCGAGAAAGAACGGACCGTCCGCGGTACGCTGCTTTCGCTGGGGTGGAACGAGGCCATCTCGTCGAGCTTCTGTTCAGCCGACGATGCTGCACGCTTTGTGCGTGAACCCGGATCGTTTGTCGCACTGGGCAATCCGCTGAGTGAAGAGGCGGGCATGCTGCGGCCGTCGCTGCTGCCGGGCATGCTCGACATGCTCGCGCTCAACATCAGCCGCGATGTGGAAGGTGCAGCGCTGTTTGAGATGGGCACGACTTTCAGCGGGGGTCCGGAACGGGTAGAGGAACGGCCTTCGATCGCGTTCGGTGCAACGGGTGCCGCGTTCGGTGCGCACTCGGTGGACTTCTACGATCTCAAAGGCCTTGCTGAAGCATTGCTGGGCCGGTTCGTGTCACGATCCGTCTACTTTGATCGCTTCGAGGCAAATTCGGGGCTGATGCCCGCCTGGCTGCATCCCGGGCGCAGTGCGCGTGCTGTGCTCGATGGAGCGACGGTGGGGTGGTTCGGGCAGCTGCATCCTGCGGAAGCCGAGCGGCGCAAGGTCAAACAGGCGGTCTGGATTGGTGAGTTGTGGCTTGATCGGCTTTATAAACAGGAGCTGCGCCAGCCCATCATTGAAGAGCTGTCGCGGTATCAGGCGGTGCAGCGAGATTTTTCCGTAACGCTGCCCGACAGCGTCGCATGGGCGAGACTTGTTGCGGCTATCGATGTCCTTGCGATTCCGGAGTTGCGCAGCTTCGTGCCGAAGGAAGTACTGCGCGACCCCAAAGGCAAACTCGCGCCGGTGGGGCATTACTCGCTGCTGCTGCGCGTTGTATTTCAGTCGCATGAGCGCACGATGCGTGAGGAAGAAGTGCAGCAGTGGTCGCAGCAGGTGATCGGCGCGCTCGAACAGCAGGGCGGAAAGCTGCGCGTCTGAGATCTTTCGCCCCTTCAGGGGCCTCGGCCGGGGATTGTTCTGAATCTGCTACGCTGCGCGGCCTTTGCGACGCCTGCGATCCGTGTCCATTGTTGTAGGGTTGTCGGGCACCGTATCGGTATGGGGATCGGAACTGGTGTCACCCGGCAACCGGGTTTGCAGACGCTCGGCGCCCATGGCATCGGCTTGGCGGTCGTACTCATCCTCGGCGAGAGCTGTCGTGTTGGCGTCGACCAGACCTTCTGCTTCAATGCGGTTCTCCGGCAACTCGCCGGTGGGCAGAAATATTCCCTCCGCTTCGAGGGTCGGGCCTACGTGGCGGATGGCATCCACGACGAGTGGCTTCTCGGCTGGCTCTTGTTTCTTCTTTTTGTTGTGGTTCTCCATAGCATCTCCTCTATCTCTGTCGGAGGCCAAACGGCTGCGCTGAAGTTGTCTCGCGGCGAACAGTTTGAAGTTGGTAATGGGCCATCACGGGAGGCAGGGGAGCCCATCTCAGGAAATAAAGGGGGTGCTGCATGCCGGAAACAAAAGCGCAACCGGAGCCGCGTGGATTCTCTGAGCACACGCGAAAAGCATCGGGCGAAAACGCACACCAGCAGGGCTGGGGCCTGAACGAGGACGAGCGCAGACGGCTGCCCAGCGGGAAGCAGGACTATGAAGGCGGGACCGACTACGAATATGGAGCGAGAGACTTCGGCGACAGTGCTGTGGATGTCAGCGCGGCCACGCATGGGGCGGGCACGACAGACGAGAAACGCTTTGACAGCGGGACAAGACGGAAGACCGGGAGTTAGAGTATTTCGGCGAGGCGCGGATAGAGTCCGGAATGGCTGGTTTGATAGAGGGCCAGCAGCCGCTGGCGCATGAGATAGTAGGCAGACGCCGCTTCGTGCAGATAGAAAGGGATCAAAGTGGCGGAACGGCGCAGAATCAAGTGGAAGGTCAGCGCCAGTTCGATATGACGGATCGCGCTGCGGAGGCGAACTGCATCGCGGCGCATGCGCTCTGTAACAATGACTCCTTCATCGAAGTTCCATTGCTGGGCATGGGCGGCGAGGAGCAGCATTAGTTTGGCATTTTCCCGCATGCGGCGAAGGCCTTCGCGTCCGCCGAGCATCAGCCACATGTCTGTAGGTTCGAGGGAAATCTGTCCTTCTCTGGGCTCGAGATAGTCACGCGCCACAGAGGTAACGCGCTCAACTTCGATGCGCTTTAACTGTGAAACCAGATCCTGCCAGCTGCGCCGGTCGACCCGGATGGCTGAGGTCTGGGCTTTTACGGCAGCCGCTATCAGACAACCTACCACTGCACCCAGGAGGAGGTAAGCCAGCACGGGTTGGCCTTTCTATCAAGGAGCGCCGGGCTCCCAAATCCAGAGGGACTGGACCACTAATGTCGAGCGTCAAGTCTGCGAAGATCGTACTCGACCCGCCTGTGGAGCGCAAGAATATATTCACTTAAATCGGCTGAGATTGGCCGGCGTTCAGGCTCATCCCTCCAAAGTTGCACCATGATCCAGCACATGGCTGCCGGATAAACGACATATCGAATTTGTTCCAGATCAAGGTAGTGGCGCTGGGTGCCGAGGTAGCTCTCCACCGCGGTTTTAGCCACCATGAGCGTACTCCAGACAGTTAATCCCTGGCCAATGGCCATGACATGGTTACGCCAGCCTAAACCCACACGATTGGCCGCCATTGTCATAAGCACAAATAGCTCGCAGATGACTAAGGAGGTAAACAGGTTCGCGCGAACCTGCCACATTAGTCGCAGGTTGGGAGCCGGGGGGGTGATCCACCAGGCGAAAACTGCGGCGACCGCGAAGGCCGCCAGGGCTCCGCTGAGAAACTGGGCACGCGCGTCGTGAACCCAGGTGCCGGTGGGGCGCAGGACAATGCGGGCGATTTCCACAACAATACCCAGCTGGAACGCAAAGTCGACGACCAGGCCGGTCAGGTAAGTTACGGTGTAGGCAAACCTTAAATGGTGCGCGTAGAGGACCATGAGGGAGAGGGAGCGCGCCACCATGAAGACGAGCCAGAAGGTCAGGACCGGGAAGTGCCGCCAGCGGCGCCGATAAAACAGCACGAAAAGCAGGGCAAGATCGATGACGACCGACTCAATCCAGTAGAAGATTGTCAGTGCTGTGAAGTGCATGGGTCCGCCCTGACCCTAAGATACGCCACTCCACGGACTTCCGCGGAAGTCAGCGGAAGTCCAGGAGAGCGCGAGGCGGACCAACGGCGGCTGGTCCTAGCCGGCGATGCTGGTCAGGACGCTCAGGATAACGCTGCCAGTCGACAGGGCACCGTTGGAGCCATTCTTGGGGGGCGGTGGATCGTTGCCACCGGGATCGGCGAATACCGGTGCGGCGCAAAGGGCGAGAACGGTGGACAAAACGGCAACTCGAAAGGTCTTTTTCATCGGGCTTTTCCTCGTGGCGTCATTCGACGCAGCCCGAGACTAACGCGAAAGTGGAATTGCAAAATTCACAAAGATTTCCAGACTTGGTCAGCCCAAAAAGACACGAAAGTAGCACAGAGAGGCGCGATAAATAACTACTTATGAGATCAACAAAAGAGTTACTTAAGTCGCCAGCACATACTACTATCGCGTTCTAACTTCATCAAAATGACTTATTAGTTTCTATCACCATACGCGGCAACTTTTCACTGGCGCCATAGGTTGTCCGGCCTTACATCCGAACGCGTGGGCGAACTCAGGCATGTTCACGACGACGCCTCTGACGCGCAGCCGATCCGGAGAGTGCGGATCGGTCTGGGCGATCATGCGCAGGAACTCCGGCCGTTCGTTGCTGCACCAGTTCTGCGCGAAGCCGAGGAAGAACTGCTGCTCCGGGGTGATGGAGGCCTCGGATTTTTGTTCTGCTGTTGTCGCCTGGGGCTTGCCCTCTGCGAGGCGGGACATCAGGGCAATCCAGGCGAGCCGCATTCCGCCGTTGTCCGCTGTGTTTTCGCCCAGGGTTAGTTTGCCGTTGACCTTCAGGTCGTCCACGGCGGTGAACTGGCTGTATTCGTCGGCGATGCAGCCGGTACGCTGTTCGAATTTCTTCTCGTCTTCCGGCGTCCACCAGTCGTGCAGGTTGCCTTTAGCATCGAATTTCGCTCCCTGGTCGTCGAAGCCATGCGTAAGTTCGTGGCCCACGACGGCACCGATGTGGCCAAAGTTAGTCGCATCGGTTGCATCCTTGTCGTAAAAGGCGGGCAGCAGGATTCCGGCGGGGAAGTTAATGTCGTTCATGGATGGATCGTAGTAGGCGTTGACGGTGGGGGGCGTCATATCCCACTCCTGCCGATTGACCGGTTTGCCGATCTTGTTGAGCTGGTAGTCGACCTGAAAGGCGCGCGCCCGCATCGAGTTGCCCAGCGCGTCGTCCGGCCTGATCTCGAGTTTGGAGTAGTCCCGCCACTTGTCCGGATAGCCGATTTTGTCGGCAACGGCCTGCAGCTTTTCCTTCGCTTTGACTTTGGTCTCCGGGCTCATCCAGTCGATTTCGTCGATGTCCTTGCCCATCGCTGCTTCGATGTCGTGGACCTCACGCAGTGTCGCGGCCTTCATGTCCGGAGTGAAGTACTTTTCCACATAGAGCTGGCCGAGGGCCTCGCCGAGTCCGGAATCGGTGGCCTGCACACAGCGTTTCCAGCGTGCTTCCTGCTCGGGTGTTCCGGTCAGTTTGCGACCGTAGAAGTCAAAGTGCTCCTCATCGAAGGCGCGCGGCAGGCGCATGGAGAATGAGTCGGCCAAATGCACGCGCAGGTAGGCTCTGATGGTGTCCAGATCGGTGTCTTCGATCGCTTTGTTCAGCGCGGGGAAGAAGTCCGGCGCGACCACATTGAGATCGGTGATGGACGGCGAGCCCATCAGTTGCACGTATTTGGCTGCATCCAGGATGGGAACTGTCGCGGCAAAGCTGGTCAGCGTCATCATGTGGTAGATCTTTTCCGGATCGCGCCGCTCGACGACCCCCTGGGAGGCCTTAGCCAGTGCCGTTTCCAGGTCCATGATCTTCTGTGCTTCTGCCGTTGCGGCGTCCGGCGCGTCTCCCAGCAACTTCAGGACATTGGCGAGGTGTGCGACGTACTGCTTGCGGAGTTCTTCGCTTTTCGCATCCGTCCGCAGATAGTAGTCCTTCTCCGGCAGCCCCAGCCCGCTTTGATCGATGGAAGCGATCTCGCGCGAAGCGTCCTTGAAATCCTGCTGGGAACTGTAATCGAGGAAGACCTCTACAGACTCCCGATTCAGGTGCGCGACCAAAGCAGGCAGATCGTGCTTCGACTGGAGCGCTGCGATGAGGGCGAGATCGGGCTGAAGTGGGGCGATGCCTCGCTTGTCGATCGCGTCCGTATCCATGCAGCTGGAGTAGTAGTCACCGATCTTCTGCTCGTTGGTGCCGGGCGCAGCGTGCGCTGCTGCGGCCTTCTCAACCAGCCCGTGCAGGGCTGCTGTGTTGAACTCGAAGAGGTTCGCAAACTGATCGAACTCGGGCAGATCCGCAGGAATCGGGTGCAGCTTCGCAAAGTTGCCGCAGGCGTACTGGTAGAAGTCCACGCAGGGGTCTGCCGAGGTATCCATCGCTGAAGCGTCATAGCCGGGAATCGGCGTGAATCGCTGCGCGCCGGCCGCGGGCGCGCCCGACTGCGCGGCGCAGGTGAGGGAGAGGGCGATGGAGAGGCAAGCCGAAGCCAGCATGGATTGGCGCATGAGTCCTCCTGAGGAAAAGTCGATCATACGCGACCATCGCGGAGGCGGCGGGTGGGTTCGGCGCCGATTTGTGGCAGGCTGCGTCGAAAATGTTGCGGCCGGATGCGGACGCTCAGGGACGCGGCAGGTTGCTGCCCGACACGTCGCGAACGGCGACGGGAGGCTGTGCCGTCGTGGTCTGGCTGGGTGCCTCGATACCGGACCCTGCAGTGATCCCGGGCCCCGCGTCCAGAGTGGGGTCGAACACCGCTGCATTCGGATCGGGATGGAATCTTCCGCCGCCGAAATAGATCGCGACCAGACTGCCGGTGACCCATGGATTCAGATACGCCAGCGGCAGCACATACTTCTTCGACTTCACCAGCGATTCGATCACGCCGTCCGCGGGCCTGCTGCGTGCGATGGAGCCCGGCACCTGCGGAATGACAAACGCTGAAAGTTCGGTCTCAGGGTGATTCCGGCTGTACTTCACCAGCGATTTGGCCGCCTGCTTGGGAGTCATCATGCCCACGTCGGCGATGAAGTTCCTGTGGATGGAGTGCGGGTAGTAGAAGTTGAGAATTTTTTCCGAGAAGTTGGCGCAGTTGTTGAAGAACAGATTGAAGTGCGAAATGTTCCGGTGGTGATTGAAGCGATGGATCAGCGCTTTATCCTGCTCCCGCGTTGTTGCGACCTGGAATCCCCATATGCGGCGGTCGTAGGACGCGCCCACCAGCTGAATCCACTCGCCATCCGGAATTTCCTGCCGGGGATCGTCGGGGGCCAGCTCTTCCAAATGTGCGCGGCGATAGTCATCACGGAGCCTGAGCTCGAGGCCAGGGCTCGCGCTGTCGGGAATCTCCGATACGTCATCGACCGCATACAGATAGGCCAGCAGCGGCATCGCCACCCAGTCGTAGCCCCCGACGCGGTGGTAGCGGCTGATGACAACGCCGGGCTCGCCTTCCCTGCATGGGCGCAGGTGGGTGGGTGAGTCGGCGCAGACGTGATCGAGCCAGATCGCCGCGTGGCCGGTAGGGTTCATGTGACCGAAGGTTCCGAAGGGCTCCTCGAGCAGAAGGGAGGCGTCAGCGCGAGCCGAAGAACAGGCGAAAATCAGGCAGGCGCAGGCCAGCAAAACCTGGAGGGTGGATCGCAGCGAGTTGTGCGGTCGCGTCATTCGATATCGGGGGGAGCCAACGCATGGAATCAACAACGATATGGAGTATTAACCCGTAATTCCGCAAAGTGTTGCGTCTTGCTGTGACACGTTTGCGGCAGCCGTTTTGGCTCAGGTTTAGTTAGATGCGCTGCCCGTGCTGGTAGCCTGCTTTTAAGGATGACCGCAGAGAACCGATTCGCGCCTGACCAGACGCTGCTCATCGATGCCGATGACACGCTGTGGGAGAACAATATCTATTTCGAGCGCGCCATCGCCGCGTTCATCTCGTATCTGGACCACCTGGAATACTCGCGGGAGCACGTCCGCGAAACACTGAATGAGGTCGAGCGGGAGAACGTTCGCCTGCACGGCTATGGCCTGGTCAGTTTCCGGCGCGCACTTGTGACCTGCTTTGAGCGCCTCACCACCGGTCCCATCACACCGGAAAAACACGAGCGCATCATGAGCTTTGCGCAGTCCATCGCCGACCAGGAGATCGAGCTGCTGGAGGGGGTGGCGGAGACGCTGCCGATTCTGGCTACGCGGCACAAGCTGATCCTGATGACGAAAGGCAATGAGGCGGAGCAGGCAGACAAGCTGGTGCGGTCGGGACTGGGAAAGTACTTCGCAGCCGTCGAAGTTCCGCGCGAGAAGGATCCGGATGCTTATCGCGAGGTCTGCGCAAGGCACGAGCTGGCGCCACATAGCACGTGGATGATCGGCAACAGTCCCAGGTCGGACATCAACCCTGCGCTGGCGTGTGGGCTCCATGCTGTGTACATCCACCACCCCCATACCTGGGTGCTGGAGCACGAAGTGCGCGACGAGGCGCCGGCGGGGCAACATTTGCTGGAGGTGGAAAGGTTTGGGGATTTGGTGAAGTGGTTCTGATCAGGAAACGATCCGGAACGATCTAGAATCAGCTATGCCGATTGAGCCAGTGAGCGAAACCTCTTTAACCGTTGGCCGTACCCGCGGTAATGCTCGCAGCATTTTGTTGTCTCTATTTGTCCTTGTCGCTCTGATCTCAATATTTTGGGTGCCTCGCTTTATTCCGATGGCGCCGTCGGTCTCCGACTCCTACATTTTTGGGTATAACAATCGTGCCGGTATTTTACTGGTTGTTACTTTTCTTGCTATCGGCAGTTTTCTCTTCGGTCGTTCGTGCGACGCGGTCCCGGCCGAAGACGACCCTGCCGCAATCCCAAATCGGGTGGTTGCGGTCTGGATGCTCGTGTTCCTCTTGTGTGCGGCAGGAGTGTACTTATTGGTTCGTGGTGTCGGCGGAGTTGGCGATTCAGGCTATTTCATTTACAGGCTTAAGGATCTGGCTGCAGGAAAAGCGCCGTACACCGAGTTCGAATTCGCCTATGGCCCCCTGCTTCTCTACGTCCCCCTGACCCTCATGCGAGTTTTCGGGCTGGACGCAGAAACTGCGTACTACATCTTCCTGATAGTCTCCACGGCTGCGGGTGTATGGCTCCTTGCCAAAATCATTGAATTGCTCGACTGCCCTGCTGAAAGAAAGAAAGCCATCTTTGTCTTGTTCTCCTTGTTGTCGTTGCCGGGACTGTTGTGGGGAGTAAACCATTTCCTCCTCCGATTTATCCCGCCAATCTACTTCGCGCTTATCACCGACAGAATAATTCGCCGTCAGAATAATTCCCGGCTTGTGTGGGGTTGCGTGTCAGCTTTTGCGGCTGCAGCGATCACAATGCTGATTTCCCCCGAGCAAGGCACCGCCTTCGCGTTCGGCTGCACATCTTACCTGGGCCTGGTGGAATGGCGGAATGGATGGCTTAAGAGCAAGCCGGGATCCGCCATATTCCTGGCTCTCTGCGCAGCGGAAGCGGTGATCTTCTGGATTGCGGGACGCGAAAAGCTTTTCGCAACAATGAAGGAGTTCAGTTCAGGGGGAAACAGCTTTCCGATTATTCCTTCGGGCCACATTCTTTTTTTCTTTTTCTGTCTCGCGATTTCAGGAGGTTGGGCGATAAGTCGTATTCGCTCCGGCCTTTCTGCAGACGGCCGTCTCTCCGTCCTGTGTGTGTCGGCCGTCCTTCTGTTTGCTGCTTTGGGACGCTGTGATCCTTTCAATGTGGCTCTGGATGGTTGTGGCATTCTTCTTGTCGCGGCGGCTGTAGTGACAAAGCGGCTTTGGATGCTCTATCAAACTGCGTTTATTGTATTTCTGGTGGTTTTGCCGACGGTTTCGAGCTGCTGGCTCCTGCAAAGACAATTTGCTTTGTCAGCACTACGACATATCCTCACGACTGAGGGGATCGACCGCGAAACCTGGCTGGACCATATCATCGAGGCAGGATGGAGGCGCGCGGGTATAACGGATGTTAAAACCAAGCTGATCAGGTTAAAGAGAGGGCTACAGGCAACGGATGGTGGCGATTCGATCCAGAACTCAGCTGATATATCCAGCTCTGTATTGGCTCCGTTTGGTTACTCCCCGAACACGTTTAGCAACTATCACTCTAGTAAAGTGGATCTGGGGTATTTCTATGGTACGCTGAACGCTTATACACCGGGCGCGGTAGCGCGCAAAGTTGAAGAGCTCAAGTCCCATCCGAACATGATGCTGTTATTGCCGGATAAATATGACGACGGCTGCAAGGTTAATGCTGCCGCCAATTTCAAAACGATTGATATCCTGTTTGCTGTTCCTTTTCGAGAGAGGGCACGACACGAAGATAGCCTCTATGAACCTCTCTGCCGCTACATCGATGAGAACTACCGCGTCCTTCATGACCCGAATGCCGAAGGGCCTCCGTATGGAGTGTGGGTCCACCGCTAACCTGGTCGCGTCACAGCCCGAATGTCCCTCACACGGCCGCGGTCTGCAGCGCCAGTTCTTCCAGCAACCCTCGAACCTCTGCCAGCACCTCTTCCGGCTTCGTCGCCGCAAGCGGGAATTTCAGCACTCCCTGGGGAGTGAACTGCGCGCCGCGTTTTGCGTTGCGTGATACCAGCTTCATGAGCCGGCCAGGATCGACGGCTGCCGTCTCGGTGAAGCGGATGTGCAGCTGGTCGCGCTTGCGATCGACCTGCGCCACTCCGACCTTTTCGCACTCGATACGCAGCCGCGCCGCCTGGAGCAGATGTTCCACGCTGGTGGGCAGCGGCCCGTAGCGGTCTTCGAGTTCGGCGCGCACTTCGTCGAGCGCGCGATCGCTGTCGACGCCGGCGATGCGCTTGTACATGCGCAGGCGCTGGTTCTCCTCTGCGATGTAGCTCTCGTCGATACGCAGTGCGATGCCCAGCGAAATCTGTACGGAGGGCCGCTCCACCTTCTCCTCGCCCTTGAGCTTGCTCACGGCTTCTTCGAGCATCGACGTGTACATCTCGAAGCCGACTGCCTCGATGTGACCGCTCTGTTCGCCTCCGAGGAGATTGCCGGCACCGCGCAATTCCAGATCGAGTGCGGCAATCTTGAATCCCGCGCCGAGGTCGGAGAATTCCTTCAGCGCCGCCAGGCGCCGCCGCGCCACCTCGGTCAGCTCCTGCTCCGGCGGAATCAACAGATACGCATACGCGCGGCGGTTCGAGCGCCCCACGCGCCCGCGCAACTGATAGAGCTCGGATAGCCCATGCCGCTCCGCGCGGTTCACGATGATCGTGTTTGCCAGCGGGATGTCGAGCCCGTTCTCGATGATCGTGGTCGCGACCAGCACGTCGTGCTCGTGGTGCATGAAGGAGAGCATCACCTTTTCCAGTTCGTTCTCGCTCATTTGGCCGTGTCCCACGACGATGCGCGCCGCCGGCACGAGCTCCTGGATCTTCGATGCGATCTCGTAGATCGTCTCGACGCGGTTGTGGACGAAATAGGTTTGCCCGCCGCGCTCCAGCTCCACTTCGATCGCAGACCGGATCAGCTTCTCGTCGAACTTCGCAACGACGGTCTGGATGGCCATGCGATCCCGCGGCGGCGTCTCGATCACGCTCATATCGCGCAGGCCCACCAGGGACATATGCAGCGTGCGCGGGATGGGGGTGGCCGACATGGCCAGCACGTCGATCTCGCGCCGCATCTGTTTCAGCCGCTCCTTGTGGCGCACGCCGAAACGCTGCTCTTCGTCGACGACCAGCAGTCCGAGGTCGTGGAACCTGATGTCTTTCGAGAGCAGCCGATGCGTGCCGATGAGGATGTCGACGCGCCCGTTCTCCACCTGCTCGAGGATCAGCTTCTGTTCTTTCGGCGTGCGGAAGCGCGAGATCATCTCGATGGAGATGGGGAACTGGCGGAAACGACTTTTGAACGTTTCGAAATGCTGGAAGCTGAGCACCGTCGTCGGCGTCAGCACCGCCACCTGGCGCCCGTCCTGCACGGCCTTGAACGCCGCGCGCATCGCCACTTCGGTCTTTCCGTAGCCCACATCGCCGCACAGGAGCCGGTCCATGGGCAGCGACGACTCCATGTCGCGTTTGATGTCGGCGATGGCCGCAATCTGATCGTCGGTCTCGGTGAAGTCGAAGGCGTCCTCGAACTCGCGCTGGAATTCGTTGTCTGCGGGGAACGCGTGGCCCTGCGCGGCCTTGCGCTGCGCATAGAGTTTGAGCAGCTCGTCGGCCATGTCCTGCATGGCCTTGCGCACGCGCGCTTTGGTTTTTGCCCATTGCTGTGAGCCCAGCCGGTTCAGCACGGGGGCAGGGCCGGCCTCGGTCGAACGGTATTTCTGGATCAGGTCCAGCCGCGTGAGCGGGACATAGAGACGCGCGCCCTCGGCGAACTCCAGGATCATAAATTCCAGCGATATGCCGTCCTGTTCGATCTCGCGCAGGCCCTGGTAGCGCGCGATGCCGTGCTCCACGTGGACGACGTAGTCGCCCACAGCGAGGTCGCGAAAATCCGAGACAAACGCTGCAGTCTTCGATTTTTTCGCTACGGTCCTGGCGGTCACGTCGGCTTCGTCGAAGAAGTCCTGCGCGCCGAAGAGCACGAGGCGCGCATCGGGCAGGCTCACCCCTGTTGCGAGCGCAGTGCGCAGAATCACCGGCGTCCGCATGTCGCCGGCCAGGTAGCTCGACTCGTCGTAGACGTTCTCGCTGCCCGCGTGCTGGATGCGCGATCCCAGGCGGTAAGGCACTTCATACTCGCGCAGCAGATTCGCGAGCCGCTCCACTTCGCCCTGATTCGGGGCCACGAGCAATGTGCGCGTGTCCTGGTTCATGAGATTGCGAATCTGCTCGATCAGGGCCGGGATCGATCCGTGGAAGCGCAGCGTCGGGCGGGAGGTGAACTCGATCTCGCCGAGCGTCTCGTCTTCGTCCAGCACATCCACAGCACCAAGCTGATCGATGTCGAGCCCCGGATGGGAGGCCAGCTGTGCCAGCAGAACCTCCGGCCGCAGATAAATGTCCGCGGGAGTGATCAGAGAGCCGATGCTCGACCGCTCGTGCCGCTGCTCAACTTTGTTCCACCAGCGGTCGACCTGGTTCCTGATCATCGCCGGTTCTTCCAGCAGCAGCACCGAGCGCGGAAACAGATCCAGCAGGGTGCCGGTGGCGCCGCTCACGCCGGCAAAGAATTCCCACCCCGGAAAAACTGAAACCCCGCCTGCGGCGATGGCGTCTTCCAGCAACTCCGGGTCGCCGGACGAGGCTACGCGTTCCCCGCTCAAGCGCGTGTGCACCGCAGCCAGCAACCGCTCCGTCACAGGCGTCTCGGTCAGCGGCAGCAGCCGAGCTTCATCGAGCGGCGCCGCGGAGCGCTGGGTTTCCGGATCGAACTTCCTGATCGACTCGATCTCATCGCCGAAGAACTCGAAACGCACCGGGCGGTCCGCCTCCGGTGAATACACATCGAGGATGCCGCCACGCCGTGCGAACTGTCCTGGCATCTCCACCATGTCCACGCGCGAATAGCCGATGCTGGTGAGGTGCGTGAGCAGCGTCTCAACGTCGACCTCTTCGCCGCGCCGCAGGATCTGAGCCAGCCCGGCATAAAAAGGGGCGGGGAATAGCTTCATCGCCGCCGCTTCGACCGGCGCCACGACAATTTGCGCTTCGCCAGTAGCGATCTTCCAAAGCGTCTTGGCGCGCTGTTCCTGGATGTCGGGATGCGGGGAGAGATTTTCAAACGGCAGCACATCGTGCGCCGGCAAACGGAGCACGCGATCGGCTGGGATTGCCCCGGTCAGGTCGCATCCGGCCAGCAGGGCGAAGTGCATCGCGTCGGCAGCCTTGTTATCGGCCACCAGGACGATGGTGGGCACCTGAGCGGCGCGAGCGAAGAGAGGAAGGTAGAGGGCGCGGGCCGTCGAGGTGAGTCCGGACACACGTCGACGCCCACGGGCAAGCGACAGGTGCCTCCTTGCCTGTTCAAAGGAGGATGAATGCTCCAGGTCCGCCAGCAGCTCGCGGACAAAGGGGAGGATCATGCCGAGATCAGTTTAGCAGCGGCGACGGGGTCGAAAATGACCGCGGGTGAGCCGCGTGACGCTCGCGGACCGCCGCTGTACCCTGTGCGCTGCACCCTGTAACCTGAAATCATGTCCTACGCTGCGGCGCTCGACAGTCTTCACGCGCGGGTTGGTGAGCTGCAACCGACGCCGGGGCAGCCGCGCCGCAAATTTCGTCTCGAGGAGATGCGGGCCCTCATTGAAGCTCTCGGGCATCCGGAGCGGCGCTTTCGCTCTGTGCTGATTGCGGGCACCAACGGAAAAGGATCCACCGCAGCAACGCTGTCCGCGATTCTGCAGAGCGCGGGCTATCGCGTGGGTCTTTATACTTCGCCCCATCTCGAGCGCGTGAACGAGCGCATTCGCATTAACGGCAATCCGATCGGGGATGAGGACTTTGCCCGGCTCTACTTCCGCGTGGACGATTGTGCCAACCGCCTCGTGTCCGAAGGCCGATTGCCCGCGCATCCCAGCTACTTCGAATCGCTGACGGCGGTGGCCTTTGAGACGTTCGCCGAGGCGCAGGTCGATCTGGCCGTCCTCGAGGTCGGCATGGGCGGACGCCTCGACGCCACCAATGTCGTTGAACCATTGCTCTCCATCATCAGCGACATTTCGCTCGATCATATGGAGTGGCTGGGCGACACGATCACCCTCATCGCGCGCGAGAAATCCGGCATCCTGCGCCGCAACGGGGTGCTGGTTACGCTGCCGCAGCACCCGGAAGCGAATCAGGCGATTGGCGAAATCGCGATGGAACTGGATGTCCGCGGCGTGAATGCTGCGGAGTTTATACCGGTACCGGAATCAGATCGGGGAGTTCAGGGTGCGGGAGTGCGAAATCGGTACGGGCTCGAGGTGATGGGAGACAGAATCGTCATCGATTCACCCCTCGCCGGGGTTCACCAGCAGCGCAACATCGCTCTTGCGATCGCCGCAGCGGTGGAGTTACGTAACGACAACGGATACACAATCACTCCGGCGCACATCGAAGATGGTATCCGCAAAACGGATTGGCCTGGCCGTCTGGAGCAGTTCGATCTTCCCGGCAAACCGCCGGTGATTCTCGATGTCGCCCACAATCCCGCCGGAGCCTGGGCTCTGCGCGCCGCCCTCTCCGCTCAAATTCAGGAGCGAACCAGGGCTGCGGCCAGCGCGACATCGCTGCTCCCTCAACCTTGCGACATGCGCACGGTCCTGGTCTTCGGTTGCATGCAGGACAAGGCCTGGCTGGAGATGGCCCGGATTCTCTTTCCGCTTTTCGATCGAGTTGTGGTCACTCCGGTTCCATCACCGCGCTCTGCAACCACCGGCGATCTGTTGCGCGCGGGCGCCGACACCGGCGTTCGCACGACCGCCGCCCCTAACGGCCATGCTGCCCTCGAAGCGGCCTGTCGGGAAGCCGGTCCGAACGGCCTTGTGGTGGCAGCCGGATCGGTCTACCTCGTCGGGGAAATTCGGCCGCTCCTCCACTCCACAGCGGTGACTGTGCCATGAAGCCCACCGTTCCCATGGCGCCGCGACCGAACCCGCTTCCCCTGCGCGAACAGCTCGTCAGCCATCTCTATCGCTTGCCGGCTTTCTTCGTCGCCACGGCGTTCTTCGCCAGTCTCGCCGTTCTGGCATCGCTCTTCGAAAAGCGCGGCATCTGGCAGCATCGCATCGCGCAGGTCTGGGCTCGTGTCAGCGTTTTCATCAGTGGCGCACGGGTCAGCGTTTATGGGCGCGAGCACCTCAGCGGCAAGCCCGGCGTTTACATCTGCAATCACCTGTCGTATATGGATACGCCGGTGATCTTCAGTTCGCTGCCCTTTCAATTCCGCATCGTCGCGCGGCACGATCTGTGGAAGATTCCGTTCATCGGCTGGTGGCTGGGCCGCTCCGGACAGGTCCCGGTTGACGTCTCGAATCCACGGGCGTCGATCTCCAGCCTCATTGGCGCCGTGCGCACGCTCAAGGCGGGCATGCCGCTCTTCATTTTTCCGGAAGGGGGCCGCACACCCGATGGCAAACTGGCAAAATTCATGAACGGGCCCGCGTTTATGGCCATCCACGCGAAGTTGCCCATCGTTCCGATGGCCCTCATCGGCACCTACGAACT
>Ga0335072_10006248_pt1 | contig 17444 bp, 13 predicted proteins | sample Lox_Sample_21_FD_206725 | JGI IMG/M metagenome (GOLD analysis project Ga0335072, IMG submission 206725) | Soil microbial communities from Loxahatchee National Wildlife Refuge, Florida, United States - Lox_Sample_2.1 | ecosystem: Environmental > Terrestrial > Soil > Wetlands | place: USA...
ACGGTCGCGAAGCGCTGGAAGACGCGAACTGGGTCGTCGGAGCTGAGCACGGTGACGCCCGAGGCAAGGTGGATGCGCGAGGTCTGGGTGGCGATCCCGGCGAGTACCGTTTCCGGAGCCGAGATCGCGAACTCGGGGCGGTGGTGCTCTCCGACCGCGATGACGTCGAGGCCGGCCTCGTCGGCGAGGACCGCCTCGGCGACGACATGCCGGATCGCCTCGGCATACGAGACAACGCGGCCCTGGTCATCCCGGGGTAGGTCCCCGAAGGTATCGATGCCGAACTCGATGGTGTCCACTGTGGCTCCTGGGCCGCGGGCCGACTGGCCGCGCGAAGTGATTGATGGGTCAGGCGAAGGTGGTAGTCGGTAGTGCTTCGCCTAGCTTAACCGGACTCTACCCCGGTTATATTCTGTCCTGAGGCGCACTGGGTAGCGTCCGCTCCAGCAGATGACGGTCGAGTAGCGTCGCTTTATGCTCAGCGAACTGGCCGGTAGCCCACAGGGCGCTGACTTCGCCATGCAGTTCCGTGGCGGCGGCCCAGCGGGCAAGGCCCGAGTAGAGGTCACGCTGGACGAGCCAGGCCGCGTACTCGCCGTCCCGGTCGAAGCCGTATCCCGTCGCAACGTGACCGATCAGGTCGTGCACCGCCCGCAAGCGGCAGTAGGCGCTGCCCGGCTCACCACCCAGTAGGGGGTGAGCACGGTCCGGCCTGGTGATCTCCAGGGTTCGCGAGGCGAGAACCGAGGCGATGAGTTCCTCGGCGTTGGAATACGGCGTGATTTCCCGCGTGCCCACAACGGTTATCCGGTAGGGGCCCCGCGGGTCGGTGAGTGCGGCGAACTGCTGATCGGTCTGCGTCTCAAGCCGCTGATAGGCCAGGGCAACGAGAGCGCTGGGCCTGCCTCGCGCGGAGAGGAAGCCATCCGCGATGGCCTCAGTCTCGCGCGGATGGACCAGCTGCGGCGCTGGCTGGGAACGGGCCGGCCGACGCGGGAGGCCAAGGGTCGGATCAACCAGGCTGGCCATGAACATCAGCGGTCTCCTAGCTCTCGACGAGTCTGTCGCTGTATTCAATGATGGCCACGCAAGCGGCACGCCGAGAGCCCTCGGCGCGCCGAACGCGGCTTAGGTCGGGTCAGCTCCACGGATGACCAGCGCGTCGCCTAGGCTGGCCGGGTGGCCGACCCCCAACGCGGCGAACCGACTGTCACCGGCGGTCGCGCCGACCTGCACATGCATACCAACCTCGGCGACGGGTGGATGAGCCCAGCGCGCCTGATCGACGCGGCGCACCAGCGAGGACTGACGCTGATCGCTGTCACCGACCATGACCATGTCGAGGGAGCCCGGCGGGTCGAGGAACTGCTTGGCCAGCGGAGCCTGCCGATGCAGATGATCACGGGAGTCGAGGTAACCACGCGCCAGGGGCACCTGATCGGCCTCTTCGTCGAGCGTGCGCCGAGGCCGATGCGCCCGGTCGAGGAGAGCATCGACGCCATCAAGCAGCAGGGCGGGCTCGTGATCGTGCCGCATCCACTCGGCAGGCTCGTGCCGAGCCTCAGCCGACGCCGGATCGACTCACTGCTCGCCGCCGGATACGCCATCGACGGGATCGAGATTTATAACCCGAGTCCCGCCAACGCCGCGCAACGCGCTGCCGTGCGGGAAGCCAACGAGGAGTGGGGGCTGGCCGAGATCGGCGCCAGCGATGCCCATTTCTGGCAGCATGTCGGCGCTGGCTACACGCACTTTTCTGGGCAGACCGCGCCGGACCTCCGCCAGGCCATCGCCGATCGGAAGGTGCGAGCCGGGGGGCATGAGCAGCCACCGGTTCGGCTTAACCCCGCTTCATACGTTGGCCAGTGCGCCTGGAGCTGGTTCGTCGACCCGCCCAGGCGCATGGTCAGGCGGCGCCGGGAGGCCGCTCGCGAAACCGTCCGCTAAGCCCTAGGCGGTCTCGGCCAGGATCCCGGAGGAGACGTCCCCGGCCAGCCAGAAGCTGCGGAACATGAACCACTGCGTCGGGCATGACCGCACGACTTCTTCCTGGCAGGAAAGCATGTACTGCGTCAGGCGCTGGATCTCCTCTTTGCGCTCGGCCCGGCCGCTGACGCTGCGGGGGAACATCGGCGGGAAGGCACGAAGGTAGAAGCGATTGTCGGTCGCGTACCACAGATAGCCCGGCATGATGGCCGCGCCCGTGTTGATGGCCAAGGCGGCCGAGCCGGAGGGGACCTGGGTCCGTTGGCCGAAGAACGTCACCTCCACGCCATGTTCCACTGGCCGGTCGACCACGATGGCTAGGGCCCGTCCTTGGGTGAGTTCCTGCATCCCGCGCCGCACGGCCTGAGTGACGGGGATGCACTGCACGCCCCGGTCACGGCGGTACCCCTGCAATAGGCTATCCAGCCGGGGATCGTTGAAGGTATCGACGATGGCGGACAGCGGAATGTGGCGAGCCACGATCGCGCCGGCCAGGTCCCAGCTTCCGAAGTGCCCGGTAGTGATGATCGCTCCCCGGTTCGGAGCCAGCGCCATCCGCAGGCTCTCCTGCCAGGTCATGCCTTCTGTGAGGTCAGTCGTCCGGGCGTCGACTTCGGCCATGTCCAGGTAGGGAAGGCAGATCAGGGAGGCCACGGTCCGGCCGTAGTTGCTCCACGAGGCCAGTGCGGCCTGCTTGACCCGCAGGTCGCTGGCGGGCAGGTCCATGACCCGCGCGAAATTCTCCTGGGTAAATTGGCGCTTGGAACGCCAGCTCAGATAGCTTGCCGAGGTCGCCGTGGAGGCGAGGGCGTACCGGACTGGGAGCGGTGTCCGTCCGGCGGCTGGAATGCCAGCACGTGCAAGCCAATAGACCACTGACATCCGACTCTCCCTGGCATGCAGCTTGGCCGGCAATTGCCGGAGGTAGCCCCCGACCATAACCTTGTCACCGCAGACTACGGGTTTCCACCCTATAGAGGCCTCAAGATCGCCGTTTGTACGCACAGGCGTTCAAGAACCTTCACCGTTTCCTGGTCTCGCCCCGCGCCGCCGTGATCGAGGCGGCGCCCGGGGATCATGGGATGGACTCTGGCGTCAGGGTTTCCTCGCGACGCCCCCGTAGCAGTTCACCTCGGACGGCAGCGGACGGGGACTGATCCCGGTCGGCCGCCACTCGGATGCGAGCACCACTCCCGGCGGCACCAGTTCAAGCCCGGGGAACGCCAGGTCGGCAAAGACGTCGGAGTCCCGCTTCTGCATGATCATCCCCGCCTCGCGCATCGTCTGCTGCCCGGCGGACGTGGCCGCCGGGTCGTGCTCCGTCGTCAGGTGCGAGGCCACCAGGTAACTGCCCGAGGGCAGCGCGTCGAGGAGGGTCGCGATGATCTCCCTCGGCTTGAACTCATCGGGGATGAAGTGCAAGATCGCGACCAGCATCAGGGCGATCGGCTGGCCGAAGTCGAGCACCGCGCGGGTATCGGGGTGTGACAAGATCATGGCCGGGTCGCGCAGGTCGGCGTGGATGTAGGCGGTTCGGCCCTCGGGCGCCGACGTCAGCAGGGCGCGCGCGTGGGCCAGGACGAGCGGGTCGTTGTCCACGTACACCACGTGAGCCGACGGGGCGATGGCCTGCGCCACCTCATGGACGTTGCTGGTGGTGGGCAGCCCGGTGCCGATGTCGAGGAACTGCCTGATGCCCGCCTCGGCCGCCAGGTACCTGACGGCCCGGCCGAGGAACAACCGGTTCTCGCGCGCCGCGATGTTCGCGGCCGGAGAGCGCCGCAGGACCTCGGCCGCCGTCGCCCGGTCCGCCGCGAAGTGGTTCTTCCCGCCGATGAAGTAGTCGTACATGCGTGCGGGATGAGGCTCGGAGGTGTTGATCTCCTGTGGCAGTTCGGTCATTTCCGTTCCCATGCCCCCTGGACTCCGACGCTGCACGGCAGGCGGGTCCTTGCCCCGCCTGGAGGGACATTCTACGCATGCCGACGCGGAAGCTGCCGCAGGCCTAGGCGGCTGGTGCCGTGACGGCCGGCGAGGACGTCGCCGTCGGCGCGGCCGGGGACGGGAACGAGGCGGGGGAACTGGGGGCTGGCGGGGAAGCCGGGGACGGGGAAGGTGATGGAGATGAGGAAGGTGAGGGGGACGAGGAAGTGGGGGGCGGCGGGGAAGCCGGCGGCGAGGGCGGGGCGGAATGCGGCGGCGAGGGAGAGGAGGACGGCCGGCTAGGCGCCACGGTCCAGGTGAAGCTCACCGCGCCTACGCCACCAGACGGGTACGCGGCGGTGACGGTCACGTGATACACGCCCGATGCCGTCGACGAGATCGTGCCGGTGATTAGCCCCTGCCCGGTGATGGCCAGGGCAGGTGGCAGGCCCGACGCGGTGAAGCGCGGCGGCTGCCCGGTCGCGGCGTTGAGCGAACGGACCTGCAGCCGGATCGCGGTTCTCGGCGCGTCCCGCTGGTTGCCTGGATCCAAAAGCCGCACCGCGGAGCGGAGGAAGTAGCTGACATCGGCGTATCCGCTGATGCCGGGGACCTTCCCTCGGCTGGTGAACTGCCAGAATGTCCAGTTGGCCCAGCCGGCCGGCATCGCGGGACTGGGGTCCCTGTAGGCCGCCACCCACAGTGGGTCGGCGCCGAAGCCGGTGCTGCCGCCGGTGCAGGCCTGCCACCAGTCCGCCGTGGTGTAGATGATAGGCCGCTGCCCGGTGAGCCGCCGCACCTCGGTCGTGAAGGCGGAGAGCCACGAGACCATCCGTGCGCGCGACAGCCCGTAGCACTCCGGACCGTAGGGGTTGTACTCGATGTCGAGCGCCAGCGGCAGGGTCCTTCCGTCCGCGGTGTAGTCACCGTTCCTTACGGCATAGTCGGCCTGGCTGGCGCCGCCGCTGACGTTGGGGATGGCGAAATGGTATCCGGTCGCGTACAGTCCGGCCGCCTTGGCCTCGGCTAGGTCAGTGGCATAGTACGGGTTCGCGTAGTAGTCACCCTCGGTCGCCTTGATGAAGGCGAACTTGTACCCGGCCGCGGCGACCCGCGGCCAGTCGATGGCAGCACCATGCGGGTGCTGATAGTCGGCCACGTCGACACCCAGTGCTCCCGCGTCCGCCGGCGGCGGCGTGCTAGCCGGGGATCCGGATAGCAGGCGGGCGATCTGCGGTGAGTGCGCGGACCTGATGTTGGCCCGTCGTACGCCCGCGACGACAGGCGGGGGCTTCTCCCCGGCCTGCTGGACCGTCCGGCTTCCTGATCCGGGTGCCTTGCGCCTGGCAGCGGATGACGCCGGGGCCGGATCGGCGGGACGTGTCCGCGCCGGCGGGGCGGCAACAGCGCGGGGCGAGGCGCCGGCCGTGGCGGGGGCGGCTGGCGCCCGCCGTGTGATCGCGGTGAGCGCCGGGTGGTGGCTGGCGCCCGCCGTCACCACGATGGCGGCAACGCCGCCGCCCAGCACGAGCAGCACGGTCGTCGCGGCCAGGACACAAGCGAGGGGCCGGCGCAATCCTCTCCTCATGACAGCCATGGTGCCGAGACGTCCGGAACGCACGATGAATACCGTTCAAACGTGAGACCTTGACTGGTTCCTGTCTCGTCGACCGCTAGCTGTTGTCGAGGCGGCGGAAGGTAATCTCCTCAAGCAGCAGCTGGATGGCGGCGGCGACGGGCAGGGCGATCAGCGCGCCGATGATGCCCATGACGACGCCGCCGAGGACGATCGCCACCATGCCGCCCAGCGCGGGGACCCTGACCGTGCGGCCGATGATCCGCGGCACGAGAAGGTAGTCCTCGGCCAGCCGGTAGACGACGTAGAAGGCCAGGGTGGCGAGGGCCACCGGCAGCGAGACGGTGAGCGCCACCAGGGTGACGATGATGCCGCCGACCGTCGAGCCGATGACCGGGATGAGGTCGAGCAGGAACACCAGCAAGCCGAGCAGGGCGGGATAGGGGATGCCGAACGCCACCATCCACAGGAACGTCCCGAGGCCGGCGATGAATGAGGTGATCACGTTGCCGAGGACGTAGCCGCCTACCTTGGTGAAGATCTCGTCGCCGAGCAGGATCGCTCGCGTCCGCCGCGAGTGCGGCACCATCCGGTAGAAGAACAGCTTGGCCTGCGGCATGCCGGCCAGGAAGTAGATCGTCATCACGCCGACCAGGACGAGGGAGGACACCGTGCTGATCACGAGCTGGCCCGCGCCGATGACCCCGCCAACCAGCTCGCTGCCCTTGGTGGACAGCAGGCTGCTGATGCGCTGCTGCACGTGGTACTTGTCGTTGAGCCTGCCGAGGGAGGAGTTGTGGTTCTGCAGCTGCTGCGCGTAGTGCGGCAGGTCCTTGATGAGCGTCGTTGTCTGGGACGCCACCGGCGGGATGGCCGCGGCGATGAACCCGCCGACGAGCGCGAGGAGCGCCAGCAAGACGATGATCACCGCCATCCAGCGGCGCAGGCCGTGGCGGGTGAGCCAGACCACCACCGGGTCCAGGCCCGCCGCGATGAAGAAGGCCAGGCCGATCAGGATCAGCACCGAGCGGGCCTTCAGCAGCAGCTCGGCCAGGGCAACGACGGTAAGGACGCCGGCGGTGGCCTTCATGCCGATCAGGAACGGGGAGCGGGGGTTCAGCGGCCGGCCCGGCTTGCCGAAGGTCCCCTGCTGGCGGTCGGCCTCGGCGTCCGCCATCGCCTCGTGGACCGGGTTGTCCTGCGTTACCTCCTCAAGGAGCGGTGAGGTAGCAGGCGTCCCCCGCGCGGCGGTCTGTTCTTCCTGGCCGTCCGCGGTCCGCGTCGTCTCGGTGTCGTCGCCGGTAGTCCTGTCCATGATCTGGCTAGGCCGAGTCCTTCAGGTCGTTGCGGAAAAGTCGCATCATTCGTCCCTTGATGTCCGTCTTGTCGCGTGTATGCGCCACTACCCGTAACGGGCCTCCCCATGCGGGGATGCTGATTTCGCAGGCCAGCCCGCTGAAGGAATATTCCGGCCGCGGCGGGTAGCCGCCGGTCGGCGCTGGATGGCCAGGGCCTGGTGATGGAGGGAGCAGCATGGCGCGTGCGATCTGGTCGGGGGCGCTGTCGTTCGGCCTGGTAACGGTGCCCGTGCAGCTGTACTCGGCGACGGCGGAGCACCGGCCTGTGTTCCACCAGTTCGCGGCGGGCACCGCCGACCGCGTCCGCAACCAGCGGGTCAACGAGCGCACCGGGGACGAGGTGGACTACTCCGACATCGTCAAGGGCGCCGATACCGGCGGTGGGGGCCACGTGATGGTGGGTCAGGACGAGCTCGACTCGGTTGCTCCTGGCCAGTCCCGGTCGCTGGACATCCACACGTTCATCGACCTCGATGAGATCGACGCCATCTACTTCAACAAGACATATTTCCTCGGTCCGAGCGGGCCGGAAGCCACCCGGCCTTACGCGTTGCTGCGCGACGCGATGGGGGACTCAGGCAAGGCCGCCATCGCCAGCTTTGTCATGCGCGGCCGGGAGCACCTGGCCGCGGTGCGAGCGGACAGCGGCCTGCTGGTCCTTGAGACCCTGTTCTTCGCCGACGAGGTCAGGGACCCGCATGCGGAGATCGGTGACCTGCCCGGCGAGGTCCAGGTATCCGGGCAAGAGATGCGGATGGCCTGCCAGCTGGTCGACTCGATGACCGGGCCGTGGACGCCGTCGGATTACCGCGACACCTACACCGACCGCGTCAACGACCTCATCGAAGCGAAGAAGGACGAGAAGGAGCCCCAGCCGGCCGCTGGGCCGCCGGCCGCGACCAACGTGACCGACCTAACCGCGGCCCTGCGGGCGAGCGTCGATGCCGCGAAGAAGACCAAGGGCGCGGGCCCGTAGCGGCTGGCCGCGGGCGTGCCGCGCGACTTCGGCCGCCGCGCGGCGCAGGAAGAGGAGTGATGACCGATTTGCTTGACACTCTCGTGGAGGCCCACGGCGGCCTCAGGCGCTGGAACGAGCTGGAGACCGTGACCGCGCGCCTGGTGCAGGGCGGATCGCTCTGGGAGCTGAAGGGCCAGCTGGGGGTGCCCGACGATGTCTTCGTCACGGCGTGGCTGCACGAGGAGCGGGTGTCGCATCATCCGTTCGGAGCCAGCGGCAGGCGCAGCGTCTTTGTCCCGGAACGCGTCGCGATCGAGGCCGACGACGGGACGGTCATCGAGGCACTGGAGCAGCCGAGGGACTCGTTTGCCGGTCACGCCGAGCAGACGCCGTGGACGCCTCTGCAGCTGGCTTACTTCCTCGGGACCGCTATATGGACCTACCTGACGCAGCCGTTCACGTTCACCCTGCCCGGGTTCGAGACGGCCGAGCTCGGGCCATGGCAGGAGGAGGGGGAGCAGTGGGACCGGCTGCGCGTGACCTGGCCGAGCCACCTCGCCACCCACAGCCCCGAGCAGATCATCTACGTCGGGGACGATGGCCTGATCCGGCGCCAGGACTACAACGTGGACGTCATGGGCGGCAGCGCGGGTGCGCATTACATGGCGGCCTACACGCAGGTCACGGGCATCATGGTCCCGACCGAGCACCGGATCTATCCGCGGACGCCCGAAGGCCAGGCGCTCCCCGAGCCTCTGCTCGTCTCGATTGACCTGGCTCAGATCGCATTCTCGAGCCGACGATCAGAACGATAAGCGCCGCGGGCCGCGAGGCCGGGTGCGCTGTGACACTTTTCGGGCTCACGGCGCTGTAGGTAGTGCGGCGTGGCTTGGCTTCCCCCCCAGCCCGGCCACGCCGCCCTCATCTGGGGTCTGAGGTACGGGCCAGCGGCGCCGTCCCGGTCCGCGCGCCAGGGGTAACGCGGACTCGCAGCGTATCGGCCAGGCGCACCGCCAGGGCGACGATCAGCTGGGTCGGGTTGGCGTGCCCTGCGGTGGGGAAGACGGAGCTTCCCCCGACGAAGAGCCCGTTCACACCATGGACCTGGCACTGGGCATCGACAACTCCCTGAGCGGGATCGTCGGCCATCCGCGTTGTTCCCGTCGGGTGCGCGACATCCTGGAATGTCCGCGGGATCATGCCCCCGTCGCGGACCCAGTCGGCAAGCTCGGGAGGATCGATTCCCATGAGCGAGAACTGACGGACCATGAGCTCTGCCATTCGCCGCATGGTCCGCGCCTCCGCACTGGAGACACGCCAGTCGATGCGGGAAATCCGCGTGCCTAGGCGGTCGCGTCGACTCGACAGCGTGACACGGCTATCGGGGTCGGGGACCTGTTCGCACATCGCCTCCAGCGTGACTTCCGCCAGCTTCCGTGGCAGCGCCCGGTGCGAGATGAAGTGCTCCTTGAGGCCGTAGATCACCAGGCCGCTGTTCGCCAGCATTGAACGGAAGTCGGGCCGGGCGCCAGGCTCGCGGCGCAGGAAGCGAATGAGCATTTCCCATGGGTCGTCCGCCGCGATGTACTCGTGGACCCAGGCTGAGCAGTTCAAGAGTCCCTCGGACTGCTGGATGGCGGGGCTCAGCCGCAGTCCGGGATGAAATATGTTGCCACCTTCTGACGATGACTTGAACGTGCCGAACTGGCTGAGGACGGCATGCGCTCCGGGCAGCTGGAATCGGGCGACCGGCCCGCGGAGGTGGTCCATCAGGAAGCGGCCGACAAGGTCCCTGTCATTTCCCAGGCCCTGCGGCGCCACGTTGTCAGAGGAAAGGAGGAGCCGCGCGTTCTCTATGCCGCCGGCGCAGAGGGCGACCGTCGAGGCCGGGAGCGTCCGCCTGCGGCCGTCCGCTGCCGCGAACTCGACGGATTCGACAGCGGTGGCTGACTGCGTCGCGTTGATGCGAAGCGCGGTCGCGTTGGTGACGATCGTGATGTTCGGGCCCAGGGTGTCGGTGAAGTGGGCGAACCGGGTGTTGTCATACTGGTTCACGAGGTCACGGCTGTACTGCCAGAACATCGGCAGCAACGTATCCGGGTCCGGATCCGGGCCTGTCCTCCGTTGCGGCTGGCCGGTCAGCGCCCAGACGCGGTCATCGGTAATCCCGTTGCCGGCCCCGAGTCCGAGGTGCTGAGCGCTGCGGTCGATGAAGGACGCGAGATCGCCTAGCTTGAGCGGCCATCCGGAATAAGGCACCCAGTCGCGGCCTTGCATGTCCATGTCATCGAACGGGGCACAGCGACCCGACCAGGTATTTGAGCTGCCACCGACCAGCCGATTGCGGACAGCCCATTGATCCAGCACCCGAGGCCATCCAACGCTCTCAATCTCGTTGAGGGCGTCCGACGCCTCCTGGCGTTCGGTCCCGCCGCTCTCAAGGAGCGTCACCCGCAGCGGCGTGCCCGACAATTCCCGGGCTATCGTGATGCCTGCGGGCCCGCTTCCTATAATGCAGACATCACAGTGGAGAAATTCAGGAAGCGCGTCATCGCCAGCGAAGGCTGACGAGTCAATTATGGGCATGATAGGCCTATCTTCAAGATGCACGAAACATCCGATATGGTGCTTTTATTGTATTGCCGCGCTACGGGCTGGTTGCTTCAGGTTGAATAATGTGTCTATATGTGGCATGTTGTTGGTACTCGGGATGGGCGGGGCGCGACGGGCGGCGGCCCGGCCGCGGCAGGTCCAGGCGTAGATGCTAACGGCGGGCCGGCGCAGGCCCATAACGGGGCTGCGCAGTGGGTATTTTTCGCACTGGCGGTTCATCTGTTGGACTAACTGGGGCGATCATGGACACACCGGAGCTTTCCGTCCGCGAACTGGACGTGCTGTTCGACCAGTCGCCGGTCCCCATGGTCTTCGTCGACCGGGAGCTGCGGACCCGGCGCATCAACGCGGCGTTCCGCCGGCTGACTGGCCTCAGCGAGGAGGCGGTGATCGGGCGCCGGCCTACGGAGACCGAGGAAGCCGACCGCCTCATGGACACAGAGCTGGTCGAGCGCACCCTGGCGGACCAGGTGATAGGCCAAGGCGTTCCCGTGGTCGGCATGCGCATTGAGCGGATCGTACGGGGCGTCAGAAGGATCTTCTCCTGGACGGCGTACCGGGTGGCGGAGAAGGGCCGGGTGCTCGGGGTAGTGAACGCGATCACCGATATCACCGGCCCGGCCGAGGCCAGGGACCGGCTCGACCTGCTGGAGCGAGCCGGCAGCCAGATCGGGTGCACGCTGGATATTCACCGTACGGCCGACGAGCTCGCGGCCCTGGCCGTGCCGGAGCTGGCCGACCGGGTCACCGTCGACCTGCTTGACGCGGTCCTGCAGGAGGAAGATCCCGCGAGCGCGGATCCGGGCCTGCTGCGGTTGCGCCGGGTTGCGGTGCGCGACGCCGCCACTGAGGTCACCGTCGACTTCGCCATCGACGACCTGATCACGGTGGGGGCCACCCGGCAGCCGGCCGCGTCGTTCTGGCGGGTTGAGCCCTTGCTGGCGCGGAACCGGGCCGAGATGAGCCAGGCCGACGTGCCGTTCAGCCACCTGCGGCCGCTACTTGACCGGGGCGTGCACACGTTGGTCGCGGTCCCGCTGGCCGCCCGGGGTGTCACCCTGGGTGCGGCCGTCTTCAGCCGGGCCGAGGATCCGCGGCCGTATGAGCAGGCCGACGTGCGGCTGTTGTGCGACCTGGCGGCGCGGGCGGCGGTGCACATCGACAACGCCCGGCTCTACACCCGCGAGCGGCGCGCGGCGGTGACCCTGCAGCGCAGCCTGCTGCCCCGCGCCGTCCCCCAGGTGGCGGGCCTTGACATCGCCTGGCGCTACCAGCCCGCCAGCCAGGCCGCGGAGATTGGCGGCGACTGGTTCGACGTCATCCCGCTCGACGATGGCCAGGTGGACCTGGTCGTGGGCGACGTGACCGGCCACGGCATCAGGGCCGCCGCGATCATGGGCCAGCTGCGGACCACCACTGCGGCGCTGCTCCGCCTCGGCTGCCCGCCGGACCAGGTCATGCCCCAGCTCAGCGCCGTGGTCGCCACCCACGGCGAGGAGGCGGGCGCTACCTGCCTGCACGCGGTCTATGATCCGCGGTCGCGGCGGTGCCGCCTGATCAGCGCCGGGCACCTGCCGCCCGCGCTGCGCTGCCCTGACGGCACCACCGAGCTCATTGACCTGCCCGCCGGGCTGCTGCTCGGGGCGGGCGAGAGCCACTACCCGGCCGTCGACCGGGACATCCCCGTCGGCAGCGTGCTTGCCATGTACACCGACGGGCTCATCGAGCAGCCCGGCCATGACATCACCGTCGGGATGTCCCGGCTGGCCCGAGCGCTGGCCGAGGGTCCGGCCCAATCGCTTGATGACCTGTGCGACAGCATCCTCGCCACCCTGGCTCCCCGGCCCCGGGACGACATCGCCCTGCTGCTGGCCCGCACCACCACCTAGGCCAGCCGGTGTGGCATGGGCCGGGCCGACAGCGCTGTACCTTATGCGGCGGCGGCCGGGTCCTCCCTCTCCTCCCCGGCCGCGCCGCGCCCACGGGCAGGTGTGACATTTTCTGAAGCGCCGGCGCTGTAGGTTATGTGGCGCGGCCGGGTCCCTCTCCTTCCCGGCCCGCCACATTTTCGTTAGCCGTCAGCGCTGGCCGGCCCGGGAGGCGGGCCAGACCACCGGCTCCGAGGCAACCGGTGGACGGCCAGTATCCGACGCCCCTGACTACCGGCAAGGCCGCCATCACCGGGTTGCTGACCGCACCAAGGACTCGCCAGTGGCCGAGAGCGTCCTCTTTGGCGCCTTTGTTGTCCGCATTATCCTTGTCCCGGCGGTCGCACGGAGAGCCGTGCTGACATTGCTTATGTGACGCTGCGACATCGCCGCCGCGGCGTCATGAGCCGTGGCAACCTCATTAATCACTGACGATTCAAGAACTGAGGGAAGCTATGTCACCGACAGTGATCAGTGGTGCCAAGATCTTTGACGGGGAAGTGACGCTGACCGCGACCGCTGTGCTCGTCGAGGGCGGGCGAATCGCCCGCGTTGGGGATGAGGTCCCAGGCGGGGCCGAGATCGTCGACGGCAGCGGGGCGACGCTGCTGCCCGGCCTGATCGACGCGCACGTCCACACCAGCAAGGACGAGCTGGCCCTCGCGCTGCGGTTTGGCGTGACGACGGAACTGGAAATGCAAGGCAGGAATACGCGGTATAACCGTGCTCACATTACCGATGACGACACCGTCGCCGATGTGTGCTCCTCCGGTTTTGCCATCACCCCGCCCGGCGGCCACCCCAGCGAATTGTTCCCCGAGGATTTCCGCCCCGGCCCGCCTCCCGGCGCGAAGCCCGCCGGCCCGCCCCCGATCATGCCGTTCTCCACCACCCCCGAGCAGGCCGTGGCGTTCATACCGCAGCTGATCGAATCCGGGTCGGACTACATCAAGTTCATGATCGATGACGGGCGGATCGAGGGGCATCCTGGCACCCCCATGCTCGACCAGGCCACGTTGAACGCCGGGGTGGCCGAAGCGCACCGCCATGGCATGCTCGCCGTCGCTCACGCCCTGACGGTGGACGCTACGCGCATGGCCGCCGAGGCGGGCATTGATGGCCTCGTCCACATTTTCATGGACCAGCCGCACACCGACGAGATCATCACGCTGATCAAGGAGGCCGGGATGTTCGTGGTTCCTTGCATCGTCCTCAACGCCTCCATGATGGGCATCACGGGCAGCGACCTCGCTGATGACCCACGCGTCGCCCCGCGCCTGAACGCCGCCTGGGACATCACCTTGCGTTCCAGCTTCGGCCACTACCCGCAAGGCAGCATCAACGACGTCCTGGCCACTGTCAAAGCCCTGAGCGACGCGGGCGTGGACCTGCTGGCGGGCACCGACGCCTCTCAGGCCCTGCCCTTCCTGGGCGGGCTCGCCCACGGCGCGAGCATCCACCGCGAGCTGGAGTACCTGGTCCGTGCCGGGCTCACCCCGAGCCAGGCCCTGCGCGCGGCCACTGCGACCAGCGCACGCCGATTCGGCCTCGGCGACCGCGGGCGCATCACCGAGGGCAGCCGGGCTGACCTGCTGCTCGTCGACGGAGATCCCACCGTTGACGTGTCCGACACCCTGAACACCCGCGCGATCTGGCGGCGAGGTACCCGCCTGACCGCATAACTGTTCCTCCTCGCGGAGCAGCTCCCGGAATGCCAGCTTTGTGCGAATAGCTGTATCTTGCGACGCTAACGCGGTGTTCCTGGCCGCAAGAAGGGAGCCGCTGTGGTGAGCATGGACACGCAGCGCCCGCTTGGCTACGAGGCTAACGGGATCAACGTCATCAGCGAAGGCGAGCGCAAGGGCTCGCCGCGCAGCCTCTTCTGGCCGTGGTTCGCCGCCAACATCTCCGTGCTCGGCCTGGGCTACGGGGCCTACGTGCTGGAGGGAGGCATCTCGTTCTGGCAGGCATGCGTCGCTGGCCTCATCGGGATCATCGCGAGCTTCCTGCTCGTAGGTTTCATCGCGGTAGCGGGCAAGCGGGGGTCGGCGCCGACCCTGGTGCTGTCGCGGGCGGCGTTCGGCGTGCGCGGGAACCTGGTGCCCTCGCTGGTGTCCTGGCTGCTGAATGTGGGCTGGGAGATCATCTTGGTGGTGCTGGCCACGCTGGCGACCGCGACGGTATTCCGCCAGCTGGGCTGGTCGTCGGGTGACGCCACCAAGGTCATCGCCTTCCTCATCATCACCGCGCTGATCGTGGGGTCGGCGGCGCTCGGCTTCGACACGATCATGCGACTGCAGGCGGTCATCACGGTGATCACCGGCGTGCTGACGGTGATCTACTTCATCCTGGTAGCGGGCAAGGTGCACTGGACGGTGGTCTCCGGCTTGCATGGCGGGTCGTCCCAGGCGTTCCTCGGGGCGATCGTGCTGGTGGCGACCGGCTTCGGGCTCGGCTGGGTGAACACGGGGGCGGACTACTCGCGGTACCTGCCGCGCCGTTCCTCGGGAGCCGGGGTGGTGTTCTGGACAACGTTCGGCTCATCGGTCGCGCCGGTGTTCCTCCTGGTGTTCGGGCTGCTGCTGGCCGGCTCTTCGACCAAGCTGCTTGGCGCTATCAACACCGACCCGATCGGGGCGCTGTCGACGATCTTGCCCACGTGGTACCTCGTGCCGTTCGTGATCGTCGCGGTGCTCGGCCTCGTCGGCGGCGCGGTGCTCGACATCTACTCCTCCGGGCTGACGCTGCTCGCCGCCGGGGTGCGCATCCCCCGCTGGTCGGCCGCCCTGATCGACGGCGCGCTGATGATCGTCGGGTCGGTGTACATGGTGTTCTTCGCCAAGAACTTCTTCGGTCCGTTCGAGGGCTTCCTCATCACGCTGGGCGTGCCGATCTCGGCCTGGTGCGGCGTGATGCTGGCGGACATCCTGCTGCGGCGCTCGGCGTACGCCGACTCCGAGCTGTTCTCCTCGTCCGGGCGCTATGGGGCGGTCCGCTGGGCGCCGGTCGCCCTCATGGTCGCCGGCACCGTGGTGGGGTTCGGGCTGGTGACCAACTCCTCCGCGTCCTGGCTGTCGTGGCAGGGCTACCTGCTCGGCCCGCTCGGGCTGGGCGGCAAGGCCGGGGCCTGGGAGTACGCCAACCTGGGCGTCATCGTGGCCCTGGTCATCGCGTTCCTTGGCTGGGTCGCGCTCGGCCGGGCCACCGTCCACCGCCAGGAGGCGCCGGGCGCTTCCCCGGCATCGTCGGGAGAGGCCCAGACGGCGCGAGCCTGATAGCGGGCTGACCGGCCGCAGGCAGGTACGGGGGCGAACGTCAGGCCCGGACCGGGACCGCCTCGTAGCCGCGCAGGACCAGGAGCGGCCGTCGTGCGGGCGGTGCGGCCAGCGCGAGCTTGGGGAAGCGGCGAGTGAGCTCCTCCAGCGCGATGCGTCCTTCGAGGCGGGCCAGCGGGGCGCCGAGGCAGTGGTGAATCCCGAAGGAGAACGACAGGTGGCGCGAGGCGTTGGGCCGGTCGATGCGCAGGCGGTCGGGATCATCGAAAACCTCGGGATCCCGGTTGGCGCCCCCGATGGCCACCATGACCGTCATGCCCTGGCGGATCGCCAGGCCGTCCACGTCCAGGTCCTCGGTCGCGGTCCTTGAGGTCATCTGGACAGGGCTGTCGAAGCGGAGCACCTCCTCGATGGCGGCCGGGACCAGCGCCGGCTCATCGTGCAGCCGGCGCCACTGCTCCTGCTGGCCGAGCAGGGCGACAGTGCCGTTGCCGATCAGGTTCACGGTCGTCTCGAATCCGGCGACGAGGAGCAGCAGCGCCGTGCTGACAAGCTCGCCTGAGGTCAGCCGCTCGCCTTCCTCCTCGGCCGCGATGAGGGCGGACAGCAGGCTGTCATCGGGGTCGGCGCGGAGCCGGGCCACCAGGTCCCGCAGATAGGCGGACAGGGCCAGCTGGGCCGAGCGCGGATCGCTGATCGCCGTCCGCCGGGTCTGCGGCTCCAGGGTGGCGGCGACCTCGTGGCCCCAGCCGCGGAAGCGGGCCTGGTCCGCCGCGGGAACGCCAAGCAGGCGGCAGATGACCGCGATGGGAAGCGGGAAGGCGAGCGTGTCGATCAGGTCGAAGCTGGCCGCGTCAACCTCGTCGAGCAGCCGCTGGCAGCGGTCACGGATCCAGGGCTCCAGGTCGGCGATCGCCTTGGGGGTGAACGCTGAGGACACGAGTCGGCGAATGCGCGTGTGGTCGGGCGGGTCCAGGGTGAGCAGGTCGGGTGGGGGAAGCTCGGCGCGCGGATCGCCGTCAGGAAAGACGGGCGGCTGGTACCCGCGCTGGTGCACCGGGGAGGAACTGAAGCGCCGGTCTCGCAAGATGACCTCCGCCGCCCCGTGCCTGGCCGTAACGTAGGGTCCCAGTGCACTGCGGACAAAGCCGCGCTGCCTGATGCGCGCGTACAGCGGGTAGGGATCGGCCTTCGACTCCGGCTTCAGCCACTGGGCGACCGGGTCGCCCCGCCACTGGTGGTAGCCGATCACCACGGGCTCGATGACACGGCCCATCATGCGCTCTCCGAGCCTCACGTGTCCTCCTGTCGTGGCGCTTCAATGATCATAGATTCCGCCCGGTTTCAGCGGAATGCGTGCGGCCGGGCTGGCACCGTGGGGTGCTGGCCCGGCCGTGGCTGGTGGGGGTTTAGTGGAAGAAGGTGGGGGTGGCCTGGGTGATGTCGTAGTTGCTGCCCCAGTACCACTGGGTGGCGGCGGCGCCGGGGACGATGTGGGGGGTGCCGGTGGGGTCGGCGATCCAGTACTTGACGTGGGCCTGCTCCCAGGTGGGCAGGGTGTTGATCTGGTCTTGGACGGCGGTCCAGTCGCTCTTGAAGGTGTAGACGATGGCGTCGGTGCGGGGGCTGGTGGTGAGCTTGGCGTTGACCCAGTGGGCGGCGCCGGCGGGGGTGGCGTCGCCGGGCTCGACGTCGAGGGCGCTGGCGTGGGGGTTGGTGCCGTTGGTGTCGATCCACAGGACGTTGCCGCGGTCTTGGACGGAGGAGGCGGGGGCCTGGAAGGGGCCGTCGGAGTAGGTGGCGACGTGCTGGCCGGCGGGGATCTGG
>Ga0335072_10006251_pt1 | contig 17443 bp, 19 predicted proteins | sample Lox_Sample_21_FD_206725 | JGI IMG/M metagenome (GOLD analysis project Ga0335072, IMG submission 206725) | Soil microbial communities from Loxahatchee National Wildlife Refuge, Florida, United States - Lox_Sample_2.1 | ecosystem: Environmental > Terrestrial > Soil > Wetlands | place: USA...
TTCGGCTGGCACAAACAATGGACGCCCGGCTGACTCCTATCCGGCTCCGCCTCGCTCAATCTTCGACGCGGCTGAACGCGGCGAACCTCCAAGCGGGAGTCGCTGCGCGCCGGTTTCACGTTGCGACGCTGGCCGACCGCCTGCAAGCCGCCGCTCGGCTAATGCTCGAACATTCTCGATCGGATCTCCAAAGCGCGACCGGCCGTCTCGACGCGGTCTCGCCTTTACGGGTGCTGGAGCGCGGTTATGCTGTAGTATTCAATCAGCGAACCGGCCGGGCCTTGGCCAATGCCGCCGATGCCGAGGTCGGCGACGATCTCGATATCCGCTTGAGCCGTGGCCGCCTGCGCGCGCGCAGCACCGCACGGGAGATTTGAGAAAGGTGGCAAATAACAAAGAACCATCGCGTCGCACAGCCACCGGAGCCTCATCCAGCCCGCCTCCCGAGGTCCCTCGGTTCGAGGACGAGTTGGCGAAGCTCGAAGCTATCGTCACCCAGATCGACTCGGGCGAGCTTTCACTCGAAGAAGCGATTACGGCGTTCGAACGCGGGGTTGGCTTGGTTCGTTCTCTGAACCAAAAGCTAGACGAGGCTGAGGGCCGGGTCGAATTGCTCATGCGCGGCGCGGGCGGCGCTCTGCGTAGTTCACCCCTCGATGGTACTGCTGGAGTCAACGCGGACAGCGACATCAGCAACGGTGCGGACTCGCCTGGCGACGGCCGCAAAGAGGACGACGATATTCCGTTTTGATCGGCCCTGACACAAATTTGGGCCGATCCACATCGGCGGCAGTCCGCCCGAATCGCGATGCGTTCGCGGCTTGACGTTGAAATGACCCGGCGCGGCCTCGCCGACAGCCGCGAGATCGCCCAACGCCTAATTATGGCCGGTCGCGTCCGCGTGAACTCGCGCCCCGCCGACAAGCCAGATCTCAGAGTCGCCGAGGAAGACCATATCGATGTTGTCGGTGGCGGACCGGAATACGCTAGCCGCGGCGGCCTTAAACTCGCCGCTGCGCTAAGTCATTTCGCGATCGACGTAACCGGCAAGCACGCCCTCGACGTCGGCGCATCGACTGGTGGCTTCACCGATGTCTTATTGCGGGCCGCAGCGGCGCACGTGGTCGCGCTCGACGTTGGCTATGGTCAGCTAGCGGATTCTCTACGGCGGGACCCGCGCGTGACCGTCGTCGACCGGACGAATATCCGCTACATCGAGCCCGCTGCCTTGCCGTATCGCCCCGACTTGGTCACGATCGACGTTAGTTTTATTTCGCTCAAATTAGTGTTGCCAGCTGTGACTAATCTAACTGCGCTGCCCGCTACCATTATCGCTCTCGTCAAACCGCAATTCGAGGTCGGCAAAGGGATGGTCGGTAAGGGCGGAATCGTACGTGATGCTAATATCCGTACTGCCGCTCTCGATGACGTTCTCACGTTTGCTTCCGCCTTGAAGCTCACTCCAGTTGGCCATCTGGAGTCGCCTATCAAGGGTGCCTCCGGCAATCAGGAATATCTGGCCATGCTGCGCTGGGAAGGAGCATGAGAGCGGGCCACAGCTGCCATCGGTTTGCCGCGGCTCGGAACGCTGCAACAAGTCGTCCAAGGCCTGAGATTGACCCTGCTTTGCGGCTAAACGATTCGAGACCGTGCAAACGTACAGAACACGCTTCTTCTTCGTTTGCATCCGAGCGCATTTGGACTACGCTGATGATACGAGTATTGCGGTGATTCATCTCGACTGCCCCAATCGTCTGATGATTCGGCTTTGGCTAGCCTGCGCGATAGCCTTGACGCTTGGCATAATGCTGCTCGCAATTGAGCGTATGGCATTGGCAGCGCCGACCGAGGAAGACTTGCCGCCGGTAGTGTCGGGGCACGCAAGTTCGCCAGATTTCTCGGCTCGGGATTCAGCTACTACGGGTCAATCGGATGAAGAGGCACCGGGGCGCGCGTCTGTGCCGGATTCGGAAGGATCGAGTACTTCCTACGGCCATCGAACTGATAGCGACACCGAGCGGCCCGCACTCGCGCCTCATAATTACTTCCCCTATACCATTCGGCCAGGCGACACACCCCAATCGATTGCCAATATCTTCGGTATCGAGACCTCCGAACTGAACCGCATCAACCATATCACCGACGATACCGGCCTGATCGTCGGGCATACACTGCGGATCCCTAATCCTTACGTGGCGCGAATGCGTGACCTCCAAGGTCAAATCGATCGCCTGACGGCCGATAGCGCCCAGACTGATCAGGAAGCGAATACCGCCAGAACCCAGCTGACCGCTGCTCAAGCGCAGGTTCATGACCTGGCCGCCTCCAACCGCGACTTAGCACGTCAGGTAGTAATGCTGCCTTGGTGGCGCGTCGCAACCTATATGGCCGCCGCTGCCGCCGTAGTGATGTTCGGTGTGATGCTTTTGGCGCTGATTGAATGGCTCAACCTGCGCGGGCGCTTCCGCGCCGTCGCCGAGATGAACGAAGCGCTGCGCCGTCTCGATTACCGCTATCGGACGACCGTCGCGAAGGCGGAATTGCGTTTGCAAGAACTCTATGGGCGGCGCCGACGTGGGCTTGAAGACGGCCAGGATCGCCCGCGCATCACCGAAGATGTCGAACTTGAACGGCTCCATCAGCAGCTCAAGGAAATTCTCGAAACCCATTTGGCCCGGCTGGGGCCGCCTGGAGAACGCGCAAGACGGGCGCGGTGGCGCGAGCTAATTGGCGGTATCGGCGCTCCCGCTGAGGCCGAAGCCCGCTCTGCCCGCCGTTGACTACCTACTTTACTTTTCTGCGATTCTAACTGCAGCATACTCCTGAAAGCGGAGGAACCTATGAAAAAACTCTTCGCGGCAAGCGTTATAGCTCTTTCTGTTTGTATCGGTACTTCGGTGATGGCGGCACAAAAGTCCGTCACAGGAACGCTGGAAGACAGCTTCTGTTACGTCACGATGGGCGCCCATGGCCCAAGCCATAAGGCTTGCGCGACCGCATGCGCCAAAAAGGGCATTCCGGTGGCGCTGGTCGAAAAAGGCACCGACAAAATGTACATCCTCTTGCCGCCCAAGAACGACACCGCTCTTCCTGCGGATGTTATTAGCAAGATGGAGGATGAAGTAACCGTCACCGGTGACGAGTACGAAAAGGGTGGCATCACGTACCTGACAGCTGTGTCGGTCAAGTAGCGGGTTGCTCCAAAGGCTATTCGCGAACGCTAGGTATCTGCTCGGCTTCCACGGCGCGGGCAGCCTTCAGAATCTCCACCCGCTGGTGATTCATTTTCCGATCGCATTCCTGAGCGGGGCCGCGTTTTTATATCTGCTGGCGTGGATTGTAGGGCGTCAAGCCTGGGCTTGGACGGGTTTCTGGATGCTCATGCTCGGCACACTTGGCGCCGCAATCGCGGTTTGGACCGGGCTACGTGCCGGCGATGGCGTTATGATTGCGCCTTCGGTACGCATTCACATCCTTGTTTATCATCGGGCCTTGATGCTGATCGTTTTTGCTCTCAGTCTCGCGCTATCCTCATGGGCATTGAGTGCCCGTCCGATCCCGCGGCGAGGCCGAAGTGGTTTCATGCTGTTGCTTTGCCTGATGACGGCATTGCTCGTGATTGGCGCCGATTTCGGTGGATGGATGGTATACGGCTACAACGCCGGTGGCAGCCTGCCGCAGCCTATCGAGTTTTCGCCATAACGCGCATTATGGTTAGACGGGGAGGGGGCAGAGGAGTCAGGCATCGCTACGTGTTTAGTTGCATAACCCAATCGACTGGCGGCTACACAATCATCCGATGGCTGACACGAACCGTCACTGCGGCAATCGTGTTTTCTTGTGTGATTAACGCCTGTTCACTGTTCAAGCACAGTTCGTCTGCACCGGCAGCCTCGACCGCCGGCACCAGCAACGCCCCGAGTCAACCGCCCCCCGGCCCGGAAGCTAAGATCAATATCAGCTACTCGAAGACCAGTGACTATTTGAGCTCGCTGGTCGTAACCAAGTACGCAGCCGCAAACACCCTCGCCACTGAATCCAAGGGCAGCCGCGGTGTCGCCACTACGGTGCTCTTCGAAGGTGGGGTCGTGGTATGGCAGGTGGATATCAACCCAAGCACTTTTTCCGGCCTTCCAGGTATCGGTTCGAGGCGGCCCTACATCGTCAAGCACGTCAAATACAGCGAGATCCCGCAGGGGTTTCAGCAGACCGAGCCAGACAACGGACCGCCTGAGCCCCTCGAACCGGACAGCTACTACGTCTTTTCGGTGATTCGGGCGTCCGGTTCAACCAATTATGAGGCGGTGAAAGTGCAGGCTGACGGCTCGCTGATCGCCTACGACGCCGACCCTCGCGCCGGCGATAGCTTCCAGCTTTGCTGTAATGTCACACCCGACTTCACGGTTACTGCCGCCGGGTCCGAAAGTGCCGCGCCTCCCGACAGCGATTCCTCTGCGGTCCCTGACAGCGGAATGCCCGACAGCGGCAGTTCGGATGGCGGTAATCCTGACAGCGGCGCGAGCACCGGTCCCTAACAATCGCTCGCGCCCTCCCGAGTACCTCTTGCATGCGCAAAATAGCCGTCGTCGCTGCCGAAATCGCTCCCTATGCTAAAGCCGGGGGGCTCGCCGATGTTATCGCGGCTTTACCCCTTGCCATGGCCAACCGCGGTGCCGAACCTTGCGTGATTCTTCCCGGCTATCAAGCCCTGCTCCAGCGCCCCGGTGTCCACGTGATTGCCGGGGATCTCACCGCGCCCCTAGGCCCCGATCATGAACCGTTTCGGCTCTTGCGAACTGACGAAGCGGGCATCCCTTTATACCTTATCGACCATCCCGGCTTTTTTTCCCGAATCGGTATCTATGGCGAGGCCGGCCATGATTATCCCGACAACCTGCGCCGTTACATTTTCTTCGGCCGCGCTGCCGCAGTCGTCGCTGGCCTGGTCCGTCCCGACGTTGTCCACGCGCACGATTGGCACGCCGCGACGCTGCCGGTGGTGATGCGCGCCGATCACGCGCTGCGCACCCGTTTCGCTCAAACCCTTGCAGTCTTTACGATTCATAACCTGGCCTTCCAAGGTATTTTTCCTGCCAGCGATTATCCGCTGCTCGGCCTCGACTGGTCGTGGTACACCATCGACTACTTGGAATTTCATAGCCAGGTTAACCTGATGAAGGGCGCGATCATGTTTGCCGATGGGGCCTCAACGGTGAGCCCCTCGTACGCTGTTGAAATCGCCACCGATCCGTCACTCGGCTTCGGCCTCGAAGGTGTCCTGCGTGCCAAAGGTGATCGTTTCGTCGGGATTCTCAACGGTGCCGATTACAACGAATGGAATCCGCAGCGTGACGATTTGATTCAACGGCATTTCTCACCGACCCGGCGGATCGGCAAGGAGCGATGCCGCGACGCCTTGCGCCGGCGTCTTAAGCTCCCTGCCCGCAACGACGCGCCCATTATCGCAATGGTGACCCGCATGACCCCGCAGAAGGGCATCGACCTGGTCGTCGAGGCGCTCGATCGCCTCATGAGCCTCGGCGTACAGTTCGTGATGCTTTCCGGCGGTGATCCTGGACAGGAACACCTCCTCAGCGAAGCCGAAACCCGTTACCCCGCTTCGTTCCGCCTGCTTGTAGACTTCGATAATGCGTTGGCGCATCAGATTCAGGCCGGCAGTGATATTTTTCTCATGCCTTCGCGCTTCGAACCCTGTGGACTCACGCAAATGTATGCGCTGAAGTACGGGACCGTGCCGGTGGTCCGCGCGACCGGAGGGTTACGTGACACCGTCAAAGAATTCGACCCAGCCACCGGACTTGGTGATGGCTTCGTCTTCGAAGAATACGATGCCGATGCGATGGTAGCAGCGGTCGAGCGAGCAGTGACAACTTTTCGAGACGGTACTTACTGGCGGCGCTTGATGGGCAATTGTTTTCACGCCAACTTTTCATGGGACCGCGCAGCTCGTGAGTATCTCGAATGGTTTGAACAGTTGCGCTCGACTGCACGGTAGTAAATAGGTTTGGAATCCGCGGCTATGCCTCAGCGCAGCGAAATTCATTACGTCTACGCGGACGGCTCCTGCCTTGGCAATCCGGGGCCGGGCGGATGGGCCGCGGTGATCGTCAAGCCCAGCGGCGTCTCGCGGACGATTTACGGTGGCGACCCCGCCACCACCAACAATCGCATGGAATTGACTGGCGCAATCGAAGGGCTGCGCATGATTCCCACCGGCACCCGTGTCGTTCTACGCAGCGACAGCCAATACGTCGTCAAGACCATGAATCTTAAGTGGAAGCGCAAGCAGAACGTCGATTTGTGGGAGAAGCTCGACGCCGAAATCAGTCAGCGCCAGGTCAAATTCGAATGGGTGGAGGGACACGCCGGTGATCCCTTAAATGAAGAGGCCGATCGCCATGCGCGCGCCGCTGCAACTACCGCAGCCAAGACTGGCCGCGTGCATTACCACGGTCTCTCGATCGTCGAGGAGCCGCGCAAGGGCGACACCCCGGCTTCCTCCTCAGTGGCCAGCAAGCCTGCGGCCATCCACCAAACCAAGCCGCTAACTTTGGCCGTTCCTCCCGCTGACCCAGCAATAATCGCTGACGAGTTGGCCCCGCTGCTTCGTGCCAGCGAAACGATCCTTGACTGCGTGGAATGTGGCCGCCAGTTTGTCAGCAGCCGCCGCAACGGCACTCCCGGCTATTGCTCGCTGATCGGATGCCAGCTCAAGGCCCGCCGCGCTGCTCATCCTCAAACTAGCCTCTTCAAAAGCTGATTCACGCCGTGCGCCCGTTCTGCCTCCACGCTGATTCCCCCTTAAAGCGTGCGCTTGAGATTCAGCCCAGCCAATAGCAGCATGATTGCGGTAAAGACGACCAGAAAGCCGATATCGCCCGCCACCGCATTGAGATCTGCTCCCTTGAACAGAATTGACTTGAGCGCGCTGACCGCGTGCGTTTCAGGATTGTAAGCCGCAAAAATTCGGAGCCAGCGCGGAAAACTCTCGACCGGATAGACGGCGCCGCTCGGGAAAAAGAGGATCACATTCAGAAATCCGGCCGACGCTCCAACGACGCGTGGATTATCCGCACGAGCCAGCAGCGCGAATGTCATCGCTAGGATACCTGTCGCTCCCAGCACGATTATTCCCATCAGAGCCAATAGCGATCGAAAGCCGCCGATGATTGTTCCCCCGGTAAGCAATAATCCAGTGACCAGCACGATCAGCGCCGCGCAACTGGTCACCAGTACGCTGCTGCCCAGGATGCCGCCCGCCAGGTTCCAACGTGACAAAGGCGTCACCAGATAGCATTCGGTCACGCCCATGAAGCGATCCATCACCCAGTTGAACACGCCTGATGTGAGCGACCCCATAAATAGCGCCATCACGATAACGCCGGGAATCAATGAACGGTCATAATCAACCGTAACGAACAGGTTGCTCGGCCGCAGCGTGATTTCATTCAGCTTTGGCTCGCGCGCCGTGACATAGCCGTCGCGCAACGTGTTTGCAGCCTGCTGAATCACGTTTTCGAGCGTCGCCGCGCTGATCGTATCGACGTTGTCGGTGAAAAGTCCCAACTCGCCTATGCGTCCCTCTTCGATATCCTTGGAGAATCCAGCCGGGATAATCAGTGCGCTCTTGAAGCGGCCGTCGCGCACCTGCTGAATCGCCGCACCGGGATTATCTTCGTAGGTCAGGATGATCGTCCGCGGACCAGCCGCCAGCGCCTGCATCTTCTCCATCATGCGAATCCCGTAAGGGCCGTCATCCTGGGCCACCACAACGACCGGCAATCGCTTGAGCACGCCTTGAAACGAATTGCCGAAAATCACCAGGTAGATGATCGGCAGCAGCACCGTGATCACCATTGTCAGCGGATTGCGCGACAGCTTGATTAAGTCGCGCCGCATGATCGCCCAAGACTTTTGCATGGCCTTGAACTTAATTCCGGCCGGGCCGCGGCATCCCGAGGCTCAGATTGAAGAAGCCGGGTTTCTTCGACGGTTCGTCGCGCAGCCGCCGTCCGGTGAAACGAATGAAGACATCTTCGAGCGACATTCGCTCTAGTTTAATCGACGACAATTCGGCGCCCGCCGCGTCAATTGCCGTGATCAGGCGCGGCATCATATGCGCTCCATCGTCGGTTGATACCGTGAGCTTGCCCTCCACCTCGATGACCTCGTGCACATAGGGTTGCGCCCGAATCAGTGCGACGATAGCGGGCAGGTCATCTGACTTGAGCTCCAGCTCAATACGATCCGAGCCTTTCACCATCGACTTGAGTTCCTGCGGCGTCCCTATCGCGATGAACTTGCCGCCATCAACGATTGCTATCCGATCACACAGCATCTCTGCCTCGTCCATGTAATGGGTCGTCAATGAGATTGTCAGCCCAGTCTCCTCGCGCAGACGCTCCAACAACTCCCAGACGGCGCGGCGACTCTGCGGATCGAGCCCGATCGTCGGCTCATCGAGAAACAGCACTTCAGGCGAGTGGATCAAGCCTCGTGCAATTTCGAGCCGCCGCCGCATCCCGCCTGAATAGGTAGCGACCAGATCATTGGCGCGTTCCGCGAGTCCGACCATCCTGAGCAGACGCTCCGCCCGCTCGTGCCGCGCGCGCCGCCCGAGACCGTAGAATTCACCATAGACATCGACGTTCTCCCACCCCGTCAGGTCGAGGTCGGAAGTTAACGCCTGTGGAATCACGCCAATCCGCTCGCGGACTCGCGCGGGCGCGCGATTTACTTCCTCGCCCGCCACCCACGCCCTTCCCGAGGTTGGCGTAATCAGCGTCGTCAGCATCCGGCTAAGCGTGGTCTTGCCCGCACCATTCGGTCCGAGCAGCCCGAATAGTTCGCCCCTCGCGACCTCGAAGCTGACTTGGTCAACCGCCGTGAAGGCGCCGAACCGCTTAGTAAGTTCTTGCGCTTGTATCGCTGCCGTCCGGGTTTCCATCGCGCGTAAACGTCACCTCGGCGGTCATTCCAGGTTTCACTTCGCCACTCGTCTGCAGAACTCTGACCTTGAGGTAGAAAGTCCGAATATCCTGCCGCCCGCGCCGCACGTCGGTTTCAGTTGCAAACTGCCCCTCTTGACCGATCGCCATCACGCGCCCCGTATAGGTCAACGGTGGCCTGGTCGGAAGCATCACCTGCGCAGGTGTACCGATCCGAATCCATCCCAGATCAGTCTCCTCCAAATCGATCCGTGCCCAAATCGTCGACAGATCATCGACCGTCAGCACCGAAGTTCCGGGCGTGACCCATTCCCCAATTTCTAGATTCTTGCTGACTACAACGCCTGAAATCGGTGCGCGTACGACCGTATCGGCTAACTGATCGCTATAGAGCTGCACTTGGCCCTGCGCCGCGATTACCGCCCCGCGGCTTTCACCGAACTTAGCCACGGCATCGTCACGCTGGGCCGCCGAAACGACTTTGCGGTCGAACAAGGTCTGCATGCGTGCCGCTTCCAACTGGTCGTTGTGCAACGCGGCTTGGGCATTGGCCAGATTTCCACGCGCATTCGCCAGTTGATTGCGAATATCGATATCCTCGATTTTGAACACCACTTGCCCGCGCTCGACCGTGTCGCCCTCAAGCAGGTTCAGCTCAACGATTCGACCCGCAATCCGGCTGGTGATATTGACCTCAGGTGCCTCGATGATGCCGACTGTTTCTATGACGTTCGGATTCCGCGGAGGCCACAAGTATTTGCCGCCCAGATAGTAAAGGCCGCCGGCTATTGCGAGGACTATGGCCAAGCGCAGCAGGCGGCGCACTAATGCTGGCATCGTTTAACCGTCATTCATCTATTCGAACGTCCCCACTTCTCCTGACTGATATACGCGATTAGGCTCCGGCAGATTCATGCGATATTCCGGAACGCACTTTGACGAATCACCAGACATTGGGCAGGATACGGTCGGTTTCACGCATATAATGCGCATAGTCGTCACCATAGACCGCCAGCAACTCTGCCTCTTCGTAGCGGATTCGCCGCCGCAGCACGATTACGCCAATAATCACCATCAGCGCTTCGGCAAAGGGCGCACCATATTCGAATGGCCACGCCATCAGCACCAGCATTTCGCCGAGATAGATCGGATGCCGGATATAGCGATACAGGCCGCCGCGCACCAGCTTTGAGTCGCCGCCAACGTGCGGGGCAGGTGAGAAAAAGCCGAGCTGAATCCGCGCCCCAAGCGCCAGCCACAGGCCCGCCAACTCGATCAATAGTCCAAGGCCGGCCGACCATTGCGGAGCCTCGGCACCATAGATGTAGGTCCGCTCGAACGGCGCCGATGCAAACAGCAGCAGGATAGGCAACTGGTAGGCAATGCGCCGCGCGAAGCCCTCGCGATCAGTCCATAACGTCGCGTCTTCGCGCACGAGCAAATCGGCGAACCGGAATGCCCCGTAGGCGGCCAAATAGGCCATCACGTAAGGATGGGCGACGAAGTAACTGCTGATGCCCAATCCCAACGCGACAGCACCCATCACCGCGGCCAGAAAAATCGTCAATTCGCCGAGCCGCAGGGTAAAGTTCCTCGGGCTTGGGATTTTGGGCTTGGCTACTGCGATGGTAGATGGAGCCTCAGGCGAGATATTCGGATTCGCTTCAAGTGTGCCCCGCGGGATCGCTGGGTTGGCAGATGGCGGATTCGCAGATTCTGGGGCTGCCCCCGGCGCATAGGCCTCCTCTTTCACTTGGTCCGCAGGTCTGTTGGCCGCTTCCTCACTCGTCATGCACAAATCTCACAGCATACTTTTCGCTAATCAAAAGCCTTAGCGACGCCACCCGACGTCATTGATTAGGCTGCCATTTCAGCGAAACGCTTCAAGCTTTCTTCGGCGCCCACTGCGATAACCAGATCATCGGATTGAAACTGCGTTTGCGGCTCCGGCGCAACCGTTATTTCCTCCAGACCGCGTTTCAGCGCGACGATCCGCATCCGCGGATAGTCGTGCTCGACCTGTGCAATCGTACATGCAACCAGCGGACTGTGTTCCTGCACTCGAACCTCCTCGATACTCACTCCCTTGCCGCCGGGAAAAATGATTGAGAGAAAGTCGAGCGCCGCAGGCCGCGCGATTGCCGCCGCGATCCGCACCGCGCTGTATTGATATGACGAAATCGCTCGGTCGGCCCCTGCCAGATGAAGGTGCCGCACCCCCACTTCGCTCTCCGCCCGAGCATGAATCCTAATCGTCCGGTTCAATTCCCGCGCCGACAGGCTGATGAATACGTTGTCCGGGTCAGACGATGTCGCGATGACGATATCGCTGGCGACCCGAATCCCGGCGTGGTCGAGCACGTCTTCGTCCAACGCCGATCCGAGGACATAAAACAGGCCCGTCCGTTCCAGCTCAGCTTCTTTCTCTGGATCGATCTCGACCAGCACGATTTGCGGCTGTTCCCGCTGTTGTCGCAATGCATCGACCACCACACGGCCGAACCGTCCGTAACCGCAGACGATAATGTGTCCTCTGAGCTGCCTGATTCTTCGGTCCATCGCGGTCTTGCCTACCATCGCGCGCAATTGCCCACCGACCACCGCCTCGGTCACCGCAGCGAATCCATAGTAGGCTGTGCCGACGCCGGTAAAGATTAGGCCCATCGTGAACCACCGCCCTGCCGTATCAAGCGGCTTAACTTCCGCATAACCGACCGTCGTGATCGTCACCACGGTCATGTAAAGTCCGTCGAGCCACGACATCCGCTCGATCTCGTGATAGCCAACAGTTCCTGCCAGACAAAGCCCGATCACCAAGCCCATCGCCATCAAAAGCCGCTGTCCCGGGCTCATCGGCTACTGCCTTTAAACAGTGCGGTGGAATCGTCTGAGCTCGTTACCGGAGGACGGAGGCGTTAGGCTTCACGCGCTTCCAGCCAGCGCTCGGCGTCGATAGCTGCCATGCACCCTGTACCTGCCGCTGTGACTGCCTGCCGATAGGTTCGATCGGCTACGTCTCCGGCGGCAAATACCCCGTCGATATTCGTGTAAGTCGTACCCGGCTTCACCTTCAGGTAGTCAAGCTCGTCCATGTCGAGTTGGCCGCGAAAGATTTGCGTATTCGGTTGATGACCGATCGCTACGAACACCGCATCAGTTTTGAATTCGCTGGTTTTGCCCGTGACGAGATTCTTGAGGGTTACGCCGCTGACCCCCGTCTTCGGTTCGCCATGAATCTCTTCGATAACCGAATCCCAAATGAAGGAGATTTTGGGATGTTTGTGCGCCCGATCCTGCATGATCTTTGACGCCCGAAGCTGATTCCGCCGATGAACTACCGTGACTTTGCTGCAAAACCGCGTCAGGAAATTCGCCTCTTCCATCGCCGTATCGCCGCCACCAACCACGATCGCTTCTTTGTCCTTGAAGAAAGCGCCGTCACAAGTCGCGCAGGCGCTGACGCCATAGCCCATCAGCCGCTTTTCCGACTCGATCCCGAGCAGCTTCGCCGTGGCGCCGGTCGCAATAATCAACGCCTCCGCCTTAATCGTCTCGCCTTCAACCGTCAATTCAAACGGATGCACCTTTAGATTCACCGCACTCGCCTCACCGTAGGTAACTCGCAGGCCGAAGCGTTCTGCCTGGCGTCTGAACACCTCCATCATCTCCGGCCCCTGGATACCGTGTTCGAAACCCGGATAGTTCTCGACCTCTGTAGTAATCGTCAATTGCCCGCCGGGCGCAGTCCCTTCAACCATTAACGGCGAAAGGTTCGCCCGTCCGGCATAGAGCGCCGCCGTTAATCCCGCCGGTCCCGAACCCAGAATAACCAATTCATTCGCTTTTTCGCCCATATCAAACCGCCATCTGCCAATTGGCCCGCCTCGTCGGCCGCCATATATCGTCGTTCATTGTACACTCGCGCATTCACGGCATAAGCTCTAGCGCATTCCCGATGGCATCCAAACCCCGCACCCGCGCCAAAGCTACTCCAACGCCTCGATTGACCCATCTCGACGCGCTAGGACAGGTGCAGATGGTCGACGTGGGGGCCAAGCCAGTTACGCGTCGAGAGGCGGTTGCCCGTTGCACCATTCACATGCAGCCTGAGACCCTCGCCGCTATCACCGGAGGCACGCTCAAGAAAGGCGACACCCTCGCGACCGCTCGTCTCGCGGGTATCATGGCGGCCAAGCGCACATTCGATCTTATCCCACTGTGCCATCAAATCCCGCTCGAAACCGTCAAAGTAGATTTCCGATCTGAACTCGACGGCGGCCGTCTTCATATCGAGAGCCGCGCTGTCACCCAGGCTCGCACCGGCGTTGAGATGGAAGCGATGGTCGCCGCCAGCGTCGCCGCTTTGACCATCTACGATATGGCCAAAGCAATCGATCGCGGGATGGTAATCGAGGATGTGCGCCTCGTCATGAAAAGTGGCGGCCGCTCCGGCACCTATCGCCGCCACAGTGAGCCGGCCTAGCCTATGTGGTCAACGCATATCTTCGGCACCAGACCTAAGCGCAACCAACGCATGATCGCCTGAATTTCGACGTCCGTCTGCAACCGTCCAAGCACAACTTGTGTTATCTCGACCCCTCCGTTTTCATTTCTTGAGATTCACCTCGATTGAATCATTATTGAATCATTGAAGAGGGTCTTAGCTTCATGGAAAAGATGCACTTCACCCGGATGGACCAGGGCAGCGACGAGGATTTCCAAATCCTCAAGCGAGTCCATGAGCAAACTCTGGCGGATCTTCCTAGCCGTCTGATCGCGATGGTCAGTGATCTCTCAGCCGACGCCGCCTATAACCTGAATCGCCGCGACCATAGCCTGCAGGCCGCCACGCGCGCATTGCGTGATAACGCCCCCGAAGACCTGATAGTCGTTGCTCTATTCCACGATCTCGGCGAGTCACTCGGCCCGATGAATCACGGCGAGATTGCGGCCTCAATCCTGCGCCCGTTCATTTCAGATGATTATTACAACCTTCTGAAGTATCACCCTTTGTTTCAGACGTACTTTTATGCACGCCACCTCGGGCTCGATCCCAATGCCCGCGATCAGTTCAACAATGAACCGTGGTATCAACTTACTGTCGATTTCTGCGCCAAGTACGACGAGGTTTCCTTCGATCCCTCCTACCCCAATGAGCCGATGAGCACGTTCGCGCCGATGGTTTATCGGGTGCTCAGCAAGCCATGGCTGCCGCCGAACAACGCTGTCTAATAGTATTGACGGTACATCGGATTCGCCGGCTAGCTCGATGATCGCCTCGTCCCCGTGGCGGCATCATAAATTGCAGCCGAATCTGCTATGCTCCCGCGCGACGCCGATGCCGCCAGCTGAAACAAACTTTCTCAAGCCGACTCCGCTTGAAACCATTTTCAATCGTGCGCTTGGCTTGCTCGTCGTGATCGGTCTCGGGCCCAAGGATTACTATCTGCTCGAAGTGCGCGGGCGGAAAAGCGGACGCCTCTATTCAACTCCTGTCAGTATTGTTGAGCATGGTGAGCACTGGTACGTCGTTGCGCCTCGCGGCACTACGCAATGGGTCCGCAATGCCCGTAGCGTGGGCCGCATAACTCTCCGTGTTGGTTCGAAGCGCGATCAATTCGATTTGCGCGAAGTACCAGCACCAGATCGTGCGCTGATCCTCAAAAGCTATCTCGCCCGCTATACCAAGTTTGTTCAGCGCTACTTTCAAGTTCAAAACGGCGCGCCGGAAGCCGAATTCGCTGCCGTCGCTGATGGTTACCCGGTCTTCGAGCTAATTCCAGCAAAGGCCTGACCGCGCGTCTCAGTGACGGCCAGTCAGTTCTGATTGTGACTAAGGTACTTCCGCAATGACTATCGCCGGGCGCATATTTTTACGTGCCGAACGTGATCGTCCCGTACGCGGCGGCAATCCTTGGATTTTCTCCCAAGCGATCGGACGCGCAGATCCTCAATCACTAATAGCCGGCGACTGGGTCGAGGTTTACGACATCGGGGGCGACCTGCTTGGCCTCGGCTATGTCAATCCACAGACTACGATCGCCGTCCGGATGCTCACGTTCGGCCCCTCGCTCGCGCCTGACGAAATCATCGCGCATCGTATGCGCCGCGCTTTCGACTTGCGCGCGCGCATCATTCCCGCCGGTACCGATTGCTATCGGCTCCTCAATGGCGACGGTGACGGCCTTTCCGGCGTCGTAATCGATCGCTACGGCGAAGTCGCGGTAATGCAACTTCTCACCGCCGGCGCCGATCGGATGCGCGACACAATCGTCCTCCAACTTCAGGAACTCATCGGTCCGCGTTCGATCATCGAGCGCAGCCAGGGCGCCGTTCGCCGTCAGGAAGGCCTCAGCGATCGCGTCGCCAATCTCGCCGGCGAACCGGTCAGCGAAATCGTTGTGAATGAGAACGGGATCCGCCTCCTCGTTGACTTCGATCACGGACAGAAAACGGGCGCTTTTGTCGACCAACGCGACAATCGCCTTTATGTGCGCCATTTTGCGGAAGGCCTTCGTGTCCTCGATGCCTGCTGCTATAGCGGCGGCTTTACTCTCAACGCGCTCGCCGGCGGCGCCGCGCAAGTTACCGCAATCGATACGTCCGCTCGCGCCCTTGGATGGGCCCTGCGCAACCTCGAACTCAACGGTTATGCGGCTGGTCGCGTGAATCTGCTGGAAGGCGACGCGGCACCATTCCTCGCGACGACCAGTGAACGCTTCGACCTGATCATCCTCGACCCGCCGCCCTTTGCCCGTAGCCTCAAGGATGCTCAACGGGCCGCCCATCTCTATACCGACTTGAACGCCTACGCGATGCGGGCGCTCGCCCCAGGCGGCGCTCTGATGACCTTCAGTTGCTCGGCGCATTTTCACGGCGAGGATTTCGTCCGTGCCGTCCGCATCGCGCAGAGCAAAGTTGGACGCAATCTGCGCACTCTTGACCGCCTCGGTCCCGCACCCGACCATCCGGTCCTGCTCGGCCATCCCGAGGGCGAGTATCTAAGTGGTCTGATGCTTGCCGATCTTGGCTGACAATGACTTGGCCTGGTGGCGTAATTCAACGCTGTTGGCGAACTTGGCCTAATCGCGCAGTGTTACTGAGGGATGGATTAACTCAATGAAGCTCCAACGCCTCGATCATTTCGGGCTCAACGTAACCGATCTCACACGTGCTGAACGCTTTTACACACAGACCCTCGGCCTAACTGTTGCCGCGCGGTTCGGCGATCAGGTTCTGATGCAATGCGGCGACCAGAATCTCGCGCTATTCCAAGTCTCACGCCCTCCCCTATCCCCGTCTGAGCGCGCCGCCCGCATCGCTCATCCGCTCGGCCAGAGCCATCATGCTTTTCGAGTCAGCCATGAAGATTTTCTTCGCGCTCGGGATCAATTCGGCGAAGCTGGGATGGAATCGGCTCAGCCGATTGATTGGGGCGATCACGATTGTATCTATTTCCTCGATCCCGATGGCAACCTGCTCGAAATCGTTAGTTACCGCTGAACGGCATCTGCGATTATCGATTCGGTTCGATCCGGCTGGCCAACTCTGTTTGGCAAGCGCACGGCGATAGGCTAATCCTCTGGCCACCACACGCGGTTCCTGGCGCGGTCTCGATTTTAAGGAGTCTTTTGTGAAATTCGGTCTCTTCTACCAGCTACCCTGTGCACCCGATCAGTCCGAGCCGGTCCGTTACGAAGAAACGATCGGCCAGATCATTCATGGCGATCAACTTGGCTTCGATACCGCGTGGCTCGCAGAACTACACTTCTTTCGCCAATTCTCGATCATGCCCGGCCCGCTCTTCGTTGCGACAGCTGCCGCGCAACGCACACAACGGATCCGCTTCGGTACTGGCGTTACACTATTACCGTTCCACCATCCGCTCCGCGTCGCCGCCGAAGCCGCCACGGTTGACATCCTGACCGGCGGTCGCCTCGACTTCGGCGTCGGCCGCGGCACGATCGCAGTTCACTTCCAGGGGTTTAACGTGAGTCGCGACGATAGCCGCGAACGTTTCGAGGAATCTCTGGGCGTCATCCTCAACGCTTGGACTCGCGAACGCTTTGCCCACGAGGGCAAGTACTATCAGTTCCCCGAAATCACAGTGTCCCCTCGACCGCTCCAGAAGCCCCATCCGCCGGTCCGAATTGCCGCCAATAGCCCCGACACCGCTGAATTCGCCGGACGCAACGGCTATGACATCCTGGCCGCCTCGATCATCAACCCGATGCCCGGGTTCTTCGCCCACCTGGAGAAGTATCGCGCTGCTGCCGCCGCTTCGCCGCACAAGGATCGCCCGACGGACGTGGCCGGCTTGTTTTTCGCTTGCGTTGCCGATTCAACGTCCGCCGTGCGCGACTTGTTCTCCCCATCTATGTTCCATTATTTCCGGACGATCAGTGAACAAGCCATGCTCGGCGACCGCTCACAACATGAGGGGTCTTACGCTTATTTGAAGCAGGTACGTGATC
>Ga0335072_10006252_pt1 | contig 17440 bp, 16 predicted proteins | sample Lox_Sample_21_FD_206725 | JGI IMG/M metagenome (GOLD analysis project Ga0335072, IMG submission 206725) | Soil microbial communities from Loxahatchee National Wildlife Refuge, Florida, United States - Lox_Sample_2.1 | ecosystem: Environmental > Terrestrial > Soil > Wetlands | place: USA...
CCTTGGCGACGACATCTTTTTCGGGCCGGATTCACAACATCCGCCGGCGTCAATGCACTGGCAACACGTTTGGCTATTTGTCTGGCGTGCGGCCCTTGTTGCCACAGGTTTGGCGATGATGCAGCGAGCCGTCTACGGCTGGAAAGTGTGGAACTGGAAAAGGGAACAGAACCGCGCGGATTTGGAATCACCTCAAAATTTGTGAATTGTTAAGGTTATCAATTCAGCGGGCATATCCGCTGAATCCAACGGAGAACACGCGGCTTTCCCCGCGGGAGGAGAACGGACGAATGGCATACAGCGACAAGGTAGTGGATCACTACAACAATCCTCGCAATGTGGGCACGCTGGACAAGAGCTCGCAGGAGGTGGGCACCGGCCTGGTGGGTGCGCCGGAGTGCGGCGACGTGATGCGGCTGCAGATCCGCGTGAACCCGGAGACGCAGGTGATCGAGGAAGCGAAGTTCAAGACCTTTGGCTGCGGCTCGGCTATTGCGAGCTCTTCGCTGGCCACCGAGTGGATCAAGGGCCGGACCGTGGAAGACGCGCTGGCCATCAAGAACACCGACATCGTGAAGGAGCTTTCGCTGCCTCCGGTGAAGATCCACTGCTCGGTGCTGGCGGAAGACGCGATCCGCGCGGCGATCGGCGACTGGAAGAAGAAGAACGGCGTCGCTGAGACCGTTCCTGCAGCTGCTGCGGCAGAGTAACTGAAAGTAGTCGCGAAAGGGCACGGCTTCGGCCGTGCCACTTGTGCGTAAGTGGATTGCATATGCCGAATATCGTGACAATTGGAGCGCAGCCTGCGCAGGATGCGGGCACCGGAAAGCCGCAGGTTGCGGAATCGCAGTCAGCGAACAAGGGTCTGCAAGTGACTGAGCGCGCGGTCAAGCGCATCCGCGCGACGATGGCCCAGGAGGGCATCTCGCCTGAGCAGGGTGGGCTGCGCCTCGGTGTGACGGGCGGCGGCTGTTCCGGGCTTTCGTATTCCATCAAGTTCGATACCCAGCCACGCGAGCGCGACCGCATCTTCGAGTTTGACGGGGTGCGCGTCTTCGTCGATCCCAAGTCGTTTATCTATCTGCACGGCATGACACTCGATTATGAAGAGACGCTGATGCGGCAGGGCTTCAACTTCATCAACCCGAACTCGACGCGCTCCTGCGGCTGCGGTTCGTCGTTCTCTTCGTAATCCACTCATGTTGAAAGTCATCGATTCTGCAGTACCGGTTGCCTGTTGGTCCTGTTCCGTCGCGCAGAATGCGTCCGCGCTTTTCTGCTCCCAATGCAGCAAGATTCAGCCTCCACCGACGGGTGAGTATTTTTCCGTTTTTGGATTGCAACCGCGACTCCATCTCGATCTCGCTGCGCTGGAAGGCGAGTTTCATCGCCTCAGCCGCAAGCTGCACCCGGACCGCTTCGCCCGCGCAGCGGAAAACGAGAGGGAGTGGAGCCTGGCGAACACGGCGCTGCTCAACGACGCCTATCGCACGCTCAAGGACCCAATCCGCCGAACAGAATATCTGCTCAAATTGCAGGGCGCGGAGATCGGCGAGGAGCACGCTGGAAAAGATCGTCGAGATCCCTCGCGCGTGCCCCCCGACCTGCTCGAAGAGGTCTTCGATCTGAACATGCAGCTGGAAGAGATGCGCATGGGAAAGAAGATGGGCGAGACGGATCCCGAGGTTGAGCAAACCCTCCTAGAAGCGAAGGAAAAATTCGACGGCCTGCTTGAAGAGGTTGATCGCGATCTGCGCGTGCAGTGGCAGGTGTGGGATGAGGGCGATGAGTCCGCGCGTCAGTCTGCCCAAAATACGATGGTCGCACTGCTGGATCGCAGGCGCTATCTCAATAACCTGGTCCGCGATGTAACCGAGACCCTTGGAGATTAAGCAGGCATAATGGCGGAGAATACGAGATCGGTTGTTGTTGGAATCGACCTGGGAACGACCAACTCCCTGGTGGCTTATATGGAGAACGGCGCGCCGGTGGTGATTCCCGGCGCGGACGGCTCGAATCTGGTGCCATCGGTGGTCGCGCTCGATCCGATGCCGGCCGATGGCAGCCGGCCCACCGTCACCGTGGGCAACAGCGCGCGCAAGGCGCTGATTGAAACGCCGGAGCGCGTCATCTACTCCGTGAAGCGGCTTATGGGCCGCGGCCTCGAAGAAGTGCAGAAGGAGCTGAAGCTCTTTCCGTTCCGGCTGGCCGACGATGTGGAAGCCGGCGAAGTGCCGCGCGTACAGCTGGGCGAGATGCGCTTCACGCCGCCGGAGATTTCGGCCTACGTTCTGCGGCAGCTCAAGAAGAACGCCGAGCGATTCTTCGGCGCGCCGGTCACGCAGGCCGTCATCACGGTGCCTGCGTACTTCAATGACGCGCAGCGCCAGGCTACGAAAGACGCGGGCCGTATGGCCGGTCTTGACGTGCTGCGCCTGGTGAATGAGCCCACCGCAGCCGCATTGGCCTACGGCCTCGATCGCGCCAAGGAAGGCGTGATCGCCGTGTACGATCTGGGCGGCGGAACGTTTGATATTTCGATTCTCAAGCTGCGCGACGGCATCTTCGAGGTGCAGTCGACCAACGGCGATACGCACCTGGGCGGCGACGATATCGACAATCTTCTGCTTGCCATTGCGCTCGACGAGATTCACTCCGAGCACGGCGTCGATCTTCGATTGCATCCCGGTGCTGTGCAGGCACTGCGCAAAGCGGCGATCGACGCCAAGATCCGGCTCTCGTCGGAGTCTTCGGCCAGCTTCGATATTGAGCTGCCGAATGGCGACCGTTATCAGCGCGAAATTCCGCGCGAAGTCTTCGAGATGCTGATCGAGCCGGTGCTGAATCGCACTGCCGGCCCCTGCAAGCAGGCTCTTGCCGATGCCGGCATCACGGCCGAACAGATCGATGAAGTCGTTCTTGTGGGCGGCTCGACGCGCATACCGGCTGTGCGCGCATTAGTGGACGAACTCTTCCAGCTAAGCGCGCGCGGCAAGAAGCCGCATATCGAGTTGAATCCCGATGAGGTCGTTGCTCTCGGCGCGGCGGTGCAGGCCGATATTCTGGCCGGCGCGTCGACAGCCACCGAAGAGATGCTGCTGCTCGACGTGACGCCGCTCTCGCTGGGAATCGAGGCTTTGGGCGGCGTAGTCGCGAAGATCATCACGCGCAACTCGACCATCCCCGCTTCGGCTACCGAGCACTTCACGACCGGCGTCGACGGCCAGACCAATGTGGCCATTCACGTGGTGCAGGGCGAGCGCGAACTGGCGACCGACTGCCGTTCGCTGGCGCGCTTCGATCTCAAAGGCATTCCGCCGATGCCCGCGGGGCTGCCGCGCATTGAGGTGAAGTTCCTGATCGACGCTGACGGCATTCTTCAGGTCTCCGCGCGCGAGCAGCGCAGCGGCCAGGCAGCCGAGATCGAAGTGAAGCCGACCTATGGCCTGACGGACGAGCAGGTCGAGAGCATGATTCTCGACTCCTTCGATCACGCTGAAGAGGACTTCGCGAAACGTTTGCTCATAGAAGCGCGTAACGAGGCGGAGACGATTCTGTCCAAGGTCGACCAGGCGCGCAGCAATCCGGCATGGGCGCAGTTGACGGGCGAAGAGCAGGCAGCCATAGGAGCAGCGCGCGATCGGCTGGCGTCGGCAAAGCTTGGCGAGGATCTGCATGCGATCCGCGAGGCGACCGCCGGGCTCGATCAGGCCACACGCCGGCTGGCCGAACTGATGATGGACGCCGCCGTAACCGAGGCAATTCGCGGCAAAACGATGGAAGCGGCCGGCGAGGAACTGAGCGACAACATCACCGCGCCGCATCCAATGGCGGTGGCGGAATTCAAGTGAGAGCGAGTTAGCGGCGCTTCGCGCCAGTTAGCCACGCTTCGCGCGTTAGCAAGTTAGCATTGAGGAATCGAAGTTATGAGCGAAGCAATCACGAATAACATTCCAGCGGAGAAACTGGTGCGTGTCACTTTCCAACCGGAAGGGAAGACGGCCGAGTTTGAGTTCGGCACCATGCCCTACGATCACCACGGCAAGCCGATGTCATTTCTTGACGTGGCGGAGAACTTCGGTATCTTTCTCGACCACGCCTGCGGTGGATCGTGCGCCTGCACCACCTGTCACATCCAGGTGAAGGAGGGCGCGCAGGGTATCAGCGAGGCGGAAGATGACGAACTCGACCGGCTCGACATGGCGGCCGACCTGCAGTTGAACTCACGGCTCGGCTGCCAGGCGGTGATCACGCGGCCGGGCAGCTACGTTGTCGAGATTCCCAGCTGGAACCGCAACTACGTTTCGGAAGGCAAGCCGCTCACGCTTGCCGAAAGCAAGTAGCGGTACGTCGAAAAGGAAGAAAACATGCCACGCGAGATCTACTGGACTGACGCCGAAGAGATCGGCATTCAGCTGCAGGAAAAATATCCCGATGTTGATCCGCTCACCGTGCGCTTCACCGATCTGCACCGCTACGTGACGGAGCTCGAAGGCTTCGCCGACGATCCGGCGAAATCCAATGAGCCGAAGCTTGAGGCCATCCAGATGGCCTGGCACGAAGAGTATCGGGACGCGCAGAGTTAGCTCTCACACGGCTTGCGCGTGCTGCGAGATCGAGAGCACGTTGCCATCCGGGTCTTTGAACCATGCGACCTTGTCGCCGGTGGGGAAGGTGCAGATGCCGTGCTCATCCTGCCCCATGTTCGGATAGCGCTCGAAGACCACGCCCTTCCTTAGCAAGCCATTTATCGCTGGAACAATATCTTTGCTTTCCCATCCCAGCACCGTGTTCTGTGCGGGCGTGAACGATGGAACCTTGCTGATGCGCAGCATGACGCCGTTCAGATCGAAGACCAGCGCATAGCTGTCGTCGCCTAAAAAGCGGAAACCAAGCGTATCGCGATAGAACTTGAGCGCAGCGTCAGGATTCTGTGTGAGCAGGAAGGTGACGACACTTTCCATTCGAACCTCCGCAAGATGTGATGTTCTCGGTGCTCAGGCCGGAGTGAGCAGCAGTTCTAATCCCAATCCTCGCGCCGCTCGCCCCATCCGAATGCATTTTCAAAGTGCCGGAACTCGCGCGGCTGTCCGGGTACGAGATAGACGCTTACCACATCGAAACGCACCTCCGGCGCGACAGGCCGCGGCAACTGGCGCACGTATTGCCGCGCGAGCCGTCGCAGGATATTGCGCTTGTGCGAGTCGACGGCGATTTCAGCCGGGCTCAGGTCGTGTGCGGTGCGCGTCTTCACCTCGACGATGCAGAGCAACTCGCCTTGCCAGGCGATGAGATCGATATCTCCGGGCAGATTGCCCGCAGACCAGCGGCGCGCCACAATCGCATATCCTTTGCGGCGCAGGTAGAAGTAGGCAGCGTCCTCGCCTTCGAGGCCAGTGACCAGATGCGCGGGCAGCGTGGCTTCGCGTCCGCGCCACTGCGCTACGCGGTCCAGTCCATGCAGCGCGCGCTCAAGACCGCCAATCCGCAACTGTTCTAGCCATGGCATTGCACCCAATTCTCCTTTACAGAGGCGCAGTGCGCAATCGAAAAAAGCGGAGCCGGCAAATGCATGCCGGCTCCGTTCCTTCCTGCAAAATGTAGTGCTTAGGCTGTCGCTACTTCCACCGATGCCTGCTCGTGCTCTTTTTCGACCATGCTCAGCGCGTCTTCGAGAATGTCGAGCGCGACGGTGGCTTCTTCCTGGCTGACGATGAGCGGAGGCGAGAGCCGCAGCGAGGTTTCGCCGCAGCCCAGGAGCATCAGGCCGCGCTCGAAGGCCAGCGTCTCGACGCGGTTGCGCAGTTCTACGGCGGGCTCGCGTGTCTGCTTGTCTTTCACCAGCTCGATGCCGATCATCAGCCCACGCCCGCGCACCTCACCCACCAGCGGATGCGTCTTCACCCAGCCGCGCAGCCGTTCGAGCATGAACTCGCCTACGCGGGCTGCGTTTGCGATGCCTTCGCGCTCCAGGATGTCCATCGTGGCCAGCGCAGCCGCAATGGAAACAGGGTTTCCGCCGAAGGTCGACGCGTGCGAGCCGGGTACCCAGTCCATCACTTCGGCGCGCGTCATGCAGATGCCCAGCGGCATGCCGCTGGCGATACCCTTCGCGATGCAGACCATATCGGGTTCGACGCCGGAGTGCTCCACGGCCCACCACTTGCCGGTGCGACCGGCGCCGCACTGCACCTCATCCACAACCAGCAATATTCCGTGGCGGTCGCAGAGAGCGCGCAGCTCGCGCAGGAAGCTATCGGGAGCGACGACATAGCCACCTTCGCCCTGGATGGGCTCGATGAAGATGGCGGCCACTTCTTCCGGCGGCAGAATGGTCTTGAAGAGCTTCTCTTCGATATAGCGCGCGCAGCCCAGGCTGAAGGCTTCCTGTTCCTCAGGGCCGCCGGTGCAGCCACGGTAGGTGTACGGATAGCGGACATGCGTCACGCCGGGAACCAGCGGCGAGAAGCGGCGCTTCTGCTGCGGCTTGGATCCGGTGAGCGAGAGCGCGCCCATGGTACGGCCATGGAAGGCGCCGAAGAAGGAGATCACCTGCTGGCGGCCGGTGTGATAGCGAGCCAGCTTCAGCGCGCACTCGATGGCTTCGGCGCCCGAGTTGCCGTAGAAAAACTTGTGCGGGCCGGGCATGGGGGCAACCGCGGAGAGCCTATCGGCCAGGTCGGTGAGGTGCTCGTTGTAAAAATCGGTGCCCGAGATGTGCAGCAGCTCGGCGGCCTGCTTCTGGATGGCGGCGACGACCTCGGGGTGGCAGTGGCCGGTCGAGTTCACGGCGATGCCGGCGGCGAAGTCCAGAAACTCGTTGCCGTCCACGTCCGTCACGCGGATACCGCGGCCGCTCTTGGCCACCAGCGGATAAGAACGGGTATAGCTGGGCGAGATGAGCCGGCTGTCAGCAGCTACGGCCGCCTTGGCCTTGGGTCCCGGAAGAGGACAGACGAGCTTCGGTCCATATTGAGCGTGCAGTTCTTGTCGATTCATAGCGCCATCTCCTCGGCAGATTGGTTGTGCGGCCTCGGCTGCGGAGCGAGCCGCGGTCCCGCTCAGGCGGGATCGTACCTTTTCGTGGACCCGGAGGGGGTCCGGAGGCGAGCGAGGATCTTCGGCGGTCCTGTTGCCTAGTCGCCGCCGAAGAGGCTAGGTCGGGTGCGGATGGGCAGCACGCGCAGATGCCGCCGCGGGCAGATGCAACGCGCGCGCGACCGCGACCAGCTTTTGGTGGCCGGGGCAATCAGCAGTTCCTTGGCGATGCGCGTCGACATAAGGGTTTCCGCTGTGTTCAGGATAGCATGGGGCGTGCCGCGGAGATCCAGGCCTGCGGAGGTCTGGCGTTTGCCGCACGGGAAAACCTCTGTGCGGCAAGGCGTTGCGCTGATCCGGCAGATTCGCGTGGAGAGAAAAGCAGCGTTAAGACGGCGCCTGGTTGAAGGCGCTGGCGGGCACCAGCTGCGTGGCCGCTTCGCCGTCGAGCGTAACGCGTCCGCTCTCAAAGGCGTGCAGGCTCGCTTCGTCGGCGGCCAAGGTCATCCAGCAGGCGGCGCCTTTTCTCAGCATGGAGCAGGTGATCTCCATCGTGTACTGCGTTTCGGGCTTGCCCTTCGGGCTGCCCTTGGCCCGCTCGATCCAGAGGTGATGGCTGCCGAGCGAATAGACGCCATACACCGGTTGCACGAGATCGAAGGTCTGCTTGAGCCCATCGGCAGCGCCCGAACCGAATCCCTTTAGGTCCTGGTCGGACATCGTCTGCCCATAGCAATCAAAGGGCAGCGCGACGACGACCACGACCGAGGAGGGAGTACCGTGCATGGCGGTCAGCGCCACCTGAATGCAGGCCGTGCCTTTTTTCTGCTCCTCGGTGACGGGCGCTTGCTCCGGCGCGGTCTTCACTTCCTGGGAAGAAGGCTTGGCCTCGACGACCGTCCAATCCGAAGGCAGGTCATAGCTGAAGCCAAGCACGGTCGCCATATCCTCCGGCGCCGGGGCCTGCGCGAAAAGCGAAGTGCAGACGGCAAGCAGCGCAGTCGCGATCGAGAGTCTTCCCATGGAAACACCTCGTGTTCCGGAGATCGTGTTTCCCGCGCCGCTTCAGGTTGGTCCGCTAGAGAAAATATGCGGAGATTACGGAGGCAATGCCGGCAATCGAAAAAACAATCCCTGCATACCAGTAGATGCGGCTGCGCGTGAGCAGGGTCACTGAGGTGATTACCAGGCCGATCTCCAGCAGCGCCTCGGCTAGATCGAAACGCGACGCGCGCGCCTCGTCCTTCTCCACTCGCGCTTCGAGCGCCTCGGCCTTCTCCTGCGACTCCTTCAGATCCTGCGCCCACTTGGCCTGGTGATCGGCATAGGACTTCTCGATCTTCTTCGCCGCGTCAGGATTGGCAATCATGACCGCGCTCAACAGGTCCGAGATCAGCTCCGTGTTGTTGGAGCGGATCTTGTGCGCCTGATAGAGGTTCCACTGGTCGGTGGCCTTGTTCTGGGTGAGCACCGCGTCGGTGTGCGTGCGGTGGCCGAGAACCGTGGTGACGGCGACCAGCACGGCCAGCACGCTCATTGTGAACGCAACCGGCCGCATGGCCGACTCATGCGATCCGTGCTCGGCGTGCTCCTGCAGTTCCTGAGCTTCTTGGGCTTCCATGGATAGCCTAAAGGTCCTCGGGCTTCAATCCGGTTCGTTTCGCAATTTTAGCAAGCATGACCGGTCCAATTTCGTCAGAATCATGAAATGCCACGTGTATGGATAAGGGAAACTGGGATTCTCAAGCTGCCGCTGCGAGCCGCCTTTGCTGATTCGCGGCTTCTCCTGCCATCCGATCTTCAGCAACGCACGGTAAACCCTCTTTGCGCTTGTGGATGAGAACCTGCTCATGCCCGTACTAGATCACGTGGGTATAAAGCGCGCAAGCCATAACACTAAGCTAGGCGACGGCGAATCGCACCTGTTCGGGCGCACTCTGATCGATTTCAATTCGATCCGCGATGACGCGCAACGCCAAGGCCTCAACCTTCGACTGAGCTTCTATCTTTGTGGCCCCGTAAGCAAGCACGCCCGGCAGGCTCTCGATCTCAGCGATCCAGCGGCCGTCCTCTTCCCGGTCAAAAACAATCTCAAATTCCATCAGAGCCCCCGCCGGAATCTGCGACTCCGTCTTGCTCAGTCTACGTCAGATCAAGAGTGTCTCCACAGCAGCAATTTCTCCGATAGCCCTCAAGCTGAAAGCTGACAGTCTGTCAGCTCTCAGCTATTTCCGCTTCCACCGCACCCCGTCCTTCGAGTCCTCGATCACGATCCCTTTTTCTCCCAGCTCATTGCGAATCGCGTCGGCGCGGGCGAAGTTGCGCTGTTTCTTAGCCTGGGTGCGCTCGGCCACCAGCGCTTCCACCTGCTCGTCGGTCATGGACTGGCGGGCCATGAGCTCGGGAGCCACATCGTCCATCCGTCCAGCCTGCTCGGCCCATGCGAGAGCTAGCCGTGTGGGTTCGGCGTCGTGATCTTCGATCACGTCGAAGACAGCGTCGAAATCCTTGAGGACGGCGAGGATCGCGTCGCGGTCGCCGGCCAGCAGCTGCCCCTGATCGATGGCGGTGTTGGCGCTGCGCACCAGCTCGAAGACCGGCGCGCGCGCACCTGCTGTGTTTAGGTCGTCGGCCAGCGCGGCGCGGAACTCCTCCTGCGCTTTTTTTGCCATCTCTTGAAGCGGGAGATTTTCACCCGCTACAAAGGTGCCTTCGGTGAGCCGCGCGCGAAAGGTTCGCAGCCGCTCGATCGCATTCGTGGCCTCGGTGAGCCCGTCGAAGGTGAAGTTGAGCTGGCGCCCGTAAGGGACGGAGATCAGTGCCAGCCGGATGGCCGACGCTTTGAAGCCCTTCAGGAGCAGATCGCGCAGGGTGTAAAAGTTCCCCTCGCTCTTCGACATCTTGCGCCCATCCACCAGCAAAAAACGCACGTGCATCCAGTGCCGAGCGAACTGTTTTCCTGTGGCGGTTTCGCTCTGCGCGATCTCGTTCTCGTGGTGCGGGAACATCAGGTCTTCGCCGCCGGCGTGCAGGTCGAAGCTCTCGCCCAGGTAGGTCATAGCCATCGCCGAGCACTCGATGTGCCAGCCGGGCCGGCCTCGGCCGATGGGTGTCTCCCAGGAGGTTTCGCCGGGTTTGGCCGCTTTCCAGAGGGCGAAGTCGCGGGCCGAGTCCTTCTCGTATTCGTCGACGTCGACCCGCGCGCCATCCTCCATGCCGCTCAGGTCCTTCTTGCTCAGCTTGCCATAGGCGGGAAAGGCTGCGAGCCTGAAGTACCATGAGCCGTCCTCGGTTTTGTAAGCCGCGCCTTTTTCTGCGAGCTTTTCGATGAGATCGACCATGCGCGGAATATTTTCGGTGGCCCGCGCGATCTGCTCCGGCCGCTCCACGCGCAGCCAGTCGAGGTCCTCAAAGAAGGCCCGCTCGTACTTCGCGGTGTACTCCCCGATCGGCACGCCCGCTTCGGCCGCATTGCGAATGATCTTGTCGTCGACGTCGGTCACGTTCATGACGTGCCGGACTTCGACTCCAGTGAGGCGCAGGAACCGGCGCAGCACGTCAATTTGAAGAAACGTGCGGAAGTTGCCGATGTGCCCGTAGTCGTAGACGGTCGGACCGCAGGCGTACATGCGCAGCGCCTTGCCGTCGGAAGGCGTGAGCGGGTCCAGTTGTCCCGAGAGGGTATTGAAGAGGCGGAGGGTCATCGTTCCTGGAATCGGCTCTGGAGATCGCACCCGGAAGGCAATCCGACAGGGTTCAGCCTCTTTGGATTGTAGCAGCGCCAAATCAAGCGGTTGTGATTGCTAGATCCGGAGCTCGCGGCGCGCCGTCTCTGCCACGCGGCCAAGGTCCGAGGTGGTGAGCACGCGGATCCGGTGCTCCTCCATTGTCTCCACGCCGAAGCGATAGAGGGCCAGCCGCTCCGGATCGTCGTCTGTCGCGCCCAGCTTGGCCGCCGGTTCGATCACCGCCGTCAGCTCCAGTTCGGCCTTCTCGATGCGCTCGACCCCAGCCCGCAGCCCGGCTGCGGAAAAGGCCAGCACCTTGGCTGTCTCGACACCGGCGGCGTTTCCCGGGTCGAGGCTCACGGCGTGAAACATGCGGATCAGTCCATTGGGTTTGTAACCGGCATCGATGCGCAGCGGATCGCCGGGGCGCGTGTAAGCAGAGGCCGCAATTCGCTTGCGCAACAGGTCCCAGACGCCGGCGTGCTCGAACTCTGCGCGCATCCGCGTCTGGATGGCCGCGCGCCCGCTCAGCCGTGGCAGCTTCTCGCGGGGCTGCGGGTCAACATACAGTCGCATCAGCTCTTCCACACCGGCAGGCAGGCTCTCGGCGAGATACGCCTTGGCAGGGGTGATCTGCACGCCCAGCGAGAGCGATTCCTCGAGCAGCTGCATCAGCCGGCCCCCCGGCTCGCCGAATTCCGACTGACTGGGCAATCGCCGGCGCAGCTCGCTCTCCATGCCCTCGAGCAGCGCCGTGTCGGCGTCCGGATCGAGGCAGCGCACGCGGCGCCAGTCGCGGGTGAACCGGACTTCACTCTGAATCGGCGGCCCCGCTTCGCGCAGGATCACGCCGATGTGCACATACTCGTTCCGCACCGGGTCCGGCACGTACCGGAGCAGCTGAAACTCGCAGGCGCGCCGCTCGTTTTCATTTCTCATCCGCGCTTCTCCATCGATCCCCGATCCTTGACGCAACCTCGCTAGTGTACTCACTGCACCGTCCCAGTTATGCTAGCGCTCCAAGGTGGCCGGTTCCAGCCCGCTGAATCTACTTCTCTTGCCGGGCTTTCCCAGTTTGGAAACGGCCTGCGGTCCGAGCAGGCGAAACCCTCGATCAGTTCCCGGATCCGGCTGCGGCGGGCGAGCAGTTTTTCGACCAGCGCTTCCATTTCGGCGAGATCGCCGCCGTACCATTCGGGAGGGACTTCGCCGGCCGCAGCCCACACCGTCTCCGCCGGCATCGCCTCCATCCGCCCCAGCCAGGGCTCAAATGAACTCCATTCTTTTACCTCCTGGTAGACGGTATTGCGAGGGTAGACGCCACGCAGGGGTGCATCCTCGAACTGCCAGTTGCCCGCGTGAAAGCAGTAACCGAAGTCGATGAACACTGCCTTGTAGCGCCGTTCGCGCTGCCGTTTCACAAAGACAGCCTGTCGTCCGTTGGCGTTGCCGGTCCATTTGTCGAGAGCCAGGATGCCGGCGAACTCGGCAAGGTTCTTGACCTCGGCGAGCTGCTCCTCGGGGAGGTAATCCACCACCTGGCCGGGCATGGTGCCGCCGGCGTAGCGGGAGCCGAACTGTAGTCCGGGCCGGCAGCGTTCACGTCGCTGGCTGCCAAGGTCCATCTCAAGTTCAGGAGTATTTTCAATGAGCCAGCTCGAGACCTCGACCAGCTCCGGCTGCGGCACCGTGAGCCCTGCGGCGAGGGCCAGCCGCGAGGCCAGAAACTCGTTGGCCAGCACGCGCGTGTGCTGCGGGTTGTTCTGGAACTTGACCACGTAGGGGTGCCCGTCGGCGCCGAGCATGAGATGTCCCTGCGCACCGCCCCGCATCCGCCGGATCTGCTGCACCGCCAGAACCGCCAATTGGCTCTCCTGAATCTGAGAGGCATTCTAATGCAGCTTCTAGCCAGGCTGGTGCGGCGATGAACCTAGCGGCTAAGCGCAACAGCTTAACCTTGGACGAAAAGCACTGAAGCATCGTACGGCAGGAAAGAGCTAGGAACTGGAAGCTAGCGGCTAGCAGCTAGAAGCTGCCTCTCCGCTCCAGCATCTCCGCCCGCGCGGCCAGAGCGATGGCCATGGCCATCACCCGGTCGTCGTGGGTGCCGGCGCGGGCTCCGGTGCTGCCGTTCTTGAGCCGGACGAAGCTGCGGCACTCGCCCAGCAGGCGCCGGCTCAGGAATCGCTCAGGCTCGTCCACGAGGGCTGCAGCGAGCCTGCCCAGCGCTGCGGGCCGGCTGAGCGAAGTCGTGAGCCATCCCGGCTGGCCTCCCTTGCGGTAGATACGGTCGTAGCCGCAAGGTATCTCCAGATAGGCCAGCACGCCGCTGCCGTGATTGTTGCGCTCGACCACCACCCAGGCCTTCCCATATTCGGCCGCCAGTTCGCCGATCAGGCGCGCCAGCTCCAGTCCGCCGATGCGCCCGGCGAACTCCGCGCACTGCAGGCCCGTCTCCAGCTCGAGCACCTCGATCGCGGAGTAGTCCCCGCTGCTTCCACCGCCCGCCGGATCGACGGCGACCAGATACTGCCTGTCCGTGACAGCCGGCAGCCAGATCTCCAACTCGCCGTTCCGGCGGCGCTCGACGGGTTCAGGAACCTCGCGCAGCCGCACCTCGATCGATTCGATCTCGAAGACCGGCTCGCCGCTCAAGCGGAAGCAGCTCTCCGCGTCCTCGGCATATTCCTGAGCAGCGAGCCCGCGGAAGTTGTTGCGGATCTGCCGCCGGTAGCCGATCTGTTTCAGCGTGAGCCGCTCGCGCTTCTTCAGTGCTCGTTCTTCCTCGGTGAGCGCGGTTTCATCAACGGCTTCGCTCATGTAGCGCCGCTCCATCCACCAGGGAAAGAAGTGCTGTACCGTGCCGGTCTCGGGGGCGCGCAGCCACTCCTCGTGGAAGCATCCGCCCACGCCATCCGGCGTCGATTCGAGGATCAGCTCCGCGTCCGGCGCCAGGGCCGCGCGCAGGCCGGCCAGGGTCTCGGCCGGATTGCCGGGCCACCGCGCCAGTTCGGAGCAGTGCAGGTTTTGTACGGTCAGCCCTCGGCCGGCGTTGCGATCGCCCGCCGTGACCACGCGATACTGCGAGTCGATCTCCGGAAAGACAATTTGCCGCACGTTGGCGCGGCCGGTGCGCAGCGGCCCATCCCGCAAAGGGCCGGGCAGCCAGTCCGCGAACCGGTGCACAATGCGGAAGATCTCTTCGGCGGATTCGCGGGTATGGGCCACCTGCAAGGTGAGCGTGCCCGGGCGGGTGATGGTCCTCAGGAAGAAACGGGCTGCCGTCCAGGTTGTGATACCCATCTGCCGTGCCTTGAGAACAATATTCCACTGGCCGCGACGCTTTTCGAAGGCGTGCTGTGCCGAGTTGGCTCTGAGCTGCGCTGGCCGCCCCTCGCGCGTCCGCACCAGCAGCAGCTTGGCGGTCACGGCCATGCCGATGGTTTGACCTTGCAGAAAGTCCGGCTTCTGATCCAAAGCATTGCCGAGCCGCTCCAGCTCATCGCGGTCCAGGTTCTCCACGTGCAGCACCCGGTACCATAGGCTGTCTTCCGGGGCTGCAACATCGCTCTCGGACATGCGTGTTTTGCCTCCCGTTTCGCCGGCCCCTGTGAACGGCTTCAGTTTGGATTGCCGACCAGCACCGCGCCCCAGGTCGAGGAGTTGCTGGAGGCCGCGTAGACCGTTACAGTGGTGCCGCTCAGCACACAACTTCCGGCGATGGGTGACGAACCCTGCACGCTCGCCAAACAGATCGGCGTGCTGGTGAAGGAGTGACTGAGCGAAATCGTGCAGCTCGTCGAGGACGACATGGCGCACGTGCCGGCGAAGTCGTTGCTGGCGCCTTGGTTCAGATGGTTGCCCACCGAGACGTTATAGGTCGCCGTGGCGGTACCGTTGTTCGACACGCTGAAGGCCTGCGTGTTGTAGTTCGAGCCGCCCTCGTAGACGATGAAGCCGCCGGTGCCGGCCGTGCTGGTGTTGTTGACCGCGACGGATGCTGTTCCCTGCGAGTTGATCACCGTCTGGCCACCGCTGTAGCCGGTGAGCGCATCGGTTGCCGTCGCTGCGCCGGTGTTGCGCAGATGCACGTTGTAGCTCGCATCGTCGCGCAACTCCCACTGCGAGCTTCCAGCGGCGGTCGCGAACTCCAGCGCGCCGATCTCCGCATTGCCCGTGTTGCCGGGTTCGAGGACCAGGTAATCGCTGTTGGCCGAGTTGTTCGCGAAAGTGGTGGTGTTCCCTGAAAGAGTGGGCGCATCGGCGAGTACCACGCTGCCTGATCCGGTGGTCGCGTCGGCAACCAGCTGCGAAGAAGAGTTGCTGCCCAGCACGGCGGCCGAAGCCGGCGCCCCGCTGACCGAACTGCAGGCGCCGCCGGTATTCGTCAGGTACCCCGAGGTATCAATCTGAAGGCAGTTCGTGCCGGAGCTTGCGGCCAGACCCGGAAACTTGATGCTGGTCGTTCCCAGGAATGCCGCAACCAGTGCTGCATTGGAGTAGATGTCGGTCTCCGTTCCGGAGCCCGATTCGTAGTTCAGCCGGATGTGCCCGCTCGAATTGCTAGCATTGATGTAGGTATCACCGCTGTTCGTGCTCTGGTAGGCCTTGAAGCTGTCGAGGCCGCCCACGGCTGAGTTCAGCGCCCAGTTATTGCTTGCGTCCTTCACCAGGTACCACTGGCTGCTGCCGTTCCAGTCCTTGTAGGTGAACGATCCCTTCTGGCTCGCCGTCAGCCCCGGCCAGAGATAGTAGTCCACCTCAGCGTCGGCGCTGTTGCGTACCGTCAAGGTACCGGTGGACTGGGTTGTGCCGCCCACCTGCAGAGTGCCGTTGAACTGCGCGTTGCCGGCGTCGCTGATGGTGGCTACGGTTGTTTCGCTAGGACCGCCTGATCCAAAGACCACGCCGCCGGTGCCCGCGTTGTTCGAGCCATTCAGCACCACCGCACCTGTACCCGCCGCGTTGATCACGGTCTGATTATTGGTGCTTCCTGCTGTGGTAATCTCGGCGACCGCGCTCGGCTCCGTCGTCTGGTTCGATCCCGTGAAGCTCAGCGCAGGCTGCGAGGTATATCCGCTCCCGCCGGAGGTGATCGTGATGCTCGATACCGTGTATCCGCCCGGGCAGGTCAGCGACGAAGTCGTCGCCATATTCGCCGTCGCAGAAGCGCCGCTTCCCCCGCCGCCGGAGAAGCTGATTGTCGGTGCAGCGGAGGAGCTGTAGCACCCTCCGTTGTTCACAATCGCATTGGTTACGATATTGGCCGTGGAGCTCAAGTACTGCCCGATGCTCACGCGCTGCACGCTGTTCAGCAGATCGGTAAAGTTGTAGAATTGCTCTCCCGATGTGCCATCCCCGAGGCCAACCTCCCACCGGTAGCCGTAGTCCGTCTGGTACTCGTCCTCGAGTCCGCGCTCGTTTCCATTTCCAGTGCCCAGCCGATAGTGATTGGTCATCGTCGCATCCTGCTGGCTGCCGTACCAATCGCCGTTCAGTCCGTTGAAGCTGCGATGAAACGTGTCGAAAAAACTGTTGCGCGTGCCGTTGTCCGTCAGCTTGCCGGTGAACATGGTGCCACCGGTGATCCAGTTGTTGTAGGCGCTGCCCGCGTCAGCGACGACCTGATTCGTCGAGTTCTCATTACGCAGCCCGACGATGGTGTTGTTCTGCGCATTTGCGCCCAGATGCACCGCCGTCGCGCATCCCTCCACATCGCCGCCGGTGAAGGTGTTGCCGTCGCCCTGCTGTAGATTGATCCCGTAGGTTCCGCTGATGGGGCTTCCGCCGTTCGTGGGGCAGTCAATGTGCAGCCGCACAAAGGTGCTCGCATTCATCCAGTCCGTCGTAGCGGAATTCGTAACCTGGTGGCCGATTGCGTTCACTGCTGTGCCGAACCCGCCGAGCTGCACATCGAGGAATGTTCCGCCGGTATAGTTGCCGGTTCCATCGAGCGTGATGCCGGTCTGATTTCCATTGCCCAGCAGATACAGGCTTTCGAGATCGAGTTCCTGCGCCCGGTAGGCTGCGAACCCCTGCGCCGCCGCGCTGGTCGAAGACGTGGTGTTTATCACGGCATTGTCGAGATGGAATCCCGGCGTGTCTACCGCATAGATTGGATCGCCCACCTGAATGGCCGCGCCTGTGCCCGAGTACGCGAAGACCGTACCGCCCTGACTGCCGCTGGCCGCGCTGCCCCCGCGCAGCGCACAGCCGCGCAGGGCCACATTGCGCGTGCCTGCCGTCACGATCAACTGATGGGCCGTCGCGATGGTGGCGCAAGGCAGCAGGGCGGTGACATTCGCGGCCGATATCGTCAGGTTCGACGCCATCGCGAGAGTGCCGGTGAAGTTGCGCGCGTCGCAGGTGCCGCCAAAGCCGGCGCTCACGGCGTTCAAGCATGCCTGTAACTTTGCGCCGAAGTCCGCGCCGGAAAGCTGGTCCACCTGGTAAGCGGCTCCGATTTGCGTCGCGGTCAACGGTCCAGTGAGCGCCGCGCCGGTCAAGGGAACCGCCTGCGCGAATGCGTTGTCGACGTAATGTTTGTCGGCGGCCTGCAGAGACTGCGTAGGATCGTCGCTCAGATACAGCGGACCGGTGAGCGTTCCGCCGGATGGGTTGATCTGGCTGGCGGCGAGTTCGGCAATCGACTGGTCGACATAGGTCTTACTAGC
>Ga0335072_10006253_pt1 | contig 17440 bp, 16 predicted proteins | sample Lox_Sample_21_FD_206725 | JGI IMG/M metagenome (GOLD analysis project Ga0335072, IMG submission 206725) | Soil microbial communities from Loxahatchee National Wildlife Refuge, Florida, United States - Lox_Sample_2.1 | ecosystem: Environmental > Terrestrial > Soil > Wetlands | place: USA...
TCCGGCCCGGCGCAGGGCCGCACACAGAGGCAGTACAACCGTCTCCTTGTCCTCACTCGCGTGGCTTATGAAAACGTCCCACAGTTTCATAGGTCCTTATCGCTGCTTGAGAGGAACGCCTGAATGCAGTTCAAGTTTTGGCACTTTGTGCGGACGCAAGAGAAGTATACAGAATTGCTTTTGTTGGAATTCGGGAAATGGGATGCCGCCGGTTGAAGGTTCAAATCCTGAATGCCAGATCTTCGACCGACTCGATACAGACCGTTGAAACAGCAGTTCAAAAGTATCCTCGCATAGCAGGAAGTTTCTAAAATCGCCCTCTCGGGCCGACCATTCAAGCCCCCGCCGTCACTCTGACCGTGATTGAACTTGCCGGTCAACCACCGCGAACATCTCAGATCACGTGCTCAACCCAGGGCCGGCAAATTCCCGCCGCCGATTCGCAGTTGGCCTGTTCGGGCTTTGTCGGTCAGTCGTCGGCTCCAGCCTGATCGCTGAGCGTGTCGGCGGAAAGAACGGGACGCTTATCGCCGAGATAGCCGTCGGCAAAGATGATGTTACGGGCGAGTCCGACTTTCCTGAGACCCAGAATGAGGATGCCGTTCAGGTCCAGCTCGTACTTGAACATTCCATGGAAAGCGGAGCGCGGGTAACGATGGTGGTTGTTGTGGTAACCATCGCCAAAGGTCAGCGCCGCAAGAATCCGGTTGTTCTTGCTGTTGTTCCTCATGTGGTAGTTCTCATAGCCAAACGTGTGGCCGAAAGAATTGACCGCCCAGACTGAGTGCTGGAAGAGAACAGTCCGCAGGCAGGCCGCGAAAAAGCAGCCCCACGCATCGATCAGGCCGCCGAACGCATAGCCGATTAGCCACGGAATCGCTACGGAAAGAACCGGCCAGAGGTAGTGGGTACGGGCATAGAACCGGATGACCGGATCGCGCACGAGATCGCGGCCGTAAATGTTCACATCGGTGATGGTGTCGTCGAACATCCATCCGATATGGGCATGAAAGAGGCCTCTCAGTGAGTTCTCATGCTCGCAGTGACCGTCGACGACGGGGCTGTGGTTGTCGCCGCAGTTGTCGGTGTGCGCGTGATGGCGCCGGTGGTCGGTGGTCCAGGTCAGCAGCGAACTCTGAAAAGACATCGAGCCCGCCGCGCCCAGCAGATAAGCCACCCAGGGCTCGGTCTCAAAGCTCTTGTGCGAGAAGTAGCGGTGAAAGCCGATGCCCGTCCCCATCCCCACAACGAAATAGCCGAGGATGAAGGTGACAATCTCAACCGCATGGATAGGGTGCGAGCGGAACCAGAAGATACTGGCCACGGAACCGGCGAGCGGAAAGCCGATCAGGAAAACATTATCGATCCGCTTCTTGAGCGCTGCGCGCCCGGCAAGAATGCCGCGTGGCTGGGTGACGGCTACGGCTTGGCTGGAACGGGAGATCGCCAATTCGCACCCTCCGTTTCGCTAAGGTGTCTCTCCGAGAAAAGTCACCAGGATGACTCCCCCCGCAGATTTGGATGCACGAGCCCGGCGCCCTGATCTCACAAATCGGTACCGCGTAGGAAACAGTCTAACCCGAAGCCGCGGCCGGCTCGTCTATGCTTCCGCGCGCACCAGCAGGCAGGTGATGTTGTCGTGGCCGCCGGCCTTTTTCGCCGCGTCCACCAGGCTGTGGCACAGTTCTTCCAGTTGCAGCTTCCGGCACAGCAGAGCCTCAATCATGGCATCGGACAACTCGCGCGTCAGTCCGTCGCTGCATAGCAGAAACAGGTCTCCGGGTTCCGCTTCCAGATCAAACACATCCGGCGTAACGCTGGGCTGGGTTCCGAGCGCCCGCGTAATCACGTTCTTCCACGGTGAGCGCAGCGCCTCATACTCCGACATGCGCCCCATCCGCACCTGTTCTTCCACCAGCGAGTGATCTGTCGTCAGCCGTTCCAGGTGCCCGCTTCGCAACCGGTAGCAGCGGCTGTCCCCGATGTTCAGCACCCAGATGCGCCGGTCCTCGGCAGCCAGCGCCACCAGCGTGGTCCCCATTCCATTCAGCCGTCGATTGCGCTGCGCCCTCGAGAAGATCGCGTCATTGGCGGTCGTCACCGCATCCTGCGCCGCTTCCGGCAAAGGCAGGTGTCCGTTCGACGATCGGCCTGAAAGCCGCCTGAGTACCTCGTCCACGGCCAGCGCGCTGGCAACTTCCCCCGCGGCCGCGCCGCCCATCCCGTCGCAAACCACGTAGATGCCGTCCTCGACCGAATAGCCGAACGCATCCTCGTTCGAAGCCCGCTTACGGCCTCGGTCTGATACTGCCGCCGCCATGTAGTGAACGATTGCCGCGGCCACTGGAACCCCTCCGCTGCTCAGTGTACACGTGCCTCAATACCAGTGAAAACCCGGCGCCCGCCCCGCGCCAGACGCCGTCCCGGCGCCTCAGTGCGCTCGCGCCGGCTGGCCCGGCTGGGCCGGCTGCGCGGGTAGCTCATACACCTCGATGGCTCCGGCATCGAGCACCGCAATCCGGGCGCCGGAAGGCGAAAAGGCCACGTTGCCTCCGCCGTCGAGCACCGGGCTCGCCGACGCCCTCAGTTCCTGGTTGGCGCCTTCGGCATCGAACACCTGCACCATCTGCCCTTTCACGTCATCGGTGCTTAACGGCGAGAACGGAGCGACTGCGTGAGAAACCGTAAGCGTTTCAACCGCGAACCTCGTGCCGTTTGCAGCAATCACAAACAGCGGCCACACCTGGGTCGGCCCTGAGTCCAGCTTCCAAAGCGGGTGTCCGTCGGTCGTGACAGCCACCAACTCCCTCCTGCCGTCTTGTGTGCAGGTGTTAGCCAACACTTCGTCGTGCGAAACGAAATCGAGCGGCGGGGAGCAGATGGAATCCACCTTGCCAACCGTCTTGCTGCCCCCGGTGAAGTAGCTCAGATTGAGAAGCCACGTTCTGCCTGTCGAGCGCAACACTTCGAGATAGCCGTCCGAGTTAATGGGCAGATGCACAGTCGTGCGCACATGGCTCACCAGCATCACTTCACCGGTAGCCCGCCTCAGGATGCGAACCACGATGTCCGGTTTTCCCGAATCCAACCCATCCGACATGTCCGCCGACGCCGTCGGCGGACTCGGCACATCGCCCGGCTGCGCCGCCGCAGCCTCGGGTTCATAGGAGTCGGTCACCAGGTAGCGCTGCTCTGGATCCATCTCCAGCCATAGCAGCGGCCCCGGAAAATGCAGCAGCGGCTTGAGCTGCAGGCTCGCATCTCCCTGCTCCAGGTCGTCGCGGTCCTTCAGCAGAAATTTTCCGCCTTTCAGCATCCACAGGTAGCGGTCGCGCCCGTGTACGGTCCACAGCGCCTCGGCTTCCACAGTGCCTTGCGGCAATTTCAGTACCATGGCGCGAATCTGGCGCTCGTCCTCTTCACTTGGATTCGTGCGGCGGATCAAGCCCGGCGTGTGGAACGTGAACAGCAGGTGATCCTCGTCGAGAAAGTCGAGCGAGAGCAACCGCTCCCGCTGTCCCAGGTAAAACGTCGACGGCGCGTTGAATCCCAGCGGTTCGACTGGAATGGAAAACGCGGGCGGTTGCGACGCATTCACTCCGGGCTTGTTCGCGGGCGTCTCTTGCGCCGATTCCTTGTGCCGGCGCTCGCCGGCAGCGTAGCTTCGCGTCAGACACATCGGCGTCATCACCGCCGCCAGCCCCAGGCCCGCGAGAATCCGTGCACCAGCTCTCAAGAGCCGCCGTTCCATCGAAACATATTTTCGCCGATGCCGCCGGGTTTGGGCAGTGTCCGAGATCATGCTACCAATATGAGATCCCCTCGCAAACCGGTTGCGTTGCCGGCAGTTAAGCCAAGACCGACAGATCTATAATGTTGCCGCGTTTTGTGCGCAAATTCCGTTCCGCTGCGCGTTCTGATGGCAAAGGGGGTAGTACGCATGAGCCACCTTGCTGCACGCATACTTTTCTGGACTCCAAGGACCCTCACGATTCTCTTCGCTGTCTTTCTCGGCCTCTTCGCGCTCGACGTATTCGACGAAGGCTACTCCGCCTGGCAAACTGCCATCGCGTTCTTCATTCATCTCATTCCGGCCGCATTGGTCCTACTCATCCTGCTACTGGCGTGGAAGTGGGAGTGGATCGGCGCGGTCCTCTACGCCGCCGCGGCCGTTCTTTACGCGGCCAGGGTGTTGCCCGCCCACATCAGTTGGGCGCTGACCATCGCGCTGCCTGCTCTCGTGATTGCCCTGCTGTTTTCCACAAACTGGATCAAGCGAAGAGAGATCCACACTGCCCGCTGAGCTGGAACTCAACCATCCCGCCCTCGCTGTTCGCCTGTGCGACAGTAAGAATGGGATGGTCGACTCCACGACAACTGCCGGCAGCCGCAATCAACCAGGCGCGGCGACGCCCGCCGTCAGCCGGCGCGTCGCGTTTCTCGGCTATGCGGCCTGTGCGATGGCCGGAACCCTCTGGGGTACCGGCTTTTATTTCGGCAGGCTGGCCCTGAATGAGATGAGCGTGGAGTACATGGTGCTCTATCGCTTTCTCTTCGCCTGTGTCGGCATGGTGCCCGTCGCCCTCATGCATCGGGTCCGCCTCACTGGCAGCGAATGGCGCATGCTGCTGCTTTCGTCTTTTTTTGGCGTCCCCGTGCAGTTTCTGATCCAGTTCCATGGCCTCGCCCTCACCACCGTCAGTCACGCTGCTCTCATGGTGGGTTCCATGCCCGTGCTTCTGGGAGTGGCCGCGGCGCTCTTCGCCGGCGAACGCCTCGACCTCATCGGCTGGCTGGCGCTGATCGCTTCCACGGCAGGCGTCGCGCTCATCGTTCTGGGCGGCCACCACGCCCGCTTCGAGCGGGGTGGCCCCACCCTTGAAGGTGACCTGCTCGTAGTCATCTCGCTTTGCACGGCGCTGGCCTGGGTCCTTCTCAATAAGAAACTCATGCTCGTCCATAACCCCGCGGTCGTATCCGCGTACACCATTCTCTCCGGAACCCTTATGCTCATCCTCTGGGTGCTCGTCCCCTGGATGCTGAACCCTCTGACCGGACTGAAAAGACCCGCTCCGCCGTTTTTCCACGTCAGCATGACCGCATGGGTGGCTCTGGTCATCGGCGGACTCGCCTGCACCGCAGCCACAACCCTCCTCTGGAACTGGGGCATCCACCATGTGCCCGCTTCGCGAGCCGGCGTCTTCCTCAACATCGAGCCGGCGCTCGGCTCCTATCTGGGCGTTCGCATGCTGGGCGAACACCTCGGGCCGCTCGCCTGGGTCGGAGGCGCGCTCATTCTCGGGTCAGCCATCGTGCTCACGACGCAAGGCCACGAGCCCGCACCGGAAGTAATCCTGGATTAGTAACGAACGACATGCTTCTCCCGTGGCAGGCCTCCTGCCACGGAATGGGGATGGGTTCGCGCCGTTTCTGCCGATAAGCTCAAGAGTAAGTTTCGGAGGCATTGTGGCCCTTTTGACTTGGAGTCACGCCTGTGCGATCGGTGTCCAGGCCATGGACGATCAGCATGGAATCCTGATGGACACCATGAATGAGCTCCACTCGGCCCTCGTGCGCGGCTGCAAGCGGAACGAACTCGACGATCATCTGAATCGCCTTCTCGAATTCTCGCGGATGCACTTTATCTGCGAAGAACAGCTGCTCGAGCGCTACGGATTTCCGGGGCTCGAAGAACACCGCGCGGCTCACCAGGAGCTCTTACGGCAGATCGAAGAGACTGCCACCCGCGTCTCCCAAAGCGATGGCGTTGAAGCTCCGGCTCTGCTCAACTTCCTTCGCAGCTGGTACGGCGAGCACATTGAAGAGCTTGATCAGCAGTATGGTCCCTGGTTGAACGAGCAGGGCATCTACTAACAACTCACCTTCGATTAACTCCGTCTCCCCAGGGCACCGCTTTAGCCCCTGAGAAGCTTCTTCGGCAACCCATTCAGATCGCGGATTCCGCGCTGCTCGCCGCCCTTCAGACTTCCAGAGACAATTGAAGCGTTGCCCATGCCGGCGAGTTCGGCCTGGGCTCGGAAGCGAGATCGTAGACAAGCCGCTCCAGCACCAGCCGCTTATCCGGGGGAGACGACCGCAGCTCCAGGTCGGCTCGCGCAATCAGCCGCAGAGCGCGCGTCAGTTCTCTGCGGCTCTTGTAGCGCCGCGCCTGCCGAATCAGGTCGTCCGCGGCAAAGGGCGGAATCCTGAAACCCTGCCACAACGCCTGCCAGATCGTCCGCGAATCACGCACGTTCTTTTCGAGAATCACCAGCATCTGCCGGAATGTCCTCGACAGCATGTACAGGTGCCCGATCGCGGCATCCTCGCCGGCGTCCGTGCTGTTCAACAGTCCCTGCAGCAGAGCGAGTGCGCGCGCCCGATTATGCAAGCTGATCGCCTCGGTCAGGTCGTAGAGCGAGCGCTGTTTGGCGCCAAGAACCATGGTTTCCACATCGCCCAGCGTGATGCGCCCGCGGCCCATGGTGAAGAGCAGAAGCTTTTCCAGCTCCGATGCCACCAGCATCATATCGGCGCCAAGCGCATCCACCAGTTCGCGCGCGGCATCGGCCTCCATCCGCACTTCCGCCTGCTGGGCGGTCCCGACAGCCCAGCGCATCGCATCTTCTTCGCTTACGCGCGCCAGCTCCACCATGCCGCAGTGCTCGCCCAAGGTTTCCCGGATGCGGTCAAAACGATTCTTGTCGTCCATCTCCATGCGCCGCACATCCGATGGAATGCGCAGAAAATCGGCGATAAAGATCAGGAGCGCCTGCGGGTTCGGCGATTCGAAGTAGCGATCCAGCGCGGCAAATTCATCCTTCTTCGCGCCGCGTCCGTAGAGCTGCTTCAAATTGCGAACGAAGATTACCTGGAAGGGCGCCATCAGCGACGGCGTCTGCGCTCGATCCAGAATCTCGAAAATGGGAGCCTGCGCCAGGTCCAGGTCGCTCAGGCAAAAGTCCCGCAGATCCGGCGGCACAAATGCCTTCAAAACGGCGGCGCGGCAGCGATCCAGCAGGAACGCTTCGTCGCCGGCCAGCACATACCCGGGCTTCAGCTTTCCGGTGCCCGCGGCGGCCGCTTCCATCTCAGCCACGAAGCGGCTGACTGAAGCAAAACCTGCGCCCCATCGCGAGCCGCTCAACTTGTCGCTCCGCAGCACTCTGGCGCGTTGTCACGGCACGAGGCGTTCATCATGCGCTTCCAGAATACCTTTCCACGATCGGTCCTGCCATTCGGTTCCATCCGTCGGTTGCCCGCATCGGCAACTGGCTAAAGCTGCCAGAGACATCCTGCTCACATCCCCTCCAGCACATCCGCCACCAGGGCCCGCGCAAAGTCGTGCGACAGCCGTTCCACTGCCGCCGGGCTCTCGTCCAGATACGTCGGCAAATCCGTCGTCGATTGGTACTGCTGCCGGAAGGTGTAGTTCTTGTTCTCATAAAGCAGCTTGCCGTCGCGGTCGTTCAATCGCACTGAGGCCACCAGCGTGATCAGAAAGCTCGAAGACTGCTGCGTCGAGGTGTTGTAGGTCAGTGGGACTACCGTTTCCTGAAGAATCGTTCCATGCAACACCACGTCGGGGTCGCCCTGCGGATCGGGTGTGACGCGCAGCCGCGTCTGTGCGGCAAACTCCCGGATCACCGCGTCGGTCATCGAGACTTCGGTGTGATAGTTCACGGTGTGGGTGGCAAACACCGGCACGTATAAGGTGCGCGCATCGGGCGGCAGATGCGCGGCTGCGCCGAGCGTGTGATAGCCGCAACCGGCCAGGGCCGGCAGGCACACGCTTAGAAACAAGGCGCTGAATGGGCGCATGCCCCTATCTTAATCGTTGCCATCATCACGGGACTCAAACCCACGCCGTCGCCAACATCCCGATCCCGTCGGCGGGCAGCGCAAGGCCGTCGCTCCGGTCTCTGAAATAGCGGCGATTCAATTCCCCTGAATCCAGTTGCTCCACGCGGTGAAATCCTGCGCTGCCGAGTTCGTCCTCGAGTTCCTCCGGCGTAAAGAACAGCCGGAACGGCTCGCCCGCGGCCGCAACCCGCGCCGCCAATGCGTCGAATGCCACGCGCCGTGCCGGGCTCAAACTATGGGGCGCGAGCCCGTAATCGAAGCTCACTCCGCTGCCCGGCGGCAACGTTGCGATAGTCTCAATGGTCGATTGAAAAGCGCCCCTTGTCAGGTACGGCACCACTCCCAGCCAGCCGAAAAATGCCGCTTCCGACGCGTCGAATCCCGCCTCGGCCAGTCCGGCTGCGAGCGTCTTGTGTTCAAAATCCAGCGGGACAAACCTCAGCGTCTCCGGAATCACGCCGCCGGGCAACGCCGCCGCAACCCCGCCCAGCAAAGCCCGCTTCCATTCCTGCGTGGCGGGAAAGTCCACCTCAAACACGCGGAGATGCTCGAACGGATTGCGGCATGCGAACGTGTCCAGACCCGCGCCGAGGACCACGTACTGCCTCACGCCTGCTGTCACCGCCTTCGCCAGTTGGTCTTCCGCATATCGGCTTCGCGCCACCATGAAGGCGCGAAATGCGCGCGACCACGGATGCATCTCCGCGTCGCGGTCGAACGCAAACTGCGGTCCCAGGATCGGAACCGCAACCGGATCGTTCAAAACAGGCGGGTGATCGAGAAGCTGGTGAATGGCGCGCCGGTGGGCGACGCGCAATGCGGTGCGGCTGGCCCGGCCAGTCTCCATGATTCGATTCTATCTGCCGACCTGCAGGCCGATCGCTTGCCTGTTTTCATGGCCTTGGATATCGCCACGCGACATGTAGGATTGCTGTTCGTATTCGTCTTGAAAGGGCACGGATTGATCCGTGCCGCTAACCCGCCTGAAATCGCCGCGGCTTCAGCCGCCGAGGGACGTTCTTCCTCAAGAACTCAACGACACGCGGCCTTGTACCTTTCCCCGAGGGAGGTGCGCCCGCAACGCCCGCCCTCTTTTTGCGAAGCGGAACCCACGCGACCTTCTCCGATGGCTGTCAAGCCCTTCAGCCCGTAATTCCTTCGAAACCAAGGTGAAAGCCCTTGCCAATTAACTCGCGCAACCCGGTATCCTGAACACAGACTTGGCCGCGCTTTCGGTTGTTTTCTCTGTTCCCTGTTTCTCTGCTTCTCTGTTTCTCTGTTCTCTGCTTCCCTGTTTCTCTGCTTCTCTGTTTCTCTGTTCTCTGCTTCTCTGTTTCTCTGTTCTCTGCTTCTCTAACTCCTTTGCGCACAGGAATCTGCGGCTAAGTTCCTGCGGCAGAGGAATTTGCAGCGGCAGTCGACCGCCATCTCCAAAGAAATCAGGAATTTGCATCAAGACCCCCCCGGGGGGGGTGCCACCTTGGCGGCCGACGCCTCACGGTCCTGCACTAATCTGGTCTCAGAGCATCGCTCGAAAAATGACAGCCTCTTCTCCATCCACGCCCCTTCGCCGCATCGTGCTCACCGGCTTCATGGGTTCGGGCAAAAGCACCGTGGGCCCGCTCGTCGCAGAGCGGCTTGGCTGGAAATTCGTCGACGCCGACAACGTAATCGAAGCCCAGGCCGGCATCTCGATTGCCCAATTATTCTCGCGCGACGGAGAAGCCGCATTTCGCGACCTCGAACACGCCACCATCGCCCGCCTCGCCGAAGAGCACTCGCTGGTCCTCGCGCTCGGCGGCGGCGCAATTGAGCGCGACACCATGCGCCATCTTCTGCTCAACACGCCGGGCACGCTGCTTGTCCACCTCGAGGTTCAGCTTGCGACCACCCTCAAGCGCTGCGCCGGCACCGAATCCACGCGTCCTGTGCTCGCCGATCAGGCCAATCTCGTCAATCGGTACGCGCGTCGCCTGCCCCTCTACCGCAGCGCGCATCTCTCCATTGCAGTGGATGAACTGACTCCCGCGCAGGTGGCGGACGCCATCGTCGCGGCCGCTTTCAAATAGGAAAACCCAGCAACCTGCCCCCGCTTGGTATCATCTCCATAGGCACGTGTGATTCCCCCGAATCTCGACCGGCGCTCCTCCTGTCCTTCATGACTTCCACCTCTCAAGCCGCGACGTCGCGTGAACTTGCTGGAACCGTCGAGTCCCCGCTGCATGGCGCTCTCCATGCTCCCAGTCCGGGTTGGACCGCAACGCTGATCCACGATTTCCGCGAACTGTTCAAAGTGCGCGTGACCGGCATGGTGGTCGTCACCGGATGGGCAGGCTTCTACCTTGGGTCGATGCAATCGGGCATTTCCAGCGTGCAGCGCGGCCTGCTCGACACCCTGGTGGGAATCGGGCTGGTTTCTGCCGGCGCCGGCGCTCTGAATCAGGCCCTCGAACGCAGCTCCGACGCGCTCATGCTTCGCACCGCCGATCGTCCCCTTCCCGCGGGTCGCATCTCGCTCTGGCAGGGCATCGCGGCAGGAATCGGCGCACTCGCTCTGGGCGCATGGTGGCTCCTGCTTCACACCAACCTTCTTACCGTCTCGCTGGCGCTGCTCACCGCGTTCACCTACGTCGCCATTTACACGCCGCTCAAGCGCATCACCACCTTGGCCACCTTCATTGGCGCGTTTCCGGGCGCCATGGGTCCGCTGCTGGGCTGGACCGCTGCCCGCGGGCGCATCGAGTGGCCGGCGGTCGCGCTCTTCGCCATCCTCTTCGTCTGGCAGTTCCCGCATTTCATGGCCATCGCCTGGCTCTACCGCGAAGACTACGCCCGCGCCGGCATCCGCATGCTGCCCGTGGTGCAGCCCGACGGCTTGTCGACCGTTGTTGAGGCCATGTTCTATGCCGTGCTGATGATTCCAGTAAGCCTCGCCCCCTGGAAACTTGGCCTCGCAGGACCTGCGTATGCCGCCCTCGCCTTGCTGCTTGGCTTCTTCTATCTCGCCTACACCATACGGTTCACCCGCATTCTTCGCACTCCGAGCCCCACCGAAAGCCGCATGGTTGCGCGCGACCTGCTCAAGGTGAGCGTCATCTATCTGCCGCTGCTGCTTACTACGCTTATGCTGTGCGCGACGGTGGCGCACTAGCCAGCCATGCCAGCCATCGCTCCCGCTTCCAGCTCGTCTTCCGGAACGCGTTCTGCCATCGTCGCCATCCTTCTCATCAGCGCGGCCGCCACGCTCTTTCTGTTCTGGCTCATCTATATTCATCCCGCGGCGGCGTCGAGCACGCAGTACGCATTTCTCCCGGCGCTGAATGCCGTCCTCAACGGGCTCGCCGCCATCTCGCTTCTCATCGGCTACACCTTCATCCGCGCGCACCGCATTCGCGCACATCGCGCATCCATGATCACGGCATTCGTCTTTTCGACGCTATTCCTCGTCAGCTATATCCTGCACCACGCGCTGCACGGTGACGTCCGCTACCCGGTGCATGCGGCATTGCGCTCGGTGTACCTGCCGCTCCTCGCAAGCCACATCGTTCTCGCCACCGTCACCCTGCCGCTGGTGCTGGTTACGTTTTTCTTTTCGCTTTCGGGCCGCATCCCCCAACATCGCAAAGTTGCGCGCTGGACTTTCCCTCTATGGCTCTACGTTTCCATCACCGGCGTCATCACCTACGTGATGCTCAGGCTCGCGCAGGGGTAGAATGCCGCTGATGTCCGCAGATCGACCTTCCGCCGAGCCACGAACGCCACTCCCCGACGATGGAACCCGCCAGCTTCTGCGATGGGGCGGCTCGATGGTCGGAACCGGCATCCTTGCCGCTATCCTGCTCGAAACCGTGTGGGGCGGATTCACGCGCACCGGCGCAACCACCAACACCGGCTGGTTCGCGCTGATCGTCACGCTCATGTGCGTTCCCTTCGGCACCTTGCTGCTCGTCCTTGGAATCGCCAAGTGGCTGCGCAATCGATCGCTCTCGCGCAAGGGCTGACTGCTCATTCTTCGAGATTCGACATCAGCACCGTGTAAACCAGCGAAATCACGACTCCGCCTTCCTCGCCCTTTCCACCATCTGCCGCGCAGCCACGAGATCGGCGATGAATCTCCGCATCTCCCGGTGACGATCTTCATCGGTACGCGCGCGCAAAATCGACGACGGGTGCACCGTGGCCATCAGCGGCGGAAGATTCTCAGCGCGCAGCGCGATGCCGCGCTCCTTCGTCACCCTGAAACCTGACCCCAGCAACGCCTGCGCCGCCGTCGCGCCAAGACACACCACCAGCTTCGGATGAACTACTTCCAGTTCTGCGTCGAGCCATGGCCGGCAAGCTTCAATTTCAAGCTGGCTCGGCTTCTTGTGCAGCCTGCGCTTTCCACGCGGCTCCCACTTGAAGTGTTTCACCACGTTCGTAACATAGACGCTGTTTCGTTCAATCCCCGCCTCTTCCAGGCAGCGGTCGAGCAGCTTTCCGGCAGGCCCTACGAACGGATGCCCTTCCACATCCTCCCGGTCGCCAGGCTGCTCACCGATCATCATCAGGCCAATCCGCAATCCTTTTGACCGCCCTTCCATTTCTCCGAAGACGGCCTGTGTCGCGTGCCGGAACAGGTCGCATCCCCGGCATCCCTGCACCGCCTTACTCAACACCGGCAGTGTGAATCGCTCGGGCAAATACGAGCTTGCGCCCGGCGCTTTCTTCGCGACATGAGCCACGCACCACCTCCTCCAGCGTTGGATGCCGGAGGCGCGAGCGCGCCGATTTGATCACCTTGAGATCAGCAGGTTGGCGATTAGCCCCGCCAGCAGGTCCAGTTCGGTCTGCTAAACACCGGCATTTCGCCGGCGAGCAGTCCCGGCGGATTGGACCGATCGCCTGCAATCGTCACGGAACGGTTCAGCGACCAGCCGCTCCGGCGGGTACCTGCTTCTGCGCCATCAATGCCACCGCCTTCACCGCGATGTGCTCGGCGCTCACCTCGAGTTCTTTGACCAGTTCCCAGGGTGCTCCCGAATCGCCGAAGCGATCCTTCACGCCGATCGCAGCCGTGATGACAGGGCGACCGTATACCTTGGAGCTTTCCGTCAAGATACAACTGACTCGCCCGGCCAGGGCGCCAATCTGATGCTCCTCTGCGGTGACGATGACGCCGGTGTCGCAGGCAGACCGAATGACGGCGTCGCTGTCGATGGGCTTGAGCGTGTGCATGTTGAGAATGCGCGCGGTGTAGCCGTATTCCTGGCGAAGGATCCACGCGGCGCGCATGGCTTCGGGTACCTCGGGGCCGCAGGCAATGATGGTCAGATCCTCGCCCTCATCGCCACACTCTTCGTCGAGCCGGGTTTCGAAGGCGTCGGTGAAGTTTGCCGCCTGATGACGGAAGCGAATCCGGTTGGCCTTTCCCAAAACGAAGGGAGTGGCTTCGGTAGTGACGATGGGAGTCGCTTCGCGCGCGAAACGGAGATACTTCGGCCCCACGTGCTGAAGCAGAAGATGGGTGGTTGCCTTGCGTGCTTCGATCAGGTCGCACGGCACCACAACGGTCATGTTGGGCAGGCCCATCATGGCGAAGAGATCTTCGAGCGCCTGGTGCGTCGCCCCGTCCGGCCCGACCGAGACGCCGGCGTGCGCTCCCACCATCATCACGTTCAGGTTTGAGTAGCAGACTGAGACCCGGATCTGATCGAGATTGCGCGCGGCTGAGAAGGTCGCATAGGAGCCGACAACCGGAAGCTTGCCTTCGCGCGCCAGGCCGGCTGCCGCGGAGGTTGCGGATTGCTCGGCGATGCCTATGCTGAACCAGCGCGCGGCGCGTTCCGGCTTACCGGCATGGAAATCGCTGATGGTGATGGAACCGGAAATGTCCAGGCCAAGGCAGACCACGCGCTCATCCCCGCCATTTGCGGAGAGCGATTGCCCCAGACCCTTGCGGGTAGGCTCCATGACGGCTTTCATGGTTTCGCCGGCGTTCCACCAGTAATTGCGCGAGAAGTGTGGCATCGCGCCTTCGAGTCTGCGATCGATTTCCGCCTGAAATCTCCCTGCCCGCTCGAGCAAGGCATCCACTGGAATGCGGCCGTCAAGCCCGAGGTCGCGAAGCGCTGCCGCAAGTTCGTCGCGATTGGGAGCCTTGCCGTGCCACCCGGCCTGGTTCTCCATAAAGCTGACGCCTTTACCCTTGATCGTATCGGCCAGGATCACGACCGGCTTGCCTTCGGCGCTGCGGGCCGCGTCGAGCGCACTGACGATGGCGCCCATATCGTGGCCGTCAACGCGCATCACATTCCATCCAAAGCTCGCATACTTGTCCGCCAGCGGCTCCACTTGCATGACGTCTTTCACCCAGCCATCGATTTGCAGCCGGTTGCAGTCGATGATGGCGATGACGTTGTCAAGGTGGAAGTGACCAGCCTCCATCGCAGCTTCCCAAACCTGGCCTTCCTGCTGTTCTCCGTCGCCCATCAGGCAGAAGATCTTGTGCTTCTTGCCCTCAAGGCGCGCCGCAAGCGCCATGCCCACACAGATGCTGAGGCCCTGGCCAAGCGAGCCGGTGGAAACTTCGACTCCCGGCAGTTTGGCGCAGTGAGGATGGCCCTGGAAGGGCGAACCTAGTTTGCGCAGCGTCACAACATCCTCAACGGGACAGAAGCCGGCGAATGCGAGCCCCAGGTAAAGGCTGGGCGCTTTGTGTCCCGCCGACCACACGATCCGGTCGCGGTCCGGCCACGCCGGATTCAAGGGATCGTGGTGCGCCGCATGAAGGTAGAGCGCAGCCGTAATGTCCATGATCGAGAGCGTGCCTCCCGCATGTCCTGAGCCGGCAGCGCAAAGCGCAACAAGGTCGTAGCCGCGCATCAGGTTGGCGGCATCGCGCAATTGATCAATCGTGTAGTCCCGGGTGATCTTTCCCGTGGCGGAATCCATCAGAGGCATTGCTCTCTCCTTGCCATCTCAACGCAATCCATCAGAGCGCGGAAATGAGCCCTCAAGCGGCTCGGCTCATGCCCGCGTGAACATTCAGAGATTCTGTCTTGCCCATCCGGCAACCAACTCCAGGGCCTTCTGCAACTGATCCATCGAATTGGCCACGCTGAACCGGAGATAGCCTTCGCCGAAAGCTCCGAAGGCAGTCCCGGAAAGCGCAGCCACTCCGACTGCATTGAGTAACTCGTCTGCAAGCGGCTTCGACTTCCACCCGGTCTGCTGAATGTTCGGAAAAACGTAGAAGGCTCCCTTGGGCATGCGGCACGAAAACCCCGGAATGCGATTGAGCCCATCGACAAAGAACCGGCTGCGGCTTTCAAACTCGGTCCGCATGCGGGCCACCGGGCTTTGATCGCCGGTAATGGCGGCGATCCCGGCTCGCTGCGTAAAGCTCGCGGTGCAGGAATTGGAGTTGGTCATCAGGCGGGTGAAGTGCGCAGCCAGGTCGGCGCGCATCACACCATAGCCCATGCGCCAGCCGGTCATCGCGTAGGTCTTCGAGAAACCGTCGAGCAGGATCGTGCGATCTTTCATCCACGGAAGAGAAAGGATCGAGAACGGCTCGCCTTCGAATTGCAGGCGGCTGTAGATCTCGTCTGACAAGACCATGATGTTGCGATCTCCGATCGCTGCTGCGATTTTCTCGATGTCGCGTCGAGAAAGAACGCCCCCGGTCGGATTCTGTGGCGAGTTGAGGATGATGAGCCGCGTGTGGTCAGTGATCAAGGATTTCAACTCATCGGGATCGACCGCAAAGTCACGCTCTTCACGCAAGGGGATCGGAACTGCGGTGCCCCCGGCATAGTGGATCATCGACTCGTAAATGGGAAACCCTGGATTGGGATAGATGACTTCATCGCCATGATCGATGAGAGCGAGCATGGCGTAAAAAATGATCGGCTTGCCGCCCGGCACGACGACAACTTCATCCGGAGTGATCTCGACGTTCCGGCTGCGGCTCACCGAATCGGCGATCACCTGGCGCAGTTCCGGCAGTCCGGCAGATGGGCCGTAGTGCGTCCAGCCGCCGCGAAGCGCCGTGGCCGCAGCTTCCACGATGTTGGAGGGGGTTTCGAAGTCGGGCTCTCCAATCTCCAGGTGAATGATGGACCTGCCCTGTCGTTCGAGCGCTTTCGCCTTGCTGAGGACCTCGAATGCGGTTTCTGTACCCAGCCGCGCCATGCGCGGTGCCAACAGCAGTTGGTGCTCAAGTGCTTGCGTCGTCATGAATGCTGCTCCTGGAGTATTCCAGAGTTCCCGAGTCTGGCCCCTTTTGAAGCAAGCGACGGTTCTTCTTGAAGAAGCTGCCGCCGACTCCCGCGGTTCTTTGAAACCGCTCTGGGGCTGAAGATTCAGAGCCCGAGTTGCCCTGGAAGAATCAAGCCCAAACGGCCACTGATTCTATTGGTCCGATAGTGCGCAGTATGTGATGGGAAACACCTCGACGGACAACCGGATGCGGAACGCCCGTCATGTCCCTCGTTTCAATCGCGATTGGGACTCGCTGTATGTCGGCGTGCCGTCCAGATAGCAAAAACAAACCCCCTTGAAACTTCCAGTGGCGTTTCTCGACGGCTCTCAGCATTTGCGCAGGTGATGCAGGTCACAAGAAAAGCAGCACCTGGTCAACGAAAATGTCTGCGCGAGAAGCAGATCAGGAGACAGGCGGCGCCATGCATGCCTGGTCTTCCTGAGGAGCCGCACTATGGTGACGATCACGGTATCCGAAAAGAAGACGACGATGCTCACCCTCCCTGGGGATGCGGTGCGGCAGATACAGTGGCGCTTTGCTGACCGCTTCGATTTGCAGATGTTGATGCAGTCGGCTCGCAGCGTAGCCCGCGGAACGGTGGCAAGGTTGGTTGCCTCGGGCGAGCGGAACACGCACGAGTGGACTGCGGCCAAAGCCGTGATGATGGATGCATTCGACCGCGCAGGCATCACCGCGGCGTTCATGGAGCCGGAAGAAGGCGGATTCATCTCCGGACCGAAAAATCTGGCCCTGGGCCTGACGGCATTTGAATTGGCGTGGGTGGATGGCGGTGCGGCGACCGCGAGCCTGGCCGGATTCCTGGCGCTCTCGCCCATTCACGAGCGCGGAACGCCGCAGCAGGTCGAGCGCTATAAGAAGCTGGCCGCTCCACCGCAGGCAGGCGAAGACCGAAAGCCCTGGCGCGGGGCCTTTGCTCTCACCGAGCCGGTTCCTTATGTCGGCGTTGATACCGGCATGTTGAGCGGCAAGGTGCGCATCGCTGAGTGGAAAGACGGCGAAGAGCCCTGGCTGCAAGTGGAGAAGCGCGGCCGGTTCATCACCGGGATTGCCTCCGCCAACTTTGTGACCGCGGCGGTGAACTCCGACGACGCGCGTTTCAAAGGCAGCTGCGTGGTGATTCTGGAAGAAACCGACCCCGGCACGTTCGACCGTGGAACCGCGACCAAGAAGCTGGTGCATCAACTTTCGTCGACGGGGGATCCGATCTTTAATCTGCGCGTACCGGCCAGCCGTATTGTGGGCGGGTATACGGTGAAAGACAGCGTCCTCGTTCCCAATTTCAATCACAGCGAGATCATTGAAGCTGTCTTC
>Ga0335072_10006254_pt1 | contig 17437 bp, 14 predicted proteins | sample Lox_Sample_21_FD_206725 | JGI IMG/M metagenome (GOLD analysis project Ga0335072, IMG submission 206725) | Soil microbial communities from Loxahatchee National Wildlife Refuge, Florida, United States - Lox_Sample_2.1 | ecosystem: Environmental > Terrestrial > Soil > Wetlands | place: USA...
GCGGCTCGCCGGGGCGGACGGCACGGCGCTGGCGCTGGTCGCGGTCGGGTCGCACGACACCGCGTCGGCGGTGGTCGCGGTGCCGGCGCAGAGCGAGAACTTCGCCTACATCTCCTCGGGCACGTGGTCGCTTGTCGGGATGGAACTGACCGCGCCGGTGCTGTCGGAGGCGAGCAGGAGCGCGAACTTCACCAACGAGGCGGGTGTGGACGGCACCGTCCGCTACCTGCGCAACGTCAGCGGCCTCTGGCTGCTCCAGGAGTGCCAGCGGCACTGGGGTCAGGCGGCCGGCCCGATCGAGTCGCTGCTGCCCGCGGCGGCGAAGGTACCTCCGCTGCGGTTCGTCATCGACGCCGACGATCCCGTCTTCCTGCCGCCCGACGACATGCCGGGACGGATCGCGGCCTGGCTGGCCGCGCGCGACCGCCCGGTGCCTGGTAACCCCGCCGAGTTCACCCGGTGCATCCTCGACAGCCTCGCGATCGCCTACCGGAGGGCGCTGACCGATGCGCAGACGCTGTCCGGCAAGCACGCCGACGTGGTGCACGTCGTCGGCGGCGGGTCGCGCAACGAGCTGCTGTGCCAGCTCACCGCCGACGCGACCGGCCTGCCGGTCGTCGCGGGCCCGGCCGAGGCGACCGCGCTCGGCAACGTCCTCGTCCAGGCCCGCGCGCTCGGCGCGGCCCCGGATTCACTCAGCGGACTGCGTGCCCTCCTCCGCGCCAGCCCGGCCATCGCCGGCCTGCGCCGTTACGCCCCGGCAGGCGACCCGCGCGCCTGGGCAGCGGCCATACCCGCGTGACCCCGCCCCGCGCCCGCCCGGCTATCGCCTGCCTGAGCAGGCGGTCACTGGGCGCCGGCGGTCACAGGGCGCGGCGGTCACAGGGCGCCGGCGGTCACGGGTGACGCCCCTCACAGGGCGCCGGGCGGGTGCGCGGCGGCCCACGCGGCGAACCGCTTGCGGTAGCTGGTGGCGCTCAGCCCGTAGTGCGCCTTGAACCGGCGGGCGAAGTAGTTCTGGTCGGGCCAGCCGACCGCACGGCCGATACCAGTGACCGGGTCGTCGGAGTGCAGCAGCATGACCGCCGCCCGCTCCGCGCGCAGCTGCGACAGGTACGCCTTCGGCGGCAGCCCGGTGGCGTCCTTGAACAGCCGCACCAGGTACGCGGGCGCCAGGTGGAGTTCCTCCGCGAGCGCCGCCAGGGTCCACGGCCGGGCGATGTCGGACTCGAGCAGCCGCATCGCTCGCCGGACCGCCGGGTGGAGCCGGCCCGCCTGCGCCGAGCCGTTGGCACCGTCAACCTCCCCGCCGGGCGCGGCGGCGCGGCCAAGCTCGCTGAGCACCAGGGAGAGCAGGCCGAGCACATCGCCCCGGTACCGGTCGAGCGAGCAGAACCGCAGTTCGGTGAGGGCTTCCAGGTGCGTCGCGCACCTGGCGAGGGAGTCCTGCTCCAGGTGGAGCGACATGACGCCGCGTCCGGGCGCCGAGTAGGGGCCGCTCCACAGCAGGTAGCCGAGCAGCGGGTCCTCGCGGGTCCAGGCGAGCTCCCGGTGCAGCAGCTCGCTGCTGAAGCAGCAGTTGTACAGCTCAAGCCACCGGCAGTCCTCGTAGCCGTGCCACACACCGGGCCGGAGCAGGACGACATCACCCACGCTGAGCTGCCACCGGCCGGCAAGGCAGTGGTGCGTGCCGGTGCCGCCGCGAACGAACGCGATCTCCACGAAGCTGTGCGTGTGCAGCTGGTGCCCGGTCTCGTGCAGGTGCAAGCCCGCGTAGACCTGGGCCCCCTCCGTGAAGTGCAGCAGGTCATGACTGGTGTCCATCGGCATGTCTGCGTCAGCCATGTACTTGGTCACGTGACGGACGTTACGCCGGGCAGCACTGGTCGTCACGACCCAAAGTCAATTTCGTGCTAGTACAGGTGCATCTCGGCCTAGCCCGTCCCGGCCCGATGGCGAATGATCACGGAAACATCTAAAACGTTTCATTCCCTCGAATTACGGGACGATGATGACCCTGACGCTGCAAACCCCGCGTGCCCGGTGGACGCTCCGTGCGCTGCGCTACCGGCCGGCGCTAGCGGTCCTGCTGCTGCCGAGCCTGGCGCTCATCGGCGTGTTCAGCTACTACCCGGCGGTGCGCAGCCTGATCGGCGGGTTCTACCAGTGGAACGGCTTCTCGCCGCCGACCTACGCCGGGGTGTCACAGTTCAAGGAATACCTGCAGTCGCCCACCTTCGGCACGGAGGCGAAGAACCTCGCCATCCTGGTCGGCGGCAGCATCTTGATCACCCTGGTCTCCCAGTTCACCGCGGCGGAGATCGTCATGCACCTCCCGGCCAGGGCCGCGGCGGTCGCGAAGTACCTGCTCGTGCTGCCGATCGTGCTGCCGCCGCTGGTGCTTATCGAGGTCTGGGCCTACCTGCTGCAGCCAGGCTCCGGGCTGATCGACAAGATCTTCGGCGCCGTCGGCCTGCCGCAGCCCGGCTGGCTGAGCGACCCGCACCTGGCGCTCATCTCCATCCTGCTGATCGGGTTCCCGTGGATCTCCAACCTCGGGTTCCTCATCTTCCTCGGCGGGCTGCAGAACCTGCCGAAGGACGTGGTTGACGCGTCCCGGCTTGACGGCCTCGGCGCCGTCCGCCGTGTCTTCGCCATCGACATCCCGCTGCTGCTGCCCCAGTTCCGCATCGTGGTGATCCTTTCCGGCATCTACGCGGTGCAGAACTTCATACCGATCCTGCTGCTCACCAACGGCGGGCCAGGCACCGCCACCCTCGTTCCCGGCCTCGACATGTACCAGTCCGCCTTCTCCAACGACCAGTACGGCTACGGCATGGCCATCGGGACCCTGCTCTTCGCCGTGATGCTCGTCTTCACCATCGCCGCTATGCGGCTCCTGCGGTCAAGGACCGCGTGATCACCAGCTCATCCCCGCTCACCTGGAGGTGAGGTTCGCAATGCTGAGAAGAACCCTGACCGCCGCGACCGTGCTCGCCGTCGCCGGCGTGCTGACCGCGGCCTGCTCGTCCGGCGGCTCGTCCGGCAGCGGCGGCAGCGGCGGCTCCATCGTCATCAAGGCGGTGCTGCCGCCCAACACCGGCGCGATCTCCGCGGCGGACAACGCCGGACTTAAATCGCTCACCACGCAGTACGAGGCCGCGCACAAGAACGTCACCGTGGACTGGCTGCCGAACGACAGCGCCTCGATCACCCAGTCCAACGCGACAGTCGAAAGCCAGGCCTCCGGCGGTGCCGCCCCGGACCTGGTCTGGGAGCAGTACGGCCCGGTCACCTCCGGCAGCCTGCCGAGCGGCCTGCTGCAGAACATCAAGCCCTACCTGGAAAAGCCCAACCCGTACGTGCCGGGCAACACCAGCTGGCTGTCGCTGTTCACGGCGAGCACCATCCCCTACATGACCTCGCCTAACGGCGACATCGACATCATCCTCGGCTCCAACGTCGAGACCGGCATGTTCTACAGCAAGGCCGCGTTCGCCAAGGCCGGGATCACCTCCACGCCCACCACCTGGGCGGACTTCATAACCGACCTCGGCAAGCTGAAGGCGGCGGGCGTCACGCCGTTCATGTTCGCCGATGGCGGCCTGTGCAACCCGTCGTGGTTCGAGCGGCTCGCCACCTCCTCGCTGCTGGCCAACCAGGTCAGCCAGTTCGACGTCAACCACGCCCAGGTGACCACGGGACTGGACGTCGCGGTGGGCATCCAGAAGGGCATCATCTCGATGAACAACCCCGCCTACGCGGAGGTCTGGAAGCTGCTCGGCCAGCTTGAGCAGTACTCGGCCACCGGGCAGAGCAGCTACGACGCCTGCACCGCGCCGACGAGCACCACCCCGCCGCTGTCCACCCAGTCGCTGCTCATCCAGGGCAAGGTCGGCGTGCTATGGGGCGGCAGCTGGTACCTTCCGCAGCTGAACTCGGCCGGATTCAGCGGCAAGTACGGCGTCTTCCCCGAGCCGCCCATCACCAGCGCCACCAGCTCGCTGGCCACGGGTGCCTCCACGGTCGGCATGATCGGCGGCCCGAACGGCAACGGCCAGTGGGGCGTGACCTCGCAGCAGGCCGACAGCACGATGACCCCGGCCAAGACCGCCACCGTGATGAACTTCCTCGCCTGGCTGTTCACCCCGCAGCACCTGGGCAACTGGATCGAGATCAACCAGTCCGGCGCGGACATCCCGACCGAGACCGGAGCTCCGACCCTCAACATCCCCGGCCTGAGCAGCCTGGTCCCGTCGGGCAAGGTCGGCACCGTGGTCGACGTGGTGCTCGATGACGTACTGTCCACCGCGGCGACCAACTCGGGCCTGCGGCTGGTGCAGGAGTACCTGGACGGGCAGCTGTCCTTCTCAGCGTTCTCCAGCCAGTGGCAGTCGCTGCTGACCAGCGCGGCGCAGCAGTGGGCGACGGCCAACCACGTCAACCTGAGCCAGTACTAGCGGACCCGTGGAAACAAGCACCCGTTCCTCGGACACCAGGACCTCAGCCGGCCAGCCGCCCGCACCCAGCGGGCGGCGGCCGGCCGGGGCCGCGCGGTGGCGTCGGCGGTACCGCTGGATCACCTTCGCCGCCGGCGCGGTGATCGTCGTCCTGACCTACTTCCCGCTTATCTTCGTCCTGTCCAACTCGCTGAAGAGCGGGCAGAACATCTTCAATAGCGGCGTGTTCTCGCTGTTCACCCAGTTCGACACCGGGAACTACGTCACGGCGTGGTCGGGCGTGTCGCACCAGCTGCTGAACACGATCATCGTCGCGGCGGTGTCCATCGCCATCGGCGTGACGGCGGCGGCGCTCGGCGCGTACGCGTTCTCCCAGCTGCGGTTCCGCGGCAAGAACCTGCTGTTCCTCGCCTACGTGGCGCTGCTGCTCATCCCGTGGACGCTGACCCTGATCCCGCTCTTCCTCACCATCCAGAAGCTGCACTTCTTCAACACCTGGTGGGCGCTGATCCTGCCGTACTCGGCGAGCGCGCAGCCGCTGCTCGTGCTGATCTTCCGCGGCTTCTTCGAGCAGATACCGCGCGAGCTGCTGGAAAGCGCCCGGGTGGACGGCTGCGGCGAGCGCCACGTGCTCACGCGGATCGTCGTCCCGCTGACCCGGCCGGTGCTGCTCACCGGCGCCATCCTGGTCATGATCAACGTCTGGGGCGACTACCTGTGGCCCACGATCGTCATCCAGGATCCGGCGAAGATCACCATCTCGGCGGGCGTCCAGCAGTTCGTGGGCGGCCTGGGGCTCAACGCCTCGAGCGGCGGCGCGGTGTTCGCCGCGTTCGTACTGGCCACCGCGCCGATGTTCGTCCTCGTCGGCTTCACCATGCGCTATTTCGTCTCCGGACTGACCGAAGGAGCAACAAAGCTGTGACCCCGGATGGGCTGCCCCCCGTTGGACTGCACCCTGTTGGATTGCGGTGTGCGCACCTGGACAACCCCCTCGGCATCGCACCGGACCGCGTCCGGTTCGGCTGGCTGTGTAGCGGAGACGCCCTCCAGCAGGCGTACCAGATTCAGGTCAGTCAGCAGAACGTTGTCGGCTGGCCCTGCGACGTCGCACCGTTCTGGGACAGCGGCAGGACCGAGTCCGGGGAGTCTGCCGACGTGCCCTACGCCGGCCCGGCCCTCGCCTCCGGCGGACGGTACGAGTGGCGGGTCCGGACCTGGGACACCGCCGAGGCCGCGTCGGCGTGGAGCGCGCCAGCGTCGCTCGAGGTAGAGCTGCGTCCCGCCGACTGGGAGGCCTCCTGGATCGGGCTCGGGCCGCTGCGCGAGCACTTCGACCCGCCGTCGCAGCCCGGTCGGCCCGATGCCGTGGCCAACGCGCTGCGCCCCGCCCCCTACCTGCGGCGCTCCTTCACCCTGGCCGGGCCGGTCGCCGCGGCCCGGCTGCACGTCACCGCGCTCGGCCTGTACGAGGCGCGGCTGAACGGGCACCGGATCGGCGACGCGGCCCTCGCACCCGGCTGGACCGACTACCACCAGCGGGTGCTCTACCAGAGCTACGACGTCACCGCGCTGCTGCGCGACGGCGAGAACGTGCTCGGCGCGATCCTCGGCGACGGCTGGTACTGCGGCTTCGTCGGGTTCGACGCCAAGCGGGCCGGCGCGCACTACGGTGCCGCGCCGGAACTGCTCGCCCAGCTCGACATCACGCTACAGGACGGCTCGGTACAGCGGATCGTGAGCGACGACCAGTGGACGGGACGGTCCGCGGCGATCAGGCACGCCGACCTGCTGATGGGGGAGCGCCAGGAGCTGAGCCTCGCCCTGCCCGGCTGGGATGGCGCCGACGCCGGCGACGCCGACGCCCGCGACGCGGGGGCTGAGGAAGCGGGGTGGCGCCCCGTCCGGTGCCGTCCCCTCGACGGCAGGGTGCTCGCCGCCGACCCGGGCGTGCCGGTCCGGGTGACCGAGGAGATCAGCCCTGCCGCCGTCTCGCGGTCCGCGGACGGGGTGTATGTCATCGACTTCGGGCAGAACCTCACCGGCTGGGTGCGGATCCGGGCCAGCGGCCCGGCCGGCACGTCCATCCGGATCCGGCACGCCGAGGTCCTCGACGGCGACGGCGGCCTGTACACGGACAACCTGCGCACCGCGCGCCAGGCCGACGAGTACGTGCTGGCCGGCGGCCCGGCGGTGCTCGAGCCGCACTTCACCGTGCACGGCTTCCGGTACGCCGAGGTGACGGGGTTCCCGGGCGAGCCAGGCTCCGGCGACATCGTGGCCCGTGTCGTGCACTCGGACATCCCGCTCGCCGGGCGGTTCACCTCATCCGAGCCGTGGCTTGACCGGCTGCTTGCGAACATCGACTGGGGCCAGCGCGGCAACTTCATCAGCGTCCCCACCGACTGCCCGCAGCGCGACGAACGCCTCGGCTGGCTCGGCGACGCGCAGATCTTCGCCCGTACCGCCTGCTACAACCGGGATGTCGCCGCCTTCTTCGCCAAGTGGCTCGACGACGTGGCCGAGGCACAGCTGCCCTCGGGCGCCTTCCCCGACATCGCGCCGCGGCTCAATTTCCCCGGGGCCGGGGCGCCGGCGTGGGGCGACGCGGGCGTGATCGTCCCGTGGACACTATGGAAGATGTACGGCGACCGCGGCGTGCTTGAGCGGCACTTCGGCGCCATGAGCGGCTGGATGGACTTCGTCGAGCGCGGAAACCCGGACCTGCTGCGGTCCAGGGAACTTGGCCACAGCTACAACGACTGGCTCGCCCCGGGCCGCGACGCGACCCCCAGGGAACTGCTCGCCACCGCCTACTGGGCGTACGACGCGGCCCTGATGGCCGAGATCGCCGGCGCGATCGGACGGCCGGACGACGCCGAGGGGTACCGCGAGCTGCGGGCGAAGATCGGCTCGGCCTTTGCGGACGCGTTCGTCGGCAGCGACGGAACCATCGCCTCAGGCAGCCAGACGGCCTACGCCCTCGGCCTGCACCTGGACCTGATACCCGACGAACTGCGGGCGGCCGCCGCGGGGCACCTGGTCGAGGCGGTGCGCGCCGCGAACTGGCACCTCACCACCGGCTTCGTCGGCGTCGGGTACCTGCTGCCGGCCCTCAGCGCGGCCGGACACGCCGACGTCGCGTACCGGGTGCTCGGGCAGCGGACGTTCCCGTCCTGGCGTTACATGATTGACCAGGGGGCCACCACGATCTGGGAGCGGTGGGACGGCTGGTCACCGGAACGCGGGTTCCAGTCGGCGTGGATGAACTCGTTCAACCACTATTCCCTCGGCTCGGTGGGCGAATGGCTCTACCGGTTCGTCCTCGGGATCGACCAGGAGCCGGGCACGGCAGGCTTCGGCTCGCTGGTGCTGCGACCGCACCCGGGCGGTTCGCTCGACCGGGCGGCGGGGTCCTACCAGTCGGTGCGGGGCGTGATCGGTGCCGGGTGGGAACGCGAGGGCGGGCGGTTCACCTACCGGGTGGAGGTTCCGCCCAACGTCCGGGCCACGGTGCACGTGCCGAGCGCCGCCGCCGCCGAGGTCCGCGACGCGTCGGGCCGGCCACCGGTGCGGACCAGCCTCTTCCCTGGTCTACTTGGGGTCAGCGAAGCCGTTTACGAGATCGGGCCGGGTCATCACGAATTCTCCGGCCCAGCTCCGCAGGCCATCGGGTAAGTACAGGATGTATCGTTTCATATTGTTCCCCTGTTCACGGAGAAGCGGGTAAGCGTGCCGGTCAGCATCAGGGAGGTCGCGGCGCACGCCGGCGTCTCCGTCGCCACGGTCTCCAACGTGCTCAACCGGCCCGACATCGTCGCCCGTCCGACACGCGACCGGGTGAGCGCCTCGATCAGGGAGCTCGGCTTCGTACGGAACGAGTCGGCCCGCCAGCTACGGGCGGGCCGGAGCCGGACGATCGGCCTGGTGGTGCTCGACGTGGCGAACCCGTTCTTCACCGACCTGGCCCGCGGCGTGGAAGACGAGGCGAACAAGGCGGGCCTCGCGGTCATTCTGTGCAACAGCGACGACCAGGAGCGCAAGGAGAAGCGCTACCTGGAACTGCTCGAAGAGCACCGGGTGCAGGGCGTGCTGATCACGCCGGTGTTCGGCGCGGGATCGCGGCTGATCCGGCTGCAGCGCCGCGGCACGCCGGTCGTGCTCGTCGACAGCCGGTCCCCGTCCCGTGGCCAGTGCTCGGTCGCGGTGGACGACGTGCTCGGCGGTGACCTCGCGATCTCCCATCTGCTGTCCGCCGGGCATCAGCGCATCGCCTACGCCTGCGGTCCGCGCGCGATCCGGCAGGTGGCCGACCGCTACGAGGGTGCGCTGCGCGCCTTCGCCAGGGTCGGCCGCCCGGCCGACGGCCTGCACGTGATCGAGGCCGGGGCGCTGAATGTAGCCGCCGGGCAGAAGGCCGGAGCCGACATCGCGGCGATGCCCGCCTCGGCCCGGCCCACCGCGGTGTTCTGCGCCAACGACCTGATCGCGCTCGGCGTGCTGCAGGAGATGACCCGCCACCGGATCAGGGTGCCCGAGGACGTCGCGATCGTCGGCTACGACGACATCGACTTCGCCGCCGCGGCCGCCGTCCCGCTGACCTCGGTCCGCCAGCCCCGCCAGCAACTCGGCCGCACCGCCGCCAGGATGCTCCTGGAGGAGGCCGCCGCCGACGACAGCCACCAGCACCAGCAGGTCATCTTCGAACCGGAACTGATCGTCCGCCAGTCCACCCAGGCATCTCCCGCCACCTCAGCCCACGCGTCCCGCGCCGCCCGCCGCGCCACCTCGCCAGCCGTCTAGCGGGCCCGCCGTGCTGCCGCGCCCCCACGCTCGCGAACACGATGCCGGCGTCGGCTGGGCTGTCCTTGACTGCCCAGCGGGATCCGGTCGCTTAGCACGTGTTCTGGCTTCCGGCCGACTGCGTCGGCGCGGGCGCCTGGCCAGCTGAGGTGATGACGTTGACCTCCCGCGCCGATGGACCGCCATACGCGATAAAGCGAGTTCCGGCCGCCGGCGCCGAGCTGACAATGGATCCTGATGACGCCTGACTGACATCTCCAGGGTTCAGGGTGATGCCCATCTCAGCGAGGAGCGTATCCGCTTTCTGGACGGTGAGCCCGCAGACGGGCGGCATGACCACGGCCGCGCCGCCGCCGGTGCACTCAGCGCACGAGGTAACACCTTCCGAAATGATCAGAGTCACCCTAAAATTCGCGGGTACGGCAGCACCCGTCGGTGGATCCGTGGTTATGACGTCGCCCTGGCCGTAGTAGATATTGGGCTTCATTTCTTGTTTCGGGACTCCGAGTTTGAAGGCTGCCATGGTCTCATCCGCGGTTCGCACGCTATCCCCGGCAACCGGCGGTATCTCGACGCTTGCCGGTGATGACCGGGTGGTAGCAGCAGGCGGTGTGCTGCCGGGTGGACTGGTCGCGCCCGGATGGGTTGCGGACGGCGAACCGCTCGCGCATGCGCCCGCGCCCACAGCCAGCGCCGCTGACAGCAAGATTTTCCCGGCGAGGCGGAGCGGGTGTTCAAGCATAAATGACTCACCTCGTATCAGGCGCTGGGCGGACGACTTCCTGGTCGGCGGGCCCCTCGCTATGCGGAGGTTTGCCGGAGCTGGCCGAAGCCCCTTGTTTTGCTTTTCTGTCTTGAACTATTCCGGGTATGAAAGATATCGCTGAAATGAGCGCGCCGCCGGCTATCCCGAAGAAAATGCCAGAGATAAAGGTATTATTGTTGTCGTGTTGTATCCCGAGGATGCTGGAGCCGAAAACAGGCATCGCGGCCCCGGCCGGAGACCCGGGTGCGGTGCTGAGCGGACTCTGCCAGTACCAAGCCTCAGGAGAGATGCTTGTCGGTTCCATTGATTCGGCCAGGGTGTAGGCAGACAGCGACGTGCCCGTAAGTTGCAGGCCTCTTGTCAGAGTCCCCACTTGATCGGGTGCTAGAACCTCAGGCAGGTCGGCACTGAAATATGAGTCCTGTACTGTCAGCGGAGGATCGCCATTCCAGCATAGGTGGACTATGAGAAAGGTATCATTGTCGGCAGGAACCGGCGACGTCTGCTGAATCAGGTAATCTTCGCTGCCAATGCGCTGTACACTTCCCTGATAAGGCGATGGTGTGCAGATATACCCATTGAGACCCTGAACTGACATGAGCCAGGTAATCATTTTTTGCTTCGGCTGGAAGGTGCCTGCGGCGTTAACCTTGAGTACGAACTGCGAATTGCTGGTTTGCACCAAATATGAGTCGATATTTAGCGTGAGCGGAGGCGAGGTGCCAGTGAAATTGATATCGAGATCGACAGGAGGCGGCAGGTTCGGCGGTCCGCTCGCGCCCGGCCGGAATCCCCACGCAACGGCGAAGCTGATGACCGCCAGCGCGAACAGGGAAGCTGCGACTTTGAAATCGAGTCCGTTATGGCGCGACGTGCGGGCTGCCGTCACCGGTGCCGCGGCCGGCGAGTCAGGGCCAGTTGCCACCGGTCCTCCCAAGCGGAACATAATTCAGGTTGAGTTGATCACCGACGAGGTACACGTGGCGGTGAATCACTGCTGGGGACCAGGATGAACCGCGGTGCTGACAGTGGCTCTCGTTGCTGGTGATGTGTTTGCCGCACCTCGCCACAACGACGGGCGCCAGGTTGATGTCTCCGCGGCGTATAAACGGCGGTAACGGCCCGTGCCGTGCCCCCGATTGGTCACCGGTAAGGGGATCTCGGCCTGACTGTACAGCCGGCCGTGCGGACATTCCACCCTGCGAATTCGCCAGTTCTCCGGTCAGCCGGCCAGTTCTCCGGTCAGTCGAACGGACCGCCGAGCCGCACGCCCGCGCGGATCACCGTTTCCAGCACGACGTCTGCATCCACCGAAGAGGCTGGCAGCTCATCCTCCACCCCGACGGCACCACCGAAGCCCGCAGCCCCGGACGGCAAGCAGATCCTCCGCCGCCACGCCCCGCCCACGCTGAACGCGGCGTAGCCTCGCCGGCATGCAAGGCACTCGCCGATGTCGCTTGCCCTGAGGCGACGGGAGAGTGTCAGGAGCTTGCCGCGAGGCCAACGGTCATCGCAAGCTCCGGCGGGTGAGCCAGTGTCTGGTAGACGACGCAGTAGCGCTCGGTGAGCCGGGTCAGCGTCTGGAGCTCCTCGGCGGTGGCCCCGGTGTCCAGGTCGAAGGCCAGGCGGACGGAGCGGAACCCGACCGGGGCCTCCTTGCTCACGGCGAGGGTGCCGCGGAAGTCCAGGTCGCCCTCCGCGGTGACGGTGCCGCCGGCGACAGAGATGCCCAGCGAGGTGGCGACGGCGCGCAGCGTGACCCCGGCGCAGGCTACCAGCGCCTGCAGCAGCATGTCGCCCGAGCACAGCAGCGAGCCGTCCCCTCCGGTGGCCGGGTGCAGGCCCGCCACGGCCAGCTCACGGCCCGTGTCCACCGAGCACGCGATGGCCTGCTCGTCCAGCTCGCCGCTGGCCCGCAAGGTGACCAGCGCCTCGCTCGGGTCGTTGCGGTAGGCGTCCTTGAGCGGCTCCTGCATCGCGCGGAGTTCTGCGCTGTCCATGCCTGCACTCCCGTCTGCGGCAGCCGCCCGCCGCCTCCTCGGGCCCGGGCTAGCCGGCCCGATCCATCTCCGTCTACTTCCCGCGTCGTACCCGCCCGGGCCGGCCCATCCGCACCGACTAGGCAGAAGATGGCTCGCGCTGGCGACTATCGCGTTCGGACTCCTCGCGCTGGCCTGGATTCGCCGCCGGTTCTTCGGCGCCGGCTTCCTCAGCTCGCTGATACTCAGCTGACCACAGACGAAACGGCTCGCCGCCACCGGGTCTCCGGTCCGCGGCAACTGGTAGCAGTCAGGATCCGGCGATGACTCCGGTTCGCGCGGTGCGTCTGAACGGGTAGAGCGAACTCGGCGGAGGAGGTAACCAGTGACCGAACCGAACAGCGGCACCCTGGACGTACCGGGCGCGGTGCTGCACTACGACGTCAGGGCGTGCGAATCAAGCACCGGCCCGGTCCTGCTGATCATCGGGTCGCCGATGGGCGCTGACGGGTTCGCCACGCTCGCCGGTCATTTCCCTGACCGCACGGTCGTGACCTATGACCCCCGCTCGTCAGGGCGCAGCAGGCGTACCGACGGCGCCCTGGTGACCACGCCGGACGAGCACGCGGACGACCTGCACCGGCTGATCTCAACCGTTGGTGACGGCCCGGCGGACATCTTCGCGAGCAGCGGCGGAGCGGTCAACGCGCTGGCTCTGGCCGCCAGGCACCCGGAACAGGTCAGGACGCTCGTCGCCCATGAACCGCCCGCCTTCGCCGAACTGCCGGACGGCGAGTACGCGCTGGCCGCCTGCGCCGACATCCGCGAGACGTACGAGCGCAGCGGCTTCGGCCCGGCGATGGCGAAGTTTATCGCACTGGCCGGGCAGCAGAGCCCGTTCACGGCGGACTACCTGAGCGGGCCCGCTCCCGATCCCGCCGCCTTCGGACTGCCCACCGCGGACGACGGCTCGCGCGATGACCCGCTGCTAGGACAGAACATGCCTTCCTGCCCCGCGTACCGGCACGACTTCGACGCGCTCCGTGCGGCACCGGCCCGCATCGTCATCGGGGTCGGCGAGGAATCCGTGACAGCCCCGCCCGCGCGCGCGGCGACCGCGGTCGCCGAAAAGCTCGGCACGCTGCCCGTCACGTTCCCCGGCGGCCACGACGGCTTCCTCGGCGGCGAGTACGGCAGGACCGGCAAGCCGGACGCCTTCGCCGCTACCTTGCGCGAAGTCCTGAACAAGCCCTGACACCAGCCGGAGCGGGTGGCTAACCGTCACCGGCCCGGCCGGGCAACGTCACGACCCGATGTCGGATGCATCATCTTTGCGCGGGTTTGTGGTTCCGGTGCCGGGAGGCCTCTACCGTGGACGGGTCGGCATCCGGCGTGACCTGATGCCGCATGGCGAAAGGCGGCAATGCGGTGTCCGGGATGAGCGGGGCCCCGGGCCCCGGGACGGCTGAGGCGGCTGGCGGGCGGGGCGGGATGACGCGGCAGCGGCGGCTTGCCCTGGGCGGGTGGCCGGAGCGGGGGCTGCGCTGGATGCGGTCGTCGTGGGTGGACGTCGTCTGGGCGGTGTTCGTCGGGGTGAACCTGCTTGGCATGCGCGAGATGGGGGCCTGGTCGACGATCCCCTTCCTGGTCATCTGGGTCAGCCTGACCCTCATTTACGGGTTGCGGATGTGGCGGCTGCAGCCCGCCATCCTGACGGTGGCCGTGGTGACGCTGGCGACCGGGGGGATCATCGTGGAGCAGGTGGTGGACGGTCAGCAGGAAGCGGACTACCTGGTCGAGGTTCCGCTCGTCGCGCTGATGTTCCTGGCCATGGTCTGGCACGGGCGGCGACGGCAGGCGGCACTCATGGAGCAGCTCGCGGCGATGGGAGAAGTGCAGCGCGTGTCCCGGGAGAACCTGCGCTTGCTCGAGCAGCAGCAGATGTTCCTGGTCGATGCCTCGCACGAACTGGGCACGCCGATCACCGTCGCGCTCGGCCACGCCGAGCTCATTGAACAGTCGGTCACTGACAAGACGGTCGCCGAGGACGCCCGCGTGGTCATCGGCGAGCTGGCGAGGCTGCGCAGGCTGTCGGGCCGCCTGCTGCTGCTCGCCGCGGCCGGCAGCCCTGGCTTTCTTGACCTGGCGCCGGTCGGGGTCGGTCCGGTCGTGATCGAGGCGCTGGACCGCTGGGCTTACACGCCGCGCAGGTGGCGGCTGGGGGAAGTGGCGGAGGCGACCGTCCCTGGTGACCGCGACCGGCTGGCAGTGGCGCTTGACGCGCTGCTGGAAAACGCCATCGCGCACACGGACAAGGAGGACCGCATCGAGCTCAGCGCCCGCGTGGAAGACGGGCACGTCGTCCTGGCGGTGGCGGACTCCGGCTGCGGCATCCCGGCAGCTGACCTGGAGCGCATCTTCGGCCGGTTCTCCCGCGCGGCTCCTTACCGGAGCCGGGAGGTCGGCGGGTTCGGGCTCGGGCTGCCGACCGTGGCGGCGATCGCCGAAGCCCACCATGGCTCGGTCCGGGTGCACAGCATCGTGGGCAAAGGTTCGACCTTCGAGCTCCTGATACCCGCGGAGGCGGCGGTGGACGGGAACGCCGGAGTCAGCGGGGCACCAAGCGCAGGCGTATCAGGCCCGTGACGGCACGGCGGCCCATCCTGCGCGACCCTCGAGATGAAGGTCCGGTCCTTGTGCCGCGAGTGGCATCTGCCAAGGGGCGCCGCAAACCCTAGCGGGACGCTTCAACGCAGCGAACGCCCTCCGCGCCGACAGTGGCCGCGTGACGAGTGTGCGGCGGCAGCACCAGCCGGTCTCCGGGTCCAAGGTCGGCGTCGCCGGTATCGGTGTGGAAGACGATCCGGCCGCTGACGCAGTACAGCACCTTCTCGTAGTGATGCTCATGCCAGCCGTACGTATCGTCTGGCGCGTTGCCCCACCCATGGGGAGCCAGGCCGTCCGCGCGCATGCGCGCGATGATCTCGCCCTCACTCGGTGGCGGCCCCTGATGCCGGTCGACCACGAAGTCCACCGTAAACCTCCTCGGCAATGGCGATCGGGCCGCTCGGCCCGGACGCTGTCACTTCGGCTGGTGCGCGCCGGTCATCAGCGCGGCGAGGTCCTCGGGCGCGAGGAACGACGGCGGCGGTGGCGGTCCCCAGCTGTAGAGGCCGCGCGGCCCCTCCCATACGCCGGGCTGCCACAACGCGTCGTCGACGATGCAGTCCAGGTCCGAGTAGTACTCGGAGAAGTTCCCTGCCGGGTCCTTGAGGTACCAGAAGAAGTTCGAGCCGACATGGTGGCGGCCCAGACCCCATACGTGCCGGCCGGGATCCTTGGCCAGCATCGCGGTCGCGCCGCGGCCGACCTCGTCCACGTCGTCGACCTGCCACGAAGTGTGGTGCAGGAAGGCGACGGGTGCCTGCTGTACGAGCACGTTGTGGTGATCGGTGGAGCACCGCATGAACGCGGCCAGCCCGGGCACGGTGTCGCTGACCTTGAAGCCGATGCCCTCACGGAAGAACCTCTGCGACAGCTCCTGGTCGGTCGAGCCGAGCACCACATGGCCGAGCCTGCGCGGACGGACCGGATCCTCGCGCAGGATGCCAGGTGCGCGCTGCCCGGTGCGGGCGTCGACGCCGGGGCTGTTGTAGGCGGGGACCGGGACGGGGTCTTGCCGGCAGCGCTGGGCGATTTCGACGCGGACCGTGACCTCGGTGCCGGGGTCGACGGCGCGCACCTCCGCGCCGGCGCGTTCCACGGCCACCCCGAGCGCGGCCAGCGAGGCGGCCACCCGCTCGAGGTCATCGGGGTCATCGGCCCCGACGCCAAGTTCCAGCAGCCGCCTACGATCAGAGTGAACGATACGCAGCTGCTCACCCCCGTCCACCGTGACGAAGGCACGGCCGGGTGAAGGGGTCAAGGCCGCCGAGACGTCAGTGTCCGCGGCGCGCGGGCTGAGCCCGAAGTCGGTGTAATAGGCGGCCGTCTCCTCGACGTTCGGCACGCCCATGACGATCTGGGTGAGGCGGTGCAGGGCCATGGTCTGGTCTCCCGGGTGACGAAGGTGGCGGGAAAGCGTGGTGTTAACGGACGGGGGCGGCGACGAAGCGCTGCCGCAGCTCGCCGATGCCGGCCACGTAGCTGACCAGTTCGTCGCCAGGGGCCAGCCAGCGGGGCGGTTTCCTGCCCATGCCGACGCCGGACGGAGTGCCGGTGAACAGCACGTCACCGGGCAGCAGCGGCAGCTTCTCGGAAAGCGCGGCGATCATGGCCGGGACGGAGAAGATCAGGTCGCGGGTGCGGCCCTTCTGCATCAGCTCCCCGTTGACCGAGCAGCCCAGCTCCAGGTCGTTTCGGTCGCCGAACTCGTCCGGCGTGACCAGCCACGGGCCGGTGGGGCCGAAGCCGGGCAGCGACTTGGCCAGGCTGAACTGCGGGGAAGGCCCGGCCGACTGCAGGATCCGTTCGGAGATGTCCTGGCCGGCGGTCAGCCCGGCCACGTGGTCCCAGGCCTGGTCCGGGCCGATCCGGAAGGCGCGCCTGCCGATCACCGCGACAAGCTCCACCTCCCAGTCGGTATGCCCGCCCGCGGGCAGCTCCACCTCGGTGACCGGGCCGGTCAGGCAGGACGGCCACTTGGTGAACATGACCGTCGGGGCGTCGGGCGCCTGGAAGCCGGACTCGGCGGCGTGCGCGGAATAGTTCAGGCCGATGGCCAGTACCTGCCGCGGTGCCGGGGCCGGCGCCCCGAGGTCAGAGAAACGGAACGGGACCGCGGCCGACAAGTCGGCCGCGGCGCCCCAGGCGGTGAACTCATCCCAGCGGTCGTAGACGGCCTGCGGGCCGGGGCCGAACCGGCCTCCGGTGGCACGTTCGACGTCGACGGCGCCCCGGCCGTCGCCGGTGACAAGCACCAGCCGGCCGGAAAGGTTGGCGATGCGCACGAAACTGAACTCCTTCTGATGGCTGGGCTGGTCAGACCAGCGGAGTGATGCTGTCCTGGACCCCGAGCAGGGCCTTGCCGTAGACCTCGTAGCTCACCGCGGGAAGCACGACCGCGTGCCGCGCGGCGGTAGCCGAGTCGCGCCAGATCCGCTGCAGCGGGTTGACCTCGGCGAAGGATGCCGCGCCGTGGGCATAGAGCAGGATGTCGATGGCCTTGGTGATGCACTCGACCGCGTAGCCGGTGTCCGAGCGCACCCTGGCGCGGGTGAGGAAATCGGGGTACTCGCCGCGCGCGGCGGCCTCGTCGATGTCGGCCGCGGCGCGGTAGGCGTGCAGGTGCGCGGTGTCGATCAGCCGGGCGGCCTCGGCGATCTGCAGCTGGAAACCGACCGAGTCGGCCTGCGCGGCGAAGAACGTGTAGGAGATCGGCTTCTTCGCCGCCTTGCTGATCACGTACTCCAGCGCGGCCCGGCCCATGC
>Ga0335072_10006255_pt1 | contig 17436 bp, 36 predicted proteins | sample Lox_Sample_21_FD_206725 | JGI IMG/M metagenome (GOLD analysis project Ga0335072, IMG submission 206725) | Soil microbial communities from Loxahatchee National Wildlife Refuge, Florida, United States - Lox_Sample_2.1 | ecosystem: Environmental > Terrestrial > Soil > Wetlands | place: USA...
TGAGGTGGCCGTGGAGTCCCCCAGGCCCGGAGCCGGCCGTTGAGGACATGGTCCGTGATGGCCTGAGCTGGATCGACGTGGTGCTCCCCGACCTGCCGCAGACCGCGGAAGGGGCTGAGTGCGCATGAGGGGCCGTCACGCGCTGCCATGGCGCAAGTCCCGGGCTGCCGCGTGGCTCGCTGAGTGGTGGCTGCTGGCGTGGCTGGTGACGGTGCTGGCCCTGACGGTCGCCACCAGGGAAGGGCAGTGCCCGTGGATGAGCCCGGCTGCCGGGGTGTGGGCGGTGCTGGGCACCGGGGCGGCGGTCACCGGCGGGGGTGCCCTCGCGGACGGGATACGGGCCCGCAGGCGCCGGGGGGCGCGCCGGTGACCGGCCAGGGCGTCCGCGCGGCCCGGCGGGACGGCAGGAGGGCGGTCACCGGCGTCATCGCGGCCGCGGTCGGCGCCGGCGCCGGGTGCCTCGCCGGCGGGGCGTGGCTGCCGGGGATCATCCTGCTCGCCCTGACCGCCGTCACCGGTACTGCGGTCATCAGGTCCGCACGGCGGCCGGCCGGGGACGGTGAGGACCGGTGACGCTGACGTTCACGTCCGGCATGGGGGTCGGGATCGCAGCGGTGATCGCGCTGATCGTCACCGCGATCGTGGCCGCCGAGTTCCGCCCCGCCCCCCGCGCGTTGCCGCGCCGCCCCGTCACCAGGCCGGAGCAGTCACGGGCACCAGCAGGGGCGCCGGGAAGGCCACGGTGGACCGTGCTGGCCGCCATGGCAGCGATCGCGGTCCTCGCCGTAGTGGCCACGGCCGGAAGGGGCGAGCGGTGAGCGCGCTGGCATGGGCCGCCGTCGCAGGCGGCCTCACCCTCGGCTCCCTGACCGGAGCCGGGATCGGCGCCATCATCGCCCTCACGTACGCCCGCAGGCACGTTCAGCAGCTCATAGCAGCCACGGAGCAGGAGAAGCGGCAGCCGCAGGACGAGCTCGACGAGCTGGACGACGAGGAGTGGTCGCCGTGAGGTCAGGGCTCGCCGTCGTCGGACGGGGATTCGGGATACGCGCCGGGGTTGGCCTTGCGGTCCTCGCGGACGAGCCTCGCGACGTAGTCGTAGGTGTAGGCGTAGGCGATCGCGCGGGCGATGGTTCCTGGCTTGTCGCCCCTGCGCGCCGACTTCAGGATGGCGGCCTTGAGCCGCTCGGGGCCGTTGACGTAGTTGTCCGCGGCGGTCTCGAGCATGGCGCGCGTCTCGGGGTCCACCTGAGTAAGTGTCTCAGGTTCAAGGATCGTGCCCACTCACCCACTCTACGAGATAGCACCATTGTTTGATACCTTGAACTCAGTTCATGGTCTGATTCGTCGAAAGGAGGGGCCGTTGAGCACGCTGGCCCTGGAGATGTCCTCGTCATCGCTGCCGCTGCGGCCCTACCAGGAGCAGGCGCTTGACGCGGTCGCAGAGGCGCACGGACGGGGCATCACGCGCCCGCTGGTGGTCTTGCCCACCGGATCAGGCAAAACCATAATCTTTTCGACAATGGTCGACCGTCGTCCTGGACGGGCGCTGATCCTGGCCCACCGGGACGAGCTCATCTCCCAGGCTGCGGCGAAGCTGGCCGCGGTCAGCGGCTCGCTCGACATCGGCATCGTCAAGGCCTCGCAGGACGATGCGGCCGCCCGCGTCGTCGTCGCGTCGGTGCAGACGCTGGCCAAGCCGGGGCGCCTCGAACGGCTCGGCCGCTTCGAGACAGTGATCGTGGACGAGGCGCACCACGCCGTTGCGGCGACCTACATCGACATCCTGGAGCGCCTCGGCTGCATGGCGGACGGAGGGCCGCTGACGGTCGGGTTCACCGCCACCGCGGGCCGCTCCGACGAGGTTGCCCTGGGCGCCGTATGGCAGGAGATCACCTACCAGCGCGGCCTGGTCCAGATGATCGCCGAGGGCTACCTCGTGGATGTCAAGGCGATGCAGATCGGCGGCGACTTCAACCTGGCCAACGCCAGGGTCCGCGCGGGCGACTACACCGACTCGTCGCTCGCGGCCGAGCTGGAGCGGTCGGACGCCCTGAACACTGCTGCGGACGCCTACGTGCGCCACGCTAAGGACCGGCTTGGGGTGGCGTTCGTTCCCACCATCGCGATCGCGCACGCCCTGGCGGCGACGCTGACGCGCAAGGGCATCCCGTCCGAGGCTGTCGACGGGGAGATGCCGCTGGAGCAGCGGCGCGCGATCCTGGCCCGGCTGCACCGCGGCGACATCCAGTGTGTCCCAAATGCCCAAGTTTTGTCAGAAGGCTACGACGAGCCTGCCATTTCATGTGCGCTGATGCTCAGGCCCACGAAGTCAGCCCCGTTCTTCTGCCAGATGGTGGGACGCGTTCTGCGGCCGTTCATCGGCACCGTCGGGGGCAAGCCGTACCGCAAGGAAGACGCGCTGATCCTGGACTGCGCGGGATCGGCCGAGCAGCTCGGCCTCGCGACCATCGCGGACCTTGCAGGACTCCCGCTTGGCACCGTGAAGCCGTCGCAGTCCCTGCTCGAGGCGGCCGAGGAATCCGCCGCGCTCGAGCAGCTGAAGCACGCGGTCGCGATGGCCCGGACGAAGCACATCGAGCTGCTGCGCCGCTCGGACCTGCGGTGGCTGGACGCGGACGGGTCGTGGGTGCTGCCCGTGGGCGACGGGGACGTGATGCTCCTCGTCCCGCTGCCCGGCGACGGGACGGCGGACGAGTGGCATGTGTGGCGTGCCCCGAAGACCGGCATCCCGGTCCTGGAGTCAGGCAAGCCCCTCACGCTCGACTGGGCGCGAGGGGTCGGCGAGGAAGTCGCCCGGGCGCACGGCAGCAAGCTGTCGGATGCGAACGCCGGATGGCGGAAGAGGCGCGCGAGCTACGCCCAGCAGGACGCCCTGCGGCGCATGGGCTACGGCGACCGCGTTGACGCGGGCCTGACCCGCGGTGAGGCATCCGACCTGATGACCGCCCGCGACGCGGCGAAGGTGATCCGGAAGCTGCGGAAGCAGGGCCGCGCATGAGGGACTCCCTGGCGGCTGTCGCCGCGATCTTCCTCGGCCTGCTGGCCCCCCTGGACCATGCGCCCACGGTGCCGTCCCTGTTCGGGCTGCTGCTTTGCCTGACCATGCTGTGCGCGGCCGCCACGGGCCAGGTTCCGGCTGTCCCGCCGCTGCCTGGTGACTGGGCTTGTGAGCGTGGAGGGAGAGCGCCGTGCTGCTGACGCGGTGGCCCCGCGTGCCGACGTTAGTCCCCCCGCTGCTGCCAGGCCGATCGGAACACGCCGATGCCGCACTTCCCGCACCGCTCCAATGGCGGTCGCTGATGCACTTTCCCGAGCACGATGACTTCGGCGACTCCGCCGACACCAAGGGCCTCGACATGGAGACGGCCGGGTTCCTCGCCTTCACGGGCGCCTGGTGCTCCCGCAATCCCACTGACGACCGGCCGGGCTTCATCCCTGCCGAGGTGCTGGCCGAGATCAGCCCCGAGTGGGAGCGGCTGGCCGATGTGCTGGTGATGCGGAACATCTGGCAGAGAGTCTGGGGCGGCTGCCAGTTCCTGAGGTGGCGCCAGCGGTGGGCCCCCTGCGCGCCGCAGCCACTGGCCTCCACGGCACCGTCCGGGCCGGGCCGCCGGCGGCCGGCGAGCCCCGACGCGGTCAGGCAGGCCCTGCGCCGCGATCCGGGCCTCAAGGAGGCCGTGCGCGCGAAGGAAGGTGACCGGTGCCGGTTCTGCTCCGTCGCCGTCCGCTGGGGAAAGGGCCGCGCGGCCGACTCCGGCGCCTGGGAACTGCTTGACCCTGATGGCCGGATCGAGGCCGCGAACATCGCCGTGTCGTGCATGCGATGCGCAGCCAAGCGGCGAGCTCGTCACGGTTCTTCTCCTAGGCGTCACGGTTCCTTTGAGGAAAGCGCAGCTCAGAACCGTGACGAACTCGCGACTGGAACCGTGACAGACATAGATGGATTTGATCAATCAGGTCTATCTGCCGGGGTTGGAAAGTCAAAGTCCAAGAACAAAAACCCCAGGTCACAGACCAGGACGCGCGCGAGCGAGCCGCGAAAGAACCGTGACAACCGTGACAGCGGGAACCGTGACAAGAACCGTGACGCCTTCGATGCCGCCAACCTGGGCGCCTGCGATGAGGAGCTCTGCAAGCGGCTCGGCCGGATCGCAACGCCCGAGGAGACGCGCCACGCGAAGGGCGTCCTCGACAAGCGCGCCGAGGACGCCGGCACGCAGATCGGCGGCGCGGCTTACTACCGCACGTGCATCCAGAACGAGGCCGACATCACGGACCTCCTGCCGCCCGAGCCTGCGCCCGAAGTGGTGTCCCCGCAGGAGGCCATGACGCCGCAGGAGGCGGCGAAGGCCCTCGGCTACAACCCGGACGAGTTCCACGAGTTCGACCTGGACACCATCACGCGCGTCTGCAAGGTGCCGTGGTGCACCAACCCGAGAAGCAACTGGCGCCACAATCCTGCCGCCCTGATAGCGAGGACCGCATCATGACCAGCCTGAGACCGGGCCTCGGGAACTGCCCCGACTGCGAGGAGCGGGTGCTGTTCGCCCTGGCCGCGACCGGCGACCTAATCGCCTTGTCCAACGGCAGCGACGGCCCGTGCGTCGTCCGCTGGGACGTCACAGACACCCCCCGGGTCCGTCACGTCGACTACGACTACCAGCCGCCCGCGGGCCAGCACCGGTTCCGCCCGCACGCCTGGTCGTGCAGGGCAATCGCGGGCGCGGAGTTCCGCCCGATCGGCTCGGCGAGGTCCGCCCGCGCGCGCCGCCCGCTGCGGGTTGCCCCCGCACCCGCACCGCAAAGGAGGCGAGCCTGATGGCCGCCAAGCGCTACACGCCCAGGCCCCTGCGCATCGAGCCCGTCGTGCCCCGCGGCTCCAGCCCCGTCGTGGGCAGCGACATCGAGGTCAAGGGGCCGGTCCTGCCCGGTGATCCTCCCGAGTTCGCCGAGCAGCACGGCGCGGTGATGCGCGCCCGCGGTGACTACCCGGCCGACTGGCCAGCCAGGGAGTCCCGGTGACCGGCATCGGCGCGAGCGGGAAGGCCGGGAACGGGAAGACGTGGCTTCGCGTAGCGGTGTGCGGCAAGACGGGGTTCATCATAGCGACCCGGTTCCAGACGGCCCTCGTTGTCGGCAAGACCCAGAAGTTCAGCGCCGATGGCGAGCTTGCGCAGTGGTGCGCGTGGCTGTGGCCGCAAGCGGGAGTGCACCCCGGCCAGACCCGGAGGTTCCCCGTCACCGGCCCCCTCAGCGACGTCTCCGCCGCCATCAAGCGCCACTACGAGGAGCACGGGAAGTGGTGGGCATGACCGCCCGGGAGGTGACCGGCTGATGGGCTCGCTTTGCGCTCCTCCCGCGGGCGACTCGATCACGGCCCGGTTCGCCCGCGCGCTGCGGGAGCGGCGGATCGCGGCCGGCCTGGCTCAGCTGGAGCTGGCCGCCAGGTCCACGGTCACGGCCTCGACTATCAGCGCGATCGAGAACGGGGCCGACTGCAGGCTGAGCACCGCGGACGCGCTCGCGACGGCACTCGGGACCACGGTCCCGGACATGCTCCGGGAGGTGCCCCGGTGAGCCGCCCTCCGGTGAGCCGCGAGCACGGGACTGTCCGCGGCTACGGGCAGCACCGGTGGCCTGCCGAGGCGGCGCCGTGGAAGCCGTCCACCCCGCGTGAGGCCGCCGTCTGGCGTGCCCACCAGGACGGCGCCCTTGAGCTCGGCGCGGGCGGCGTCGTCCGGCCGGCCGGGATGCCACGGCTGAGGAAGGCATCGTGACCACCGCTGAGGACCGGGCCAGCCGCCGTGCGCTGGAGTCCATCACCAGGCTCATCCGCGACGCCGGGGACGCGAGCCCCGAGGTCGTGGCGACCGAGGTGATGGCCGTCCTGCGCGGCCTCGGCTACCGGTTCTTTGAGGCCGTCTCCCCGTTCGCGCCCCGTCACCCGGAGGCCGGGCAGATCGACCCGGCCCTCAGGGCCATCGCACTGCAGAGGGCGGCAGCACACGCCGCGGCGTTCCGCGACCGCGACACCGGGCCACAGGAGGCCATACCAGCCATCCCCCCTGTCCCAACTAGCCAGGAAGGACCAGCGGCATGACCGAGTCAAGCATCTCCGGCGACTGACCAGCCCTCAACCAAGGAAGGAACCCCTGACGAAATGCCCTACGACGATGACATAACCCCGGCGCGGGTGTGGCGCGGCTTCTGGACCTGGATCGGGACTGGCATCGCGGCCGCGGCCCTGATCGTCGGCGTGATCGTGGGCGGTGCCCACCTCGGCTGGTGGCTGCAAGGCCAGGCCGCGAACCACCAGGCCGTCAACACGCAGAACGGCTACGCCAACCAGACGACGCTCCGCCAGCAGGTCACGAGCAACCTGGCCACGGTCACGACGCTCACCACCCAGATCACCGGGGCCGGCAGCGACCAGTCGATGGTGACCGCCCTGAAGGCCCAGCGGATGGCGATCGCGGGCACCGTGTGCCAGGACGCCGAGCAGGTCACCGACGGCCTCCCGGCCGACCAGTCCCAGTGGGTCGCGGCGAACTGCGCTGACGGCTCCGTCTCCCCCTCATCACCCGTCTACCAGGCAGGACAGCCGTAACCATGAAGATCTCCAAGAAGGCCCGCGCCGCAGCCGTCGCCGCCGTAGCCATCCCCGCCCTGGTGCTGTGCACCGCGTCATCCTGCGGTAACGGCACGTCGAACGGCCAGCAGCAGGAGAACAAGCAGCAGGGCCAGGACACCACGTCGCTGGAGCAGTCCCAGCCCATCCCGCACTTCGACTACAGCCAGATCCGGCAGACGATCATCGACGCCGAGACGATCGCCGCCAACGGCACCCAGACCACGAGCTTCTTCTTCCAGATGGGCCTCGCCAACCCGGTGTTCTCCTGCCCGTCGATCGGGATGCCCGTGGCGAACACCGCGCAGCTGTCCAACCCGGACCAGGTCGTCACCCAGGACTCTCAGGGCAACGGCATCACCGGCTCGGCGGTCATCGGCCAGCAGGACCCGGACGGCGTCTACGCCCCCGCCGCGTCCAGCGGCACCTACGTGATCTGCGTCAACGGGTCCGGCGCGAAGTACCTCATGTACTGGGAGGGCGACGTCCTGACAGCGGCAGCAGGGGCCGAGTGGAACGCGGCCACGCACCAGGTCAGCGTGACCGGCGCCCCGACCGCCGCCATCCACACCGTCCCGACGCCGAAACCGTAGCCGCCCCCGGACCCCGGGCATGCGCCACCGCTCATCCGTCGCGGTGGCGCGTGCCGGGAGGCTGAGGCCCCTATAAGCCCCCGGGGCGGCACAAGGGCCGCCCCGGAGCACGGAAAGAGCAACCGCAATGACTGAAACTACAGGCCCCCGCACCGAGACCGGCGGACCGAACCGCACCCCCCGCTCGGAGATCGAGACCGTCCGCAAGCGGAACCGCAAGTACGAGCCGGTGCTGCTGCTCGACATGTCCACGTCGATGGACTGGGGAGCCGACGACGAGGGCGACCGCTCCCACGACTACCCGCACCCGGCAAGCCGCCGGGCCATCACCGAGCAGGCCCTCCCGCTGCTCATCACCGCCCTCGCCAAGGAGGACAGCGAGGCGGAGGCCGAGCAGGCGGAAGGCTCCGATGAGCTGGGCGGCCTGATGACGTTCGGGTTCGCCTCGCAGCCTGTCAAGATCGGGGACCTGAACGAGTCGAACGCCGAGCGGAAGCTCCCGCGCCGCCCAGTGGGGCGGCGGGACCCTGGTCGTCCCGGCCATGAGGCTGGCCCTGAAGAAGTACGACGAGGAGTTCGAGGACGACGAGGACGACTCCCGCGTCCACCTGGTCCTGATCCTCACTGACGGCGAGGCGTCGGACTGGCATGACCTGGAGCCGTACCTGCTCGCCGCGAACGCGAACCGGGTGTTCGTCGTGGCGATCGTCGGCCACGGCGACCAGGCGCTCGACACCTACAACGCGTACAAGAAGGCCGCCGAGCAGAACCAGGCGGCCGACGAGTTCGGGAAGGCCCACGTCCACGTCGTCCTGTTCGACGGGGTGACCAGTCCGACCGAAATCGCCGAAGACCTGATCACCCTCGCCGCCTAGGCACAACCCCTGATCGCCTCCCGTGTCCCGCTCCCCCTCACGGGCACGGGAGGCCCCCGAAGGACAGTCCTGAACGATTCAGAGCAGAAGGAACGAAGTTGAGCGAGGAAATGAGAACCTACGGGCAGATCGCCTACGAGGCCCACGCCGAGATACTCGGCCTGGTCGGCGACGGCGCGACGCCCCCGCCGTGGGATGACCTCGATGATGACGCCGTCAACGCGTGGATGGCCGCCGGGCGTGCTGTTGACGAGCAGGTCCGCACCGACGGCATCGACCCCGGCGACAGCGAGCCGGAGCACGATGGGCACCCGCTGGTGCCCGGCCACAACCCGGCCGAGTGCCGGGCGTGCGAGCTGGAAGCCCAGCCCGGGGAACGCGACGCCGCCATCGTGGCTGACCGGGAGCCTGATGACGCGCTCGCGACGCTGCACCGCGTCGAGGCCATCATCAACGACACCACGCTCGCCTACCACGAGCGGTGGGCCCGCGCCAACCAGGCACTGGGACGCGACATCGCCACGCCCGGCAAGCCGGAGACGGGAACCGAGTGGGCGGTGTTCTGGGGTGGTCCTGACCCTGACGACTGCGCTGGCTGGGAGGCTGCCGCCGACGAGGCGTCTGCTGCCGAGGATGCCCGGTGGCGGATCACTGGCGGCTACGCCCGCCGGACAGTGGCGCATGGCCCGTGGGAGGTCATGCCGCCCGGGCCACCCGACGGCGAGGACGTGCCCGACCGTCACGTCAGCGAGATCGCGGGCGACGGCAGTTACATCTACGGCGGTGCGAAGTGATCCCCGAGCAGCGCACCACCTGGCGGCTTACCCGGATCTTCCAGGGCGGCACGTTCTGGTACTGCCCGCTGGACTGCTGGCGAGGCGGCCACCGGTCACGGTTCCGCACGCTGCGGAAGGCTCGCCAGCACGTCAGGAGGCACCATGCCTGACAGCATGATCCCCGGCGTGCCACCGGACGACAGGCCGTTCCGCGACCGCGCCGGCAGCCAGCAGCCGGCCCGCCCTGGCCGGCCATCCACTGCCGGTTCTGAGGCTGATGCTGTCGACCGGCTCCGCCAGGACCTCCGCGCCGTCCGCGCCGTAGCGGCTGAGGCCCGCAGGCAGGTGGACGCGATGATCCTCGCCGCCGACCAGGCAGCCAGGGACCGGGACCAGGCTCAGGCGGCCAGCCGGGCGCTGCGGGAGCAGCTCGCCGAGGCCAGGGCTGACCTGGCTGAGGCCAGCTCGCTCCGCCAGGAGCGCGACGACTTGCGTGCCCGGCTCGAGGGCGCGCTGCTGGCTGAGGCGCAGGCCCGCGTCGACCTGGCTGACTCCGAGATGGCCCGCAGGGCCTACTTCGACACGATGACGCAGGCAGGCGCCCAGCGGGACGGCCACCGGGGGGTCCTGGAGCGTGCTCGTGAGGTGCTGCTGCGCGGCGGCCAGCCTGACAGCGACGTCCGCCGGGAGGCGACCGGCATTGTCTGCGATGAGCTGGACCGTGCCGAGCGCGCCGGCCTCGAGCGCGAGCAGGCCGGCCGGAAGGCACCGGAGGCCACCGGTGGCCACTGAGGACAAGCCCGTGACCGCGATGACGCCGGAAGACGCGGGCCGTGGCATCGGCGCGGCGCCGGCCGAGCGGCTCGCCGCCGAGCTGGCCGCCCTCAGGGCCCGCGTGTCCGCCGTCGCCGCGAAGTTCACCACGTGCGCCGCCGAGGATTTCAAGGCGGCTGCCGAGCAGGGCGGCTCTACCGCTCACGGGCTGCGCGGTGCCGGGCAGGCGGAGGCCGACTGCGCGAGGGAGCTGCTTGAGGCGATTGGCGCCCCTGCCGGTGACCTGCCGGGGCCGAAGACCCTGGACGGGATCGCCGCGATGCCTGGCGTGACCACGGTCCTGTCTGCCCCTCACTGTGCTGTCGTGAGGGACGGCGGCGAGGTGGTGTCCGTGATCGGGATGACGGCCAGCGGCCTGAGGCAGTACGAGTCCGAGGCGGAGTACGAGGCGGAGAACCCGGACGTCGGGGCCGCCCTGCACGCCACCCCCGCTCAAGCTGCCCGGTACAAGGCAGAGCGGGACCAGATCGACAGCAGCTACAAGCTCGCCCTCGCCGCCAACGAGGACCTGCTCAGGCAGATCGACGGGCTTCGCGTTCAGCTCGCCGAGGCCGAGGAGGCCGGGGACAAGCTTGCCGGGGGACTTGACCTGTACCACCGGGCCGTCAGCTCGCATGCCCGCTCCCTGTACGCCACGTGGATCGACCTGATGCGAAATCAGGCGCCCCTGGCGACGAGGACCCTGCGCGAGGCCCTTGACGGCTTCGACGGCCCTGCATGGGACGGGAAGGAGACAGGCCAGCAGTGGCTTGAGCGGGCGCGCGCCATCAGCGGTGACGACGATCCGGGCGATGACCCGGCGGTCGTCCGTGATCTCCTCCTGGTCGCGGGCGACGACGTTCCGCTTGAGGTGATCTCCGGGTGGTCGTCCGGGCAGCGCACTGAGGTTGCCGACTGGGCGGCTGCGGAGCACCTGCACGCCAGCGACAACGACGTCATGCGGCTCCGCCGGCCGCCAGTGCTGGGCGGTGGCCGGTGACCGGGGATGGGGTGACGCACTGATGGCTGACGAGAAGCCCGACGCGGTCACCCGGCTCCGCGACCACATGGTCGACGCTGTCGCCTGCAGCCGGGAGATCCGCACCCGGCAGGCGAGCCTTGAGGCCCAGAACACGGCACTGGCGGAGGCCCTCCGCAGGGACGGCGCTGAGCTGGAGCGGCTCCGCGCGAAGCTCACCGGCGTCATGGTGATCTTCCGGGGCCAGGTGCTGACCGAGGAGCTTGAGCGGGCGGACGGCGACGCCACCACGGAGGAGCTGCGGCAGGTAGCGGCCATCCTCTGGGGACCACGGGAGGCCACTGATGACCACGCCTGATGAGAGGCCGCTCGCCACGGTGAAGGCGAGCATCGCATCGACGCTGAAGGACGCGGAGATCGCCCGGCTCACAGCCGAGCTGGGCCGCCTCGAAGCCGATTACCAGGAGCTGCAGGCCACGCAGGACAGGCAGTGGGCACGCTGCCCTGACGGCTGCGGCTGCCGCCTGGCGACCGATGACGCCGCCAAGCAGGAGTGCGGCTGTGACGGCCCGTGCACCATGGAGTGCCAGGAGAACGGCTACCCGGACGCGCCCAGTTACCGGGACCTGGCCGTCAGGCGCGTCATGGACGAGCGGGACGACTTCCGCATCCGGCTTGAGGGCGCGCTGCTGGCAGAGGCCCAGGCCCGCGTTGACCTTGCTGAGGCCCGTGAGCAGCTGGCCAGTGTCCGCGCTGACCGTGACCTGTTCAACCGTCAGCGCAACGAGCTTGCAGGCGAGCGTGACGCCCTGGGCGAGAAGACCGACCTGCTCGAGGCCGAGTGCACTGAGCGCGCCGACAGCGAGACCGACCTGCGCGGCGAGCGCGACGCGCTGTCGAACGAGCTTCTCGCCGTCCGCGCCACCCTGGCCAGCGAGCGCGAGGAGCTGGCCACCTGCCGGGAGCGCAACGCCGCGATCGCCGCCCAGCTTGACCAGTACCGGGACGAGCGGGACGACGCACGCGGGAAGCTGGACGAGATCCGCGCCATGGTCGACGCCACGCGCCCGCACTTCAGCGCCGAGCAGCTCCGCATCGTCCTGCATGCCATCCGCGAGGAAGCCGGGCTGGAGCCGGCCGCTGGTGGCGAGTCGTGGCGTCCCGGTGAGGGCGGCGTGATGGAGACAGCGCGATGAGCGGCGAGCTGTTCGACGTCGCGCCGGACGCCGGGAAGCAGGCCCCCACCTGGGCTGACGGGCACGCGGCGATCATCGAGGCGGCCATCCGGTACCTCAAGGGCCGCGAGAAGACAGGCCCCGGCCTTATCCAGCGGCACGTCAGGGTTGGCTTCGCCACGGCGGCGAGGGTCCTTGAGGTGCTGGAGGAGAGAGGCGTCGTCGGCGCGGCCAACGGCAACGGCGTGCGCCCGGTGATCGGCCGCGCATGGGCGGTGGGCGACCGGGTCTGCATCAACCGCTCCCATCCGTGGGGCGGCCACCTCGCGACGATCGCCGAGGAATTCCCGGCAGCGCCGGACACCGACCTGAAGTGGATCGTCACCGTTGACGGCTGGGGCAATGCCGCCGTGGCCGAGAAGGACATCAGGAGGGTGGCATGACCGAGGCCATCCCGGAGCCGCTGCCCGAGGTCTTCAACGTCCAGTTCGTCGTGGGCAACGGCCTTGGCCAGGTTCTGGTCCAGGCGCCCCGCCATGTCATGACCCGCGCTGAGGCCCTGGAGCACGCCGCGTGGCTGGTGGCGATAGCCGACCCGGACGGCACCGAGTTCGACCGCTATCTAGCCGCAGTGAGGAGCACGTGAGATGGCTGACGTGAAGCCCGGAGAGGCCGCCTACGGGGCTTTCGCGGCCATGGCGGCGGGGAAGGTCACTGACTTGCTCGCCGAGCAGAACGAGGCCCGCGCAGCGTGCGAGCGCGCCGTCAGCGACCGGGAGATCCTCCGTGCCGACCTTGCCGCGCTCCGGGAGGAGAACGAGCACCTGAGGGCCGAGGTCGACCGTGAGCGGCTTGCCGCGGAGCACCATCGCAGGACCGCCGAGGAGCTTCAGATCGAGCGGGATGGTGCCGTGTCGGTGCTGGACCGCATCCGGGAGGCTCACCGCAAGCATCCCGGCTGCGCGGAGTTCGGCATGGTCGTGGAGGAGATCCTGCACCGGGAGTTCGGCTGCGGGAACGCCCCGGAGGGCGCCTCATGAGCCACGAGTGCCCTAAGAACGGCTGCACGCGCACGGTGCCTAGCGGAATGTTGCTGTGCCCAACCTGCTGGCGCGAGGTGCCGGTCCCGCTCCGCAGGGCGCTCCACGGCGCGTGGAAGGGCGGGAGCGGGGCGCTGTCCCCGGCGCACCAGGCGGCGATGAAGGCGATCATCCGGTACGTCAACCGGGAGCCTGAGGCAGCGCCGGGAGGAGAGTCCTCGTGAGCGACGCTGGCCTTGAGCGGGACCTGCTGCTCATGCACCTTGACGTCTCGGTGCCGCTCCTGCTGTTCGGCGCCCGTACTGATGGCGGTGAGCGCCTGCGGGCCGGCGCGGCGGAGGACGCTGAGATCATCGCCTGCGGATACGACGTCCTCGTGCGCGCCGACGCGGGATGGCGGATGAGGGACACGGACCCGGCACCGCACCAGCTCACGAGGGAGCAGGCCGATGCCGGGGTCCTCGCCCGCAGCTACCGGCCCGCGGAGCTGTTCAACGCGGTCGCCCGCGGTGTGGCCGTGGGGGCGCTCCAGCCGGGCGGAGTGACGCTCCTCGGCCGCCACTGGTGCACGATCCCGCATAAGGGCTGCCCGAACGGCCGCGAGTCGGCGGAGGACGCCGCGTGAGCCGCTTCTCCCGCCAGCTCACCTACTGGCAGCCGCCGCAGGCTGTCCCGGAGCCTGACCCTGAGCCGCGCCCTGACGCGCTGTGGGGCTACACCCTGGCCGACCTTGACTCGCTGACCCGCTCGGCGCTGAGCCGGGGCTGGGGCCTGCGGATCGGCCAGCCGACCCGGTACGAGCTGGTCTGGTCGGCGATCGCTGAGGCGCTGTGCGCGGCGCAGGAGAGGCCAGAGCCGGGCGAGCTCGTCCGCGCGGGGTGGGCCGGCCTCAACGAGTACCTGGCTGACGAGCGGCATCACTGGGGCGTGACCCGCGACGGGATCATGCGGCCGAGCTTCTTCCTGTACTGGGACGAGGTCGTCCGCAACTCCCGCTCGCCAGAGGGGCCAGTCGTCGAGCGGCTGGCCCTGGCCCAGATCTGGGGCCGGCTGCGGGCCGACGAGGCGGAGGCCCTGATCGCGCTGGCCGCCTATGGCGAGTACCAGCCCGCGGCCGACGCGCTCGGCCTGAAGTACTACACGTTCTGCGCGCGGGTCCGGCGCGGCCGGGAGCGGTTCCTTCGGCTGTGGCACGAGGGCGAGACCCCGTCGCGGATGTGGGGCCGGGACCGGCGCGGCGAGCACCGCCAGCGGAGCGGCAACGACAGCGTGATGGGCGTCCTCCGGCGCCGTTCAAGGCTCAGGGCAACGGCGACATGAGCGGCTACAGCACCGCCCTCACCGAGACCCTGGCCCTCGTGGTCCCCCTGTGGATCGACCAGTTCCGCGGCCTGTCCCCCCAGGAGCGCCAGGAGATCGCCGGCCGCGCGGGGCAGGTCATCGGCGCCCAGGGCGACACCCTCATGTTCGGCTCGTCCCGGTCATTCGGCCACGGCGCCAAAGAGATGGCGGCGCACCGCGAGCACGGCGACGGCCGGGACCCCGGCGGGAAGTGCCGTGTCTGCACCGCCGGGCAGCCGTCGTACAGCGCCGGGGAAGTGCTCGGCGAGCTGGCCAGGGGACTGGCGTGCGGCGCGTTCCAGCCGGGCGGGATCCGGTTCGCGGGCCTGTCCTGGTGCGCCGCCCACCCCCGCCAGCGATGGACCGACGGGGTCATCTGCCCGGCGTGCCTGAGCGAGGAACAGGAGGCCGCGCGTGCCTGAGCCCTGCATCCACGACCTGGACCCCGCTACCTGCGCCGACTGCAACGGGGCCGCCAAGCGCGCCGCCCTCAGGGAGCGGTCGATGCGCGGCACTGGCGGCCACGGGCCGTGGTTCCGCAGCCGCTACGACGGAAAGTGCAGCGACTGCGGGGAGCTGTTCAGCGCCGGGCAGAAGATCCGCTCGGACGGCGACGACGGGTGGCTGTGCGAGGACTGCGGCGAGGCGGGGCCGTGATCGGGCTAGCCGTCCTCAAGCCCGAGCTGCCGCCGCGCGCCGTCCGGATCAGCCCGGACGGCATCCCCGGCGATCCGCATCCCCGCCATGTCGAGGGCGTGGTACAGGCCGCCCTCGTCGCTGATGTAGTTGACGTTCGCGAGCTCATCGGCGGCCGCGAGCCGGTAGCCGGCGGGAAACGGGTCATCGGCTGGCGGCTCATCGACCGCCCACAAGCGCCACGCCCGGCCATCATCGCCGACCGCCTCCCACGGGCCTCCGTGGCCAAGTGCCCTCCACTGAGGAAGCGGGCCGTCGCTGTTGCTCACTGGTCACTGTCCTTCCGTGGGGAGCGGCAGGTGCCGGGACAGGATCGCGATCAGTGTCTCGGTCAGGTGCCGCGTGTCGCGGTACCGGCCGGCCCACGACAGCTCGGGGAGCACCTTGCGCAGGAGGTGCCCGGTAATGACCCTTGCCTGCTGCTTGGGGTCGCCGGGGTGGCCTTTTACGGCGTGCCAGGTTGCGACGGTCAGGTACTCGGTGCTGGACCGTGGCCACGCGAGCGCGTCGGAGATCTCGCTGTCCATGGCGGCGAACGCATTGTAGGTCGCTTCCGGCTCCAGCCAGGTCGCGGCCTGGGGCCAGTTGGCGAACGTCAGGTCGTAGGAGGACGGGGACTCGTCCAGCGCGTACCGGCGCAGGGCGTCGGTCATGGCGTCGGACGCGGAGCGGCTCTCAAGCTTTGCTCTGGCGACGAATGGCAGCCACCACTCGTCAGGCGCGCGAAAGCTCCGCATGTCCGATGGCAGTGGCGGCGACGCATTGCGCGCCACTTCAGGGAGATCGGTCCGGGTGGTGCTCCCGCGAAGGGAGCCATCCGCCAGCGGGATAGAGGCGTTGTAGAGCGGGTTCTCGTGTGCGATCGCTTGGGCTTCGTCGCGGAGTGCGGTGTCCCTGTCCGGGTGCCAGCGCTCGTCCCTGCGCTTTACTTCCGGCCACCAGCGCTTCCACTTGGCGTGGTACTTATAGCGCTGCTCGGGCATCTTGCTTGCGCCGACGTACAGCAGGACGTCATCGCCGTTGTAGAGCCGGTAGGTGGCCGTCCGCTCGCTCACTTCTCGCCGCTCCGCTTCGGCTTGGGCCGCTGTGGCATCTCGTCTATGTCGCCTACGTACCAGCGGATGAACTTCCGCAGGACGACAGAGCGGTTGGAGTCCGGGTCGGCGCGGCCGACGGCGTCCTCGAAGCGCTGCCAGAGGTCATCGTCCAGCCGTATGCGGCGGAACGGCGTCCCGTCGGGCATGGTGTCGGCCTTCCTGTGGGCCACGGTGTCGGTCACTGCACATCCTCTCATTCCCTCAACCGGTCTTGCCTGTAGCTACAGTATGCCCTACAGTAGGTACTACAGCAAGAACCGTTCCAAGGGGGCGACGATGACCAGCACCACCGACCAGCACCACTGCAAGCGGCCCGGCTGCACCGGCATCCTGCGGTCGGCCGAGTCAATCGAGCGAGGCACTAGCAAGCGGTGCGCGAAGCTGCTCGCCGACCGGATCGAGGAGGCCACGCAGGGCTTCAAGCCCGAGCAGGTCGCCAAGGCTGAGGCGCTGGTCAGGTCGGGTGGCATCAAGGCCCACGGGCACGGCCTGTACGTGGCCCGGTCCTCAAGGGGCGACGTCACCTACGCGACGGACGGCCTGTCCTGCTCATGCCCCGCCGGGGCTCATGACCGCCGCTGCTATCACGTCCTCGCCGCCCGGATGGTGGAGATCCTCACCGTCGCCCCGAAGCCCGCCCGCCCGCTGGCGCTGGCGGCCTGATCCCCGATGACTTCCACTGACCCGGCACCCCAGGGAGGGGCCCCGATGACCACCTACACGGCTGAGCTGACCGGAGAGCAGATCTTCGGCTTCGCCGACCTGGTTCGCCGGCTGAGCCGCGCCGACGTGGACCGTCCGCTGCGCCAGGACCTCGCCGCCGCCCTGATGGCGTTCGAGGCGCTGATGCCGGAGCCTTCCGCAGAGGACGGCGACGCCTACCTCGCAGCGGTGCAGGCCGGCCGCCTCCCCGCATGGGGCATGGACCTCCTGCCGATCGCCGAGTTCGGCGGCAACGCCACCCGCGGCGCCGACGTGGCGGCGCTGGTCGATGACTGGCGCACGCAACTGCAGGCCGCGAACGACCAGGCGCGCGACCTCCGCGCCCTGGTTGCCGAGGTCGCTGCAGAGTGGCCGGACCTGCTGAGCGATGACCAGCGTGCCCGCGCCGGACTGGAACCGCTGGGATGAGCCGGCAGTCCGATCTCCTGAAGGCTGCGGCCGATGCTCTTGATGACGGCCGCAGCCCGCTTGAGGGCGCGTTCCTGACTGAGCACGAGGTCACCCTCGATGAGCTATACGGCCTCGCCGGGTGGATGGCCATCGGCTCCCGGCTGATGGCGTGGGCGATCGAGAACCCCGCGCAGGCCAGGGCCGCAGCGGCCGGCGCCACGGACGGCATGCGGATGGACACCATCACCCGCGTGCTCCGCAAGCTGAACGGCGAGGGCTGAGCGAT
>Ga0335072_10006256_pt1 | contig 17436 bp, 18 predicted proteins | sample Lox_Sample_21_FD_206725 | JGI IMG/M metagenome (GOLD analysis project Ga0335072, IMG submission 206725) | Soil microbial communities from Loxahatchee National Wildlife Refuge, Florida, United States - Lox_Sample_2.1 | ecosystem: Environmental > Terrestrial > Soil > Wetlands | place: USA...
ACGCCTGCAACCGCGCCCTGGCGCTCGGCGACGACCCCGAGGTGGCCGATCTGCTCTCGCAGGTCCAGGAATCGCGGCCGCGGGCGCTATCGGACCGGACCGCGGCGTAGACCTCACGCCAAACTCAGGGCTAGGCGATCGAGCCCTCGCGGCCGCACACCGCGCACGACTCGCCGGCGCTGAGCGGCCGGCCGCCACAACCGGGGCAGTTCTCAACGGTTTCGAGCACGCCGAGCAGCTCACCGACCCGGCAGACCAGCAGCCGCTCCTCCTCGACCTCGATCCACACGCCGGCGGAGGCCGGGAACACGACGTGGTCGCCGGGGCGGACCGGCATTGCGATCCCGACGTTCTCCCACCAGTCGAGCCCGGGGCCGACCGCGAGCACGATGCCGTGCTGAGGCGGGGGCTCCTCGGAGCCCGGAGGCACGATCAGGCCCGAGCGACGGACCCGATCGGGGTCGAGCTCCTTGATCACGACGCGGTCGAATAGTGGGCGAAGCTGGTTACGCATGGTCGTCCCCGCCTCTGATCATAGGATGGGATGAATCCGGGGATCGTCGCCCCCGGCGCGCGAACGACTCCGCCTACTCGTCTTCCGGCTTCTTGCCCCGCCCGACCACGTCGAGCGGATCGGGCGGTCGGATCGGTTCATCGAACGAGGGCCGGACGCTGTTGCCACAGTTCTCACAGCGCTCGCGGTCGGCGGGGTTGACGGCGCCACACACCGGGCATTGCCAGGTCGAGTGCGTTGTCCAGCGGCCTGTCGGGTCCGGCATCGAAGTCCTCCCGTCTGGTTACCGCTCGTAGGTGCCGCGCGATTGTAGATCGGTCCGGCGTGGGCCGTACGGCTCCCTAACTGCGCCGATCGCCGGTGCGGCGGTGGTGCCAAGAAAGGAGCCGACCGGTGAAGCTCGAAAGAGCCGAACCGATGAGGCTCGATCCGCCGTCGTCCGCGCCCGGCACGTGCCGCGGCATGGGCATCGGCCTGGTGATCGCCGCCGCGGTCTGGTTGGTGACCGCCGGCGTCGTGGTGGCGCGTGCGCGAGCGGTCGACCTACCCCAGCCGTATCAGAGCTGGGCGGCCCACGCGCGCGTGGCAACTATTGCCGGACCGTTGGTCCTGATCACAACCGACGCGCCGTGTCCAATCGCATGCTCCGCGGGCCCGGGTGAAGAGGCGATCCTGCCGGACGGAAGCATGTGGATCGACACGGCCGCCGACGGCCCGGCCGAAACCTGGGTGGTGCCGGGCGTGGCGGACCGGTACGCGCTGTACTGGGAGCTCGGGCACCAATTTGATTGGCGCTACCTGACCGGCGCCGACCGTCATCAGTTCGCGGAGGTGTGGCGCAGCTCGACCCACTGGTGGGACACACTCGTCGCCGAGGACGCCGGTCATGAGAACGGACTCGAGGCGACGTTCGCCGCCGACTACGCCGATTGCGCACTGGGTCAGAGACCGCGCGGCGCTCACTACTGGGTGCCCGACACGACCGAGCCGCGCGATCCCGACCGTGTATGCGGGCTCATCAATCGGATCGGCGCCGCTGCCGGCGCGACCATGCCCCGACCGGCGTCGACCATATCGCCCGCGAGCGCAACCGTCGTCGGCAAGACGCGTCGTGGCAGCGGCACGACAAGGGGGCGAGGATGACGAGGGTGGCGATTCCGGGCAAACCCGCCAGAACCTTGGTCCCGGGCGAGACCGTCCCCTCCAATGAGGTCCGACCCGAGCCCTACAGTCCGCGGCTCCCGTGCGCTTGATCGTCGCCCGCTGTGAGGTCCGCTACTGCGGACGCCTGAACGCCCTCCTCCCCGAGGCTCTGCGGCTGATCATCGTCAAAGCCGACGGCTCGGTGCTCGTTCATGCCGACGCGGGCGGCTATAAGCCCCTCAACTGGATGACGCCCCCGACTGTGATCGAGGAGACTGGAACCCCGCCCACCCAGATCGTGGTGCGCAAGCGGGCGAAATCCGACGGCGACCGGCTCGAGATCGACATCGCCGAGGTGCTGTCCGACGTCAATCACGATATGGGGACTCCCGACGAGGACACCGCGCTCACCAAGGACGGCGTCGAGGCCCACCTCCAGGAGTTGCTGGCCGAGCGGCCGGCGTGGTGCGGCGACGGGCTGCGGCTCGTGCGGCGCGAGTGGCCGACCGACATCGGGCCGGTCGACCTCATGTGCCGCGACTCCGATGACGAGTGGGTGGCGGTCGAGATCAAGCGGATCGCCGGGATCGAGGCCGTCGAGCAACTCACGCGCTATCTCGAGCGCATCCGGCTCGACCCCGCGTTCGCGTCGTGCCGCGGTGTGCTCGCGGCGCAGGTCATCAAACCGCAAGCCAGCGTGCTTGCGGCTGCCCGTGGAATCGACTGCGTCGAGGTCGATCTCGCGGTTCTGCGGGGCGAGCGCGAGCCTGATCTGAGATTGTTCGCGGCGTGAGCGCCGACACCGCCGACGCCTCCGACGCAGAGCCAGCCGTCCTGACCGCGCGAAGCAAGCGCGTACTCACGATCACGATCAACCGGCCTGACCAGCGGAACGCGGTCAACGCCGCGGTCGCACAAGGCATCGCCGACGCTCTCGACGACCTCGACGACGACCCCGAGCTCAGCGTCGGCATCCTCACGGGCGCCGGCAAGGGCTTCTGCGCCGGTATGGACCTGAAGGCGTTCGTCACCGGAGAGCGCCCCCACGTAGAGGGCCGCGGCTTCGCGGGCATCACCCAGCGCGCCGCCGACAAGCCACTGATCGCGGCGATCGAGGGATTCGCGGTGGCGGGTGGGCTCGAGGTCGCGCTCGCATGTGACCTGATCGTTGCTTCGAAAGGAGCACGGCTCGGGATTCCAGAGGTCAAGCGCGGGCTCGTGGCCGCGGGCGGCGCGCTGCTTCGGCTGCCGCGCATCCTGCCCCGCAATGTCGCCAACGAGCTGGCGCTGACCGGCGATCTGATCGAAGCCGAGCGCGCCTACGAGCTTGGCCTCGTCAACCGGCTCACTGATCCCGGCGACGCCGTCGACACAGCGCAACAACTCGCTCAGACGATCGCCGCGAACGGTCCGCTGGCGCTGGCCGCCACCAAGCGCATCATGGCCGAGTCCGCTGACTGGCCCGACGCGGAGTTCTTCGCGCGCCAGGGGCCGATCTACGAGCCGGTGTTTGCCTCAGAAGACGCCCGCGAGGGCGCGACCGCATTCGCCGAGCGCCGTGCGCCCGAGTGGAAGGGCCGCTGAGGCCCGGGTCCGCCGCGAGTTACGACTCGTCCGAGCCGAACATCGTCGCCACCACCGAACGCGACCCGCCGTGGTCGCGGTGCTCGCACAGGTAGATGCCCTGCCACGTACCGAGCGCCAGCCGCCCGTGCGAGATCGGCAGCGTCAGGGAAGGCCCGAGGAGCGCGGCCTTGATGTGGGCCGGCATGTCGTCGGCCCCCTCGAGGGTGTGGGTCCAGAACGGCGCGTCCTCGGGCACGGCCTCGTTGAAGTAGGTCTCGAAGTCGCGCCGGACGTCGGGCGAGGCGTTCTCGTTCAGGGCCAGCGACGCCGAGGTGTGCTGGATCAGAAGCTGGAGCAGCCCAACCGAAACATCGCCCAGCTCCGGCAAGGCGCCAACAACCTCACGCGTCACGAGATGAAATCCGCGCGGCCGAGCGTCAAGCGTGATCTCACGTTGAACCCACATCAGAAAACCGGGAGTCGGGCTACCCGCATGTCGACCCTTGAACCGCGGAACGGCACCCCCTCCGCGTCGAGCAGCCTCCGCTGGCGATCGCCCTTGGCCAGCGACCCGTCGGCGCGCACCACACGCTGCCAAGGGACCCCTGGATCGTCACACGCGTGCAGAACGGCGCCGGCGACGCGCGGCGCGCCGGGCGAGATGTCGCCGTAGGTCCGCACGAAGCCGACGGGGATCCCGCGTACTCGCGCGAGGATCCGCTCGGCCCGCGCGTCAGGTGCAGTCAGGGCAGTCCCCGCGCAGAGTGACCTCGTGGTCTGTGGTCCGGAAGCCCAGCCGGTTCGAGAGCTGATCGATCGAGCGCTCCAGCGCGGGGTCGTGGAACGGAACGAGCTTCCCGCACTGGTCGCACAGCAGGTGATGGTGGTGGTGCTCCCCCGCCGGGTCGGCGGGCTCGTAACGGGCGATCCCGTCGCCGACGTCCACTCGGCTGACCAGGTCGTGGGCGTGCAGGAGCTCGAGGACCCGGTAGATGCTCGCGCGACCGATCGCTCGCTCACCCCGCCTGCGACCGCGCAGCGCGTCCTCGATCTCGAGTGCGCTGAGCGCGCAGTTCTGGCGGGAGAGCAACTCGATCAACCTGTCGCGGGCAGCGCCTCGGTGGTGTCCCGCGCGCTGGAGGACCGATCGGGCGTGATTCGCCCACTCCGTGTCGACCTGCGTCCGCACGTCCCGAAGCTTAGTCGCGGCCATGTCGCCGGCCCTCCCGGACGGCTCGCCTGGAAAAGCATAGAGTGAGAATCGGTCTCATTCTTTGTTAGACTAGCGCGTCATGACACGTTGGTCCGCCCTCCCCCTCCTCCTGCTGCTCGGCGCCGCGCTCGCGACAGCCGGATGTGGGGCGAAGGCGGCGGGCAAACCAAGCGGGAACGGGCCGATCAAAGCCGTCGGCGCCGAGAACGAATACGCGAACGTGATCTCCCAGATCGGCGGCCGCTACGTGACCGTCACCGCGATCGAGAGCAATCCGAATACCGACCCCCACTCGTTCGAGGCCAGCCCGAGCATCGCGAACACCGTCTCCTCAGCACGATTGCTCGTCCAGAACGGCGTCGGCTACGACACGTTCATGAACAAGATCGAGGCGGCCTCGCCCAACTCGTCGCGCAAGGTCATCGACGTCCAGAAACTGCTCGGGCTCCCGGACTCCACGCCGAACCCCCACCTCTGGTACGCGCCCCGGACGATGCCTAAAGTCGCGCAGGCGCTGGCAACAGACCTCTCGGCGATCGACCCCGCGCACGCCGCGTACTTCGCGAACAACGCCAAGCGCTTCGATGCCTCGCTCCAACCCTGGTATGACGCGCTCAAGCAGTTCGCCGCAAAGTACCCGCACACGCCGGTGGCGACCACCGAGCCGGTCGGGGACTACATGCTCGAGGCGGCGGGGACCTCGAATCTGACCCCGTTCACGTTCCAGGCCGACGTGATGAACGGCGTCGACCCATCACCACAGAACGTCACGCTTCAGAACGGGCTGTTCTCGGGACACAAGGTCAAGGTGTTCCTCTACAACCAGCAGGTCACCGACTCGCTCACCCAGTCGTTCCTCGCCAAGGCCAAGCAGTACGGCGTGCCGGTGGTCGGGGTGTACGAGACGATGCCGACTCCCGGCTACAACTACCAGTCATGGATGCTGGCCGAAGCCCACGCGCTCGAAAAGGCGGTGGCCGACCGGGTCTCGACGGAGAGGCTCCAGTGACGACCGACGTCCTGGCTCCCACCACCACGGCACAAGCGACGGCGCTGTCCGTCGAGGACGTGAGCGTTCGTCTGGGCGGCCGCACGGTCCTCGATCACGTCGGCTTCTCGCTCAAGGCCGGCGAGTTCACCGGCCTGATCGGGTCGAACGGCGCCGGCAAGACGACTCTTTTCAAAGTGATCCTCGGCGTCCAGCCCGTGACCTCGGGACGGATAACCGTCGCCGGCGGCCAGAGATCGGACAGGGACATCGGCTACGTACCGCAGAAGTTCCTCCTCGACCCGGATATGCCGCTGCGCGGACGCGACCTGATCGCACTCGGGCTGGACGGGCAAAAGCTCGGCGTCCCACTGCCATCAAGGACCCGGCGGGCGCGCGTCGAGGAGATGGTCGAGGCCGTGGACGCCCGCGAGTTCGCCGACGCGCGCGTCGGACGCCTCTCCGGCGGCGAGCAGCAGCGGATCCTGATCGCCCACGCGCTGATCAGCCGTCCCAAGCTCCTGCTGCTCGACGAGCCGCTCGCGAACCTGGATCTGCACGCGGCGCAAGACGTCGTCGGACTGCTCTCCCGGATCGCCTCCGAGCAGCGGATCGCCGTGCTCATCTCGGCGCACGAGATGAACCCGCTGCTGCCGGTGATGGACCGGATCGTCTACCTGGCGGCAGGTCGCGCGGCCACCGGCACGGTCGACGAGGTCGTGCGCTCCGAGGTCCTCAGCAAGCTGTACGGCCACCATGTCGACGTCCTCCGCGTTCACGGACGCGTGATCGTCGTCGCCGGCACGGGCCACGACGAGCACGCCGCGGACGACATCGTGGACGACGGGCCGGGCGCCGTCGAGATCGTCTAGTGGTTGCAGCGATCTTCGAGCCCGGATTCTTCTCGAGCTCGTCGGTGCAGTTGGCCGCGGCCGTCGGGGCGATCGTCGCGATCGTCACCGGCTGCGTCGGCGTGTTCACCGTCATCCGGGGCCAGTCGTTCGCCGGCGAGGCGCTTGGCGATGTCGGCGCGGCCGGAGGATCGAGCGCCTACCTCGCGGGAGTCGCGCCGCTGTGGGGGTTCATGGCAGTGGCGGTGGCCGCGGCCGGCGTCATGGAGTTGATCGGGATCCAGCGGACCCGCGGCCGGGATCTCGCCACCGGGATCGTGCTCGGGGCCGGGTTCGGCCTCGCGGCCCTGTTCCTGTACCTCGGGACCACCTACGACAACACAACGGGCGCCACCGTGACCGTCCTGTTCGGGTCGATCTTCGCGCTCAACACGTCGATCCTGCCGCTCGTAGCGGCATTCGGGGCGCTTGCAACGGGGATGATCCTGCTGCTCTACCGCCCGCTGCTGCTGGCGTCCGTCAGCCCGGAGCTCGCGTCCGCCCGCAGGCTCCCAGTCCGGCTGATCGGCGGCCTCTACCTGCTGGCGATGGCCCTCGCGGTGGCGCTCTCGGCGGTGACGATCGGGGCGATCCTTTCGACCGCGCTGCTGGTCGGACCGGCCGCGACCGCGCTTCACCTCACTCGTCGCCCAGGGCGGGCGATCCTCACAGCCGGGCTGATCGGGGTCGGCGCGATGTGGCTCGGAATCCTGCTCGCCTATGACAGCTACGACTGGCCGCCGCTCCATCACGGCTGGCCAGTGAGCTTCTTCGTGGTGACGATCGTGCTGCTCGCCTACATCGCGTCGCGGGCGATCCCGGCTCGCACACGCCAAACCTGACGCCGCGCGTGTTCTCCGGTTTCATGGTCAACGCCTGGATCGTCGCGTCGATCGTCGCGATCGTCGGGGGAGCGGTCGGTTTCTTCGTCGTCCTGCGAGGCTCGGCGTTCGTAGCCCACGCGGTTCCGAGCGGGTCGTTCGCCGGCGCTGCCGCGGCCAGCCTAGTCGGCGTCAACACGCTGCTGGGGCTGGGAGTGTTCGCGGTCGGCGGCGCGCTCGGGATCGGCCTCCTCAGCCGGCGCGGGCGGCACGACGTCGCAACCGCGCTCACGCTTGTGTTCATGCTCGGTCTCGGCGCGTTGTTCCTCAGCTTCAGCGCCGCGTACGCCCCGGAGATCTATTCGCTCCTGTTCGGCGAGGTGCTCGGCATCAGCACCAACCAGCTGGCGCCGACGATCGCGCTCGCCGCTGCCAGCCTGTTCGTGCTCGGCGTGCTCTACCGGCGCCTGCTGCTTTCCTCGGTCCTTCCCGACAGCGCCCCGGCCCGCGGCGTGGCTCTGTTCGGAGTCGAACTCGGTTTCCTCCTCCTCGTGGCGCTCACGACGACCATGACGGTCCCCGTGGTCGGAACGGCGCTGATCTTCAGTCTGATGGTCGGCCCGCCCGCTGCCGCCCGGTCCTTCACCGCCCGGCCGTATCAGGCGATCGCGCTCTCGGTCGGAATCGCGCTTGTCGTCGTGTGGGTGGCGATCGCGCTCTCCTACCAGACGAACTGGCCGGTCGGGTTCTTCGTCGGCATCGCGAGCGCGGTGGCCTACGCCGCCGGGCGGACCTGGGCCTTCGCCCGCCGGAACCGCGCCCTCCATACGCGGCGACACGGCGCTATCCCCGCGCGGCCGCTCGTTAGGTCTTGATAAGGTGCCCACGCCGAATTTCCCAGCTAATGAATGGGAAAGCGGGGGACCCAAGTTCCCTGGGGCGAATCGCGGTCTGATGACCGTGTAGCGCGAGCCGCCGCGCGAGCCCGACAGCTAACCCCGTAGGCAGCCACATATGAACTTCAGAAGGCGCATGATCCCGGCCTGGGTGGTCGCTGGCGCAGCGACTGGCGCCGCTGTGCTCGGACTCGCCCTCGTGCCGATCGCCTCCAGCGCCGACCCGAGCCTCGGGCAGCTGCACTCCCAACTCGGAGCCGTTCAGGCCCACGAGTCGAGCCTCGCCGCGAGCATCAGCAGCCTGTCGGGCCTGATCAGCTCGCTCGACTCGCAGATCGCGCTCGTCGAGTCGCGCGAGGCCGAGGTCCGCGCCGACCTGGCCGCCGATCGGGCCAAACTCGCCGCCGTCCAGCGCGCGCTCACCCGCGAACGGCGGCTGCTGGCCATGCTCAGGGCGCGGCTCGCGCGGGCGCGGATGCTCCTGTCACGCCAGCTCGTCTCAAACTACGAGCAGTCCAAGCCGAATCTCGTCTCGGTCGTGCTCGAGTCGAACGGGTTCACCGATCTCCTGGACAAGATCACCTACCTGAAGGACGCCCAGCAGGCACAGCAAGCGATCATCACCGTCACCAAGCAGGCGAAGGCGCAGGCCGACGCGGCCGCGGCCCACCTGGCGGCGCTCCAGGCCACCGATCGACAGATCACCAGCGAGACCGCCCAGCGGGTGCGCGCGCTGGCGGGCATGAACATGCTGCTGCGCGCCAAGGAGGGCGCTCTCCAGCAGGCACGCGACGCCAAGCAGAACGCGCTGTCGGCCACGCGCGCGAGGGGCGCCGCGCTCCAGTCGGAGATCAGCCGGGTCGAGGCCGCGCAGGCCGCAGCGGAGCGCGCCGCAGCGCTGGCCGCGCAGCAGCAGGCAGCAGCGAACAGCTCCGCCGGCGGCTCGGGTGGATCGGGGAGCCCGACGCCGGTAGGGCCGTCCTACGGCCCGTCGGGCGGGTGGGCGATCCCGTACGCGATCGTGCTCTGTGAATCCGGCGGACAGAACCTCACTCCGAACAGCGCCGGGGCCTCGGGCTACTACCAGATCATGCCCGCTACCTGGAAGCTGTTTGGCGGCACGGGACCCGCCGCCTATCTGGCCAGCAAGGCCGAGCAGGACGCGGTCGCGAGCCGCATCTGGAACGGCGGGGCCGGCGCGTCCAACTGGGTGTGCGCCGGGATCGTCGGGATCCACTGACAGCCGCTCGCCGAGCGGGCCTCACCCCAACGTTTCGCCCCAGAAGGGCATAACCTCCGCGCAGTGTCCCGAGCCGTGAAACGCGGCCTGGTCGCCGCGATCCTGATCGGCGCGCTCGCGTTGCGGATCGCAGAGGTGGACAACACCTCCTACCGCCCCCGCAACGACGCCGGCTCGTACCTGACGCTGGCAAGCTCGATCGCGCACACCGGCGACTACTCGCTGAGCCGCGCCTCGGGGCGCGGCGCCGGCGGCACCCGCGGTCCGACCGCCTACTTCGCTCCCGCCTTTCCGTACTACCTGGCGCTCGTCGACATCATCGACGGCCACGAGACCCGGCGCGACGGCGCGATCCAGCCTGCTCGGGTCTCGCAGGCGGTGCTGGGCACGATCACGGTGGCGCTCAGCGGCCTGGTGGCGCTCGAGCTGTTCGGACCAAGCGCGGGGTTGATCGCGCTGGTGCTGGCGGCGATCTACCCGGTGCTGATCGAGCTCACCGACACGATCGTGGCCGAGAACCTGCTGACGGTGTTCGTGCTCGCCGCGGTGTACGCAGGTCTGCGGGTCCGCCGCGCGTCGCGGACACGTACGCGTCTGGGGTGGGTCGCCGGCACCGGCGTGCTCACCGGGTTAGCGACGCTGACCCACGAGAACGGGGTCCTCCTGCTGATCCCGCTGATCCCGGCGGTGTGGACAGGCCGTCCACGGCTCAGACCCGCCGCGCTGGCCGCGCCGGCACTACTCGTCGCGATGACCGCCCTCATGGTCCTTCCCTGGACGATCCGCAACGCGATCGTCGAGCACCACTTCATCCCGGTATCCGACGAGACTGGGATCACGCTGGTGGGCACGTATAACCCGAAGTCGGCGGTCGACCCGAAGGTGCCGTACAAGTGGCGGATCTACTACGGCATCCCGGGCGAGCGCTCGCTGATCCGCGAGTCCTCCTACATGACCGAGCCCCAGCTCGGCGCGACGCTCGAGCACCAGGCGCTCCACTACATCTCAGACCATCCGTTCTCGCCGTTCGTCGTGGCCTTCCAGAACACGCTGCGCCTGTTCGAGCTGGAGGGCACGTTCGCCTGGCAGTCGTCGGCGTCGGCGATCTCGCTCTCGGACAACACCGCCAGGATCGGCATCTTCAGCTTCTGGGCGTTGTGCCTGCTCGCCCTCGCCGGCGCATTCACCCGGCTGGTCCGGAGTGCGCCGAAATGGGTCTGGATGGTGCCACTGCTGCTCGCGCTCAGCGTGGTGCTCGTCAACGTCGAGACGCCGCGGTTCCGCGCACCGGTCGACCCGTTCCTGATCCTGCTGGCGGCGGCGGGGCTGGCGACGCTCGTCAGCCGGCTACGCGGTGCGCCAGTCGTACGTAAGGCTCGGGGCGCGGTGGCGGCTGGCCCGGCTTAGCTGGTCGAAATGGTCGAGCGCCTGGCCTGAGCCGAAGGCCACGCAGGTGAGCGGCGACTCGGCCGAGTACACCGGCATCCCCGTCTCCTCGGCGACGAGCTCCTGGAAGCCGCGAACGAGCGTGCCACCACCGGCGAGCAGGATCCCGTCCTTGGCGATGTCGCTGGCGAGCTCGGGCGGGGTCTCCTCGAGCGTGTCGCGGATCGCCCGGAGGATCTCGCGGACCGGCGCCATGATCGCGCCGCGGACCTCCTCGCTGCGGAGCTCGACCGCGGTCGGCAGCCCGGTGACGAGGTGTCGACCGCGAACCTCGATCGTCTCCTCGGGATGCAGCGGGATGACCGAGCCGATCTGAATCTTGATGTTCTCCGCGGTGCGCGAGCCGATCGCGAGCTGGTGGACGGTCCGCATGTACGAGGAGATCGCCTCGTCCATCTCGTAACCGCCGACACGGACCGAGCGCGACACCACGATCCCCCCGAGCGAGATCACCGCCATCTCGCTCGTGCCGCCGCCGACGTCGACCACCATTCGCCCGACGGGCTCATCGATCCCGAGCCCGGCCCCGATCGCGGCCGCGATCGGCTCCTCGATCAGGTGGACGCGGCGGGCACCGGCGGCGAGCGAGGCTTCCTCGACCGCCCGTTTCTCGACCTCGGTGACGCCCGAGGGGGCACAAACGATCAGCCGGGGATGCGCCAGCCGCCGGTCGATCACCTTGCGGATGAAGTAGCGGAGCATCTGCTCGGTGACCTCGAAGTCCGCGATCACGCCATGCCGCAGCGGGCGCGTGGCCGCGATCGTCGCCGGCGTGCGCCCGATCATCCGCTCGGCGTCCGAGCCGACCGCGTGGACTTCGCCCGTGTCGACGTCGGACGCGACCACCGACGGCTCGGACACAACGATCCCCCGGCCGCCCACGTAAACGAGCGTGTTGGCGGTGCCCAGATCGATCGCCATGTCGTGCACGCCGAGGGCCGGCGTCAGATGGCGTCTGGAGTTGTCTCTTTTGGATCCGTCTCTACGAAAGCCGATGGGAAGAAGGCTACCGTTCCCCGGGAAGCTTGCGCGGGTACTGAGACACCGCGTCGCCGACCTTGAGCGCGGTCGCGATGATGCGGTGCTGCTCGTTGGCGTGGGCGACCGGGTAACCCTCGCCGGAGGCGGCGCGCTCGGGTCGCCCGATATAGCCAAACTTGAGGTGGGGCGGGAGGATCTGCATCAGGCGCGGGGACATGTGGGCGCGCGCGCCCATGTTGCGCGGCTCCTCCTGGACCCACACGACCTCCTCGAGCGCCGGATAGCTCTCGACGAGCGACAGGATCTCGGCCTGCGGGAACGGATAGAGGAGTTCGACGCGGCCGATCGCGACGTACGGGTTGTCCTTGCGCAGGTCGTGGCCGGCGAGCTCGTAGTAGATCTTGCCGCTGCACAGGATCAGCCGCCTGACCTGCGAACGGTCCTCAGCGGGTTCGGCCAGCACCGGCTGGAAGCGGTCCTCCGAAAGATCGGCCACGGCGCTCGTCGCCTGCGGGAGGCGGAGCAGGCTTTTCGGCGTCATGATCACCAGCGGGCGCTGCTTGGCGACGCGCGCCTGGCGACGGAGGAGGTGGAAGTACTGGGCCGGCGTCGTCGGATTGGCAACGCGGATGTTGCCCTCGGCCGCGAGCTGGAGGAAGCGCTCGAGCCGGGCCGAGGAGTGCTCTGGCCCCGAGCCCTCGTAGCCGTGCGGGAGGAGCAGGGTCAGTCGCGAGGTCTGGCCCCACTTGGCCAGCCCCGAGATGATGAACTGGTCGATGATCACCTGCGCACCGTTGGCGAAGTCGCCGAACTGGGCCTCCCACAGCACCAGCGTTTCCGGCGCCTCCTGGGAGTAGCCGTACTCGAACCCGAGGCAGCCCATCTCGGACAGCGGGCTGTTGTGGAGCTCCATCGGGGCGAGCGCGCCCGGTAGGTGCTGGATCGGGCAGTGCTCCTGTCCGGTCTTGGGATCGTGCAGGACGAGGTGACGCTGGCTGAAGGTGCCGCGTTCGGTGTCCTGGCCGGTCAGACGGATCGGGATTCCCTCGGTGAGGAGCGACGCGAACGCGAGCGCCTCGGCATGGGCCCACACCATTCCGCCGGCGTCGTCGGCCGAGAACACCTCCCGGCGCTGGTCGAGCTGGCGCACCAGCTTCGGGTGGACCGTGAACCCGTCGGGGACGGCCAGCAACTCGTCGTTGAGCACGTGAAGACGCTCGGTCGAGACCGCGGTCTTGACCTCGGGCGAGGGGGTGCGATCGAGCTCGTATTCGCCGGTGGCGTGCTCGCGCTCCCTGCCGGCGGCGATCCGCTCCTTGAGCCGCTCGTGCTGCTCGGCGAGGACCTCCCAGACGTTGTCGGTGAGCTCGGTCGACTCGTTCTCGCTGACGACGCCCTGCTCGATCAGCTGCCGCGCGAACAGCTCGCGCGTCGGCGGGTGCTTCTTGATCACCTGGTACATCTCGGGCTGGGTGTAGGCGGGCTCGTCGGCCTCGTTGTGGCCGAACCGGCGGTAGCCGATCAGGTCGATCAGCACGTCGTGCCCGAATTCCTGGCGGAACGCAAACGCGAGTCGGACCGCGCTGATGCAGGCCGGGACGTCATCGGCATTGACGTGGATGATCGGGACGTCGTAGCCCTTGGCCAGGTCCGAGGCCCAGTGGGTCGAGCGCGAGTCATCCGGATCGGTGGTGAAACCGACTTGATTATTTTGGATTAGGTGGATCGTCCCGCCGACGGTGTAGCCATCGAGCGCCTGCAGGTTGAGGGTCTCCGCGACCACACCCTGTCCCGGGAACGCGGCGTCGCCGTGGAGGATCACCGGGACGGCCGCGTTGGTCTCGCGGTGGGCGTGCGGGCCCTGGCGGGTGGTCTGCGCGGCCCGAGTGGCGCCGGCCGCTACCGGGGCGACGAACTCGAGATGGCTCGGATTGGACTCGAGGCGGACGATGATCGACTCGCCGCTCGGAAGCTGGTAAGAGCCCTGGGCGCCGTGGTGATACTTGACGTCGCCGGTGCCGCCCTGGGGGATCGTGGTGATCGGCTCGAGCGTCGAGGAGCCCTCGAACTCGGCGAAGATCGAGTCGTACGGCCGGCCCAGGTTGTGGGCGAGCACGTTCAGCCGGCCGCGATGGGCCATCCCGATCACGACCTCGCGCGCGCCCCGGGTGGCCGCGAGCTGGATCAGTTCGTCGAGCATCGGCACGGTCATGTCGAGGCCCTCGATCGAGAACTGCTTCTGCCCGAGATAGGCCTTGTGCATGAAGCGCTCGAGCGCGTCCACCTCGGTCAGCCGGCGGAGCAGGGTCTTTTGCTCATCGCCCGCCAGTGGCGAGCGGAACTTGCCCGACTCGATCGCCTCGCGCAGCCACAGGCGCTGGCGATGGGAAGCGATGTGCTCGATCTCATACGCGATCGGGCCGCAGTAGGTCTCGCGCAGATGGGGCAGCGCGTCGGCCAGCGTCTGGCCCGCGACGTACATCCGGAGGATCCGCGCCGGGATCCGCTCCATCAGCTCGGGCGTCAGGCCGAGCGGGACCGGGTCGAGCGCCGGGTCGCCCTCGGGCTCGCGGCCGAGCGGATCGAGCTTGGCCGCGAGGTGCCCGTGCGTCCGGTGCGCCTTGAGCAGCGACGTCGCGGCCTGGACCGCCTGCATGAGCTCCTCGTCGAGGACGGCGGGCGCCACGGGAGCGGGAATCGTGGGGACCCCAGCCGGCGGCGTCACCGCCCGCGCCTCAGGCGCCGGGACGAGCGGCGAGGCGGTCGCGCCGAGGTCCGTAAACACCCGCTCGTAGAAGCCGTCCTCGCCCTGGAGCAGCGCCTCGATCCGCTGGAGGAACCGTCCGGATTCGGCGCCCTGGATGATCCGATGGTCGTAGGTCGAGGTCATCGTCATGACCTTCTCCGCGCCGATCACCTCGCCGACCTGACCGAGCCCGGGCGGATATCCGATCGCGCCGGTGGCGACGATCGTGCCCTGGCCGACCATCAGCCTCGGCACCGAAGCGATCGTGCCGATCCCTCCGGGATTGGTGAGCGACAGATTCGCGCCCGTGAGGTCGTCTGCGGTCAGCGTGTTCGTCCGCGCCTTCTCGACCAGCGCGTTGTACGCGTCCAGGAATTCCCTGAAGTTCTTTCGGCCGGCGTCCCGGATGACGGGCACCATCAGCGTGCGAGTGCCGTCCTTCTTCTCGACGTCGACGGCCAGGCCGAGGTTGCACGCGGCGTCGTCGATCCGATGGGGCTTACCGTCGATCTCGGCGAAGTGGTGGGCCATCACGGCCATGTCCTCGGTCGCCACCCGCGCGATCGCGTACGCGATCAGGTGGGTGAACGACACGCGGTGACCCGCCGCCTTGAGCTGTTCGCGTCGCTGGGCAAGCGTCGTGACCGTGAGCGTGCGGAATGAGGTCGCGGTCGGGATCGAGCGGCTCTCGTCCATGTAGCGCGCGAGCGCGGCCGCGCCGCCCTTGATGAGCTGGGCGCCGACGGGCTTGGCCGGCGCTGGCGCGGCCGGGGCTGGCGTGGCCGGGGCTGGTGCGGCGGTTGCGGTGGCGCCGTTCCCGCCGTTGGCCTTGGCCGCGAGGACGTCTGCCTTGGTGATGCGTCCGCCCCTGGCGGTGCCTTGAAGTGCTCCGAGGTCCACGCCCTGCTGGGCGGCGATGCGACGCGCCACCGGGGAAATGTTGTGTCCGCCATCATCGAGGGGCGGGGTGGCGGGCGCCGGTGGCGTGGCGGCGGGCGCCGACGGCGTGGCTGCGGGACTGGCCTTCCCGTCGCCGGTCGTGGCCTCCATCCTGGCGATCACCTGGCCGACGCTGACTGTCTCGCCGTCCTGCGCGAGGATTTCGGCGATCGTTCCGGTCGCGGGCGCCGGCAGCTCCATGTCGACCTTGTCGGTCGAGATCTCGACGACGGTGTCGCCCTGCTTGACGGCGTCGCCGACCTTGACGCTCCACTCGAGGATCGTGCCCTCGGTGACCGACTCGCCGCCGGTGGGCGTGACGATGTCGACCAGACCGCCCGTCGAAGCCTCGGTGGCTGCGACTCCCTCGGCCTCGGTGACGGCGCCGGCGACGGCCTCCTCGGGCGTCGCGGGCGGCGACTCGGCCGAGACGGGCATCGAGGCGGCGCCCGCGCCGTCGCCGCCGTTGGTCGAGATCTCGGCAAGCACGGCGCCGACAGCCACGGTCTCGCCCTCGGCCGCGTGAATCTTCACGATCGTGCCGGCGGCCGGCGAGGGGACCTCGGCGTCAACCTTGTCGGTCGAGATCTCGACGATCGGCTCGTCGGCGGCGACCTCGTCCCCTTCCTGCTTGCGCCACTCGAGCACGGTGCCCTCGGCGACGGAATCTCCCATCGCCGGCATGACGACCTGGACAGTGCCGCTAGTGACTGCCATCTAGCACAGAGGGTAGCCGGGAAACGGGCGCGTGCCTACGCCGGCGCTGCTCGATCACGAACCCGATCGTGCCGCAAAACGGGCCAAGTCCGCCGAGCACGGCGACGGTCACGGCGAGCCAGTACGGGATCACGCGATAGCGCGCGGCCGCGATACACACGAGCGACATCCCGATCCAGATGAGGCCGTGCGCCAGTCCCAAAATGAAGGTTTCGGGCTGGGGGTTGTGGAGGACGAACGCGCAGATGAGCAGCGCGGTGTAAACGCACGAGTGAAAGAACGACACGGCCTCGAGCCGCCCGAACGTGACCAGACGCGTGAACCGGGCGGGCATCAGCTGGACACGAGGCCGGCGAGCCGGCGGAGAGGCTCATCGCCTTCGGCCGGCCACTCAGACGGATCCGTCGGCCACCATGCGAACTCGTCGTGCTCGTGGTCGGGAGCGACCGTCGCGCCGTCGGCGAGCCAGGCCTGGCCCACGAGCAGCACGAGCTGGCTTGGAAGCAGCACCAGGGCTTCGATCTGCAGCCGCTCGGGCTCGACCGACCACTCCTCCTGCAGCTCGCGGCCCATGGTCTCGGCAGGGTTCTCGTCGACCTCGACCGACCCGCCGGCGCCGAGCGCCCATCTCCCAGCCCAGGACGCCACCCACTCCGCGCGGCGCCCCGCGAGCCAGCGGCCCTCGGCGTCGCGCACCATGCACAGGACCGACAGGCTCTGGGCCGCGCCGTCGGGGATCAGCCTGAGCGCCCACCGTACGGGCTGGAGCTCGAGCGTCAGATGCTCGGGCGTCGTCTCGAAATCGACCAGGCGCGCCGCCAGCCCGTCGTGGCTCGGCGAGCCTCGCCGGCGAAGCGAGTCGAGGACAACGTCGGCCGCGTCGGTCGCCTCGCCCGGCGGTTCGAACGGATCTTCGCGCCAGGCGACCCCGACCTGGTCGGGTTCCCAGGGACCACGGGCAAGGATGCCGGCAGACACCGCCACGCCGCACACGGTAGCTGGGTACGGTGAACCGTCGTGGCGCGAGCGCTCAAGCACTGGGGATGGGGCTACGAGGACGAGCAGCCCTCTCCGCAAGAGCTTCGAGACACGGCCGGATTCCTCACGCGGCATCTCGGTTTCGGATCGGCCGATCCCGAGCGGCCGGTACCCCTGTCGGACGTGTTGCTGCCGCCGCCGCGCCTGCGCCCGCCCGAGTCGCTGTCCGCCTTCTGCTCGACCGACGGCTACGAACGCGCGCTGCACGCCTACGGTCGCTCCTACCGCGACATCGTCCGCGCTTTCCGCGGACGGTTCGACCACCCGCCCGATGTCGTCGCGCACCCGCGCGACGAAG
>Ga0335072_10006257_pt1 | contig 17435 bp, 17 predicted proteins | sample Lox_Sample_21_FD_206725 | JGI IMG/M metagenome (GOLD analysis project Ga0335072, IMG submission 206725) | Soil microbial communities from Loxahatchee National Wildlife Refuge, Florida, United States - Lox_Sample_2.1 | ecosystem: Environmental > Terrestrial > Soil > Wetlands | place: USA...
AGCGGTGAGGCGGTAGTAGTGAAACTGGTTGCCGAGGTCGCTGACGCCCTGGCGCGCGGCCCATCCGAGCTCGTCGTGCATCCGCCGATCGAGCGGCTCGGTGACGAGCACGTAGTCGTAGACCGGCGCGATGTAGCGCCCGATCGGGCGCAGCAGCGGCGGATAGGCGCTCGTCGCGAGCAGCACCCGCCGAGCGTCGAGCACGCCGCCCTCGGTGATGAGCGACACGCCGGCCGTGCTCCCGCGCAGCTCACGGACAGGGCTGTACTCGTGGATCCGCACGCCGGCGAGCGCCGCCGCGACGCGGAGCCCGTCCGCGAGCTTGCCGGGGTGGACGAGCGCGGACCCGGTCCGCGTCCACAGTGACCCGGCGTACATCGGCGAGCTCACCTGCGCCCGGGTCCGCTCGGCGTCGAGCAGCTCGGCTTCGTGCCCGAACCGCCGACTAAGGTCGGCCTCCTCCTCGAGGTCTGCGAGCTCACGCGTATCGAGCGCGACGATCAGGTCGCCGGTCGCCTCGAACTCGGCGTCGATCCCGAGGCGCTCGATATCCGCGGCGAGCGCGTGGAAGTTCTCGAGTCCGAGCCGCTCGAGTTGCTCGAGCTCGTCCGGGAAGCGCGACAGGCCGTTGCCGAGCCCGTGCGTGAGCGACGACTGCACGAAGCCGCCGTTGCGCCCGCTGGCGCCGGCGCCGCACCGGGTCGCCTCGAGCACGACCACCTCGCGCGCCGGATCGAGCGCCTTCGCGTAGAGCGCCGCCCACAGTCCGGTGAAGCCACCGCCGACGACGCAGAGGTCGGCGTCGAGCGCTCCGTCGAGCGGAGCGTGCGGATCGCGGTCAGGCAGCGTGTCGAGCCAGAACGACTTGCGCGTGGCGTCCGCGTAGGCAGACCTGTGGGCAGGCGTCGGCGGGGTGGCGGGCCACGGCGAGGGCAAGCCGCGATCCTAGTGAGCGAAGCGTGATCAGTGGTGGCGTTCCAGGCCGCGGATGACCGCGTCGGCGTCGCGGTGCGGCGCGCGCAGCGCGACCCCGACGAGGTCGAGGTCGCCGGTCGCGACCGAACGGACCGCGGCGCGGTTGTCCTCGTCGTTGCCGGTCGCGAACATCTCGTTCGTGTAGATCGCGAGCGTGACGCCGCGGCGCTCGGCGCGCTCGCGCACGGTCCGGAGCTTGGCGGCGCCCGCCTCGAACACGAGCACGGGCTGCACGAGCAGCGGGAGGTAGCGCTGGCCGTCGGCGTCGAGGTAATCGTCGCCGATCGCATCCGCGCCCGCCTGCGCGGTCACCCCGCTGATCAGGAACGCGGTGACGTTCAGCCGCTGCCAGGTGGCGAGGTCGTCGCGAACCACCACCGCGATCTTCGTGTCGAACTGGCCGACGCCCATGGTTTCGGCATGATCGCGGCCCGGTCCGCGCGATGTCTTGAACAATGTTGCGCCTACGACGTGACCGCGCGGCCATACGACCCCGGCGTGACGCCCACCGCGCGTTTGAACACCCTGGTCAGATGCGGCTGATCGGCGAACCCGCACCAGGCGGCGACTTCGGCGGGCGGCGTCCCGGTCTCGAGCAGGCGCCGGGCATGGTCCACCCGCAGGTTGGTCTGGAACGCGTGCGGGGACACGCCGTTCTGCTGACCGAACCGCCGGACCAGCTCGAATCGGCTGAGCCCGGCGACGGCCGCGAGTTCGGCCAACGTGACCCGCTGATCCCAGCGCTCGGACAGGTGGCGGCGCGCCCGGCGGACCGCCGCGTGCTCGGCCCGCTCATGACCGCGTGGGGCCGGCGGCGCGGGACGGAGGTGCGGACGTAGTGCACCGGCGGCGGCGAGCACCGCCTCGTCGATCGCCAGGCCGTCCGCCGGCTCGGCCGCGAGCGCCGCGTGGGCGCGCTCGAGCGCCGCGCGCAGTGCAACGTCGCGGAACACCACCCAGCGCGCCGCGCGGGGCGCGGCACCGTCTCGCTCGGCCCAGTCGTGCACGAGCCGCGGCTCGATGTACAGGACCTTGTACGCCCACCCCTCTGGGACCGCTGCCATCCCGGTGTGCACGGCGTCGGGCTCGAGCACGAACAACTCGCCCTGCGCCGCCCGCTGCTTGGTCGCGTCGAGGTCGAACCGCGCCGCGCCCCGCTCGACCACCGCGATCGTCCAGGTCGGGTGGGAATGGGGTCGGTATGCGTGGCGGACGAACCGGGCATGCAATGCCTCGACGCCGTCCAGCCCCTTGGGCCGGAAGTAGGTGGAGTATTCGGTGCTCGTCACGCGAAGATTAGGATGCCGCCCGCACACCCTGAGGAGGGACAGAGATGAAGCTTCACCTGCTGGATCTCGGCCGACTCGACTACGACGAGGGCTTCCCGATCGTGGCCGGCGCGGTCAGCACGCTGTCGGATCCGAACCCCGATTCGACCCGGAGACGAGTGGCGATCATCGGCTCACTGATCGAGCATCCGAAGATCGGGCCGGTGCTGTTCGATACGGGCGCGCCCCCGAATTGGCCGGAGCTGTGGCCGCCGATCGTCCAGGAGCTGTTCGCGATCACCCGCTACGACCCCGAGCACCATCTCGACGCGGCGCTCGCGGCGGCCGGCTTCGGGGTCGACGACATCAAGGCGATCGTGCTGTCGCACCTGCACCTCGATCACGCCGGCGGCCTCGAGTTCTTCCGGGGCCGCGACGTCCCGATCTACGTGCAGGGCGAGGAGCTGAAACGCGCCTTCTATGCGGTGGCGACCGGGGAGGACTTCGGCGCGTATCTCCCGCACTACCTCGACTTCTCGTTCAACTGGCAGGCCGTCGACGGCGACCAGGTCGAACTGTTCATGGGGTTCAACCTTCACCGCCTGCCCGGTCACACTCCCGCGCTGATGGGCCTTCAGCTCGACCTCGCGAACGCCGGAACGTTCTTCCTGACCAGCGACCAGTTTCACCTGAGCGACAACTACGCGGGACCGGCACCGCTCGGCTGGCTGCTCCGCGACCACGCCGCCTGGTTTAGGAGCTATCGCTACGTGAAGACGATCGTCGACCGGACCGACGCGAGGCTCGTGTTCGGCCACGATGCCGACGTGCTCGCCGAGCTCAAGCGGGAGAAGTACTACGACTGAGCGTCGCTATCCTCGGTCCGCGCTATGTCGATCAGCACGAATCAGCTCAAAAGCGGAAACCACGTCGAGGTGGACGGGACCGTCTACAAGGTGATCGAGTTCCAGCACGTCAACCCGGGCAAGGGGGCCGCGTTCGTCAGGACCAAGCTCCGCCGGGCCAGCGACGGGGCCGTCATCGACAAGACGTTCAGAGCCGGCGAGAAGCTGCGCTCGGTCCGGAGCGAGTCGCGTCGGATGCAGTTCCTCTACGCGGACGGCGACGCGGCGCACTTCATGAACACGGACACCTACGAGCAGATCGAACTTCCCGAGGCCACGCTGACCGACCCGCTCAAGTGGATCAAGGTCAACGACGAGGTCGAGATTCTGTTCATCGACGACCAGCCGAGCGACGTCCAGGTTCCCGGCTCGGTCGATCTCGAGGTGACGCAGACCGACCCCGGCCTGCGCGGGGACACCGCCTCGGGGGGCGGGACGAAGCCGGCCACGCTCGAGACCGGAGTCGTCGTCCAGGTGCCGCTGTTCATCTCGACCGGCGAGACGATCAAGGTCGACACGCGCGACGGTAGGTACCTGTCGCGCGCGTGAGCGTGCGCCCTATGGTGGGCGCGATGGAGATGGTCTACGGCAAGCACTCGGTCCGGGCCGTGTTCCTGACGCGGCCCGAGGACGTGAGGCGCGTGATCCTCGGGGGCAAGCCCGAGTACCACACCGACACGATCAAGGCGGCTCGACGCGCCGGGGTCGAGCCCGAGTTCGTCGCGTGGCCCGAGTTCCGGCGCGAGACCGGGCTGACCGACGACGACAAGCATCAAGGCGTGGTGGTGTTCACCGCGCGGCGGACGGTGTACGGCGAGCACGACCTCGATCGTCTGGCCAACGGCACGCTCGTGATCGCGCTCGACCAGATCTCCGACCCCCAGAACCTCGGCGCGATGCTGCGGGCGGCGGCGTTCTTCGGCGCCGACGCGGTGTTGCTACTCAAGAACCGGTCGGCCGAGCTCACGCCCAAGGTGGCGCGGATCGCGGTCGGGGGCGCCGAGTTCGTCGACGTGTTCCGGGTTACGAACCTCGCGCGCAGCCTCGACATCCTGCGCGAATACGGCTTTTGGGTGTACGGGCTCGACGAGCGCGGCGAGCACACGCTCCGCGAAACCGAGTTCGATCGACAGTCGGTCCTGGTCGTCGGCGCCGAGGGCCAGGGCCTGCGGCAGCGCACGCGAACGAAATGCGACGCGCTCGTGCGGATTCCGGGCGGACGCGAGGGGGTCGAGAGCCTGAACGCGGCCGTCGCCACGGCGATCGCGCTCGCCGACATGACCGCCACGCGTACGGCGGCCGGCCGGCGTTAGTTGCTCGGCGGGTTCGGCTGTTGGGGGAGCTTGACGTCGTCCGGCGGCGGCAGCGTACTCCCGTCGCGCAGGACGATGTCGGGCACCGGCACCGGGTTGCCCGCGGGCGGCGGCGGTGGCGGGCGTGAGGGAATCGGCGGGCTGGGGGCCGGGGGAATCGTGAGTGTCGTGCCGTAGCCCGGGGGCGCCGCCGTTGGGGTTTTTGTTGCGTCGATGAGATCGGCGAGGCCGCCGTCGTTGTCGAGGCGGGGGACGCCCAGCGCCGGCAGCCCGAGCAGCTGGATAGCGGTCTTCGGGATGCTCACGTGGCTACACCAGCGGCTGTCGATGCCGGGCTTGACCGGTCCGCCGAACATGAGCAGCGGCACCCGCGGGCCATACGCGAGTTGCACGTTGTCGGGCGTGTACTCGAGCGCCGGCGTCTTCACGTGATCGTCGTAGCCGCCCCAATCGTCCCAGGTCAGCATGAACACGGTGTCATCCCAGGCGCCACCCTGGACCGCCGCGTCTACCGCTTGCCAGATCGTGTCCATCCCCTCGGTGACGTTCGCGGGAGGGTGCTCGTCGTACGGGGTGTTGTGCCACAGGAGCGCGAGCGCGGGAAGCTGCCCGGCCTTGGCATCGGTCAGGAACTGCGACGACGGCACGACGTTGGGCGAGCCCTTGAGCTCTGTGTAGAACGCGACGGGATAGTCGTTCGACGCGGCGTACGCGCGCCAGGCGACGCTGCTCGCTTCAGCCAGGCCGGGCAATGACGGCATGTCCCACTCCGGCGACGAGCTCTCCGACGGATTCTTGAGCGTCGGGGATTCCCCGCCGACGATCAGCAGATGGTTCGGTGTCGAGTTCGTGCCGAAACCCGCGCAGTGGTTCTCGAGGAACGCGCCGGTGGTCGCGAGGTACAGGTAGTAGGGGAGCACCGCCGCGGTGTCGAACTGGTTGTGCTCGCCGGTCGACGCTCCCGTCAGCCACTTGAAGTAGGCCTCGCGGTCGTGCGGGTTATCGCCGGCCGGGGGGTTGGCCGCGATCGGCCAGTCGGTGGCGACATTCGCCCCGTAGGGCGCGAGGCCCCTGAAGTAGTTGTCGGTCGTGTGGTTCTCCTGAACCATGATCACGACACGGGCGACGGCAGCCATCTTGTCGCCGACCCTATCGCCCGGTCCGGCGCGCGGTGTTGAGTTCTCGTTGCTGCTCGGTCGCGCCCGGGATCCGCGGCTTGTCGGCCGCGCCGGGATCCGCGGCTTGTCGGCCGCGAGCGCGGTGGCGAGGGCGAAGTGACAGGTTTTTCATCCCGTGCTCTTGTAATTGTCCGACCGCTGAGTTACCCTGGCCGTGTAGCAAGGAGTAGACCCTGATGCTCATGTCTAACGCGACATATTCATTCTTCGTCAAGGCGGCCCCGCACGGTACCCGCGTGCTTGGTATCGACGTCGCCGCACTCGACGGAAATGTCACCCTCGCGGAGGGGCATGCGCGCTAGATCAGGCGCGACATACAACCCCAATCGCGAGGGCGACCCAACGGGTCGCCTTTTTTATTGCCCACTCACGGTTAGGTGACACTCGTGAGTGGCAGCGGACGGGCGTGCGTGGTGACACGTACGTGACATAGCGGCTGCCCGAACAGCAGTCCGCAGTACCCAAAACCAACCAAAGGAGACCTCCCATGAGAGGAGATCCGCAGGCGGTCAGCTCCCGCCTGCTCGCAGTGCTGCCCGGTCGGCGATGGTCCGCGCGACCCGAGCGGACGAGCCGAAGGCCCCGTCTCACGGCAGAAGAGCGCATCCAGGTGATCGAGCGACTGCAGGCCGAGGAGCGAGCGGCTCGGCGTTCGGGCCGGTACGTGGCCGAGGCCGGATACCTGGGTCGCCGGTGGTAGATGTGGCTGGGGGTCACGCCACGAGCCTGGGAGGGCCTGGTTCCGTCGCTGCAGCCGACGGGGCTGGGCTCTCTCCAGGCCGTCACCGGCGCGCGCGTGGGCCGGGCGGCGCGACGTGCTGCAAGCACACGCCCGCGAATCGGGCCGGGCAAGCAAGATTCGTCCCACATTTCCCGGACATCCGTCCATATTTCCGGCAATCGTGCGTACGCGCGCGTAGGGCGGCCAATACGGGACTATGCGTCGCTCGACAGGGGGCGCGCCGAGCCGCGCGCTCAGGCGCGCGGTCACATGGCTGCTGCCGCTGCTCGCGGCAGCGGTGCTCGCGACGCCGGCGCAGGCCGGCGTCCGCTCCCAGGCTGCCGGCGCCCAGGCGATCGCCGGGGTGCTCTCGCAGGCGACGGGACTCACCCCCTCGCAGGTGACCTCCGAGGCGGCGTGCGGGCAGGCACGTCCGGGGTTCGCGCAGTGCGACGCGCAGGCGCTCGTGCTCAGCTCCAGCCACGCTCGGGTCCGCCCGCACGTCCACGGTGGCCCGACGTTCACCCAGGTGTTCCCCAGTGGCCGCCATGCCATTCCCTCGGTGCGTCCCGCCAACAACGCGGCGACCGGCCCGCAGCCGGACACGCCGGCATGGCTGCAGCAGGCCTACGACCTGACGTACCTGTCCCAGACCGGCGGGACCGGGGACACGGTGGCGGTCGTCGACGTCGGCGACGATCCGACGGCCGAGTCCGATCTCGCCGTGTTCCGCAGCACGTATGGGCTGCCGGCGTGCTCGTCCGCGAGCGGCTGCTTCGAGAAGGTCAACGAGACGGGGGGCACATCGCCGCTCCCGGCTCCCGATCCCACCTGGGAGCCCGAGGAGTCGCTCGACCTCGATGCGGTCTCGTCCCTGTGCCCGAACTGCCACATCCTGCTGGTGGAGGCCTCGACCGCCAGCATCGGCGACCTCGACAAGGCCGTGGTCGAGGCGGCGCACCTGCACGCCAACCAGATCTCGAACAGCTGGAGCGAGGCGTCGGGGACGGCGATCCAGGGGCAGTACACGTTTCCCGGAGTAGCGGTGATCGCCGCCACCGGCGACAGCGGATACATGGGCGGAGGAGCGGATGCGTATCCGGCGGCCTTCCCCGGCGTGACCGCCGCCGGCGGCACGAGCCTCGCGGCCGCGACCGCCGGGCAGAGCGCGCGCGGATTCAGCGAGTCCGCGTGGTCGCTGTTTGACGGCTGGGGGGCGACGTCGGGTTGCGACCTGAACGAGCCAAAGCCGAGCTATCAGCTCGACTCGGGCTGCACCGGGCGTGCGTACTCGGACCTCTCCGCCGACGCCGACCCCGACACGGGGCTGATGATCTACGACGCCGGGAACTGGTGGCAGTACGGCGGGACCAGCCTCGCGACCCCGCTGATCGCGGCGTACGAGGCGGTCACCGGCGTGAGCGGGGCGACCCCGCAGTGGGCCTACACCGACAGCGCCCTGCTGAACGACCCCACGGGGGGCTCCAGCGGCGATTGCCCGCCGAACATCATCTACATCTGCGACGCCGGGCCCGGGTACGACGGCCCGACCGGGATCGGCTCGATCTCGGGGGCGGTCGTCGCCGGCGCACCCGGCATCGGCGGGCCGACGTACGGCGACACCTACACGCAGGGGGTCGGCGCGACGACGGCCGCGCTGAGCGGCGGCGTGTACCCGAACGGGCTCGACACCACCTACTACTGGCAGTACGGAACCACCACGTCCTACGGGGCGCAGACCGGGCCGGTCGACATCGGGGCGGGCCAGGCGCCCGTCGCCGTGACCGGCGCGCTGTCGGGCCTCGCCCCCGGGACGGTCTACCACTACCGGCTGGTCGCTCAGAACAGCCGCGGGGTCATGTACGGGTATGACAGTGAGCTCACCACCGAGCCCGCCCCGGTCAACACGGCGGTTCCGTCGATCGGCGGGTCGGCTCTCACCGGGCACACGCTCACCGCGTATCCGGGTGGGTGGACCCCGAACGGGAACTCGCTCACCTACCAGTGGCAGCGTTCGAGCAACGGCTCAGGCTGGACGAACATCGGCGGCGCGAACGGCGGGGTCTACACGATCGGCCCCGGGGACGGCGGCGATCAACTCCGCCTGGTCGTGACCGCCAATAACGCCTACGGGCAGGCCACGGTGGCCAGCGGCGCGGTCGGGCCCGTCGTCGCCGGCTACGACTCATCGATGGCGCCCGGCGGGCCCCGGTCGACCACGCGGCCGCGCATCTCGGTGGACCGGGGACGCGTCGGGGACACGCTCACGATCGTTCAGGCCCGGTGGGCCGGGTCGCCCCGCCGGAAAGTCACCCAGGTGATGCGGTGCACGAACGTATGCGTCCCGGTCGGTGCGTCGAACGCCACCCGGTACACGATCACCGAGGCCGACGTCGGTTCGGTTCTGCGGGTCAGGGAGACCGCGAGAAACCGCGCCGGGAGCGCCGTCGTCTGGTCGGCCGGATCGGTCGGCCCGGTCGTGTCCCTCTCGTCGGCTGCCGTGGTGCCGTCCGGCCGGCGCTCCGCGCTGCGGAACTCCCGCGGTGCCGCGCTCGCGTTCGCGCGGATCAGCGCTCCGGCGCCGAGCGTCGACTCCGTCCCCGAGCAGGGCGTCAATGCGGCGCCGGCGCAGGCGCGGATACGGGTGCTCGTGCTGCATCGCGCCCGGGGCGTCCGCGGCCAGGTCACCGCGTGGGTGTGCGCGGTCGCCGGCGCGGCCAGCGGGGCGCCGCCGCGCTGCACGGCCCGCATCGCCCTGGGAGCGCAGGCCAGCGTGGAGCTCCCCGGGTCGATCACCGGCCGGGTGCGGGTCGTCGTCGTCCGCCGCTGACTGACGTCCCTGCGGGGATGACGGCCGGCGGACCCCGGGCTGCCGGCGCGGTAGCGTACTTGTGCGATGGCCGACGTCCAGGTCCTCACTCCGACGCGCAAGATCGGCGCGTCGACGCCGGCGCCGATGGAGATGCGCCTCGTGCAGCGCATCGCCGACGACATCCGGCGCGAACGGCGGGTCCGCCGCCGGGCGGCGCTCCCCGCGGGGAGCACGGCCCCGAGCCTCGCCAACACGCGCAGGATCATCTCCGACCCTCTGGGGCTGCTGCTCGAGCACGAGCGGCGGTACGGCCCCGTGTTCACGATTCGCCTGCTGCACGAGCCGATCGTGTGGGCGATCGGCGCCGAGGTCAACCACCAGATCCTGGTCGGCGACTTCGACGCGTTCTCGTGGCGCGACGGCCGGTTCGCCGATCTGTGGCCACTGCTCGGCGACGGGATGCTGAACATCGACGGCGTGTATCACCGCGACTTCCGGATGCTGATGCTGCCGGCGTTCCATCGCGACCACGTCGCGGGCGTGGCGGACACGATGATCGAGGAGGCGGTGGCGGCGAGCGAGTCGCTGGTCGAGGGGCAGGTGCTCGAGGCCTACCACTGGACCCGCGAACTGGCGCTGCGGATCGCGCTGCGCGGCCTGCTCGGCCTGGACATCACGGGCGGGCGCGAGCAGCCGGTCGCGCAGGCGTTCGAGGAGTCGCTCGCGATCCACGGGGAGCCCGTCCTGCTCCAGCTGCTGCCCGCCCCGGGGACGCCGCTGGCCCGCGCGATCGCCGCCCGTAAGCGGCTCGACGCGCTCGTACGCGCCGAGATCGACGAGCGCCGGCGCCGGGGAGACCCGGGGCGCGGCGTGCTCGGGCTGCTGCTCGCGGCCACCGACGACGCCGGATCCCCGCTGCCCGCCGGCGTGGTCCGCGACCAGGCGGTGACCTTGCTGTTCGCGGGACACGACACGACGACCACGACGTTCACGTTCCTCCTGCACGAGCTGGGTCGGGGTGCGCGGGCGCGCGACGCGGTCGAGGAGGAGCTCGATCAGGTGCTCGGTGGGCGCGACCCGGCCCCGGAGGACCTCGATGGTCAGAAGCTGCCCGTGCTCGAGAGGACGCTGAAAGAGACGCTCCGCTGCTATCCGGCGGCCTGGGTCGGGCCGCGGCGGACGACCCGCGACGTGACGCTCGCCGGCGTGCCGGTGCCCGCGGAGATCGGCGTGCAGTACTCCTCGTGGGCCACGCACCACCTGCCGCAGCTGTATCCGGACCCGTTCCGGTTCGACCCCGACCGGTTCCTGCCCGAACGCGAGGCCGCCCTGCCGCGGGGCGCGTACATCCCGTTCGGCGGCGGGTCACGCATGTGCCTCGGCAAGCGCTTTGGCGAGTACGAGCTGCGTGCGCTCGCCAGCGTGCTGCTGAGCCGGGTGCGGCTGGATCCGGTGTCGGCGGCAGATCCCCGGATCGTGACCACGCCGACGCTCGGTCCGAAGGGGGGTCTGCGGTTCGTCGTGCGACGGCGGTGAGCGGCGACGCTCAGGCGGGGATCACGTGCGGCTGCTCGCCGGGGGATTCGCTGAAGTCCAGGTAGTCCTCTGGCGAGGTCTCGTCGGCGGGCTCGCGGACGTCGAGCCGGCGGAAGATCGGCGTGAGCACGATCGTGACGATCAGGTTCGCGAGAATCGCGAGGAAGGCGGAGTACATCGTCACCTTGAACGAGCCGATCGACAGCGGGTACGCCGATTTGAAGTTCTGCGAGGCGGCCATGAGGGTGCCCGAGGCCATGCCGACGGCCCAACCCGCGAGCAGCGCCCAGCGGTGGAACCATCGGGTGTAGAGGCCGAGGAACACCGCCGGCAGCGTCTGGATGATCCACACCCCGCCGAGCAGCTGGAGGTCGATCGCGGACTTGGTCGAGACGAACAGCGCGAACACCAGCGCGCCGGCCTTGACGAGGATCGAGACGATCTTGGCGACGGACGCCTCCTCGCGCGGGTGCGCGTTCGGACGTATGTACTCCTTGTAGATGTTGCGCGTGAACAGGTTGGCGGCGGCGATCGCCATGATCGCCGCCGGGACGAGCGCCCCCACGCCGATAGCCGCGAACGCGAACCCCTCGAACCACGAGGGGAAGTACTTGATAAACAAGTCGGGCACCGCGAAGTTGGAGTTCGCGGGCTTCAGGCCGGCGGCGATCGTCATGTAGCCGAGGATCGCGATGATCCCGAGCGCCAGCGAGTAGAACGCGAGCAGCGTCGCGTTCCGGCGGATCACGTTCGCGCTGCGCGCGCTGAGGGCGCCCGTCACCGCGTGCGGATACAGGAACAGCGCGAACGCCGAGCCGAGCGCGAGCGTCGCGTACGTCTCGTACGCCGCGGGCTTGCCCGGCACGAGCCCGGCCGGCGGCGTGCGCTTCGGCAGCGCCTTGCCGGCGGCGTCGAAGATGTGGCCGAACCCGCCGAGCTTGATCGGGATGTAGATCACCGCGACGATCACGGTCACGTAGATCGCGATGTCCTTGACGATCGCCGTGAGCGCCGGCGCCCGCAGACCGCTCTGGTACGTGTAGGCCGCGAGGATCACGAACGCGATGATGATCGGCCAGTCGCCGGATATGCCCATCGCCGCGATCACCGTCTTCAGCCCCACCAGCTGGAGCCCGATGTAGGGCATGGTCGCGAGGATCCCCGTGATCGCGATCGCGAGCGCCAGCGTCCCGGAGCCGAAGCGCCCCCGGGTGAAGTCGGCCACCGTGATGTATCCGTGGCGCTTTGACACCGCCCACAGCCGCGGGCCGAACACGAACAGCACCGGAAATACGAGCGTCGTGTACGCGAACGCGAAGAACCCGGCGCTGCCCGTGGCGAACATCGCGGCGGGCACCGCGATGAACGTGTACGCGGTGTAGATGTCTCCGCCGATCAGAAACCAGGTCAGCCAGTTGCCGAAATTGCGCCCGGCCAGCCCCCACTCGTTCAGGTGCCCCAGGTCGGCCTTCCGCCACCGGACGGCGGCGAAACCGACGCCGGTCACGAACGCGAACAGGACGCAGAAGACGACGATCGCGGCCGGATGAACGGGATGTTTGTCCATCCGTCCCGCTACCTCGTGCGCCGGTAGATGAACGTCGTGATCGCGGCCGTGATCGCCAGCCACACCGCCTGGTACCAGTAGAAGAACGGGATCCCAAAGATCCGCGGGGTGAGGTGCGAGTACAGCGGCGGGTACAGGAGCGCCAGGAACGGCGCCAGCAACAGCCAGTACCAGCGTCGCGCCGACTGCTTTGACCCGCTCGGGGCCGGGCGGTCCTCCATCCCTCCCGCCATAACCCAACCGTTTCCCATGATGAGTTGTGAAGAAACCGAAACCGCCCGAGCGGTCACCCATCGGACAAGGCGCGGTGCGTCGTATGGTGGAGCTCACGAGTCAGTTTTCAATCTGAACGACTGGAGCAGCAATGGAGAAGCGCAAGCTTGGATCGCTCGAGGTCTCGGCGCTCGGGCTCGGATGCATGGGGATGTCCGCCTTCTACGGGTCCGCCGACGAAGGCGAGGCGATCGCGACCATCCAGCGCGCGCTCGAGCTTGGGATCAACTTCCTCGACACCGCGCAGCTGTACGGCCCGCTGACCAACGAGTCGCTTGTTGGGAACGCCGTCCGGGGGCACCGCGATGAATACGTGATCGCGACGAAGTTCGCTCGCCGGATGGATGGTGCGACCGCCGGCGACATGTCGACGGTCGGGGCGGTCGACGGATCCGCGGAGCACGTCCGCAGCTCGATCGAGGGCTCGCTGAAGCGCCTTGGGACCGACTACGTCGACCTCTTCTACCAGCACCGCGTCGACCCGAACGTGGAGATCGAGGAGACCGTCGGAGCGATGGCCGAGCTCGTCGAGCAGGGCAAGGTGCGCCACATCGGCCTGAGCGAGGCGGCGCCGGACACGATCCGCCGCGCCCACGCGGTCCATCCGATCACCGCGGTGCAGACCGAGTACTCGATGTGGTCGCGCGATCCCGAGAACGGCGTGATCCCGACATGCCGCGAGCTCGGGATCGGGTTCGTGCCGTACTCGCCGCTCGGTCGTGGCTTCCTGTCAGGGCGATTTACCTCGCCCGAGGATCTCGATCCCGGCGACTTCCGTCGGAACGGGCCGCGCTTCACTGGTTCGAACCTCGACGCGAATTTGAAGCTCGCGGCGAAGGTGGCGGAGATCGCTGGAGAGAAGGGGATCACGCCGGCGCAGCTCGCGCTCGCGTGGGTGCTCGCCCAGGGCGAGGATCTGGTCCCGATCCCCGGCACCAAGCGGCGCGAGTACCTCGAGCAGAATGCCGGCGCGGTCGATGTCGAGCTGACCGGCGAGGACCTCGCGCGGATCGACGCCGAGTTGCCCGACGTCGCCGGCGAGCGCTACGACGAGGCCGGGATGTCGGCGGTCAACCTGTAGCCGGCCGGTTTCGTTCGCGATGAGCTGGCGGGAGCGAGTACGCGCGGCCGCCGAGGAGCACGTCGGCGACGAGCGTGTGCCTGGGCTGGTCGTGCTCGTCGCGGTTGGCGACGACGTGTACGTCGAGGCGTTCGGTGAGTTGACGATCGGGGGAGCGGCGGTCCAGCGAGACTCGCTGTTCCGGATCGCCTCGACGACCAAGCCGATCACGGCGGCGGCGACGCTCGCGGTGGTCGAGGAAGGTCTCGTCGGGCTCGACGAGCCCGTCGACCGCCTGCTTCCCGAGTTGGCGGACCGGCGCGTGTTGAAGCGGATGGATGGACCGCTGGACGACGTGGTCCCGGCGTCGCGGGCGATCACGACCCGAGATCTGCTGACGTTCACATTCGGTTTCGGGATGGTCACCGAGATGTTCGGGGCGGGGGCGCCGTGGCCGGTGGTGGCGGCGTCGCGGGAGCTCAACCTGTCGACGATCGGGCCGCCCGAGCCCGACGTGCAACCCGACCCCGACACGTGGATCGCCGGCTTCGGGACGCTCCCGCTGCTGGCCCAGCCGGGCGAGCGCTGGATGTACAACACTGGCGCGTCCGTGCTCGGGGTGCTGCTCGCGCGCGCCACCGGGCTGCCGTTCGCCGACGTCCTGCGGACCCGCCTGTTCGAGCCGCTCGGGATGCGCGATACCGCATTCTGGACGTCCGAGACGGACCGGCTCGCGACGGCGTATCTGGGGAAGCCGGACGAACTTGTGGTGTGGGACGAACCTCGCGGGCAGTGGAGCCGGCCGCCGGCGTTCGGCGACGGCGCCGCGGGGTTGTTGTCGACCGCCGACGATCTGCTGGCGTTCTCGCGGGCGCTGTTGGCCGGCGGCGCCGGCGTGCTGCCTCTCGAGGGCGTTCGCGCGATGTGCGGCGACCAGCTATCTGTCGCGCAGAAGGCTTTCGGGGGCTTGGGTTCGGGCTTCTTCGCACGGAAGTCGTGGGGCTACTGTCAGGCGGTGTACGACGGTGGCGCGTTCGGGTGGAACGGCGGCCTCGGGACGTCGTGGGTCGCGGATCCCGCTCACGACCTCACGATCATCGTGATGACGCAGCGGCTGTTCGAGAGCGCGGACCTGCCGGCGGCGCACCGGGACATCCACGTGGCCGCGCGGCGGGAGGCCGTGCCGGGCGGATAACTTCTCACTCGCCGGCGCGTGGTCGCCGAGCGAGACGTTGTCCGCCCGCGGCGGCGTCCGTGCCCGGCGGCCGCTCCGACGGGTACCGTCCGACGACCCATGTCGACCCGCACCGACCAGCGCCTGCGCGATGTCGCCGCGATCCGCTACGTCACCCCGCTCAGGGAGGGCGGGTCGCTGCCGGGGCTGGTCGAGGCCGACGACGACGGCCTGTACGTCGTCAAGTTCCGCGGCGCCGGCCAGGGCCTGCGGGCGCTCGTGGCCGAGGTGATCGTCGGCGAGTTGGCGCGCCGGCTCGGGTTGCTCGTGCCCGACCTCGTGACGATCGAGATCGATCCCGTGCTCGGCGCGGCGGAGCCCGACCCCGAGATCCAGGAGCTGATCACGGCGAGCGCCGGCGCGAACCTCGGAGTCGACTTCCTCCCGGGCGCGCTCCCGTACGGGCCCGCGGGTCCATATACGCCCGACGCGCGGCTAGCCGCCGACATCGTGTGGCTCGACGCGCTCACGACCAACGTCGACCGCACCCCTCGCAATCCGAACCTGCTGCTGTGGCACGACCGGCTGTGGCTGATCGACCACGGCGCGGCGCTGTACCTCCAGCACGGGGGGCTGGACCCGGTGGCGCACGCGGACAAGCCGTTCCCGCTGATCGCCGAGCACGTTCTGCTCCCGCACGCCGGCTCGATCCTCGAGGCGCACGATCGGCTGGCGGAGATCGCAGATGGGGCGCTTGTCGACGCGGTGGCGCTGGTGCCCGGCGAATGGCTGACGAGCGGCGGCGGCGACACCCGCGATACGTATCTCGACTACCTGCGCCGGCGGCTCCGGAGCGGCTCGTTTGCGGGGGAGGCGGAGCGTGCCCGAGCCGGCGCGTAGCCCGTTCACCTACGCGATCCTGCGCGTCGTTCCCCGCATCGAGCGCGGCGAGCGGTTCAACGCCGGCGTGGTCCTGTTCTGCCGGCAACGAGGGTTCCTGGCGGCCAAGGTGGCGCTCGACGAACGGCGGCTCGCGGCGCTCGCGCCGGACACTCCGGCAAACGACGTCCGCGCGCACCTCGAGGCGCTCGCAAACGTCGCCGCCGGGGACCCCGACGCCGGCGCGATCGCGGCCTTGCCGGCGTCGGAGAGGTTCGGCTGGCTGGTGGCGCCGTCGAGCACGATCATCCAGTCATCCGAGGTGCACACCGGGCTCACCGACGATCCGCTGGCGACGCTCGACGCGTTGTTCCGGGAGCTGGTCGAGCCGGTGGCGCCCTAGTCGGTCGGCAATCCGAGCGCGGCGAGGAGCCGATTCACCTCGGGACCGAGGATCGCCTTGAACCCGGCGGTGAGACGGTCGAACGCATGGCTTGTGCCGTCGAGCAGGCCAACGTCGGACGGGCGCAAGAATCGCCCCACGACGGCGCCGAACGCGGCGGCCCGGCTGGCCTGGGCGGACTCGACGCGAGCGACCCTGGCCAGCCAGTGGAGCGTCCCCGGTGGCGTCGTTTGCCCGATCGAACCGACGAACGCACGGAGGTCCGTGCACAGGTGACTGGGGCCGAGCCCATACAGCCGTCGTTGAGCCGCGACGAAGCTCGTGATCGTCTGACCGGTCTGCCCGCTCGACCAGCGCAGTCCGGCGAGGGTCGCCGCCATCCTCCGAAGCGGAGCGCGAAGCGCAGGATGCGCGGCGGCACCCACGTCTCCTCCGAGTTCCTCGATCACCGCGAGCGTCGCGGCCCTGTTGAGCGAGCCCGCCGGCAGCCCCGCGATCGGCGCCAGCACGTCGGGGCAGCGCGCCGAGATCTTTGAAACGTAATCGCTCATGGCCGTGCGAGCAGACGGGAGGCTCGACAGCAGACCCTCGACATAGTCGTGGTACGCGACCAGCGCGGCGTGGTCGGACGCCGTGTCGATCGGCGTCGCCGCCGCGCCGGCCGGCCGCCACAGCGCCAGCAAACCGACCGCGATACCCAGTACGACCCACTTCCGAGATGCACGCATGTGCCCTCCAGTCCCTCGAACCCGCTCCTCCGGCGGAGCCTCAGGTAAACATGAGGCCAACATGCCCCGGCTGACAGATCACCATGGGCTCGAAAACGACACCCCGGTCGTGGTCGTCCACGGCGGCGCCGGCGGCCACACCGACGAGATACGCGAGCGGGAGGCCGAGTACCGCGCCGCGCTCGAGGAGGCGCTGAACGCGGCCGCGGATGCGCTCGCCGGCGCCGGGGGAGCGCGCGGCGGCGCGGTCGAAGCGGTGCGTGCCGCGGTGATGGTGCTCGAATCAGTGCCGCTGTTCAACGCCGGGCACGGCGCCGCACTGTGCTCGGACGGGTCGGTCGAGCTGAGCGCGTCGGTGATGCGCGGCAGCGACCGGGCCGCCGGCGGGGTGGCGATGATCACGCGGACGCGGCATCCGGTGGCGGCCGCGGTGGCCCTGCTCGACGAGCCCGAGGTGCTGCTCGCCGGCGCGAACGCCGATGCCCAGGCTGCGGCCAATGGCCTCGAGCAGATCGATCAGACGGGCTTCGTGACCGAGCGCCAGCGACGGCGTCTCGCGGAGGGCCGCGCCGGCGGGGCCGTCGGACCCGATCCCGAGACCGTCGGCGCGGTGTGCCTCGACGCCACCGGCCTGCTCGCGGCG
>Ga0335072_10006258_pt1 | contig 17434 bp, 18 predicted proteins | sample Lox_Sample_21_FD_206725 | JGI IMG/M metagenome (GOLD analysis project Ga0335072, IMG submission 206725) | Soil microbial communities from Loxahatchee National Wildlife Refuge, Florida, United States - Lox_Sample_2.1 | ecosystem: Environmental > Terrestrial > Soil > Wetlands | place: USA...
CTGTTCGTGACCCATTTCCAGGGGCTGATGCCGCCCACCCTCATCGCCAGCGACAAGGCGGCGATCGAGGCGTTCCGCGCCGAGCAGGGCGAGATCGTGATCAAGCCGCTTTACGGCAACGGCGGCTCGGACGTGTTCCACGTCGCCCCCGGCGACGACAATTTCAACGCCCTCATCGAGATGTTCAGCCGCTTCTACCGCGAGCCGCTCGTGGTGCAGCGCTACCTCCCCGAGGTGCGCCAGGGCGACAAGCGCATCGTGCTGGTGGACGGCGTGCCCAAGGGCGCGGTCGCGCGCATTCCCAAGGCGGGCGAGGCGCGCGCCAACCTCCATGTCGGCGCGCGCGCGGAGAAGGCGGCGCTGAGCGCGCGCGACAAGGAGATTTGCGCCGCGATCGGGCCGGTCCTGCGCGAGCGCGGGCTCGTCTTCGTCGGCATCGACGTGATCGGCGGCTATCTCACCGAGATCAACGTCACCTCGCCCACCGGCATCCAGGAGATCAACCGCTTCGACGGCGTCGCGATCGAGGTCGACCTATGGGACGCGATCGAGCGCCGCTACAAGTCGCGTCACGATCTCCGACCGATGTAGGGGCGCGCCTCGGGGCCGGGCAGCGCACCGGCGTCAGGGCGTTCCGGCCGCGCGCTGGATCACGAGCCAGGGCGGGAGCGTCGCGGTGACGATTGTCCCCTCGCCCGGCACGCTCTCGATCGTGAGCCGGCCGCCGTGGAGCTCGACCAGCGACTTCGTGACCGTGAGGCCGAGGCCGGTGCCCTCGTAGCGCCGCGTCAGGCGGTTGTCGATCTGATGGAACGGCTGCAGCGCGGTAACCGCCTCCTCCGCCGTCATGCCGATGCCCTGGTCCGCGACCCGGAGCTCGACCGCGCCCCCGTTGGCGCGCCGCGCCGAGAGGGTCACGCGCTTCCCGGCCGGCGTGAACTTGATCGCGTTCGAAAGCAGGTTGAGGAGGATCTGCTTGAGCTTGGTCGGGTCGGCGCGCACCGCGATTTCGCTTTCGGGCCCGAAGACCTCGAGCGCGAGCCCGCCGTGGCGCGCCGCGTCGGCGACCAGACGCGCCGAGATCGCGACGATGTTGCCGATGTCGACCTCCTGCTCGTCGAGTGCCAGCTGGCCGGCCTCGATCTTGGCGAGGTCGAGGATGTTGTTGATGACGCCCAGGAGATGCTTGGCGCTCGCCGCGATGTTGGCGGCGTAGTCGCGGTAGCGCGCGTCGCCGAGCGGGCCGAACAGCTCGCCCTGGAGAATCTCGGCGAAGCCGACCACGACGTTGAGCGGCGTGCGCAGCTCGTGGCTCATGTTCGCGAGGAAGCTCGACTTCGCGGTGTTCGCGGCCTCGGCCTGCTCCTTCGCGACCTTGAGCTCCTCCTCGGCGCGCTTGCGGCGCGTGATCTCCTCGACCGTGCCCTCGTAATAGAGGAGCCGTCCGAGTGCCGTGCGCACCTCGCGGCAGCTCTCGGAGATCCAGATCGCGACGCCGTCGCGCCGGTAGATCTGGGATTCGAACCCCGAGACGGCGCCCTTCTCCTTCATGAGGCGCACGAATTCGTCGCGCCGGCGCGGGTCGACGTAGAGCTGGCGGCCGATGTCGGTCAGCCCCGCGAGGAGCTCCTCGGGCGACGCGTAGCCGTACATGCGCGCGAGTGCCGGGTTGGCGGCGAGGTAATGGCCGTTCTCGGTGGTCTGGAAGATGCCCCAGGTCGCGTGCTCGAACATGCCGCGATCGACGCGCGCGTCGTCGCGCAGGTTCTGCTCCTCGGCGACGAGGTCGGTCACGTCCTGCACCGTGCCCGCGAGCTTCGCGGGCATGCCATCCTCCACGAGCGCCACCGTGCCGCGCGTATGGAGATAGGTCACGTCGCCATGGGCGCGCACCACGCGGAAGACGCAGCCCGCCGCCGCCGGCTCGCCCGCCTCGGCGTGAGCGAGCCAATCCTCGAGTCGGGTGCGGTCGTCGGGATGGACCGCGAAGGCCATCGAGGCGAGAGTCGGCGCGTGGGAGGGGACCCAACCGAAGAGGCGCCGGAGCTGCGGGGTCGCGATCATGACGCCCGAACGCAGATCGACCTCCCAGCTGCCGAGGGCCGCGATCTTCTGGCCCGCGAGCAAGAGCTGCTCGCTCGGCCGCGGCTCCGCGACGCCATGCTCGGACGCCGGTCCGTCGCCAGGAGTCGGGCCGATGCTCGTTCGCTCGCTCATGAACGGCCCCCGATGCGATTCCCCAAGCCTTCGCCGCGGCCATCGATCCCACGCCGCAGCGTCGCTCTTTGGACCCATTCTAAATCCTGAGCGTCTGGTTTCAAAGCCCAAATCATTGCTTTTATTGCATAATTTTTGTGCAGCCGATGGAGGTACCCGCGAAATTCTGATCGATCGTCCGCCACCTCGCCTGGGCAAAATCGCGCCGCCGGGTGCCGCGGCGATGCTGGTACGCCCCGGCGCCCGCCTTTAAGATCGCGCCTGGGTTGAGCGAAGAGGGGCCGGTTCAATGGTTGCGCGGGTGAGCACGGTCGCGTTCCAGGGCGTCGACGTGCTCGCGATCGACGTCGAGGTGCAGATGTCGAGCGGCCTCCCGGCCTTCAACCTGGTGGGGCTGCCCGACAAGGCGGTGGGCGAATCGCGCGAGCGCGTGCGCGCGGCGCTCGGTGCCATGGGGCTCGCGCTCCCGAGCCGGCGCATCACGGTGAACCTCGCCCCCGCCGACGTGCTCAAGGAGGGGAGCCACTTCGATCTTCCGATCGCTCTCGGCCTCTTGGTCGCGATGGACGTGCTGCCGAAGGACGAGCTCGCCCATTACACCGCTCTCGGCGAGCTCGGGCTCGATGGGCGTTTGGCGCCGGTCGCGGGCGTGCTCCCGGCCGCGATCAACGCGTCGGCCTCGGGGCGCGGGCTCATCTGTCCCGCGGCGCAAGGCGGCGAGGCGGCCTGGGCGGGCGATCTCGAGGTGCTCGCCCCCGCCGACCTCATCGCCCTCATCAACCATTTCAAAGGGACCCAGGTTCTCTCGCGCCCGACCCCGCGCATCGCCGACCAAGGGCCCGTGCCCCTCGACCTCAAGGACATCAAGGGCCAGGAAAGCGCCAAGCGCGCGCTCGAGGTGGCGGCGGCGGGCGGCCACAATCTCCTGATGATCGGGCCGCCGGGTGCCGGGAAATCGATGCTCGCGGCACGCCTCCCCGGAATTCTGCCGCCGCTCGACCCGGCGGAGGCGCTCGAGGTGTCGATGATCCACTCGGTCGCGGGCCAGCTCACCGAGGGGAAGCTTCTGCGCGCGCGGCCGTTCCGCGATCCGCACCATTCGGCGACGTTGCCGTCCCTCATCGGCGGCGGGATGCGCGCGCGGCCCGGCGAAGTGTCGCTCGCCCATTTGGGCGTGCTATTCCTCGACGAGCTGCCCGAGTTCGCGCGCCAGACGCTCGAATCCCTGCGCCAGCCGATCGAGACCGGACGCGCGACCGTCGCGCGCGCCAACCACCACGTCTCCTATCCCGCGCGCTTCCAGCTGGTCGCCGCCATGAATCCGTGCCGCTGCGGCCATCTCGACGACGCGGCACTCGCCTGCGGGCGCGCACCCAAATGCGCGCTCGAATACCAATCCAAGATCTCGGGCCCGCTGTTCGACCGCATCGATCTCCATGTGGACGTGCCGGCGGTCTCGCCTGCCGATTTGGCACTCCCGCCGCCGGCCGAGGGTTCGGCCGAGATCGCGCGTCGGGTCGCGGCCACGCGCCAGCGCCAACGCGCGCGTTATGCCGGCCGCGCGCGCGACGGCGCGCCGATCCGCAGCAATGCGGAGGCGGACGGGCAAATCCTCGAGGAAGTGGCCGCCCCGGACCTCGAGGGCCGCGCGCTCTTGAACCAGGCGGCCGAGCGCCTGAAGCTCACCGCGCGCGGCTATCACCGCGTGCTGCGGGTCGCGCGCACGCTCGCCGATCTCGACGCGAGCGAGGGGGTGAGGCGCCTCCATATCGCCGAGGCGCTGAGCTACCGGCGGATCGCGCTCGGGAGATGAGGCGCGCGCAATTGCCGGCCGGGGCCGCTAGGGCTGGTTCGCGGGGACTTTCTGGCTCGAGCGGCGCCAAGCCTCGAGCGCCGCCTGATACGCGGCCCACGCCTTCTCGATTTCTACCGAGCCGCGTTGCTCAATGGGAGCCGGATATATGGGATTCGCGCGTCGCTTCTCGTCCCTCGCCGGAACGCGTGACGTGTCGATCGGAAAATCCTCCGGAGGCGCAATTCCCGCGGCGCGAACTATAGCACCGCCCATGGGCCGCGCCTATCCCGATCGGGCGATCTTGCGTTGGCCGCGACGGGCGGAAACTCGGCTCAGCCCTCGACCTTCTTGATCATCGGCCCGACATTGCGGCCGCCGAAAATATGGAAATGGAGGTGCGGCACCTCCTGGTTCGCATCCTGCCCGGTATTGGCGAGGATGCGATAGCCGCTTTCGGCGAGGCCGAGCTCGCGCGCGACCTTGCCCACGGCGCGCAGGAGCGACGCGATCTCGGCATCGGTCGCGTGCGCGGTGAAATCGTCGATGCCCTCGTAGGCGCCCTTCGGGATCACCAGCACGTGGGTCGGCGTGAGCGGGCGGATGTCGTGGAACGCGAGCACGTGGGCGTCCTCGTAGACCTTCTTCGAGGGCAGCTCGCCACGCAGGATGCGCGCGAACACGTTGTTGGGATCGTAGGCCATGCCGTTCTCCCGTGGGCTTGCGGTGGACTTGCGGTGAGCCTCCCCTGGGCCTCGCGTCCGGTCAGCCCTTCGCCGCGCGCCGGCTCTTTTCCTCGATGCCCGAGGTGCCCTCGCGCCGCACCAACTCGGCATAGACGTCCTCGGGCTTGAGCCCCATGGCCGACCAAAGCACGAGCAGGTGGTAAAGCAGGTCGGCGCTCTCGGTCACGACCTCGTCGGCCGAGCCCCGGGTGGCCGCGATCACGGCCTCGACCGCCTCCTCGCCCACCTTCTGGGCGATGCGCGGGACGCCGCGATGGAACAGGAGGGCGGTGCGCGACACGGACGGGTCGGCGCCCTTGCGACTCTCGATGATCGCGAACAGCCGCGCGAGAACGGTTTTGACTTCCTCGTCGCTCATCGGTCGGACCTCGACAGGTTCCGCTTTCTGCCTAGCAGATTTCCGGGCGCGGGTCAGCCCCCGCGCTCAACGCGCGCCGGCGGGCGCGGCGAGCCCGCGCACCGGAATACCGGCCGCCGCCATCCGCTCCTTGGCCTGGCGGATGGTGAATTCGCCGAAATGGAAGATGGTCGCGGCCAGCACCGCCGAGGCGCGCCCCTCGACCACCCCCGCCACGAGATGATCGAGGCTGCCCACGCCGCCCGACGCGATCACCGGCACCGAGACCGCGTCGGAGATGGCGCGCGTGAGCGGGATGTCGAAGCCGAGACGCGTGCCGTCCCGGTCCATCGAGGTGAGCAGGATCTCGCCCGCCCCGAGCTCGACCATGCGCCTCGCCCAGCCGACCGCCTCGATGCCCGTGGCCCGGCGCCCGCCATGGGTGAAGACCTCGAAGCGCTCGCCCACGCGCTTCGCGTCGATCGCGACCACGACGCATTGGCTGCCGAACTTCTCGGCCGATTCGCGCACCAACTCGGGCCGCTCGACGGCGGCGGTGTTGATCGACGCCTTGTCGGCGCCCGCAAGGAGCAATTTCCGGATGTCGTCCGTCGAGCGCACGCCGCCGCCGACCGTGAGCGGCATGAAGCATTGCTCGGCGGTCGCGCGCACCGCGTCGTAGAGCGTGTCGCGCTTCTCGTGGCTCGCGGTGATGTCGAGGAAGCAGAGCTCGTCCGCCCCTTCGGCGTCGTAGAGGCGCGCCTGCTCGACCGGGTCGCCCGCGTCGCGCAGATCGACGAAGTTGACCCCCTTGACCACGCGCCCGTCCTTCACGTCGAGGCAGGGGATGATCCGCACCTTGAGCATCTCAGCCGTCCTTCGCGAGGGCGAGCGCCTGCGCCAGATCGACCCGCCCGTCATAGAGCGAGCGGCCCAGGATGGCGCCCACGATGCCCTCGCTCTCGTGCTCCTTGAGGGCGGCGAGGTCGTCGAGCGAGGCGATGCCGCCCGATGCGATCACCGGCGTCGAGATCGAGCGCGCGAGGGACGCGGTCGCGGCGACGTTCGGGCCCTCGAGGGCGCCATCGCGCTCGACGTCGGTATAGACGATGGCGGCGACGCCGGCATCCTCGAAGGCGCGCGCGAGGTTGAGCGCCGCCATGTCCGAGGTCTCGGCCCAGCCCTCGACCGCGACCTTGCCGCCGCGCGCGTCGATGCCGACCGCGACGCGCTCCGGGAAACGCTTGCACGCCGCGCGCACGAGGGCGGGATCGCGCAACGCCGCCGTGCCGAGCACCACGCGCGCGACTCCCGCCTCGAGCCAGGCGGCGATACGCGCCATGTCGCGGATGCCGCCGCCGAGCTCGACCGGAATCTTGACCGCGCCGAGGATCGATTTCACCGCGTCGCCATTGACCGGCCGGCCGGCGAAGGCGCCGTCGAGATCGACGATGTGGAGCCATTCCGCCCCCGCCGCCTCGAAGCTCCGCGCCTGGGCCGCGGGATCGCGATTGTAGAGGGTCGCGTCCTCCATGCGCCCGCGCAAGAGCCGCACGCAGGCGCCGTCCTTGAGGTCGATCGCGGGAAACAGGATCATCGCGACCTCCTCACGGCTTCCAGCGCAGAAAATTGGCGATGAGCCGCAGTCCGGCATCCTGGCTCTTGTCCGGGTGGAACTGGGTCCCGACCATGTTGTCGCGTCCGACCGCGGCGGTGAGGGGCGCGCCGTACTCGACCCGCGCCAGCACCTGCTCCGGCGACCGGCAGCGCAGCGCATAGCTGTGGACGAAATAGACGTCCGTTCCGGTCGGGAGCCCGCGCAGCACCGGATGGTCGCGCGCGATCTCGAGGTCGTTCCAGCCCATATGCGGGATCTTGAGCGCGGGATCCGCGGGCTCGATCGCCACCACCTCGCCGGGGATCCAGCCGAAGCCCTGGTGGCTGCCATGCTCGAGGCCGCGCGTCGCCATGAGCTGCATGCCGACGCAGATGCCGAGGAACGGCCGGCCCTTCTCGATCACCGCCTCCTCGAGGGCGTCGCGCAGGCCGAGGATCGCGTTGACGCCGCGCGCGCATTCGCCGAACGCGCCCTGGCCGGGCAGCACGATGCGCTCGGCCGCGCGCACCGCGGCCGCGTCGCTCGCGACCCGCACTTCGAGATTTTTCGACACCTCGGCCGCCGCGCGCTCGACGGCTTTCGCCGCCGAGCGCAGGTTGCCGGAGCCGTAATCGATCACGACGACGCTCATGGCGCCCCATCGTCCCTTGGTTCGCGTCCTGCTGCGGTGCTGTCGCGCGGCGCCGGGCCTAGAGCCGGCCCTTGGTCGAGGGCACCAGATCGGCCTCGCGCGGGTCGACGGCAAGAGCCATGCGCAGCGCGCGCGCGAGCCCCTTGTAGCAGGACTCGACGATATGGTGGCTGTTGTCGCCGTAGATGTTCTCGATGTGCAACGTGACGCCCGCGTGCTGCGCGAAGGCCTGGAACCATTCCTTGAACAGCTCGGTATCGAAATCGCCGAGCTTGGGCCGGGTGAACTCGACCTTCCAGATGAGATAAGGACGGTTCGAGACGTCGAGCGCCACGCGCGTCAGCGTCTCGTCCATCGGGATGAGGGCCGAGCCGTAGCGCACGATGCCCTTGCGCTCGCCGAGCGCCTTGGCGACCGCCTGGCCGATCACGATGCCGGTATCCTCGGTCGTGTGGTGGTTGTCGATGTGGAGGTCGCCCTTGGCGCGCAGCGCGAGGTCGATCAGGCTGTGGCGCGAGAGCTGCTCGAGCATGTGGTCGAGGAAGCCGATGCCGGTCGCGACATCGTAGCGTCCCGTGCCGTCGAGGTTGACGGTGACCGAAATCTCGGTCTCGCGCGTTTTGCGCTCGACCGTGGCCTGGCGTCCCATTCCGCTGCGTCCGTCGCCCATCGTATCCTTCCCTGGGCATCCTTCCCTGGCGCGACCGTGGGGATCGTCCCGGCCGGTCCGCCGCGCGCCCCGGGGAGTCCGGGGACGCGCTCTTTTACCAGGAACCTCAGCGGCTTGCCAGCCGAGCTTCAGGGCCGGGCGATTGACCGGCCGGGCCGGATCGGCTAAGCCAGGGAAGGCCGGCTCCGAATCCGCGGGGGGCCGGCTCGAGACGGAGAACGGCCATGCCCGAGAGGTCATTCTCGCCCGGCGAGTTCGTTTACCAGGAAGGCGACAAGAGCGACTTCGCCTATTTCGTCAAGACCGGCAGGGTTGAAATCCTGAAGTCCGAGGGCGCGGGGTTGCGCCAGGTGACGGTGCTCGGCCCGGGCGAGGTGTTCGGCGAGATGGGCGTGGTGCTCGACCAGCGGCGCTCGGTCACCGTGCGCGCGCTCGAGCGCACGACGGTGCGCGCCATCAGCCGCCTGAGCTTCATCGAGGCGGTGAACCAGCAGCCCGAGATGGCGCGCTCGGTGCTCAAGGCGCTGTTCGCGCGCCTCCACCAGGACGAGCGGCCGACGGCCGAGATCATGACGCTGCCGACCGCGCGGCGCGAGACGCCCGAGCCGGCGCCAGCGCCGGCCAGCGACGACGGGGCGCTCCGCTCGGGCATCAAGGCGCTCGGCAAGGCCGGGCCGCGCAAGCCCAATCCCGTGCTCGCCGCCGAGCCCGACGGGCCGGAGCGGGCGCTCGAGCGCGTGCGCCGGGATCTGCGCGGCGGCGGGCCCGCGCGCGAGATCGAGCCGGGCCTCAAGCAGTACGGCACCATCCGCCTCCTCGCCGACAGCGAGCAGCTCGGCAAGCTCCTCGACCGGCCCGGCGTCGAGGTCGAGCGCCTGCCGTTCCAGGTCGGCCGCGAGATCGGCAAGCACGAGGACCCGCCCCAGGAGGACAACGACCTCTCGCTCCCGGACGAGCGGCCCTACAACCTCTCGCGCCGGCATTTCGCGATCGAGCAGACCAAGCGCGGCCTGATCGTGCGCGATTGCGGCAGCCATCTCGGCACGCTGGTGAACGGCGTGCGCATCGGCGGTACCTCGAACGTGAGCGTCGCCATCCTCAAGACCGGCGACAATACGGTCGTCGCGGGCTCCGACACCTCGCCCTTCCGCTTCACGGTGCAAGTGGAGCCCGCGTGAGGCGGCGCGGCTGAGGTCGGGAACGGGATTGCGCCCTTGATCCGCGCGGCCTGCTTTCCCATCTTATGGGGTCGCCGGCCCAGGGGAGCGTCGCCGGCCCGATACGATCGTCCGCCGCTTGGCGCCGCCCGGGGAAGCAGGCCGCGCCGCACGAGCGGGTCTCGAGGGCAAATGACGGAAGAGAGCAAGAGCCCCTGGCACGGCACGACCATCCTGTGCGTGCGCAAGGGAGACGCCGTGGTCATCGCCGGCGACGGCCAGGTGAGCATGGGCCAGACCGTGATCAAGGCGAACGCGCGCAAGGTGCGCCGGCTCGGCGACGGCTCGGTGATCGCGGGCTTCGCGGGAGCCACCGCCGACGCGTTCACGCTGTTCGAGCGGCTCGAGGCGAAGCTCGAGCAGCATCCGGGCCAGCTCACGCGCGCCTGCGTCGAGCTCGCCAAGGACTGGCGCACGGATCGGTACCTGCGCCGGCTCGAGGCGATGATGGCGGTCGCGGACAAGAAGGCGTCGCTGATCCTGACCGGCACGGGCGACGTGCTCGAGCCCGAGGACGGGCTTATCGGCATCGGCTCGGGCGGTACCTTTGCCCTCGCCGCCGCGCGCGCCCTCATCGACCGCAGCGACATGACGGCCGAGGCGATCGCGCGCCGCGCCATGGACATCGCGGCCGACATCTGCATCTACACCAACCACAACATCGTGATCGAAGCCCTATGAACTACACGCCCCCCGCCGCCGCGAGCGCTGCGGCATCCCAAAGCGCCGCGGCCGACGCGCCGCAAAGCGCGTCCCAGAGCGCCTCGCTCACGCCGCGCGAGATCGTCTCCGAGCTCGACCGCTACATCGTCGGCCAGAACGACGCCAAGCGCGCGGTCGCGATCGCACTCCGGAACCGCTGGCGCCGCCAGCAGCTCCCCGAGGAGCTGCGCGAGGAGGTGCTGCCCAAGAACATCCTCATGATCGGGCCCACCGGGTGCGGCAAGACCGAGATCGCGCGCCGCCTCGCGCGGCTCGCGCAGGCGCCGTTCCTCAAGGTGGAAGCCACCAAGTTCACCGAGATCGGCTATGTCGGCCGCGACGTCGAGCAGATCATGCGCGACCTCGTCGAGATTTCGATCGCGAGCACCCGCGAGCGGAAACGCAAGGAGGTCACCGCGCGCGCCGAGCTCGCGGCCGAGGAGCGCGTGCTCGACGCGCTCGTGGGCCAGAATGCCGGCGTCGAGACGCGCCAGAAATTCCGCAAGATGCTGCGCGAGGGCCAGCTCAACGACAAGGAGATCGAGGTCCAGGTGCAGGGCCAGGGCCAAGGCAGCCTGCCTACTTTCGAGGTTCCGGGCATGCCGGGCGCCAGCATGGGCATGATCAACTTGAACGAGGTGCTCGGGAAGGCGTTCGGCAACCAGTCGCGCCCGCGGCACATGACGGTCGCCGAATCCTACGAGGTGCTGGTGGCCGAGGAGAGCGACAAGCTGGTCGACCAGGAGAAGCTGGTGCGCGAGGCGATCCAGTCGGTCGAGCAGAACGGCATCGTGTTCATCGACGAGATCGACAAGATCGCCGCGCGCACCGACCGCATCGGCGCCGACGTGAGCCGCGAGGGCGTGCAGCGCGATTTGCTGCCGCTGATCGAGGGCACCACGGTCGCGACCAAGCACGGCGCGGTCAAGAGCGACCACGTGCTGTTCATCGCGTCCGGCGCCTTCCATCTCTCGAAGCCGTCCGACCTCCTGCCCGAGCTCCAGGGCCGGCTGCCGATCCGGGTCGAGCTCAAGGCGCTCGACAAGGCGGACTTCGTGCGCATCCTGACCGAGCCCGAGAACTCGCTCATCAAGCAGTACAAGGCGCTGCTCGCGACCGAGGAGGTGACCCTCGACTTCGCGCCCGAGGCGATCGCCGAAATCGCCGAGATCGCGGCCGAGGTCAACCGCGGCGTCGAGAACATCGGCGCGCGGCGCTTGCACACGGTGATGGAGCGGCTCCTCGACGAGATCAGCTTCCAGGCGACCGACAAGCCGGGCGACAAGGTCACGATCGACGCCGATTACGTGCGGCGCCACGTGGGCACGCTCGCCAAGGACGCCGACCTCTCGAAGTTCATCCTCTAGGGGCGCTTCTTCCTCGGCGCCTTCAATAGGCGCAGTGCCTCCGCCACCGTCTCCTCGGGGAGCGTCTTGATGCGCTCGGCGAGGAGATTCGCGAGCTCGGTCTGCGCGGGCGAGAGGCCGGCCGTATCCACCACGACGCGCGGGTGCGAGAGGCGCGCGAGCCGTCCAAGCTCCTCGGCGTCGTCCCAGATCAATCCGAAATAGGCGCAGATCTGCTGCACCAGGCCCGCCTTGGGCCGGCTGCGGCGGCCATGCTCGAGAGACGAAAGATAGGGCGCCGAAAGGTGGAGATCCTGCGCCATGCGCCGGAGCGTGATGCCGCGCTGGCGCCGGAGCTCGCGCACGCGCGCGCCGAAGGGCGTCATCGCTGGCGCTTCAAGAGCACGTAAAGCGCGCCCGAGCCGCCATGTTGCGGCCGCGCGTCGGAGATGGCGAGGATGCGCCCGCGTAGGCCCGGCTCGTTGAGCCAGCGCGGCACGCCCGCCTTGATCACGCCCACTCTTGCCTCGGCGCCGAGCTCGCCCTCGGGGGCGCGGCCCTTGCCGGTGATCACGAGAAGACAGCGTTGGCGCGCGCGCCAGGCACGCTCGATGAACGCGGCGAGCGCCTTGTGCGCCTCGACCACCGTGTGGCCGTGGAGATCGAGACGCCCGTCGATCTCGAGCTCGCCGCGGCGGAGACGCTCGGCGGTGCGCTTGTCCATGTCGCGCGCCTCGCCCGGCGCGAGAGCCGGCGGGCCGACCGGAACCGGGCGCGGCAGGTCCGAGCGTGGGATCGAGTTCGGCGCGGGCGCTTGCGGCGCCGACGCGCGCGGCTCGAGGGTGCGCGGGCCCAGGGGAAGCGGCTTCGGCAGAGGTGCCGTCGCCTTGCGCGCGATGGGGGTCGCGTCGCGCATCGCGCGGCGCCAAAGCTCGACCTCGTCCGAGGGAAGAGGCGCGCCGGGCTCAGGCCTGGGCGCGTTGGGCTTGGTGCCGCCCTTGGACGGCGCGTGCGCTCCCGCGCGCTTCGGCGGCTCAGGTTTTCCCATCGCCGTCGTCCGCGACCAGGATGATGTGGAGGCGCTTCGGCCCGTGGGCGCCCATCTGGAGCTGCTGCTCGATGTCGGCCGAGCGCGACGGGCCGGTGATGAAATTGACCGTGCGCGGCCAGCCCGAGCCCGCCTCGGCGCGAAGCCGGTCCCACCCATCCTCGTAGGCGCCGACGATCTGCGACGCGCGCAAGAGGACGATGTGGTTCTCGGGCAGGAAATTGAGCGTGGTGGGACGCGTCGGTCCGGAGACGAGCATCAAGGTCCCGGTCTCGGCGATGGCGGCGAAGGCGGGCGTCAGGCTCGCGCGGTCGTCGGGGGCGGCGATGCCGGTCTCGATCTTGACGAGGGGATGGCGCTCCCACGGCAGCCCCGCGACCGCGGCGTCGGGCGCGAGCTTGAGCTTGGGCGGCAGATTGTGACGCGCGAGGAACGCGGCCGCGGCCGCCGGCACGTCCGAAGCGCTCGCGACGCGCTCGACGCTCGCAGCCGCCTTCTCCGCCATCTCGACGAAGAGGGCTTGGCGCGCACGCGGCTCGAGCTGGCCGCGCTTCGGCACCAGGTTGCGCGCGTGGCGCGCGATGCGCGTCTCGACCGCGGCGCGGCGCGCGTCGCCGGACGCAACGCCGCCGAGGGACGCGCGCATACGCTCGAGAATCGCCGAACGGGCACCGCTCATGGCTTGCCTCCGCGCCGCGCCGCCCAGAGCGCTTGAAAAGTAGGGCCCTCGGGTGCGGGCATGTCGCGCCCGTCGGTCCAGCCATGGGCGAGCGGAAGCGAGCGGAACCGCCCGTTCCTGCGTCCAAGCGCTCCGAGAAACGCCATGGCGACGCGCGTCGCGAGCCGGTAGAGCGCGGGCCGGCGCGCGAGCCAAGCCCAGAGCTTGAGCGCCCAACGCGCGCGCGCGGGCGGAATCTTCGCCTCGAATTCGCGCTCGCGCCAATGGCGCAGCAATTTCGGCAGCGGAATACGCACCGGGCACACGCTTTCGCAACGTCCGCAGAGCGTCGAGGCGTTCGGAAGATCGTGCGCCTCCGCGACGCCGACGAGGGCCGGCGTCAGCACCGCGCCGATCGGCCCCGGATAGACCCAGCCATAAGCATGGCCGCCGATCGCGTTGTAGACCGGGCAGTGATTCATGCAGGCCCCGCAGCGGATGCAACGCAGCACTTCTTGGAACTCGGTGCCGAGCAGCCGCGTGCGCCCATTGTCGACCAGCACCACGTGATATTCCTCGGGCCCGTCGAGATCGTCCGCGCGGCGCGGGCCGGTCGAGAAGGTCGTGTAGACCGAGAATTCCTGCCCGGTCGCCGAGCGCGCGAGGATGCGCAGGAGCGTGGTCGCGTCCTCGAGGGTGGGGACGAGCTTCTCGGGCGTGGCGAGCACGATGTGCGCGCGGGTCAGGTTCTGGGTCAGATCGCCATTGCCCTCGTTGGTCACGATCACCGACGAGCCCGTCTCGGCGATGAGGAAATTGGCGCCCGTGATGCCGACATCGGCGGCGATGAACTTCGCGCGCAGCACCTCGCGCGCCTCGGCCATCAGCTCCGACGCCTCCTCGAGCCGGCGGGACTTCCCGTAGCGTTGGTGGTTCTCGAAGAAGGAGTCGCTGATCTGGTCCTTGGTCAGGTGAATCGCGGGCGCGATGATGTGGCTCGGCGGCTCATGACGCAGCTGGATGATGTATTCGCCGAGATCGGTCTCGACCGGCGCAATCCCGTTCGCCTCGAGAAACTCGTTGATCGCGATCTCCTCGCCGACCATCGACTTGCCCTTGGTCACGGTCTTGGCCTTGAGGCGCCGGCAGATCGCGAGCACCGCGCGGCGCGCCTCCTCGGCGTCGGCGCACCAATGGATTTGCCCGCCGCGCTTCACCAGCTCCGCCTCGTAGCGCTCGAGATAGAGGTCGAGATGGGCCAGCACGTGGTTCTTGATGTCGCGCCCCTGGTCGCGGAGTTCCTCGAACTCGGGGAGCCGCGCCGCCGCCGCCGCGCGCGCCTCGCGGAAGCCGAGCTTGGTCATGGCGCGCTGGAGCTGGGCGTCCTCTAGCGCGTGACGCGCGTTCGACTTGAAGGCGTGGCTGGTCGCTTCCATCAGCGCGGGCCCTCGGGCGCGGCACTTCGTCGCTCGCCGATCGCAGGCGTCTCGGTCATGCCGGCGAGGAGCTCGGCCACGTGGCGCGCCTCGATCCGCGAGCCTTCGCGCTTCAGCTTACCCGCCATGTTGAGCAGGCAGCCGAGATCGCCCGCGAGCAGAAGCGCGGCGCCCGTGGCCGCGATGTCCTTGGTTTTTTCTGCCGCGATGCGGGTCGAGATCTCGGGATATTTGATGCAGAAGGTGCCGCCGAAGCCGCAGCATACCTCCGCACCCGGCAGCTCCTTGAGCGTCAATCCCTCGACCGAGGCGAGGAGCTTCCGCGGCTGCGCCTTCACGCCCAGCTCGCGCAGGCCCGAGCAGGAATCGTGATAGGTGACGCTGCCGCGATAAGATGCCGCGACGCGCTCGACGCCGAGCACGTCGACCAGGAACGAGACCAGCTCGTGGGTGCGGCTTGCGAGCTCGCGCGCGCGCCGCTCCCACTCCGGCTCGTCGCGGAACAGCTCGGGATAATGGATCTTGATCATGCCGGCGCAGGAGCCCGAGGGTGCCACCACCGCATCGTAGCCGGCGAAGCTCTCGATCACCTGGCGCGCGATCGGCTTCGCGTCCTTGCGGTCGCCGGAATTATAGGCGGGCTGGCCGCAGCAGGTCTGGGCGCGCGGCACTTCGACCGTGCAGCCCGCATCCTCGAGCAGCTTGACCGCGGCGAATCCCACCGACGGCCGGAACAGATCGACCAGACAAGTGACGAACAGGCCGACCCTCATCGGGGCGTTTCTCCCTTGCCCGAGACCGCCGCGGACCGGGCCAAGAATGGCGCCTCGCCCCCGCGATGGCAAGCTCAGGGTGCCGCGCGCGGGAGGAGGATCGTGTAGCCGCCGCTCGAGCGCATGTGCCCGGCCGCACGCTCCGCTTCCGGCCCATAGCCCCAGAAGAGATCGCCGCGCACCGGCCCCTTGATGGCCGAGCCCGTGTCCTGGGCGATCACGAGGCGCCGGATCGGCGGCCCGCCCGGGACGCCGTCGGCCTCGAGCCACACGGGGGCGCCGAGCGGAACATAGGCGGGATCGACCGCGAGGCTGCGTCCCGGTGTGAGGGCGACACCTTCGGTGCCGATCGGCCCGTCGCCCGCAAGCCGGCGAAAGAAGACGTAACGCGCGTCCTGGTCCATGAGCGGTTTGGCCTCGCCCGGATGCGCGCGGAGCCAGGCGCCGATCGATTGCAGCGAGACCTCGTCGAGCGTCAACGCCCCGCGCTCGACCAGGATCTTGCCGATCGAGCGATAGGGCCGTCCGTTCGTCGCGGCGAATCCGAGCGAGAGACTCGTTCCGTCCTCGAGGATCACGCGGCCCGAGCCTTGGACCGACAGGAAGAACGCGTCGACGGGGTCGCTCGCCCAGGCGAGCACCGGCGCCTTCCCCTTCAAGGCACCCGCCTCGATTTCGGCGCGCGTCGCGTGGGCCGCAACGGCATCGCGCGGCACGCCGTAGATCGGCACGCGGTAGCGCGCGTTCGGCCGGCGCGATCCGCGCAACGCGATCTCGAAATATCCCGTGAATGTGCCGACCGCCCCGTCCCGGCCGCGCGCGCGATAGGGTTCGAACCAGCGCTCGAAATAGGCGCGCGCCGCGGCGTCGCTCGGCTGCTTGAGCGACGCGAGCGCTTGGCAGGCCGGCCGCCAGTCGCGCGCGACGAGATGGGTCGCGGCCGGGCCGACCGGCGTCTCGGGGGGAAGCGACAGAAGCTTCGTGCAGGAGCGCGCGAAGGCGGGGATCGCCGCCGCGACGGAATCGCCGCGCCAGCCCGCGAGCGCCTCGAACCCGACCGGCGCGAGCGCAAGCTCGGACGTCACTTGCACGGAATTCGGGGGCGCGGGCTTCGGCGGCGCTGGCGCCTTCGCCTCGCAGCCCGCGAGCGCCAGGATCCCAACGAATAAAGCGGAAATCGCGCGGCCGCGCCGGGCGGCGCGCGCGTCAATGGGCGCTGCGCGTCTCGACAAGGGTCCAGTTCGGATTGCTCGAGCGCGTGTTGCGCGCGAAGACCCAGATGTCGGTCACGTCGACCACCTGGTTCGGATCGCCCTCGATCACCTTGTCGTCCTTGTCGCGCGTCACGTTGACCTGCTCGGAGACGAACTTCACCGTGACGAACGCGGCGCGTTGCTCCATGCGCGCCTCGAGGAGGGTGAGCTCCTTGATGCCCACGAGCGTGGTCTCGCGCCTGGTCCCCGCCGCCTCGCGCGCGCGGATCGCTTCCTGGAATTGCTCGAACACGCCGTCGCTGAGGAGCGGGCGCAACGCCTTGCGGTCGCCCTTGGCGAAGGCGTCGACGGTCATCTCGAACGCGACCTTGGCGCCGTCGAGGAACCCTTGGGGCGTGAAGCTCGGATCGGCGACGCCGATCTGGGCGAGGCCGGCCTCGAGCGGCGGCACCTTGGCGCCGGTGGGCTGCGGCGCGGGCTCGGGCGCGCGGCCGGGCAGCGGAATCGGCTTCTCGGGTGCGCTGGCCGCGGCATCGCCGGGCTTGGGCATGCTCGCACCCGGTCCCGCCGGTCCCACGGGGCCGGAGCGGTTGACCGGGCTCGGCCGGAACGGGTCGGGCCGCTCGCGCTCGTTGCCGGTACGCCGGCCGAGCACGCTCCGCAGCCGCAAGATCAGGAACACGGCGACGATCGCGAAGAAGATGATGTCGGGAAACTGCACGTCCGTTCCCTTTTCCGGGGAGCCCGCCTTTCGCCGAAGCCGGCCCGATGGCTAGGGTCCAAGGCCCCGGCGCTGGACCGGCTCCGGGCGTTGGGCTAAACAACCCCGGATGAAAATACTCGAACCGCGCCCTGGGGTACAGCCTCGCCGGCGCATGCCCGCGAGGGGGCTCGGGTCCTTGAGATTAAATGGGTCTTCCGGCCCGGGTACGCAAGCATGGCGCCGCTGATCCTGCTCGCCTTCCTGACCCTCCCCTTCATCGAGATCGCGGTCTTCATCCGGGTCGGCGCCGCGATCGGCGTGCTGCC